>Ga0208735_100030_pt1 | contig 103324 bp, 118 predicted proteins | sample Subbio12Aug_8Aab_FD_184829 | JGI IMG/M metagenome (GOLD analysis project Ga0208735, IMG submission 184829) | Serpentinite rock and fluid subsurface biosphere microbial communities from McLaughlin Reserve, California, USA - CR12Aug_8Aab (SPAdes) | ecosystem: Environmental > Terrestrial > Deep... | reverse complement strand
AGCAGAGGCCATCTCGATAAACGGCCAACGCCTCTTAGCGACGAGCGAAATCCATTGCGCCGGACCTTCGGTTTCTATTAACAATGTTCGCATTGCTGCCCCTTTTGTAATTACTGCCATTGGTGATAACGTGGGCCTGGAAAGCGCCTTACGGATGCGTGGGGGCGTAATAGAAGCCCTCGGTTTTTTCGGTCTCGAAATAGATGTGAAGAGATATGATAAAGTTATGGTGCCTGGGTTCACGCGACCATTGAGGTTCGAATGGCTTAGGCCTGGGCAGGGGAGATAGAGCCATGTCTTTAGCTTTTGCTGGTTTGCTGATGGGTTTGCTCCTCGGGTTCATTGGTAGTGTGAGGATACCGGCCCATTTGGCTCCGTATACGGCGGTAGCACTACTAGCTGCCGCAGACTCCCTGCTAGGTGGTTTGCGAGCGGCGCTCTCGGGTACTTTTGACGATGCGATTTTTGTAACAGGTCTAGTCAGTAATGCCCTATTGGCAGCCTTACTGGCTTTTGTCGGGGATAGAATTGGCATCAACCTGTATTTATCCGCCATTGTGGCCTTCGGCGTGCGTATTTTTCAGAATCTAGCCATTATTCGCCGGATGATCCTTGAGCGGCTGTAAGCCTATCACTGTTACTGGGAAGGGGGTGGACAAGTGAAGAAGGAAATAATCGCGAGTCTCGATGTGGGCACTGCGAATGTTCGCTGCGCGGTCGCTGCAGTTGATCAGCGCGGAGATGTGCAGATTCTCGGCATGTGCTGCCGTCCATCTATGGGTATGCGCAAAGAATTGATTGTGGATGTGGAGGCCAGTGCCGCTTGCGTGAGGGAAGTGGTTGCAAGTGCCGAGCGCATGGCCGGTGGAAGTATCTCTTCCCTTTATGTTGCCTTGTCGCCGCTGCATGCCGTGTTACAAACATCGAAAGGCATGGTAGCCGTGTTAGGCGAAGGTCACGAAGTTAGTCAAGAAGATATCGCCAGAGTTATGCAAGCAACGCGAGTCAGTAGCCTGCCGCCCAACAGAGAAATAGTAGATATGGTAGTGCGGCAATACATTGTCGATGGGTACGGTGGGCTCAAAGATCCGACCAGCATGATTGGTATGCGCCTTGAGCTTGATGCTCTCCTGGTTGTGGGCAATTTGACTGCCCTGTCTAGTCTCAGGAGAAGTGTGGAGCGTGCTGGGTACACTGTGGCTGGTTTCGTCCTCAAACCCTTGGCCCTAGGGGAACTGCTGCTCAGTGAGGATGAAAGGGAATTAGGCGTCCAACTCGTTGATGTCGGCGCCGCGGTGACTGAGACGGCCTATTTTGAAGAGGGAACCCTGCGGGCCATTGGAGCTGTTCCGGTGGGTGGTGCCTACGTTACGAGCGATCTAGCGGTGGGGCTTAGAGTGAGTACAAAAACAGCGGAACGTTTAAAGACTGAAGTCGATTGGTTTTCTCAGCCCGAGGACAAAGCAGTGGATGTAGCAAGCTTTGGCCATTTAGAAGCAAGGCGTGTCACTGCCAGAGAGGTCATCGAGATAATGGAGCCACGATACGAGGAGATGCTTAGCCTTGTTCGTCAACAGTGCCGGGAGATGAGTGGCAAAGATGTGCCCAATGGGGGTTATGTTCTCACCGGGGGGACGGGGAAGCATAAATCATTTTTGCCCATGGTTAGGCGCATAATCGGAAATCGCGTGCGAGTTAATCTAGATACATACGGGGCAGTTGATGACCCGGGCTACAATGTGGCGGTGGCCCTGCTCACCTATACATTGGCTAGGCGAGGAAGAGCAGCCGGCACCAAGAAACAGCCCAAGAACAGTCGGGGGCTCTTCGCAACAGTAAAGGGATTCTTCAATGATTTTTGGGAGTAGTTCTGAGGGGGGCCGGAGATAGTGATAGAATGGGATATCGGATATGTTCAGGGGGCAAAAATTAAAGTAATCGGTGTTGGCGGTGGGGGTAGCAACGGTCTTAACCGCATGATTGAAGTGGGCTTAACAGGGGCAGAGTTCATAGCCATCAATACTGATGCTCAGGCCCTCAGCACTTCTAAGGCTACCCACAAACTGCAGATAGGCGAAAAGCTTACACGGGGACTTGGGGCGGGAGCGAATCCCGAGGTAGGAGCTAAGGCTGCTGAGGAGAGCCGTGATCTCGTGAGTAAGGCCATTAAGGGTGCCGACATGGTGTTTATTACGGCAGGCATGGGTGGAGGCACCGGTACAGGAGCTGCACCGTTGGTTGCCGAGGTCGCCCGGGAATTAGGGGCCTTGACTGTTGGAGTGGTCACTAAGCCCTTTGGTTTTGAAAATCGTCGTCGCATGGCTCAGGCTGAGCGCGGCATTGCCGCCCTGCGGGAAAAGGTCGATGCCATCATTGTTATCCCTAACGATAGACTCCTGCAGCTTGGCGACAAGGACATTACTTTCCTAGAAGCCTTTCGCATGGCTGACGATGTGCTCAGGCAAGGCGTGCAGGGCATTTCAGATGTAATCATGGTGCCTGGTCTCATCAATGTAGATTTTGCCGATGTTAAGTCCGTCATGTCCAACGCGGGTTCTGCCCTTATGGGTGTTGGCTCGGCCACAGGTGAGGGTAGGTGCGTTGCGGCCACCAAGGCCGCCATATCAAGCCCGCTCCTTGAGACCTCGATTGACGGCGCTAAGGGTGTCTTGCTCAGCATTACCGGTGGACCAAAACTAAACTTACGTGAAATTAACGAGGCGGCGAGCATTGTTTCCGCGGCCTCAGATCCTGAGGTGAACTTTATCTTCGGTGCCGTCATTGACGAATCGTTAGGCGAGGAAGTAAGAGTGACCGTAATTGCCACAGGTTTTGAAGGACGGAAACAGAGGGAGCATGTGGTTGACGGTATAACTATTTCACCCTTCGATGAGGAAAGGTTAGACATCCCGACCTTTGTGCGGAAAAAACGCAGTTTTGACAGATAAACTTCAGCCATTGCGACATTATTCAACACCCCCACTCATTATAATCATGATGAGTGGGGGTGTTTGTCATGGTCGTCTATCTTGACTTCCTCTGGCTATTGAACTGGGGGATGAACTGGTGGTTGTTGTGGGCCACCGCAAAGGCGTTACGTCGGCGAGTATCACTCGAGTGGATTATGCTCGTGGCGGGGGGTGGAGCCGTAGTGTCCCTGGTTTGGCTCCTCATAACAATCCCACTCTGGGTAGAGCCTTTCCTCAAGATGCTAGTAGCCATCATTATGGTGCGCTATACTTTCTTGCCCAAGGGGGTCTGGCAGACCGTAGAGATCACTCTACTATTCATGCTCATCTCCACAATCTGTGCCGGGGTTTCCCTAGCCCTCGCCCTATTAACGTCGAGGGGCCTTCCGGAAAGCTGGCCCGAGGTAAGTTGGTTAATCGTCTTGGGAGGGCCGCTGCTCATGACCATGGTCATGCAAAGGCTGTGGTCAAGCGTCGGGGGATACCTTCGCCGAGCAGAGCAAAGCGCTAAGTTCAGGTTTGTGTTGCAGGGTGCTGTAGTCGAACTTTTCGGGATACTCGACACAGGCAATGTGTTGGTGGAGCCCATCACCTATCGCCCAGTGGTCGTGGTAGACGCCCAATCGGTCAAAGATTCGCTGCCTTTGGGACTAATGACCTTGCTCGCGCAGTGGGACGAATTGAGTGAGAAATCCCTACACTTTATCCCTGACGCCCTGGCAACCAGGCTTACTTTGATCCCATTCACCGCAGTGGCGGGGGGAGGCTTGATGGTGGGCATACGACCAGATTCGTGTTCAATTCTAATGCATGGCGCCTGGCGATGTGTCGATGCCGTGGTGGGTTTCTCACCTAGAGAGTACGCGGGTGGAGAGAGACTGGCCCTGCTGCCCGCTACGTTATGGCCAGTAGTTTAAGAAGGGGGAATGTTGGTGAAAAACTTGAACCTGCTCCGATTGCGATCTTGGCTCGCTTGGTTGAGACTCCTGCACTTCTTCGGCGTACCTTGGTTGCCGCGAGCCGTCCACTTCGTGGGCAGTTCGGAAGCCTTACCTCCACCTCTTAGCGAGGAGGAAGAGCACTATCTCATTGAAAGGCTTAAGGGCGGAGACCTAGCAGTGAAGTCAGTATTAGTAGAACGTAATTTGCGCCTTGTGGTCTACATCGCGCGCAAGTTTGAAAACACAGGACTGCTGATCGAGGACTTGGTGTCCATCGGTTCCATCGGACTCATTAAAGCAGTTAACACCTTTAACCCTACTCGCAACATTAAGCTGGCGACCTATGCCTCGCGCTGCATCGAGAATGAAATCCTCATGTACCTTAGGCGCAATCAGAAAAACAAGGTCGAGGTGTCACTTGATGAACCTCTCAATGTAGATTGGGATGGCAACGAATTGTTGCTTTCGGACGTGATTCCTGTGGAAAATAGCGAAGTTTACCGGGGGCTAGAGGCGGAAGTAGATCGCACCATGCTAGAGACTGCTATTGGCAAGTTAAACAGGCGCGAGCAGCATATCATGCAATTGCGGTTTGGCCTGCATGACGGCAGGGAAAGAACCCAGAAAGAAGTGGCAGACATACTGTCCATCTCGCAATCTTACATTTCTCGCTTGGAAAAGCGCATTCTCACCAAACTGAAGCGTGAGTTCAAAAGAATGGAATAATTGTGTTTTTTCATCCTCTTTGGTATAAAGGGGCCATGAAGTTGGTGATAATTCTTCATGGAGGGCCAAGGAGGGGGGAAGAGCAATGAACCGGGTGGAGATTTGTGGAGTCAACACTTCTAAGTTACAGGTCTTAAATAGTGCCAAGATGCGAGAATTGTTCGTGGCCATGCAGCAAGGTGACGAACTGTCGCGCGAAAAGCTAATTATGGGCAACTTGCGCCTCGTCCTCAGCGTCATACAGCGTTTCAACAATCGCGGCGAGCTAGTAGATGACCTCTTTCAAGTTGGGTGCATTGGTCTAATGAAGGCTATAGATAATTTTGATTTAAGCCACAATGTAAAGTTTTCCACCTACGCTGTGCCGATGATTATCGGAGAGATACGTCGCTACTTGCGAGACAATAACCCCATTCGCGTCAGTAGGTCGCTGCGGGATATTGCCTATAAGGCCCTGCAGACTAGGGATGCCCTGGTCACTAGGAATAGTCGGGAACCTACGGTGAGCGAGATTGCTGAGGAACTGCATATTCCTCGCGAAGAGGTCGTCTTTGCGCTGGACGCCATTCAAGAACCAGTATCGCTGTTTGACCCCATTTTCCAAGAGGGCGGCGATCCGATTTACATCATGGACCAGATTAAGAGTGAGAAAGATAATGACGCCTACTGGCTAGAGGGCATTGCCATCAAAGAAGCCCTGCATCGACTCAATGATCGAGAAAGGCACATCGTCAATTTGCGATTTTTCGCAGGGAAGACCCAGATGGAAGTGGCCGAAGAAATAGGCATCTCGCAGGCACAAGTTTCACGCCTCGAAAAAGCCGCCCTTACCCACATGAAGAAGCTCATATCCGATCGGGGCGACAAATGATGCGCGGCATCTTGGGTCTCACCCTCGCAGCCTTGTTGTTCTTCAATGCGCCATGCGCCGCGGCAGCAGGGAGAAGCGTGGATATTATTCGTCTGCATGTCCACGCTCACAGCGACACCGAAGAAGAGCAACGCATCAAACTGCTAGTCAGAGACGAAATGTTGCGCGCAGTCAGGGAACTTGTGGTTGACGCTACGACTATTGCCGAAGCCTCAAGTCGCGTCGAGCGAGCATTGCCGAGCCTAAAAATCACTCTCCGAGACACCCTACAGAGAGAAGGGTCAAAACATGATGGTCAGCTCGGCTTTGGGATATTCCTCTTTCCCAGCCGGGTGTATGGCAGACTGGCCTTGCCTGCAGGCCGCTACAGAGCCCTTAATATCCACATCGGGGATGGTCATGGAAAAAATTGGTGGTGCGTGATGTATCCCCCCCTATGCTTAGTGGACGGGGTGGTCAACAGGAACGGACCAAGACGATTTGAGTCGGCCCTAGCAAATATTCTTAGGAATGTTTGGCGGCGGTTTCGCCCCTGAAATATGCACATAATGCCCCTCTCGTTCATATAACCATATGAACGAGAGGGGGTATTTTTGTGTTGAGGGTGCATGAGTTGCGGGAGAAGGAAATTGTCAATATCAGAAATGGACAGCGGATCGGTTTTATCGGGGACTTGGATGTGGACATTGAGGAGGGTCGTATCCGGGCGCTAATTGTGATTGGGCAAGGGCGGATGCTCGGCCTGTTTGGGCGAGATAATGATGTCTCCATCCCCTGGGCAAAAATAGTAAAAATAGGCATGGACATTATCTTGGTGGATCTTCCTGATTCAGAACTGCCGTACATCGAAGATGATTTGTCTTCCGGACCCAAGATGTAGTACCATAGAGGTAATTGGTAGCTATGGATTGGGGTGTTGAGGTTGAAGTGTCCCCATTGTGATTGTACGGACAGTCGGGTTGTCGATAGCAGGCCTACGGCCGAAGAAAGCGCCATACGCCGGCGTAGAGAGTGCCCTAATTGTTTTAGACGGTTCACCACCTATGAGAGGGCAGAGGAACAACCTCTGGTGGTGATAAAAAAGGACGGCAGCAGAGAATTGTTCAGCCGGAGCAAAATTCTGGCGGGCCTGCTTAAGGCCTGCGAAAAGCGCCCCGTTTCTCTCGAAGTCTTGGAGGACGCAGTGCTCGAGATTGAGTCAAAATTGATGAATGAAGTGCGCTCCGAAGTTCCTTCCGCCCGTATTGGAGAACTCGTCATGGAACGATTGCGAGGGATTGATGAGGTGGCCTATGTCCGGTTTGCCTCCGTCTATCGCCAGTTCACCGACATAAACAATTTTCTTTTCGAACTGGAGAAGTTGTTCAAGGTGCGCTCCCAATGAAGGGCTTATCCAACGCATTGCTCGCCGGCAGAATGCAGGAGCTTATCTTGGAGAGTGTCATGGCTACGCCTTGGCGCGAGGCTGTGCGTCAAGGCTTAGTCTACGTACACACTCTGACCCCTGATTTTCGCGCTACCCTCTTGGTTCCTGAATTGCGTCATGTACCGGCACATGACGATACCTCTTTCATGCTCGGGCTCGTACATGCCCTGAAAGCTAGGTCAGCCGAAGCCACCGAGCTATGTTTGCCTTACTATGCTCCAGATGTAGGGCTGCCATTGTTGCAGCGCTATGGCTCTCACCGCCTAGCGGATGTTTTAGGGCAGCTCTTCTCTCTTTGGTCGTTAGAACCTCGATGTCGGATTTCGCTGAACTTTGGTGATGATCTGGGGGATGATGCCTTAACTCTAGCGGCAACCACCCTGCACGTTTTAGATCAGGGGGCTACCTTTCTTGAGCCCCAGATTGTCCTGCGCGTCCGTCAGGGGGTGAATCTGGAACGAGGGAGTAGCGGTTTTAAAGTGTTGTACCAAGCGCTAGATATGGCCAGGACAAGACCTAATATTTCTTTTGCGCTCATGGATTCCCCTCAGAACAGGGGCCTCATGGGTCTGTTAGCTTTTACGCACCAAGGTTTGCGATTAGAGCCTGCGTTACTTGATTTTTATCAGGGCACGCGCGACCAGATTGTTGGCGGAAAAGTATCAGTCAACGTGCCAAGGGCACTATCCTATGGGCTTTCGGGGCTACAAGAGGCACTAGATGTCGCCGCCAGGTTACTGGCCACGCATCTAGAGTTCATTGCGGTCACAAATGGCACCGAGGCGGAGCGAGGGGTCCCTCTCATCATAAACTTGTCGGGGCTGAACTCATACCCTGTGTCGCACGCCCTGTTTGAGACCATGGACTTTCTCGGTGGATGTGTGGAGAAATTGCGGGACATGTTTAACCTGAATTTTGTGCTGGCATCAACAGGTGAGAGGGTTCCTTTTGCCCAAACAGTGCCGGTGGTACCAAGGCAACATGGAATATCGGCTTTGGTAGCTAGTATGGAGCAGTACTTACCAGGGGGACACTGCCTGTGGTTAAGTACAGGAGCGCACCAAACGCCGGATGATCTTTATAATCAACTCCTCGAGGCCAGCGAGAAGGGAATTAGCTTCTTGCGTTTTTCCCCTGATGACATGCGCTGCGCCAATTGCCACCTTTTTGTAGCTGCCATAGGACCCTGCCCGCGATGCGGCTCAACGGCAAGGAGGAAAGTCGCGTTTGGTGATGTCGGGCTAGGTGAGATCGTTGGCGACGGCAGAACTTTTCAGAACATCGGGGAGGATTGAAGTCTAAGACTGTCGAATTATAGCAGGGAGGGGGGACACCTCTTGGATAGGATACAAAGCAAGAAGAGACGATCGCGTCGTCGCTTGCGAGTTGCTAAGCGTTTTCTTCTACTAGGGGTTGCCGCTATTCTTATATATGGGCTTTTCGGTATTGGGAACATGGTTTATCGATGGGCCAGCTTTCCGGCTGTGCGTTATGAGCAGTCTAGGGGTGTTGATAGTGCTCTCTTTACCGGCTCTGCCTTGGTGCTGAAAGATGAGTTGGCACTAGTCGCTCCTCGGGCGGGAATTCTAAACACCCTCATTGAACACGGTCAGCTGGTTCGCTCGGGGCAAAGTCTCTTTGAATTAGTGGATACGGATTTGCTGTCCTCGATAGAGAGACAATTGACCGCTCTTTCGGTAAAGCAGACACAGTTGGTCGTGGGTGAGGATATCCTCGTTGCCAGACGCCAGGAGCTAGTGGATGCCTTGAATGCAGTGCGCGCCTTATCCGCTGAACTAGCAGCGGGTATCCGCGTGCGCGATGCTGCCAAGGCAGAGCGAGCCTGGCGAGAATTGACTCGCGCGCAGCAGAACGTAGAGCGGCGCGAAGAGGCGCATGCTTTTGCGACGCGCACTGAGGCAAATGAGGAGGAGCGTCGCACCGAACTTCTGGCGCAACGCCAGCGGGCTATCTACACAGTGCGTGCGCCGACTACAGGGTTTTTGAGCTTTGCTCCGGGGAACTCACCGGGCACTTTGCGAGCCTCCGAGTACTCCTCTATGACCCTAGCAGAGCTCCGGGCTGCGCGAAGGATTGCCGTAAAGAAACAAAATGGCGAAGATGTGCCCGCCGGGCAGGTGGTCTCGGTCATAATCGACCCAGCGGTGGCCATTCTCATGATAGAATTGCCTGCCAATGTGGTTCTTCCTGACTATGTAGATATTGCCTTTGGGGAGTCCACCCACAAGGCGAGAGTCCTCGAGCGCATGCTGACTGGCGTGGAAGATACTGCAATGTTTGCCTTACGCTTGGATAGGCCGGCCTTTGTGATATTGGAAAGCCGAGACATAAAAATTGAGGTGCGTCCTCACGGGGTGGTTTTACGTAGCATTCCATATAGCGCGATTGTATCGGGGGAGAGAGACTTGGTTTATGTGCAAAAGGAGGGCGGTAAACACGAATCCCGCCCGGTAAACATAGTGGAGAGGATAGGGCAGAGGGCCGTGGTAACCGGGCTCCTTCCCGAGGAGTTGGTGGTAGTTAATCCGACCGCCCTTGCTCCTTCTAGGTAGTCCCCCATGAGTGAGAAACTTAGAGAACTAATGGCTAGTATTTATGCTTACCCGGATGTAACCTTAGTCGCGATCAGTAAGGCCGTAGGGCCGGAGAAAATCGAACGCGCCTATCACTGTGGAATCAGGCATTTTGGGGAAAATCGGGTGCAGGATGCGCTTCTGAAAATGTCACAATGCGATCTCCCCATCGCCTGGCACTTCGTTGGCAGGCTGCAGACGAACAAGGTGCGTAAAGTTCTTGATAAATTTTCTCTTGTACACTCCCTGTGTAGCAAGCAGTTAGCGGAGGAGGTCAGCAAGGTTGCGCAGGCCGAAAGGAAAGTAGTTTCTTTTCTTGTCCAGGTTGACAATGCGGAAGAAGCAACGAAGCAAGGACTGTCCCCGGATGAGGTCTGGCCATTCATGCAATATGTGAGTGGACTCCCGGGCATCTCGGTGCAGGGGCTCATGACCATCGGCCCTAACACAACTGATAAAGCGCTCATTAGCAAGGGTTTTCGGCAGGTTAGAGATCTCTATGATGAATTAAGCAGGTTTCCCTTGCCAGCGGTGGAGATGCGCTATCTCTCCATGGGCATGAGTGCTGATTATCAGCTAGCGCTCGCCGCCGGTTCGAACATGGTGCGGATTGGCACCGCGGTCTTTGCTCATCTCTAACGAAGAGGAGGAATATAACTATGAAAGCAAAATCCCTTTGGAAGAAAGCATTAGATTTTTTCGGTTTTGATACCGATGACGAGGAGGAGGATGAGGTGAGGAGGGAAGCATTGCTCCCCGATGAACAGCACACCGAGTATCAGGCCAAACACCGCCCCCAACAAATTGTTGATATCTCAAAGCGGCAACAGATGAGGGTTATAGTTGTCCAACCGAGGAGCTTTGATGATGTGCCAAATATTGTAGAGCATGTGAAGGCAAGACGTCCGGTCATTATTAATCTCGATATATGCGATCTGAAGGGCCGCCAACGCATCCTCGACTTTATGTCTGGGGCTACGTACGGCAGCGGGGGGCGCATGCAAAAAATCAGCGAATCTATCTTCCTCTCCGCACCTTCTACCGTGCAGATTGATAACATCACGGGTGAGATTTATGAGGACGAGATGGGACCCAAGTCGTTTAAGACTGAGCAAGGCAGCATGAAATGAGAGACGTTCTCTCCCTCCTATACAACATCGTCTTTTGGCTCATTGTTTTGCGTGCGGTTAGCTCCTTCCTGCCCGGACTACAGAACAACCCGGTCCTGAAGTTTGCTCATGATGTAACAGAACCACTCCTCTCTCCGGTGCGTAAGCTCATTGGTGTCGTCCGCCTAGGGGATGCATATGTCGATCTCTCACCGCTGGTTGTACTATTTCTGCTAAATTTACTACGGGGGATTTTGTAAATCAATTAGGGGGTGTACTTATGCCATTAAAACCACAAGATATCAGTAACAAAGAATTTAAGAGGACGCTTCGTGGTTACAATGTTGAAGAAGTGGATGTTTTTCTCGAACAATTGACGCGCGATTACGAGGCTAATGTGCGCGAGCTCGCTTTGCAGCGTGAGCAGGTCCAAAAAGTAGAGGATAAGCTCAGTCACTACTACAAACTCGAACAGACCTTGCACGGCGCCCTGATGGTGGCTCAAGAAACAGCCGAGGAGGTCAAGAACTCGGCCCGTAAAGAGTCGCAACTCATAGTCAAGGAGGCTGAGGTGCGCGCCGAGAGATTAGTTGAGGAAGCCATCTCCAAAGCACGCAAAATGGCTACAGAGTATACCGAGGTGCAGAAACAGGCGGAAATTTTCCGAGGCAGGCTTCGTGCCTTGCTGCAAGCCCAGCTAGAGATGATTGGCTCTACCGATTGGGATAAGCTTTCACACTAAGAGATGAACAGGGGCATTGTAGGCATTTTAGGGGGCATGGGGCCCCAGGCAACCATCGATTTCTACCAGCGCATTCTTGATAATACGAAGGCCGCCAGAGATCAGGAGCACTTGCAGGTTCTCCTTTGGTCAGATCCCCAGGTGCCTGACCGCACTGCGGCCATTTTGGGTACAGGGGAGGACCCCACCGCGCGCCTGGTTAGTGGGGCGGAAAGACTCTGCCTAGGGGGCGCAACTTGCATTGCCGTCCCGTGCAATACAGCCCATTACTTTTTACCAAAGGTGCAACAGGCTGTCCCCACGGTGCCAATCTTCGATATGGTAGCTACGGCGGTCAATAGAGTACAGGCGCATCTGCCGCAAGGATGCAAAATCGGCATTGCCGCAACTGACGGCACATTGGCAAGTGGCCTCTACCAAAGGGTAATGCTCTCCGGGGGCCTTCTGCCGGTTGTGCCCTCGCCGAGCGAGCAGGCCGTGGTGATGGACATTATCTACGGCCAAAGAGGCGTCAAAGCCGGCTACTTGGGGCGTGCCAATGAAGAGCGATTCAGGCGCGTCGCGGCTGCCATGTGCCAGAGAGGGGCAGCGGCTATCTTGGTCGGTTGCACTGAATTGTCCATGGTTGCCACTAGGCTCGTGGCACTGACCACTGTTTTTGACCCGATGGAGATTCTAGCGCAAGCAGTGGTGGAGCAGGTCAAGGGTCATCATGACTACCCCGTCTCTTGGGTAAGTTATCCCTAACTGAACATTAGGGGGGTAGAGATGGGGAATGATCTGCGACAGGCCGTGGAAGAAAGGCTGAGGACGCTAATTTATCAATTTGAGCGCATGAAGCTCGCTGAATATGTAGCGCTCATGAACAACCCATGGCGCCTTTTTTGGGTTAATTTCTTGGCAGGGATGGGGCGTGGTTTGGGCTTTGCCTTCGGCGGAAGCCTGCTAGCGGCGGCTTTACTCTACCTCCTCAGCCAGATTGCCATCTTGAACCTCCCCCTAATAAGCGATGTCATTGCTGAGATAGTGCGTTTAGTGCGCATAGAACTCGACCGTTAGCTAGTTACGTAGGCCAATGACCGGTTCGCCAAAGTGGAATCAAGGTTGCTAGAACGACAAGGACTAGTTGAGAAAAGCGGAGGGTTCGCGTGTTGACCGTGTCGATATTGATAATGACTCTAGTCTTGCTCTTTGATCAAGTGACCAAGTTCCTCGTGGTAACTAACTTAGCGTATGGGGAATCTATTCCGATATTGTTCAACATTGTCGCCATCACCTATGTGCACAATTTCGGTGCCGCGTTTGGTCTTTTCGCCGGGCAGCGCATGGTCTTCATTTTGGCGGTGCTGGTGATTGTGGTTGTCCTCATAATATGGCGCAAAGATTTTTTTCAGGCTGGTCCCGTGGCCATGCACGGAGGCGGACTATTAATGGGTGGCGCATTGGGCAACTTAGTAGACCGTGTCCGGCTTGGGTATGTGGTTGACTTCATTGAGGTGGGGTGGTGGCCGGTGTTCAACATAGCTGATTCTGCCATTGTCATCGGTGCTGTTTCGCTGGTTCTACTTACTATAAGGTCAGAGTTGCAATGAGCGACCGCCTGCATACCGTCGCTGCAGAGGAAGCAGGCCAACGACTGGATGTCGCGGTCAGTCGTTTGTTTCCGGATTTAACTCGTAGTCAGGCGCAACGCCTTATTGAGATGCGCCTCGTGACGGTCGATGATAGGCCCGAGAAGAACAATTACCGCCTCAAGGTTGGTCAACGGCTGGGGGTAGTGGTTCCCCACCCGGTGGCCACCGAAACTGTCCCCGAGAACATACCGCTGGTGGTGGTGTATGAGGATAGCGACATCGTCGTCGTCAATAAGCCAGCCGGGCTGGTGGTCCACCCTGCCGCCGGCAATTGGCATGGCACCTTGGTTAATGCCCTCCTTTACCACATTGAGGGCCTCTCGGGTATTGGTGGTGAGGTGCGCCCGGGTATCGTGCATCGCCTAGACAAGGATACGTCGGGTCTGTTGGTAGTTGCAAAAAATGACTTTAGCCACCTGGAATTGACTCGGCAATTGGCATCTCGCGCTATGGGACGGGAGTACCTAGCCCTCGTCCATGGTGTTATTCGCCAGGAGATGGGGACTATAGATATTCCTATTGGCCGACATCCCGTGCATCGCAAGGAAATGGCTGTGCGCCAAGATGGACGCCCAGCCAGAACACATTTTGCCGTGCTCGAACGCTTTATGTCCTATACGCTCGTCAGGTGCAAGTTAGATACCGGTCGCACGCACCAAATTCGCGTGCACATGAACCATGTAGCTCACCCCATCGTGGGTGACCCTGTCTATGGCCCTCGGCAAGGAGCCTTCGGCCGCTGTGGTCAACTGTTACATGCGATAAAACTGACTTTGTGGCACCCAAGGAGTAAAGAACCGATGGAGTTTACCAGTGAGTTGCCGCTGCTTTTTGCCGGCATACTCACGAAGTTAAGGACCAATCAACCGACAAGGCCTAACCTAAGCACAGAGGACAGCGAGTGAAGATGAAAAATGCCACGGAATGGCGAGAGAGGTGCAGTAGTGTGAACAAGATCAAGGCCCAACTCATGGATGAGAAAGCCATGGAGAGGGCTATTACTCGCATTGCCCATGAAATTATCGAACGCAATAAGGGAGTCGAGGGGGTAGTGCTGCTCGGTGTCATGCGCAGGGGGGCGATACTAGCTAATCGCCTAGGAGAGGCCATCTGGCGCATAGAAGGGTCTAAGGTGGAATCTGGGGTGATAGATATATCTTTGTATCGCGACGACCTGTTGAACCCACTGGAAAAACCGAAGATCAAAGGCGGCACATTCCCGGTAGTGAAGGGGAAGACTGTAGTGCTAGTTGACGATGTTCTTTTTACCGGTCGGACAGTGAGGGCGGCACTAGATGCCATTATTGACCTAGGACGCCCTAGCAGCGTGCAACTTGCTGTGTTGGTGGATAGAGGGCATCGCGAGTTGCCCATACGAGCCGATTATGTGGGAAAGAACGCGCCTACCTCACGGCGAGAGATGGTGGCGGTTCTGGTAACTGAGTATGACGGGCAGAATCAGGTGCTCATCCTTGAACAGGGAGATGCGGAGTGCGAACAATGAGGGTGCGTTGGTTATCATAGGTGACATACCCGGGTCTGGCGCCCGCAGGGCGCTTGACGTGGCGCTTCTCCGTATAATCCACCGGAACATTGGCCGAAAGGCGCTGGCTGCTATAGTAGGCGGCGAGGTTGGCGGCATAGAGTAGCGTAGCATCGCTTAAGTTCGGCGTATATGGTATTAAGACATGGCTGCCTGGGGCCTTCTGTACATGCAGCCAGATATCTTTTGCGGAGGCATTCCTCACTAAGGCATCGTTTTGCAGGTTGTTGCGTCCCACCCAGATGGTGCTCCCATCCGTGGTGACAATTTTCAGTGGTCCGCTAGTCTGTGCGGACTGCTTTGTTTTTTGGCGACTCTCAGGCATCAAACCTAGGTATTGCAGCTCTTTCTCAATGTCTCGGAGTGTTGCTAAGTCATCTGCTAGGAAAATAGCGGAGATCAGGGTGTCGACGTACGCGATTTCTTGTTCGCATTGCGCTAAGCGTTCTAGGCTGTGTCTTTCTGTGCCTTCGGCGCGATTGAAGCGCTTAAAATACAACCTGGCATTGTCAACGAGGGACAGACGCACGTCGATGGGAACAGACGCCTCGCTGAGGTCGGGGCTAAAGTAATCTGTGACGATGGCCAATTCACCCTCTTGGCGATAATGCGCTATATTAGCATACAGCAATTGACCAAATCGCTGGTAGGACGCTCGTTCGCGGCTTGCGGCGATATCCTTCCGTATCGCCTCTTGGCGACGCAGTAGTTTAGCGCGATGAGAGCTCACTAATTTGTTCGCTCTTTGGCGCAAGCTTTGCAACTGATCCCGGTGTCCGCTGACAGAGAGGGCTTTAATTAGGAGATTGTTCACGCCCGAGATTTTTTCGCCCGTGCTACCGAGGTGCGTGAGGGGATGGATGTGAAAGCGAGTCTTTTCGCCAAGATAGAGATACCCTGTTTGATATTCGCCCCTCTGACAGTGAGTGGCTAAAAGATCGATCTGCAGGGCAAGGTCCTGACAATTGTCTGGGGTGAGGTCTTTCCCAAGGGAATTGACTAGAGAGAGCCGAAAGGCGAATTCCTTGGCTAATAGGAGGGACAGGCCATTGACGAGGTCGCACAACATTTCTGGCGTTTTTTTCCCGCAGCTAGTACCGGCACTGTGGATGTTCTCTGCCGCAATGCTTAGAGGTGAAATCTTACCCTGCGTGGGGGGTGCCTCATACTTTAGTCCAGGCAGTATCGGCCGGGCGACCTCCGGTCCCCAGGAGAAACGCTTCATGGCGTCGATGATTGTATCGTTGGCAACTAGTACAATGTTGCTATGTCTTCCTGTCAGCTCTACCGCAAGTTTATATTTCTTTGGTTCCCCCAATTCATCCCTCCCCAAAAACGAGAAGAGGACCACGCGCTCAAACTCCGAAATGCTTATGGACTCTAAACGGCTGCCCTCCACGTGCTTGCGGAGCATCAGGCAAAAAAGGGGAGGACTAGACGGGTTTTCAAATTGATCGGCAGTGACATAGAGCCCCGGGAAGCTAGGGTCTATTGAAAGCACCAAGCGCTGTTTTTTCTTGGTCTCGCCTAGCAGCAAAGTCAGGGTGTGGGGTTGTGGCTGATGCACTTTGACTACCCGTAAGCCGGCATAATCTCGGTGTAGTTCACCTGCTAGGGCAGTAAGCATAAAACCATCAAGGCTCAAGTGAAGCAACTCCTCTCGCTTCTCCTATCTTAACCTGTTCATTTTCTCCGCACAAGGTGAATAGAGTTAGGAGGTAGGGGGGTGTTTTATTTGACTCGCCAGTCTAGTTTTCATTGTTTGGAATATGGTGAGGTTTTGGGTCTGCTCTGCTCGCGCCTAGGAGGGCTAGAAGAACGCGAGGCCGATAAAAGACTTGCCTCCTATGGGATGAACCTTCTGGTTGCCAAGAAGGGGCCAAGTGTCTTAGTCATGTTTATTGCCCAGTTCAAAGATCTCATGACCGTCATTTTGCTTATGGCCACACTTATCTCCGGCCTGTTAGGGGAATATGCCGATGCGTTAACGATTATCGCCATTGTTATCCTTAACTCGGCGTTAGGATTGTTCCATGAGCTTAGGGCGGAAAGAGCCATGCAAGCCCTAAAAAAACTAGAAGTACCTAGGTCTACCGTGCGGCGGGGTGGGAAGGAGTATGCTTTGGAGAGTATGCGCCTAGTGCCGGGCGATATCGTCGTGCTGCAGGCAGGCGATAGAGTACCGGCCGACATTCGTTTAGGCCAGGCGTACTCTTGCGAAGTAGACGAGGCTTCACTGACTGGGGAATCCGTGCCTTTGCGGAAGGTGGTGACACCAGTCTGTTTAGAGGCACCTTTGTCGGAACGTCATTCGATGGTCTACTTTGGCACCTTGGTGACCAAAGGGTATGCGGTAGGAGTTGTCACAGCCACTGGGATGAACACCGAGGTGGGTAGTATTGCCTCGCACCTTGAAGTTGAAGAAAAGCCAACCCCGCTCCAGAACAAGTTTCGACAATTAGGTACTTACCTGGTCGTGGCCTGCCTGGCAGTCTGTACGGTCGTGGTGGTGTTGGGCTATCTACGCGAGGAGCCACTGCACCGCATGTTCCTAGCAGGGGTGAGTCTGGCCGTGGCAGCTATTCCTGAAGGGTTGTCGACGATGGTGACCATCGTCTTGGCTCTAGGTGTCCATCGAATCTCTAAAGTGAAGGCCCTAGTGCGCCGTTTGCCGGCGGTTGAGACCTTGGGCAGCGCGACGGTGATATGTTCTGACAAGACGGGTACTCTCACGATGAACCAGATGTCGGTGACAGACGTTTATGCGGGGGGAGAATCCTTCCATCTCGTCAGGGAAGCATCATTGCTTCCGCCTAAGCTTAGTGACGCCACAACACTAGCCCTCAAGGTGGGGGCTACCTGTGGGACCGCCAAGTTGCTGACTATTGAGCCTCCCACAGTAGTGGGCGATCCGACTGAAGGCGCACTCCTCTTGGCGTTGGCAAGGGTCAAAATGACAGTAACGGACAAGGTTTTTTTTACCATTCCCTTTTGTTCGGTGCGCAAGACCATGAGCGTATTAGTTAGCGACCAAATGGGAAAACGGTGGGTGTACACTAAGGGCGCACCGGAAAGCGTCTTGGCGAAATGTAAAAATGTTCTCGCTCACGAAAGGACAATCAGCATATCTCCCGCCTATAAACAGAGCCTAGAGCGCAAAAACGCCGAGTTTGCAGCACGGGGGCTCCGGGTTCTGGGGGTGGCGTTTAGAGAATATAGTGGCGCAAACGACAACGAAAACGTCGACGAATTAGAGAGCAACCTCACCTTTGCCGGCCTCATCGCCATGCACGACCCCCCACGTCCCGAAGTCAGGGATGCACTCAAACAATGCCGTCTGGCCGGCATTAGAGTCATCATGATAACCGGCGACCATGCCTTGACCGCACTTTCGATAGCCCAGGAAATTGGGTTGGTCAGTGGCCCAGGCGAAGTAGTAGTAGGGACACAGATTGAAACCATGACGGACGCAGAACTTTGGGACAAAATAGCTGTGGCGAACATCTACGCTCGGGTTTCACCGCTCCATAAATTGCGCATCGTCAGGACCCTGCAAAGACAGGGCCATGTGGTAGCCATGACAGGGGACGGCATCAATGACGCTCCTGCCCTAAGGGAGTCGGACATTGGCATCAGCATGGGTCTGTGTGGCACAGAGGTTGCTCGCGAGGCCTCCCAGCTTGTGCTGCAGGATGACAACTTTGCCACCATAGTCCGGGCCATCCGCGAGGGACGTGGAATTTACGATAACATTCGCAAATTCGTTCGCTACCTGTTGGCCTGTAATGTTGGGGAGCTGGTATCTGTTGTGGTCACGATGGCGGTGGGTCTTCCCTTGCCGCTGCAGCCGATGCAAATTCTCTGGGTGAATCTAGTGACCGACGGCCTGCCCGCTTTAGCCCTCGGAGTGGATACTACGGACAAGAACATTATGCAGCGCCGGCCTCGCCCTCGGGATGAAGGAATATTTAGTCGGGGTTTGGGCCGCAAGGTAGTAGCACGGGGTTTCTTGATTGGTCTTTCGACCATGTTGGTTTTTGTCATAGGTCTCACCCTAACCCGTGATCTAAAGGTCGCCCGGACGATGGCCTTCGCGACATTGGTCATGTGTCAGTTGCTACATGTCTTTGACTGCCGCTCGGAGGTGCTTGGTATAGCTGAAAAAGGTTTAGTAACGAACCCCTTCTTGCTCATCTCGGTGCTGGTTTCGCTCTGGCTCTTGCTTTTATCCATATACTTCCCCCCTCTCCGCGCGGCCCTAGGAAGCGCACCCCTCCATAGTAGGGAGTGGGTTATTGTGTTAATGGCCGCCGGTCTCCCGACACTCTTGGTCGGCCTGAATAGACTTGTACTGCATATGAGGCGCAGGCGCCGCCCTTGATATTCTGGGCAGAGAAGGTATACTATACCCAAGATGCAGGCGTGAATTGTCGGACGGGGGAGATGGCTATGCGGAGTATGACAGGCTTTGGTAGGTCCAGTGGAAGCACCAGTGTGGGACAGGTGAGTGTTGAGCTGAAGAGTGTTAACCACCGCTACTTGGATTTTGCGATGCGTATAACTAGAGACCTGCTATACTTAGAGGAGGATGTAAAGGCCTCTCTCCGCGAGCATGTGGCGCGTGGAAGAATCGAAGTTTCGATAAAGCTGGCAGCGAGGACGCAAAAACACAGGGGAGCGGAGTTCAGCATTGAACAAGCGACCGAGTATCGCGATAGATTATTGGCTATTGCCGAACGCTTGGCGCTAAGGCCTGAAGTGACCATGGAGCAGCTCTTGGCTTTGCCGGGAGTGGTGCTTGAGCCAGAGCCTCTCTCTGATAACGGCGAGATCATCGAGGAACTGCGGATTATCGTCAGACAAGCTACACAGGCCTTAATTGAGTCGCGCCTTGTCGAGGGGGAGCGATTAAAAGCAGATATATTCATGCGGATGGGGCTCATCAAGCAGTGGGTTGACCGCATTAATGAAAGAGCTTCCATTTCTATAGAAATGTATCGGCAAAGATTGCAGGACAACATTAAGGTCCTGACGAATGACTTGATGGTTGATCCTGGCAGGCTAGAAGTGGAAGTGGCGATTTTTGCTGATCGCGCCAGTATCGTCGAGGAAGTTGTGCGCTTGAGAGCGCACCTTGATAATTTCGGCAACTTTTTGCAATCAACCCAGGCCATCGGGCGTAAAATGGACTTTTACATACAAGAAATGAACCGAGAGGTCAACACCATCGGTAGCAAATCGCAGGATGCGACCATTAGTCAGCTCGTGGTGGAAATTAAGGGTGAACTTGAGAAAGTGCGGGAACAAGTGCAAAATTTAGAATAATACAGGGGAAGAGGGGTCTTGAAATTTATGGAGATGCGACTGGTGAACATTGGCTTTGGCAATATTGTCGCTGCTAATCGTATGGTAGCGATTGTCAGCCCGGAATCTGCCCCGATTAAAAGGGTCATCCAAGAGGCCAGGGACCGCGCCATGCTGGTTGATGCAACTTACGGCAGGCGCACTCGGGCCGTGATAATTACCGATAGCGGTCACGTCATCCTTTCTGCAATCCAGCCGGAGACTGTTGCCCATCGCCTAGTAGTGAAAGACAGTAAATTTGAAGCGGATCCGGAGGAAAAGGCAGAGAAAACGGAATTAGACGAATAGGGGGTATGGCAAGATGATGATTTGGCCATCTGTCGATAAGCTTTTAAAAAGAGTGGATAGTAAGTACACCTTGGTAATCGCCGCATCGAAAAGGGCGCGTGAACTAGCGCAGAACCCTAAGAGCGCGGTGAGTAAACCTGTAACCGTGGCTCTGCAAGAGATTGATCAAGGGACTATTACTTATCAGCGGTCAAATCAGGGAGCAAAGTAGCATGTCGAATGTACCTGCAAGTTATATGTAATGTCGGGGCTCTCTTTGGGCGTGGCCTCACGTATCGTGGTGAGGCGGAGCTTGGCAGCCTAGTTAAAGTAGAGGTTGGCGGGCGGAAAGCCACGGCCATCGTCATTGGCCACAGCGCCCAGACTGAGCTTGACCCTGGTACGGTGAAAGAAATACATGGCTCGCTATATGCGGGGTATCCATGGTTATCTAGGGACCTGCTGGACCTGGCGCAGGTCATCGCCGACTACTACCTCTGTTCCTTAGGCGCAGTCCTCTCCCTGATGCTCCCCGTTCCTTTCGCCTCTAAAGAGGTAGGCGGCTTAAAGCGGCCCCCCAAGGAAGAACCAGAAGAGCTGGCAACGCATCTGATTCGTCAGCCACCAGTGGAGTTGACCGAGGACCAGGCCTTGGCGATTCAGGCCATTAAAGCTGCGCTAGATGGAGCCGAGACCAAGCCTTACTTGTTACATGGCGTAACAGGCAGTGGCAAGACAGAAGTCTATTTGCGGGCCTTATCGCTGGTTATCGCCAAAGGAAAACAGGTCATCTACCTAGTCCCAGAAATTTCGCTAACGCCACAAGCCATCGCGGCAGTGGTGTCACGGTTTGGCAATAAAGTAGCTGTAGTACACAGCTCGCGTTCGCCGGGCGAGCGAGCGAGAACATGGCAAAACATTGCGCAGGGGAAAGTCGAGATAGTGGTGGGGGCACGTTCAGCTGTCTTTGCCCCGGTGCCTAATCTCGGTTTGATCATCATCGACGAGGAGCATGAGGCTAGCTATCGGCATGAGGGCGGCCTCAATTTTCACGCCCGCGTTGTGGCTCAGCTTCGGGTGCGCAGAGCAGGGGGCTTCTTGCTCTTAGGGAGTGCCACACCATCTCTTGAAGTTTACGCCTCCGCTTTGCGGGGGCAGACCACCTTGCTTAATCTTCCTAGTCGCCCCGGCGGCAGTCTGCTGCCCGAAGTGAAAATAGTCGATATGCGTGAAGAATTACGCTCCGGTATTAAGGGGTTGATCTCTGCTCCTCTTCGCCTCATGATGGCCGAAAGACTGGCGCATGGGGAGCAGGCATTATTGCTTTTCAATCGCCGTGGCTACGCCCAACTATCTCTGTGCCATGACTGTGGGCACATCCCGACTTGCCCGCATTGTGATGTCAGCCTGCGCTTACACCACGGTTCGAGCATATTAAAATGTCATTATTGTGGTTTTACCAAGGGAAACGAACCTTCGTGTCCAAAATGTGGAGGCAGGAATATGCATAGCAGGGGAGCTGGAACAGAGAAGCTCGAGCAAGAAGTCGGTGAGCTCTTTCCTGATTACCGCATCACTCGCTTAGATCGAGATACCACCAGCAAGAAAGGCTCTCATCAGCGCCTGCTCACTGAGTTTGGGAGCCATAGTTCGCAAATTCTCCTTGGCACACGCATGATTGCCAAGGGGCTTGACTTTCCGAGTGTCACCGTAGTCGGCGTAATTGATGCCGACAGCGGATTGTTTTTCCCGGATTTTCGCGCCGTGGAGGATAGCTTCCACCTATTGATGCAGGTGGCCGGACGCTCCGGGCGCGGACAGCACAAGGGCATGGTCTTCATACAAGCATTTAACCCCGACCATTACTGCTTGCGCTTCGCGCGGGAACACGACTTTTTATCCTTTTTCAAGCTCGAAAGCAAACTCCGCCGCAAGCTCAGCTACCCACCATATGGCGGCCTAGCGACGCTCTGCTTTCGCAGTAGAGACCTCTTGAAAATGCGGGAGGCTACGACCCAAGTGGCTAAGCTCCTAGCTCAAGACCCGCATCTGACGATTCTCGGCCCGGTGGCGGAGTCCCCAGAAAAAGTGCGCGATGTCTACAGACACCAAATTGGGGTTAAAGGTAGGAGCAGAAAGTTTCTGCAAGAAATTTTAAGAAAAAAAAAGGCGGAGATAGAGGTCCTCTGTTCAACGCTCGCCCACTGGTATATTATTATTAATTGAAGGGGTGATAGAGTGGCAGTTCGCTTGATGAGAGAACGGGGCGACGAGATACTGCAGTCTAGTGCCAAGACGGTCACTCGGTTTGACAGCACCTTGCAGCGACTCGTTCATGATATGTTTGAAACAATGTATCACCACCACGGCATTGGCTTGGCGGCACCGCAAGTGGGTATTGCCAAGCGCATTATAGTGGTCGAAGTTGACGAACAAAAGTTAGCTTTGGTCAACCCCGAAATTATCTGGGCCAGTGGTGAAGAATCGGACGTAGAGGGATGTTTGAGCTGGCCCGGTAACTTCGGTGAAGTCAAGCGCCGAGCATCGATTAGAGTTAAGGCGCAGAATATTCATGGCGAAGCCATTGAAGTAGCAGCAGAAGGGCTTTTGGCTCGGTGTCTGCAACATGAGATCGATCATCTTAACGGGGTTCTCTTTTGCGACATCGCCACCCGTATGCTCGAAAAAGATCCGTCAGTGCCTCCCGGCAATGAGTAAAAATCTCGTCTACATGGGAAGTCCGGATTTTGCCGTCGGACCTCTTTTAGCTTTGGTGGAGGCAGGCTACCTCATTTCGGCCGTGTTTACCCAGCCGGATAGGCCGGCTGGTCGTGGGCGAGTGCTCTCACCGCCGCCGGTCAAAGTAGCGGCAGAGCGATTGTGTCTGCCCATAGTGCAGCCCCTGACTCTCCGCGACAAGTCAGTTCAAGAGCACCTGCAGAGTCTTCAGCCGGAAATTATTGTCGTCGCCGCCTACGCCCAGTTACTGCCACCGAGAGTGCTCCGCATTCCTGCTAACGGCTGTCTCAATATCCATGCCTCCTTGTTGCCGCGTTATCGGGGTGGTGCACCGGTGCATTGGGCAATCATGAACGGCGAGCATGAAACCGGCGTGACCATCATGCACATGGCCAGCGGGCTAGACACGGGCGATATCCTGCTACAGGAAAAACTACCGATTGAGAGTGAGGCCACTACCGGCGACATTACGGCCCTTTTGTCCTCACTGGGTGCCAAACTGATTTTAGATGTTTTAGCGATGCCGGACAGGGGGGAAAGTCTGCGCGCCCCCCAGCAGCACGCCTTGGCGACCTATGCGCGGAACATCTGTAAAGAAGATGGGAAGCTTCCATGGCACCTAGAGTCCGCAGCCATTCATAATCTCATCCGTGGTCTGAATCCTTGGCCCTTGGCCTATACTTCTTGTGCGGGGCAGTATGTAAGAATTTTACGCTCTAGAATGGTCACAGATGCCATGTCGCTTGGTCCAGGGGAGGTGAGGGCAGCGGGCCGCGCCCTGCTTGTGGGCACGGGGAAGGGGCTCTTGGAGTTGCTGGAGGTGCAGCCAGCCGGCAAGCGCGTCATGACGGGTATCGAATTTGCCCGCGGCTACCTTAAGGGTGGCGTGAGGAGTTCTCAATTTTCCTAAGGAGGTAGTTGTAATGTTTTGGATAAATACCCCGATTGGGATGGCACTGATGGTGTTGGCGATGCTTTTGGCGTTTGGGTCTCAACTCAAAATGCAAGGTGCCTATCAGAAGTATCGAGCCATGCGCGTGCGCTCAGGTCGCACCGGTGCGGATGTCGCGCGGGAGCTGTTGAGCCATGCTGGGATTTCCGATGTACGTGTTGAGGAGGTTGCTGGGACTCTCACGGACCATTATGACCCTCGCACGCGCACAGTGCGTCTTTCTAGGGAGGTCTACTCTGGCTCTAGTGTGGCAGCCCTAGGAGTAGCAGCCCATGAAACTGGGCATGCTTTACAGCACCAAGAAGGCTATGCCCCTCTCGCTCTCCGCAGTGCAATCCTACCACTGGCGGGGTTTGGCTCCAGCGCGGCCTTCCCCCTGTTTATTGCGGGGTTGTTTTTTAACAATGTGTTGTTCATGGATATTGGGATACTGCTCTTTGCCGGTGCCGTGCTCTTTCAAATTGTTACCTTGCCCGTGGAGTTCAATGCCAGCACCCGTGCGGTGGAATTGCTCAGCGCAGGAGGCTATGTGACCCGCGAGGAGGAGGAACCCGTGAAAAACATGCTCAGGGCGGCGGGCTATACCTACCTGGCCGCTACTGCGGTGGCCTTGGCGAATCTTTTGCGGCTAGTGTTGTTGCGTGGGAGCAGAAGGGATTAAAGTGGCAAATGCGCGCATGTTAGCTTTGCGTGTGCTTATGTCGGTAGAGGTAGACAAGGCCTACGCTAACTTAGCTCTGGTCGGTGACAAGGGTTATGAGACCGTAAGCGGTGCCGATAAGGCACTGCTTACTCAACTTGTTTATGGTGCTCTCAGTCACCAATTGGCCTTAGATTACCAGCTTGGTACTCTTTTGAAGCACCCCCTAGCGACACTACCTGTCAGTATACGCAACATTCTCCGGCTCGGCGCATATCAAATCTTGTACCTCAGCCGTGTGCCCGACCGCGCCGCCGTGGATGAGGCAGTCAATCTCGCCCGCGCATTTGGCCATCGTGGCACTGCCGGTTTGGTAAATGCCGTACTCCGTCGCCTTGCCGCCCAAAAAAATGCATTGTCCTGGCCGGATGAGAGGGAAGACGAGGCGCTATACTTGGCGATGCGTCACGCTCACCCCCTTTTCTTGGTGAGGCGCTATCTTGCCAGGCTCGGTCGTCATGAAACCGAGCAGCTCCTAACGATTAATAATGAGCCTCCCCGTTTTTGCATTAGGGTTAACACCTTGAAAACCTCAGTGGCCGTATTGCGGGACAATTTTTCTCTGCTGGGTATCACCAGCAATAAAGGCGAATTTGTCCCCGAAGTCCTCTACCCTCTGCCCACGCCGTCCTTTCAGGGCGACCTCTTTCTAGAGGGGCACTACCAAGTGCAGGGGGAGGCCTCGGCGATGTGTGGGCACTACATGCGTGTGGAACCTCGTCAGAAGGTGGTGGATCTCTGTGCCGCTCCGGGGGGGAAGACAACGCATCTGGCGACACTGATGGGCAATCAGGGAGAGGTGCTGGCCTTTGACCAAAACTCGAAACGGCTTCGACTCGTGGATGAGAATGCCCGACGGCTTGGACTTTCTTGTATTACTACCCATGCGCTGCCCGCTCTGCGCGCACATGAAGTAGTGTCGGATGCCGATCGCGTCCTCCTTGATGCTCCGTGCACGGGTTTTGGGGTGTTGCGCCACAAACCCGACATTCGTCTTAATCGCCAGGAACAGGACATTTTCGCCATGCGGGACTTGCAGCGCAACTTAATTATTGGCGCAGCGGATTTGGTCGCGCCGGGCGGTATTTTGGTGTATAGTGTCTGTACTACGGAGCCTGAGGAAACCGAGGAAATAGTGGATTACTTGCTCGCCATGCGGGAGGAATTTAGCCCACTTAATTCCCTTTGGGGACGGTACTTCTGGCCCCACCGTCATAATATCGACGGGTTTTTCATCGTTGCACTCGAGCGTAAAGTAAATTGAACGGAGATGAGGGTACTTGTCAATAGATTTTGTTTCCATGACTCAAGAAATGCGTATATCGTGGCTGGAAACCCTCGGTCAGCCTAAGTTCAGACTCAAACAAATCGAGGAATGGGTCTTTACTCATGGTGTGGTCAATTATGCCGACATGGCTAACCTGCCTAAATCCTTGCGGGAGGACCTCGAGTCTTCCGGCGTTCCGGTAACTTTTTCACGCGTGGTAGCTGAGCATCATGATGCGACTACGACAAAGTTAGCCATTCTCCTCGGTGACGGCCAGGCCATCGAGGCGGTAGTCATGCAGTACCATCATGGCATTTCACTGTGTGTTTCTTCCCAAGTAGGATGCAAGATGGCCTGTTCCTTTTGCGCGACTGGCACCACTGGTTTTAGGCGCAACTTAACGCGCCATGAAATGGTGTCCCAGTTACTTCTGGCTAACAATTTGCTGCGCGCTAAAGGTGGAAAGATATCTCACATAGTGATGATGGGTATGGGCGAACCTCTTGATAATTTTGATGAAACAATTGGGTTTATCAGGCTCACCTGTAGTCCACTGTTCGGCATAAGCCCGCGCCGCATTACGGTCTCCACCTGTGGGTTAGTGCCCCAAATGGAGCGCCTCGCCCATGAGGACCTGCCAATCAACCTGAGCGTTAGCTTACATGCCCCCAACGATGAATTGCGCTCCACGCTTATGCCTACAGGGAAGACCTACGCCTTGAACAAAATTTTGGCCACTATGCATTACTATGCCGAAAGTACCGGTCGGCGGGTGACCATAGAGTACACGCTGATTAAAGGCGTTAATGATCGGGAAAGGGATGCCGACGAGTTAGTCAGCAAAATCAAGGGCAGCAAGTTTCATGTCAATTTGATTCCATTAAACCCTTTTCTTGGGTCTGCCTTAGAGAGGCCCTCGCCGGCACGCACCAGGAAATTTCAGCAGATTCTGACGGCGGCGGGCATTACTGCAACTATCCGTCGTGAACTCGGTAGCGAAATCGGTGCCGCTTGTGGCCAATTGGGAGGAAACATTCTGCAATAGCGAGTGGGGTGTATTAAGTTGTGGCAAGTTTTCAGTGAGACCAACAAGGGAAAGGTCCGCCAAAAGAACCAAGATGCCCTCATTGGCGAGAAAATTATCCTTTTTGGGGGCGAGGTATTTCTTTGTGCTGTGGCAGATGGGATGGGCGGACACTTGGCTGGAGACATTGCCTCTCGCCTTGCTGTGGAGGAGCTGTCCCGAGGGGTCGCCGAAATTATTAGCGTGTTAGAGCCAGAGGAGGTATTGCCCGTTGCCGTTTCCCGTGCCAACGGGAAAGTGCTTAAGGAATCTTTGGCTGACGTTAATTGTTCCGGGATGGGTACTACGTTAACTGCCGCCCTTTTTTTTCCCACGGTGGTGTATGTTTGTCATGTGGGGGATAGTAGAGCTTATGCTTTCGGCAAGGGCAGACTGAAGCGTTTAACTGACGACCATTCTTATGTTGAGGAGCTCCTGCGCAAAGGGGAGTTGACCCCGGGCGATGCCGCAAGACATCCGCAAAGGAATGTGTTAACACGCGCCCTTGGCGTGCAGGCAGACTTAGAGGTGGACTGCCAGAAGGTAGACTACGACAACATTGATTTGTTCTTGTTTTGCACCGATGGTCTGACCAAACTCCTGTCGGAGCATGAAATCGCGACCATCCTAGAGCAGGTTCATCCGGCCGAAAAAGTCTTGCCGCACTTAATGGAAATCGCTCTGGACCGAGGGGCCCCTGATAATGTTACCGCTCTCCTAGTTGCTCGCCAGGGGGTGCAGTAAGTGAACGTGAGAGTACTTGGTGGTCGGTACGTCTTGGGGGAAAGGCTAGGTGGCGGAGGAACTGCCTTTGTCTACAAAGGAAGAGATTCGCTGCTTAATCGTACAGTGGCCATTAAGGTCCTTAATACCCAACTGACTGCTGACGGTGAGTTTATTGCTAAATTTCGTCGCGAAGCCCAAGCTGCCGCCAGTCTTTCCAATCCATACATAGTCGGCATCTATGATGTTGGTCAAGACGATGATATATACTATATCGTCATGGAGTATGTAGAAGGAAAAACACTTAAAGAATTCATTGCTCAACATGGACCAATCTCGCCGGAATTAGTAGTTGATATTGCCATGCAGATTGCCGAAGCCCTCCGCCACGCCCATCAGCATGGTGTGATTCACCGCGATATAAAACCACACAACATCCTAATTACGCGCGATGGACAAGCCAAGGTAACAGATTTTGGTCTCGCGCGGGCGACGACAACTTCGACTTTGACCCAAAGCGGTTCTCTCATGGGCTCGGTGCACTACATGTCCCCGGAACAGGCGCGGGGCGGCTACACAAATGAGCGCTCCGACATCTACTCTTTAGGGGTTGTGATGTATGAGATGCTTACCGGGGTCGTGCCTTTTACGGGAGATAATGTTGTTTCCATTGGACTTAAGCACTTGCAGGAGAATCCGCGGCCGCTCCGGGAATTAACCCCAAGTATTGCCCCTCACCTCGAGCATATCGTGACCAAAGCAATGCTCAAAGAGCAGAGCAAGCGCTATCAGTCGATTACCGAGGTGATCCTCGATCTAGGTCATCTATCAGGGATAGGCGGACTGCCGATAGAGCCAAGCAAGGGGGGGCGACGGGGTAAGGAGCACGTTGATGTCCCAAGAGAGCTTGAGGACACTTATATTCCGAGTTTGAAGGTGGATAACATGAGCCCGAAACAAAGAAAGAAATTGCCCTGGCTAGCTATGGTGTCACTTACTATGTTCTTGGCCATGCTCCTTGTTGGTGGTGCCTTACTGTATGTCTTTTGGCCTCGTCCTGAGGTCGTAGTGCCGAATGTTGTTGGTCAGTCCTTAGCTGAAGCGGAGCGATTGCTTCGTCGCGATGGACTTAATCCCACTATTCGTGAGGCTGAATTTAATGCAGAAGTACCGCCGAATGTCGTAATTCGGCAGCAGCCTCCAGCCGGGCGCACTGTCAGAGCCGGGCGTTTGGTTGAACTTATCCCGAGTCGGGGTCCTGAGCTCTTGGAAGTGCCGCAACTAGTTGGACTCTCTCTTTTGGAGGCTCAACTGGCCCTCGCGGCGCGAGGGTTCACCATTGGCCAGCAAACTACCGAAAATCATGAAACTGCCCCTGTCGAGCAGATCATTGCGCAAAATCCTCGTCCGGGCTTTCTCACTGAGCGGGGCGTTCCTATCGATATTGTGGTTAGTCTAGGGAGAGCTATCACCGAGGTGCAGACCCCTTTACTTGTTGGATTGACTGAAAGTGAGGTCATTGTCGCCCTGCGCGAGGCGGGTCTGACGGTAAAGATGCCGATAAATCAAGAGTTCCATGCCACGGTGCCATTTGGAAAGGTCATATCGCAACTACCACTGCCAGGGGCCGCGATAGCTATGGGTGGAGAGGTTGCTATTGTAGTCAGTCGTGGGAAGCAGGCGCGGGTTACTGTGGTCATACCCGCAGATCGATTAAACGACAACACCCGTGTCGAAATAATTGTCGATGACCGCGAAGGACGGCGAGTGGTCTATCAAGACACCCATAGCCGAGCTGATGGTGATTTGCATATACCGGTTACAGGCTTCGCCCCAATGCGTCTTTTGGTGCGCATTAACGGCAGGATAGACCGGGAAGAAGTTATCGATTAAGGGGGCATTTGACGCTTGCAGGGACGCATAATCAGGTTGCTGGCAGGGTATTACTTTGTTCAGTTGGAGGATAGAGAAATCAGATGCCGAGCCAGAGGCAAGATGCGGCTACACAATGAAAGTCCTTGTGTGGGTGACTTTGTGGAAGTAGAGGTCCTAGATGACGGCGAGGGTGTCCTCACCAAGATCTTGCCCCGTAAAAACCTTTTGGAGAGGCCCACTGTCGCCAACATTACGCAAGTACTCATAGTTTGTTCGGCTCTAGCCCCTCACCCCAACTTTGCGCTGATAGATAGAATCTTAGTGGCGACAGAGTTACTGGGGCTTTCTGCGGTTGTGGTCGTCAATAAGTGCGATTTAGGTTCTGGGGTAGCTGTTTCCTCGGTTTATCGGCCAGCCGGTTACCCTGTGGTAGAGGTTTCGCTGTCCGCCGACGTAAACATTGCCTCCCTATGGGCATCCCTGCGTGGCCACACCTCTGTCCTCGCAGGGCAGTCTGGTGTCGGGAAATCAAGCGTTATTAAGCATCTCTGTCCGGGAAGGGAGGTTGGCGTAGGGGAGGTTAACCTACGCAAGGGGTATGGTAGGCATACCACGCGTCATGTTGAGTTAATTTTCGTTCCCGAACTGGACGCTTACATTGTCGATACGCCCGGCTTTAGCAAGCTTGAACTGCCCGAGGGATTGCCCATTTTAACATTGGCCGAATGTTTTCTTGAGATGCGAGGGCAAAGAGACCACTGTAAGTTTGGCCATAGCTGCCGCCATCTCGGGGAGCCGGACTGCCGGGTGAAACAAGAGGTTGGGCGCGGGCATATTTCTCAGGAGCGTTATCAAAGCTATACTATATTAATCAATGAGTTGATTGAGCGCGAGAGGAGTCAGTACAAGTGATAGTAGTCTCCCCTTCGGTCCTGGCAGCCGACCTATTGTTTCTACACGAGGAATTTGAATCTGTGGTGCAAGCTGGGCTAGACTCTGTGCATCTAGATATTATGGACGGACACTTTGTGCCCAATCTTTCTTATGGGCTGAACATGGTCCACGCGGTCAAACGCTATGGACAGCTTAAGTTCGACTGTCATCTTATGGTGACAGAGCCGGAGCGTTATATAGTCGACCTGGCGCTCATGAAGCCAGAGTTTATCACCGTGCATTATGAGGCTACAAATCACCTGCATCGCCTAATTTATCGCATCAAGGAATTGGGGTGTCAGGCTGGTGTGTCCATAAACCCAGCCACTTCTCCCGAGGTGCTAAAATATGTCATGCCAGACTTGGATATGGTGTTAGTTATGACGGTCAACCCCGGTTTTGGCGGGCAGCAGTTTATCAGTACGATGTTGCCAAAAATTGCTGCCATAAGTGAGATGGCCGTTTCCAGAAATCGACCGCTCAGCATCCAGGTTGACGGCGGCATCACGCTAGAGTCGGGTCGCGCGGCAGTAAGGGAGGGAGCTACACACTTAGTGGCGGGCGCTTCCTTTTTCCAGAGCCCTGACCGTGCGGTTTTTGCACGAGCCTTGCAACAGGACCGCCCTAGAGGGCTCGAATAATGCTAGGCCGCCCAATAAAAAAAGCTAACTCATGTTGGTGAGTCAGCTTTTTTTCTATATGGCGCGAGTGACACGATTTGACTTAAGACATGTTGTACACACGTTTTGGCGCATTGGGGTTCCGTTCACTACTACTCTGACTCGTTGCACATTGGGGAATCGTGTGCGTTTGCTGCGCTTTGTGAGCTGAGAACCCTTGTAGCTCAATTTATTGCCAGAGGACTTGTTTTTGTTACAAACCTCGCATCTATGCATTTGACCGCACCTCCTTTTCACGCAAGTAATTCTACCACAGGATTAGAGCGACTGGCAAGGTCGTAACCATAGTTAAACAGGACTTAACCGGCAGGAATAAACGAAAGTCAGTCGAATAATAAATAGTTGTACGTGGACAAAAGGAGGAAGACTCGTGAGCCAGACAATTCTAACCGAGTACGGCAAAGTCATCATTTCCGAAGAAGCGGTCTCTATAGTCGCGGGTGTAGCAGCCCTTGAGTGTTATGGCCTAGTCGGAATGTGTTCGCGTAGCCGTATTCGTGATGGGTTTATTGAGTTGCTTAAAAAGGAAAATTTATCGCGAGGAGTAGAAGTGCACATCAAGGGCGGGTCGGTCATCATAGATTTATTTGTCATCGTGGGTTACGGCACCAAAATTTCGGAAGTAGCGCAGAATATCATGGAAAAAGTTAAGTATGTTGTCGAAACAACGGTTGGTATGCCTGTCGAGCACGTTAACGTGAATGTCCAGGGTGTGCGCGTTAACGACAGCAAGTAGAGGAGGAAAGTAGTTGACAGCTAAGCATATAGATGCCGCGCTCCTCAGGCAAATGTTTATTTCTGGTACGAGGAACTTAGAAAGAAACAGAGAACAAGTGGATGCGCTTAATGTATTTCCAGTTCCCGACGGTGATACCGGCACAAATATGAATCTTACCTTGCAGGCGGTGCTCAAGGCAATTGACAAACCCGGCCTAACTACTTGCGGCCAAGTCGCTCAAGCCGTGGCTTCGGGCTCTCTCATGGGGGCGAGGGGCAACTCCGGCGTAATCTTGTCCCAGCTATTCCGAGGTTTTGCCAAGTCATTAGAACGCAAGGATGTCATTAGTGGCCAGGACTTTGCCATGGCCTTAGCTGCCGGCGTAGACACGGCCTACAAAGCGGTAGGGCGGCCGGTTGAAGGCACCATCCTCACTGTCGCCAAGGAGGCAGCGAAGGTTGCGCAGCTTAAGGCCCGCCAAGAGGCGGACCTAGCCAAGTTAATGCGCTCAATTATTGAACAAGCCGAGAAAACCTTGGCTAAAACCCCAGACTTGCTGCCGGTATTAAAGAGGGCTGGTGTAGTAGATGCCGGCGGGCAGGGATTGGTGTTCATCTACCGAGGGTTTCTCTTAGCACTGCTCGGACAGACAGTGGAGCTCGATGCAACGAACCTGCTGCCGGCAGCTCCAAAACCTGGATTTGTGGCTCAACCGGTTGTTTCAGACGTCATCGATTTTCTCTATTGCACCGAATTCCTCATCATGAAACCTGATATTGACGAGGATGCATTGCGCCCACACTTTGAAACACTGGGTGATTCTTTGCTGGTCGTCGGTGACAGTTCGGTCATTAAGGTACACCTCCACACCAACAACCCGGGTCGGGCGATGGAAATTGCCCTGCTACATGGGGAACTCAGTGGTATTAAGATAGAAAACATGAAGGAACAGCATGCCGAGACGCAATGGGTAGTAGAAGCAACGCCCGTAGTTCTCCCCGGCGAAGGCAAGGAGATTGGCGTGGTGGCAGTGGCTGCTGGGGTCGGAATCGCCGCGGTGATGAGAAGCTTGGGTGTGGACGTCATCGTAGAGGGTGGGCAGACCATGAACCCTAGCACGGAAGATTTAGCTGCCGCGGCCAATAGTCTCGTTTGCGATAAGGTTATCTTGTTGCCAAACAACAAGAACATCATCATGGCGGCGGAGCAGGTGAGAGAGCTTACCAACAAGGAAATCAGGGTGGTCGGAAGTCGTACCATCCCCCAAGGACTCGCGGCCATGCTGAGCTATGAGGACTCTTCGGAAGACCTAGAGCGAGTTGCTCTGTCCATGGCGCGGCGCATGCAAGCAGTCAAGACTTGCCAAGTGACCTATGCGGTCAAATCTTATAATGGGGATATCGGACCGATCAAAGAAGGCGATATCATTGGCTTAAACGACGTAGGTATAGCTGCCGTTGGTCAAGACCCAACCCAAGTAGCGCTCGAGATACTCGCGAAAACGGTCACAGAGGATGATGGGGTTATTTCGCTATTTTATGGAGCTGATGTTGAAGAGACAAGTGCTCGCGCCCTCGCCGAGACCATCAAGGAGCAGTACCCTAATTGTCAATTAGACTTCTTTCAAGGTGGTCAGCCATTTTATTACTATCTCTTAGCGGTGGAATAGAAGGAAAAATTACCTAGACTGATAGCAGGAAAACAATACTAGGCATAGACCCACGCGGTTGTCGCATACTACAATCAGCAGGATGATGTAACGTTTCCTGCACAATATAACCAAAGGAGGTGAATCAAGATGGCAAAAGGTAGCGATTCCAGCAACCAAATTGTTGTACCCCAGGCTAAAAATGCTATGGAGCAATTCAAGTACGAAGTTGCTTCTGAACTCGGCATTCAGCCCCCAAACGATGGGTATTGGGGAACCATGACCACACGTGACACCGGTGCCATCGGCGGCCATATGGTTCGCAAAATGATTGAAATGGCTGAGCGTTCTCTCGCTGGCCGTGGCACTAATCGCTAGTAGACATCTCGCCATATTTTAAGAAAGCGGACGAAGGTCCGCTTTCTTTTATTAGCTCCTTGTTCATAAATATTGTGTTGCCTGTCGAGTTCTCGTATACTCAAAGGGGCAAGAATTATTTCACAGGGCGATTGGAGCAAGATGAGACTATGCGCATAATTTCGGGCATTTTCGGTGGGCGCGCTATTCAAATGAACGGCAAGTTGCCAATCAGGCCCACCTCAGATAAGGCCCGTGGTGCGGTATTCTCTAGCCTCGCCCCTCATATTGACGGGGCTAGGTTTCTTGACATATGCGCAGGGACAGGGGCGATGGGTTTAGAGGCTCTCTCGCGCGGCGCACTTTTGGTGAAGGCCATCGAGCGTTCCCAGGAGGCTGCGCATCTTATTAGGGCCAATCGACAGGCGCTCGGGACGACAGGAGCCTCGTTTGACGTGATAGTAGGGGAATTTAGCAAAATACTTCCTCGTATGGCGGGAGAAAGCTTCGATATTATTTTTGCCGACCCCCCTTACGGGAAGGGCTACCCAAGCGAGATTCTTATCTTAGTTGAACTATATTCCTTGCTTGCACCAGGTGGGCACTTGGTCATCGAACATTTTACGAAGGAGCAGGTGCTGGCAGCACCGGGCAGTCTACGGCTAACCAGGACAAAAAAATATGGGCAAACACAAATGTCCTTCTTCATCCTAGACCAGCCAAAAGAGCCAGGGGGTGCGAAGTGAGGGAAGGTTAGCGCCCGTCCTCCTGATTCGTACTTTTTACTAGGAGGGATAGTTCTTGATAAAAACAGTGTACCCCGGGAGTTTCGACCCGGTAACTAACGGGCACCTCGACATCATTGAAAGGGCCTCCCGCACTTTCGATGCCGTGGTTGTCGCTGTAGTAAAAAACCCCTCCAAAGACGCCATGTTCTCTGTCGGGGAACGTATGCGTTTGCTAAAGCATGTCACCGCCCACCTGCCAAACGTAACTGTTGATCATTTTGAAGGCCTTTTGACAGACTATATGCATCAACTTAAAGCCTCGGTCGTGATTAAAGGCCTGCGTGCTATTTCTGATTTTGAATACGAATTTCAAATGGCGCTGATGAATCGCACCCTCGATAGTTCCATTGAGACCTTGTTCATGATGACTAACAATAGGTTCTCTTATTTATCGTCGTCCCTAGTCAAGGAGGTGGCGCGCTTAGGGGGACCTATTGACGAGTTGGTCCCCGCAGTGGTGGCAGAGGCGGTGGAAATTAGGCTTTCACGCGCCAAAAACTAATTTTTATTCTCGTTAACCCGACAACTAACGCAGAAAATAGTACGGCTATACCTAGGAATGTGGCAGCTCTCAGTCCTGTAAACCACAGGCGATATAGGATGAAAGAAGGGTTTGAGCTCGGGATTGTGGTCAGAAATACCGGAATATCCAAGGTGATATTAAACACAGAAAAGGTGTTCCAAAGAACTATGGTCAGCACAAAAGCTAACACGGCGTGCAATAGACGCGAGAGAAGGTAAGGGGTCATGCGTATGTCTGTGCCATTGATAACGCTTGCTACTTGGCCATGCACCGAAAGTCCACTCCAAGCAATAATCGCTCCAGCCATAGCCACTCTCTGCGTTAAGGGGGCCATAGCAGCAGCGCATACTTGTGTTCCGAGGGTAATTTCGAAGAAGCCCGAGACGACTGAAGGAGCGAGGGTGGTGGCAATGCCAAGTGGTGCCAACATCAGGGCTACCATTGCGCCAATCAGGTCAACAATCCCCACGATGGTCGCTAGCCGTGTCAAGACGGAGAAGATAATTATGAATCCACCGATGGTGAGCAGGCTCTGCACAGAGTTGCGAATGGCATCGCCCATCAACTGTCCGAGGGGTCTGCCGTCCCTTTTCCTCGCTCGATGAAGTTCTACTAAGGATTTGATGAGGATATTCCCACGGACCACGTGGTCGGACGTCTGAGGCGCGTTACGGCAGTAAAAAGCCATGCATAAGCCGACCAATAAGCTTGCCAGATAATGTGACAAGGCTAGGATGGTTCCTACCGTGGCATCGCCAAACATTCCTACGGCCACCGCCCCAAACATAAATAAGGGGTCGGCAGTGTTGGTGAAGGATATCAGACGTTCCGCTTCTACCTGGCTACAGGCATTTTGACGACGCAATTTGCTCGTGAGAATTGCGCCTAACGGGTAACCCGATGCTAGACCCATGGCCATGACAAAAGACCCAACTCCCGGCACATTAAATAGTGGCCGCATCAGAGGTTCTAGGAGTACACCCATGGCGTTGACCACGCCAAGTCCCATGAGAATTTCTGAGAAAACAAAGAACGGCAGAAGCGCAGGAAAGACTATCTCCCACCAGACCCGAAGTCCCACTAAGGCTGATGAAAAAGTGTCTTCGGGAAAAATGACCATTCCTATGGTTAGGGATACTGCTAGGAAGGCCATAGCTAGAGACCCCCAAGGGCCTCGCCTCATTCTTTGTTTCATCAAGCATCGCTCCCTTACATGGTCACGCGCGTTTCTACAGTATATGCGTACCCACCATGGCTATTCTGGCCATCGATAGCCTCCACCTTGTGAGGTAGGTGTGTGGGAGATATAATGAATAGGGTCATTATGCCACGAGGAGGTTTTGTCAGTGAAAATTCTGGTCATAAATTGCGGTAGTTCGTCTCTCAAGTACCAGGTATTCGATATGGCCAAGGAGGATGTGCTTGCTAAGGGTCTGGTGGAGAAAATAGGTTTGCCGGGGAGTTTTCTTAAACATAGGCGGGGAGAAGAAAGCAACCATTTGGTGGAAGCTCCGATCGCGAACCATGAGGTAGCTATTACCTTGGTCATCGATGCGCTTACCAGTGGCGAGCACGGTGTGGTGAAGGACATGTCCGAAATTGAAGCGGTGGGGCACCGGGTCGTCCACGCCGGCGAGAAGTATGCGACTTCCGTCTTGATTACGCCCGAGGTTATGCAGGCTCTCCGTGAATGCATCGCTCTCGCCCCACTGCACAATCCGCCCAATATCATGGGCATTGAAGTCTGCAGCAGGTTCATGCCGGCGGCAAAACACGTTGCGGTATTTGACACGGCCTTTCACCAGACCATGCCGGAATACGCTTATCGTTATGCCTTACCGCAAACCTATTATGAGAAGTACGGCATACGTCGGTACGGTTTCCACGGGACATCGCATCGCTATGTCACCGAGAGGGCCGCGGTATTGCTCGGGAAAGCAGCTGACGAGTTAAAACTCATTACTTGTCATCTCGGTAACGGCGCTTCAGTGGCTGCTATTAGCGGCGGTAAGTCCATGGATACCAGTATGGGCTTTACTCCCCTAGAGGGCCTCATCATGGGCACGCGCTCCGGCGACCTCGACCCGGCCATAGTTCCTTTTATCATGGAGAAGGAACAAATGTCCCCGGAACAGGTTAACAACTTTCTCAACAAGAGCTGTGGTATGAATGCTCTCTCTGAAGTGAGCAGTGATTTCCGCGTCATTGAGGATGCTGCCGCTCAGGGAGATCATAAGTCCAAGCTAGCACTGGACATGTACTACTATCGAGTGCGCAAGTATGTGGGTGCCTATGCCGCTGCGCTTGGGGGGGTTGATGCCATAGTCTTTACCGCTGGTCTCGGTGAGAACTCGCCTGAAGTGCGGGACGAAGTTTGCAAACACCTAGGCTTTATGGGTGTGGAAATTGATCCTGCTAAAAATAGAGTGCGGGGCAAAGAGGTGGACCTCAGCACCGCGAGCGCCAAGGTACGAGTTCTGCTTATCCCCACCAATGAGGAGCTCGTCATTGCCAGGGATACGAAATTCATCGTTGGCTCGGTTTGACAGCACCTATGCCCCTGTGTATAATCTATGAGGTGATCAAATGATGTGGCTACCGCTAGATGAGCTCGGTAACTTAAATGGGGCGAGAGAATATACTGTGATTTTGCCTCCTTTGCCGCTCACGACGCAAGGCGATGCCTTCATCCCCACCGTGCCTACCCAGGTCGACTTTGTGCTCGTGCGTTCGGGGGAGAAGATCGACATACTTGGTCGTATTCAAGGTCGGGGGGTGGTCTCTTGTGCTCGTTGTTTGTCCCCGACCGAATTTGCGCTAAATTGCGATTATGCGGACGCTTGGTGGCCTTTCGGGCAGGGTGAGGAGAGCGGAGATTTCTTAGTTTCTGCATTCGTGGATAGTTCTCGCCGGATGATCAACTTGGAATTATATGCCACAGAGATGGTTCTGGCGCATTTGCCAATGCGGGCCTGGTGTTCTCCTGATTGCCAAGGTATGTGCGCATTCTGTGGCAAAAATTTGAATGAAGCCGAATGCAACTGCGCTATGCGTGATGTCGATCCGCGGTTGGCTGTATTGGGGCGTCTGCTGAATGACAAAGGAGGTGTGTTAGATGGCACTACCAAAAAGAAAAACTTCAAAGGCTCGCCGCGATAAGAGGCGCGCCAATTGGAAACTGACCTCTCCCGGGTTGGTATCCTGCCCCCAGTGTCATGAGGCTAAGCTCCCTCATCGTGTGTGTACCGCGTGCGGGTATTACAAAAACAGAGCTGTTATCGTTGTAAAGTAGCAACTACAACACAAGGAAGGCGGAACATCCGCCTTCCTTGTGTTTGGTGCACAAGATGTATACGAAAGTAGTTGCTCAATATTCTGGGAATGAAGTATACTGAGGATAGAATATAGCATGTGTAGAGGTGTAAGTATGCGGATTCTGGTGGATGCCCTCGGCGGCGACCATGCCCCAAGCGAGATTGTGGCAGGTGCAGTCGCGGCGGTAAGGGAAAGAGGACTCAAGGTGGCCCTAGTTGGTCCAGGCATTGTGCTGGAGGGTATGCTGAAGCAGGAAGGCATGGCCACCCACATCGAAGTAGTTCCGGCTGAAGATGTAATCGATAATGATGAGGCTCCTGCCCTCGCCTTGCGCCGGAAACCGAATGCTACCCTGGTGGTGGGGGCGCATTTAATTAAAAACAAGCAGGCTGATGCTTTCGTCACGGCTGGGAATACCGGGGCTTTTATGGCTGCGGGACTTTTTATCGCCGGGCGGATTGCCAATATCGAGCGGCCAGCCCTCGCCCCTTTGCTGCCTACGCTAGACGGCAAGGGTGTAGTCTTACTTGATGTGGGTGCTAACATGGACGCTAAAGGAGAGCACTTAGCCCAGTATGGCATCATGGGGTCAATATATGCCGAAAAAGTGCTCGGGAGAACGCGTCCAAAAGTGGCGTTACTCAACGTGGGCACCGAAGAAGGAAAAGGCAACCAAGCGACCAAAGAGGCCTTCGCTTTACTCAAGGGCGCGGACATCAACTTCTTAGGCAATATGGAAGCACGCATGCTACTAAGCGGGGAAGTTGATGTTGCGGTATGCGACGGGTTTACCGGCAATGTTCTTCTAAAAATGATGGAGGGCGTAACAGCTACGCTTTTTGAATTGTTGCGGGAGAGTTTTACGAGTGATCTACGAAGTAAACTCGGGGCGGTGATGTTAAAACCGTCACTGCGTAAGCTCAAGCGTCGTTTTGATTATGCAGAACACGGTGGTGCGCCCCTTCTGGGCATAAATGGTGTTTTTGTCAAGTGTCATGGGTCGTCGCGAGCCTTGGCCATCAAAAATGGCATCTACCAGGCGGAAAAATTCATCTCGCAGGAGGTGATTAAGAAAATCACGGATTCCACAAAAGTCAGTAACTCATAACGCAAGAAAGGATGATGGATATGCTACAGAAAGAAATCGCCATTGTCACGGATAGCACTGCCGACCTGCCTTTGTCTTTAGTGGAGGAACTGGGGATTGTCGTCGTCCCTCTCAATGTCATCTTTGGGGAAAATAATTTCAAAGATGGCATCGACATCTCCAGCCAGGGTTTTTTCGAGATCCTCCCCACATCCAAGGTGCATCCCCGCACTTCACAGCCCTCTCCGGGGGAGTTTAGTGAGGTCTACACGAAGCTGCTCAGTGAGTACAAAGAAATAGTATCCATACATATCTCCTCTCATTTGTCGGGCACCTATCAATCAGCGGTTTTAGCGAGCGAGATGGTGGACGGCGGCAAGATTACCGTGGTCGATAGTCAGGGTGCTTCACTGGGGCTCGGTTTGGCAGTGATGGAGGCGGCTCGGGCGCGTAACGCTGGGGCTAAGACAGGCGAGATTATTACCCGTGTTAAAGCAGTGTCAAAGAACCAGGTATTTGTGCTTTCGGTGGAGAACTTGGTTTGGCTAGAGAAGAACGGTCGCATAGGGAAGGCCAGCTCACTCCTGGGGTCAATTCTCAACGTGCACCCCATTTTGCGACTTAAAGACGGCGCTATTGTGGCCCATAGCAAGGTGCGGGGAAACATGAGCAAGGTACTCAAGAGCCTCGTAGAGGCAGCAGGGGAATTTGTGCCCTACAGTTCTCGTGTTAGCGTGGGCATTATGCATGGTAATTGTCAAAGTAGGGCGGAGGAGCTAAGGACCTTAGTTGCGGACAAGTATCAAATTGATGAATTCACCATCAATCAAATTGGCCCGGTAATAGGGGTCCATGTAGGCCCTGGGGCGATTGGGTTGGTTGTCGTTCCACTATCATAGGAAGGAGGCTCTTTATGCAAGATGTTTTTGACCAAGTCAGCCGTATTGTGGCGCGCATTTTGCGTGTTGAGGAGTCGCGGGTTCGGCCTGATTCGCGTTTTAAGCAAGACCTGGGCGCAGATTCAATCAACTTAGTCGAGATTGCCATGGCGATCGAGCAGGAATTCGACATTACCCTCGAAGATGAAGAAGTGGCCAATATCACTACTGTTGACGCTGCGGTCAGCTATATATTAAGACGAACATAGGAGAGGTGCGCTTGTCACAAATCAACGAACTGACGACAACGTTGGGTTTCTCCTTAGAGCACGAGGTCCTGGTTTTACAGGCCTTGACGCATTCGTCTTATATAAACACCCATGTCGGTGAGTGCGACAATGAGCGTTTAGAGTTTTTAGGGGACGCGGTACTGGCCCTCTTGTGTAGTGAAACCCTCTATACGATGTTCCCTGCCCTGAATGAAGGGCAGCTCAGCCGGTTGCGCGCCTACTTAGTGCGAGAAGCGACCCTCGCCTTGATTGCCAAACGCTTTAACATTGCTCTTTATATGCGTCTTGGCAAGAGCGCTGCCGGCAGTGGTGGCCATGAAAGGCCACGAATTCTCGCCGGTTGTGTGGAGGCGCTTCTCGGAGCGGCCTTCCTTTGTGGCGGCGTGCTCCGAGCCCGTCAACTATTTGTTTTGCTTTACCACGAACATCTGGCTGAAGCAACGGAGCTGTGGGCAGAAGCGGATGCCAAAAGTGCCCTCCAGGAACTAGCCCCAGAGTCCGTTAGATATGCCCTGCTAGAGGCCAGCGGTCCGGATCATGACCGCAGTTACCGGACAGAAGTCTTCGTCAAAGGGTTTTCCCAGGGTGTAGGAGAAGGGAAGAGCAAAAAGCAGGCTGAGCAGGCTGCGGCGCTCGTAGCGCTTAGGAATTTGCGTAGCAATAAATAACAACTTGGGCCATACCTCCGCATACTAATTAGGGATAGCTTGCGTGGGAGGGGTGGAACTTGGAAATACTAAGGGTTTCGGCCAATTCAAATCCAAAATCAGTTGCGGGCGCATTAGCAGCAGTGTTGCGCGAGCGAGGGACGGCTGAGTTGCAGGCTGTCGGGGCGGGGGCGGTCAATCAAGCCGTCAAGGCCATAGCCATTTGCAGGGGTTATGTGGCCTCTAATGGGGTCAACCTAGTGACTATTCCGGCTTTTGCAGACATTTACATCGATGGAGTTTTGCGCACCGCCATACGTTTCATCGTTAACCCACGATAAAGGAGTCTTTCATGACCTTAGCAATACCGCCCGGAGTCCTCGGTCAAACCGATGCTCAGGGCGGATTTTTTTTCTTTGTGTTACAATAGCAGCGTTAAAGGATGTGAGTTATGAAAATAAGGCGTGTTGAAGTGTATGGTTTTAAGTCGTTTGCGGACAGAACGGAAATTGAGCTTGGGGAAGGTCTGACGGCCATTGTCGGTCCTAATGGCAGCGGCAAGAGCAATATTGCGGATGCCGTGAAATGGGTTTTAGGGGAACAGTCTCCTCGTGTCCTCCGAGGAAGTCGCATGGAGGACATTATCTTTGGCGGAACAGCCAAGCGCAAGAGCATCGGGTTCGCTGAAGTGACCGTGGTCTTCGATAATTCCTCCAAACGCTTGCCCTTAGACGCGATTGAAGTCATGATCACCCGGCGTGTATTTCGTAACCAAGAGAGTGAGTACTTAATTAACCGCCGTCCGTGTCGGCTGAAAGATATTACGGAGCTCTTTCTCGATACTGGGATTGGGCGGGACTCATATTCATTTGTGGGTCAAGGGAGAATCGAGGAAATTATCAGTGCAGATCCTCGCAATCGGCGAGTGATATTCGAGGAGGCCGCCGGCATCTCGCGTTACAAGCTCCGCAAGCGCGAGACCGAAGTTCGACTGACCGAGACAGCAGCCAATCTCTGTCGCGTGCGCGATGTCTCCGCTGAGCTTGGCAATCAACTTGATCCACTCGGTGAAGAAGCCCAGAAGGCCAGAGAATATCTTGAACTGAGTGCACGGCGGGAGAATTGGGAACAGGCTCTTCTCAGTTACGAGCTAGGGTTAAATGAACGATTGACACAGAGCCTGACCCAACAAACAGAGCGCATCAATGACGAGCATTTAAGCCTTGATATTTCGCGCAGTACTTTGCTGACCAAGCAGACGACCACTTTGCTCTTAGATAGCGAGATTCATATCAAGATTCAGGATAGAGAAAGGAGCATTTATGAAAACAAGCTGCTTTTACGGCAAAAAAGCGAACGCCAATTAGAAATCGCCGCGGCTCTAGAAAAAGCGCATGGACAAAGAGCCATTCTCGCTAAGCGCCTCACCCAGTACCAAGACGAACAACAAAAAATCGCTCAGCAGATATCAAGGCTACGATTAGATGAGACCGAGGAACGGCGCAACTTGGCCCAAAATAGTGCCGAACTAGAGATCATTGAGGCTTGGGGCGATACGCCTGCCGCGAAGCGTGAGTTAGATTTAAAACGGGAAATCGCAGTGATTGAGGAGCGACTGTTCCAAGAGAATAGGGAGAGAATCGCCAACGAAAAGCAGATTGTTCGATTAGAAGAACAGCTGACTCAGAAGACCAAGCTGCATCTACCACTATTCGCCAACCACACCGAGTATGCCGCTGGCCTCGCGGAGCTAGATGTAAAAATAGCAGCAGAAAAAATTAATCTTGCCGCGCTAGAAGGAGAAGAACGCCGACTCACAGTTCGCATATCGGAGTTACGCCAAGAACAAAAACAGCAAAGTGATAATCTCAACAAGCAGCAAGCCCAGCTTTTTCGCACGGAAAATCGATATCGTGCCTTAAAGTCCAGCGAGGAACAAATGGAAGGACTGAGCCGTGGGGTCAAGTATGTTTTGCGAAGTGGTTTGCCAGGCATTCTCGGTGTAATTGGCGAGCTCATTTCCACCCCGGCAGGCCTAGAAACGGCCATAGAGGTTGCGCTCGGTGGAGCGGTCAGCGATATCGTTACCGTCACCGAGGGGCAAGCTAAGAGCGCCGTTAAATTACTTAAGGACAAGGAACAGGGCAGGGCCACATTCTTTCCACTGGATGCCATGCGTCCCCGTACAGCGAGGGACGTGCCGGCAATCGTCAAGGCTATGCCGAATTTCCTTGGGAGGGCCGTCGACCTGGTGAGCAGCCAGCCTCAGGTTCGACCGGTCGTCCTGCAATTGCTCGGCAATGTGCTAGTGGTGGACAGTATTGATGCGGTCACGTTGGTTGCCAAGGAGACGGGCAATGCTTGGCGTATAGTGACCCTTGATGGCGACATCCGCCAACCTAGCGGTTCACTGACCGGAGGCAGCCGGCCAGAGCGGCAGGCGTGGCTTTTGGTGAGAAAGCGAGAAATTGAAGATGCCGAAAAGGAAATTTCCCGCCTGCGAGAGGAAGTCAAGGAGCTAGATAAGTCTTACACAGCTACTCAAACCTCGGTTACCTCCGCGTTAGCAACAGAAGAGAGACAGCGTTTGGCGATAGAACAAAGCAAGCGGTCCTTGTTGGCCTACGACTTGCAGTGGACCAAGCATAGGTCTTTGCTCGAGCAAAATGACATGGAAAGTAAGGCTCTTAGCGAGAGCATCGCGGCCCTAGAGAAAGAGCAGGCAGTTCTTAGGCAGGTTGTGGAACTAGCACAGTCTGCCTCTTCGCAAGATGAATTGGCACTGACCGCGCTCTGTACCGAGGCACTTAGTCTAGCCGAAACGAATGCGGAGCGCAGAGTCGAATTGCAAGTCGCAAAAGCTAGGTATGAGACCATGCTCGGCACTTATGCCATGCGCCTTACTGAGCAGGAAGCGCTTTATAATGAGGCCGGCAGTAGGGCGGCCGAAGTCTTGCGAGAACTTTTGCATAATCAAGATGAGCAAGATACATTGGTGGCTAGCCTCGCTCAAGTCGAACAAGATGTTCTGTTTCTCGAGCAGAGGGTAGCCGTAATGGCAGAGGCGCATGGCGTAGAGCAAGGAGAGAGACTAGCTTTGCAAAAGGAGCAGCAGGAAATAGTGGCTGCTCTGGACAAAAACCTTCAGGACTCGAACTTAAATCGGCAAAAACTACATAACTTAGCAATCCGCCTCGAGCGTCTCAAGGTCGAAGCCGAGTACCTACAGGCCAAGTTAGGTGAAATTAGCGAGGATACTCGGCGTAATGTGATTAACATCAATAATCGTAGCGAGGCGGAGTCGGCAATCGCTACCCTTGATGCCCAGATATTGGAGCTCGGAGCCATTAGGGTTTCGGCCATCGATGAGCATGCCCGGATCTCTGAGCGAGTGGCCTTCCTAACTAAAGAGCAGGAAGACCTCGAGAGCGCATCGGGGAGGCTCAAAGAGGTACTGGCCAATCTCGATGCCATCATGGGTGAGAGATTCCTCGCTGGTTTCAATGAGGTCAAGACTGCTTTTCAGGAGATGGTGGGCCGACTTTTCGGAGGTGCCACTTCGCGCCTGTTCTTAATCGATAAGGACAAGCCGCTGGAATCGGGAATCGAGATTGATGTGCAGCCGGTAGGTAAAAGATTGCAAAATATTGCTTTGCTCTCTGGTGGGGAAAGAGCGTTAGTCGCTATAGCACTCGTCTGCGCCGTTCTCAAGGTCAAACCTACCCCATTTTGCGTACTAGATGAGATAGATGCCCCCCTGGATGATGCTAATGTCGAAAGACTCATTGCAGTTCTCAGGGATCTAAGTTCCCTAACTCAGTTCTTACTTATTACCCACACCAAGGGTACTATGATGGCCTCGGATGTGCTCTATGGCGTCACGATGCCAGAGCAAGGGGTTTCAAAAATTCTTACAGTGAGAATATCCGACATCGCAACAGGATAGGTGTAGGGGAGGAGAGGAGGAGAGGAAGGAAGACGGGCTCGAAGTGGTCCGAAGCGAGGAGAAGAGGGCGAAGCGGAGAGGGAGAGAGGAAGGAAAACGGGCTCGAAGTGGTCCGCAGCGAGGAGTAGAGGGCGAAGCGGAGAGGGAGGAGAGGATGCAATAGTTTTTGAAGGCCTTCCTCTTCGTCCCCCTTCACCCAATCTTCCGTCCACTTAGAGCAGACAAACTCCCTTTTCGCCCCGTATAGTTTTTTGTTAACCATACAGTTTGCAAGGAGTGAAAGTATGAACTTTCTACAGCGCATGAAAGAGGGTCTGGAGCGGACGCGCCAAGGGTTTATGGCTAAGCTGACTGAGGTCATCACCGGTCGCAAATTTGACGACAGCCTATATGAAGAGCTAGAGGAATTGCTCCTCTTGCATGATGTGGGAGTGGAGGCGACTGCCTACTTGATCGCTGAGCTCAAGAAGCAAGTTAAAGAGCGTAAAATAGCAACAAGCGACGAACTTCGTCACTTGTTGCAGGAAATAGCTGGTAAAACCCTGGGGAGTAAGCAACCTCTGCGCTACCAAGAGGACACACTCAATGTTTACTTGGTAGTTGGGGTGAACGGGGTGGGGAAGACAACCACCATTGGTAAGCTTGCCGAGCGCTTTAAAAAGGGTGGGTCAAAGGTCATGGTGGCAGCGGGCGATACGTTCCGTGCTGCTGCTTCTTCGCAATTGCAGATTTGGGCCACTAGGGCGGGGGTTGCTTTGGTTAGTCATGCCGATGGGGCTGACCCTGCCGCCGTGGTCTTCGACGCCCTGCATGCCGCTCGTTCTCGCCACATAGACCTCCTCATCATAGACACAGCCGGGAGATTGCACAATAAATCTAACCTCATGCAGGAGTTAGGAAAGATTAAGCGGATCATCGACCGTGAAGCGCCGAACGCCCTGCAAGAGATTCTTTTAGTGATTGATGCCACGACTGGGCAAAACGCCCTCGTGCAAGCGCAGGAGTTTGCGCAAATTGTACCCGTGAGCGGCATTGTGCTCACGAAGCTCGACGGCACAGCTAAAGGGGGCATAGTCCTCGCGATTGCCAAGGAACAGAAAATCCCTATCAAGCTGATTGGCATCGGGGAGAAGTTGGCTGATCTGCGTGATTTTGACCCGCAGGAATTCGCAGCGGCATTGTTCGCGGAGTAGACGAGGGATGACAGGAGCGAGGAGGGACGAGAGGAAGGAATACGGGCTCGAAGTGGGCCGAAGCGAGGAGAAGAGGGCGAAGCGGAGAGGGAGAGAGGAAGGAAGACGGGCTCGAAGTGGTCCGAAGCGAGGAGAAGAGGGCGAAGCGGAGAGGGAGGAGAGGATGGCAATAGTTTTTGAACGATACATACTGTATTGCTGTAGCAAAAGGCCTTCCTCTTCGTCCCACTGCGCGCCATCTACGGCCCACTTCGAGCAAAAAAACTTCTTCGTCCCTCTTCACCCAATCTTCCGTCCACTTCCAGCAGAAAAACCTCCTCCCTTCCCCTCAACCCTCTTTCCAACACTTGTTCTTGTCAAGTATTTTTGCTTGACAAGGACCTCACAGCTTGGTATCCTTGAGCAGGTCAAGTGCTTGAGGTGGGACGCAAATGGAGCATTTTGTGTGGATGAACTTGTTGCTAGATTTTTATGGGGCGCTGCTCACCCCGCGTCAGCTCCTGTCCTGTCGTTTGTACTTTGAGGAAAACTTATCGCTTGGCGAAATTGCCGCGGAGCTCAATGTCACTCGCCAGGGTGTGCATGACACGGTGCGTCGTGCCCAGATGCAGCTTGAGCTTTATGAAAGCAAGTTACTCTTAGTGGCTCGCTTTCTCGAGCAGCAACAAGAGCTAAAGCGCCTGAGGGCACTTTTGGAGAGTCGTCGCCTAGATGAAATGGTGCCTCTCTTGGAAAGACTCATTCTTTAGGAGGTCGGACATGTTTGCGGGGTTAGGTGAAAAGCTGCAAGCTGCCTTAAAATTATTGCGCGGCAAGGGAAAGCTTACGGAAAAGGATATTTCTCTGGCCCTGCGCGAGGTACGCATGGCCCTCCTCGCTGCGGATGTCAACCTGCAGGTCGTCAGGGATTTTATTAGTGCGATAAAGGAGCGAGCTGTTGGCGGAGAAGTCTTAGAAAGCCTCACTCCCGGTCAACAAATCGTTAAAATTGTCCACGAGGAATTGGTCAAGCTCCTCGGTGGCACCACGAATCGCCTTAACATGGCTTCTAAACCACCTACGGTGCTGTTGTTGGTGGGGTTGCAAGGGGCTGGCAAGACCACTCAGGCCGGAAAGCTGGCCCAGCTACTGCGTAAACAGGGGAAGTTTCCTCTGCTTGTCGCCTGTGATGTCTATCGCCCGGCGGCTATTCTGCAACTTGAGACCCTCGGCAAAAAACTTGATATTCCCGTCTTCTCTCTGCCCGGAGAGATGAATGTCGCCGAAATTGCCCGACAAGGCAAGGAATCGGCCATGCGTCAGGGCCGAGACTTAGTTATTATTGACACTGCCGGTAGGCTGCACATTGATGAGTTGCTGATGCAGGAGCTAAAAGATGTGCAAAAGGCAGTTTTGCCTCACGAAGTGCTACTTGTCGTGGATGGCATGACCGGGCAGGATGCGGTACAGGTAGCCAACAGCTTTAACAGCGCCCTGGGCATTGACGGCATAATCATGACCAAGTTAGACGGCGATACTCGGGGTGGGGCGGCCTTGTCTGTGAAAGCGGTAACAGGCAAACCGATTAAGTTCATCGGCGTGGGGGAGAAGTTGGACGCTTTAGAGGTGTTTCACCCTGATCGCATGGCTTCCCGCATCCTCGGCATGGGCGACGTATTGTCCCTCATCGAAAAGGCGGAGCAAGCCTTTGACCAGAAGAAGGCCGAAGAAATGGAGCGCAAAATGCGCACGCAGTCCTTTAATCTTGAGGATTATCTTGACCAAATGCAACAGGTCAAGAAAATTGGTTCACTCGAGCAATTAATGGGTATGATACCTGGTTTTTCGGCCGCTAAGCAGGTTAAGGACATTGAGTTAGGCGAAAAGAAGCTCAAAAGTATAGAGGCGATAATTTGTTCCATGACGATAAAGGAGCGCCGAAAACCAGAGCTCCTTGATGGCAGCAGGCGCAGACGCATCGCCAAAGGCAGTGGTACTTCGGTGCAGGAAGTCAATCGCATGCTCAAAGAATTCGAACATGCCAAAAAGCTTGTCAAAAGCCTTACTGACAAGGGTAGGCACGGGGGTAAAATGAAATTCCCCTTGATGTAAGAGACATGAAAGGAGGTGACACATATGTCAACAAAGATCAGGTTAAAGAGAATGGGCGCCAAAAAATCTCCCTTCTACCGTTTAGTGGTAGCAGACTCCCGCGCACCGAGGGACGGGCGTTTTGTGGAAGAAATAGGCTACTACAACCCAACCCTCAATCCCGCTGCCGTAGAGATAGATCGCGAAAGGGCGGACTACTGGATGAAGCAGGGGGTTCAAATGTCTGACACCGTGCGCAGCATTTTTTACAAAGCAGGCCTACTGGAGAAGTCCTAGAGGCAGGGGGTGACAAAAATGCGAGAGTTGGTTTTGTTCCTGGCGAAAAGCCTTGTGGTGCATCAGGATCAAGTGACTGTGTCCGAAGAACGTAACGAAGAAGGTCTTGTTTTGCGGCTAACCGTCGCACCCGAGGACGTGGGCAAAGTTATTGGCAAGCAAGGGCGTATAGCTAAAGCCATGCGTACGGTGCTCAAAGCCGCCCATCATAGTGACGAAAAGATTTTTCTCGAAATCAGCTAATAAGTTACGGAATTAGGTGAGAAAATGGAACCTCGGCTCATCTGCATCGCCCTAGTTACGGGCGTGCACGGCATCAAAGGCGAAGTGAAAGTGAAATCTTTTTCGGATCACCCCGAAAGATTCGCACGCCTGCCTGGGAGTAGCCTACTCTGGCGCAAGGATGGTGCTACTAGGCCCATCACTGTCGTGGCAGTCAAAACAATTGGGCGCTTTTTTGTCTTGACCTTGCAGGGGGTAACATTGCGCGAAAAGGCGCAGGAATTTGTCGGCGGTGAGTTGCTCGTGCCCGAGAGTGAGGTCCTGCCCCTGCCGCCTGGAAGCTACTACACCTACCAACTTATGGGGATGCGCGTCATCGACGAGAACGGCCTGCTGCTTGGTACCGTGCGCGACGTGCTGCATCTTGGTAGCAATGATGCCTATGTAGTGGGTGCCGAAAAAGGTGACATTTTGATTCCGGCTCTAAAGAGTGTGGTTCGCACTATCGATGTAGAAAAAAAGGAAATGCATGTTACGCTGCCCCCAGGCTTGGTGGACGCAGAGTGAGAGTGGATGTCCTCACCCTTTTCCCGGAAATGTTCGTGCCGGTGATCGGCGCCAGTATGTTGAAGATTGCTGCTGAAAAGGGCTTATTGACAGTCAGCATCAGCAATATTCGAGATTTTGCATATTCCAAGCATCGGGTCGTGGATGATACACCCTTTGGTGGCGGAGCAGGTATGGTCATGAAGCCGGAGCCATTGGTTATCGCGGTTGAAAATGCTTTGGCCGAGGGCGGCCCTATGGAGCCAACCCAGCGCCGAGTTATCTTGATGACCCCGGCAGGAAAGATCTTTAGCCAGGCTAAGGCGGTGGAGCTCGCCAATTTGCGGCACCTTGTACTCATCTGTGGACACTACGAAGGCATCGATCAGCGCGTGGTAGACCTTGTTGTCGATGAAGAGTTATCTATCGGCGACTATGTGTTGACTGGGGGAGAATTGCCCGCCATGGTAGTGATAGACTGCGTGGCGCGTCTGTTGCCTGGCGTCTTAGGGAGCGAATTGTCCGCTAGGGATGAGACTTTCGCCGGTGATGGTTGGCTTGAGTATCCGCACTACACGCGCCCTAGGGAGTTTCGCGGTAGACTTGTGCCCGAGGTTTTGCTGTCAGGTGATCATGCACGAATTGCCAGATGGCGGCGAGGGCAATCTATCAAGCGAACCCAAGCGCGGCGTCCTGATCTCATCACCGCCAACTTAAGTCTAGATGATAAAAAGTGTTTATGTACCGTCATGAGTGAAGACGGAAAGGAGGACTAACAATGGAAATTCTCAAGAGCATAGAAATGATGCAACTGCGCCAAGATATCCCAAATTTTAGAGCGGGGGACACCGTCAAGGTGCATGTCAAGGTCGTCGAAGGCGGCAAGGAACGCGTCCAGATATTCGAGGGCATGGTTATCTCCCGCCATGGGGGCAGTGTGCGTGAAACTTTTACCGTTCGTCGCATATCATATGGCGTCGGTGTAGAAAGAATTTTCCCCGTACATTCGCCACGCATTGAGCGCATCGAAGTCATGCGTCGCGGTCGTGTGCGCCGTGCCAAATTGTACTACCTGAAGAATCTCACCGGCAAGGCTGCCCGCATACGCGATTTGCGCAAGTAGAACATGGGGGACCAAGGTGGTCCCTTTTTCACTAGGCAGCTAGGAGGGAAGACATGCCCAAGACATGGAAATCAGAATTATTTGAATGGGGCAAGGCATTTGCCCTCGCTGTAATCTTAGCGTTAGTTATACGGATGTTTTTAGTCGAGGTCTATGTAGTAGACGGGCACTCGATGCAACCGACCCTCCTGCATGAAGAGAGAGTTCTGGTGAATAAGTTTACCTACCGTATAGCTGAGCCCAGCTCCTTAGATGTGATTGTCTTTCGCTATCCCAAAGAGCCATGGCGAGATTTCATTAAGCGCATAGTAGCTGTGGAAGGGCAGACTGTCGAGGTGCGTGAGGGTAAAGTTTTTGTTAACGGCCAAGCCCTCGACGAACCATACTTGCAATCACCCACGCACGGGGTATTTGGTCCCGAGGTCGTGCCCGAAGGGACGGTCTTCGTCATGGGTGACAACCGCAATTTCAGCCTTGATTCGCGTGATGTTTCCGTAGGTTTTGTGCCGCTTGGCAATGTCAAAGGAAAAGCGATGGGCGTTTTTTGGCCTCTTGCGGCTTTAAGGCTAATGCGGCACTAGAGGAGGTCCCAATGTCCATACACTGGTATCCCGGCCATATGGCCAAGGCTCGGCGTCTCCTCGAGGAAAACGTGGCCCTCGTAGATGCGGTTATTGAACTGAGGGATGCCCGAGTGCCTCTGTCCAGCGCAAATCCGCTGTTAGCAACCATCATTGGCAATAAACTGCGGGTGATTGCGCTTACCAAGCCCGACCTCGCCTCCGAGCAAGCCACTGAACGAATTGTGGCTCACTTTGCTCGCCTAGGCATAGTGGCGGTGAAAGTAAATCCGCGCGAAAACCGTGGCACCAAGGAGTTGCTTAAGCAGGTCAAGACCCTCGCGACTCCGCTGTTGCCACGCGACAAGGCGGGTGGGCAAGCTTTGCGCGGTGCGCGCATCATGGTTGCCGGTATACCCAATGTGGGGAAATCTACACTTATTAACGCCCTCTGCGGCAAGGCAGCCGCTCGTACGGGCGCCCTGCCCGGTGTGACCCAGGCCAAGCAGTGGATTAACCTGCCGGATGGCACCCAGGTGCTTGACACCCCCGGACTCCTTTGGCCACGGCTTGACGACCCTGAGGTGGCTTTTAGGTTGGCCGTAACAGGCGCAGTGGGGGAAGCGGGCTTTGATGTCATGGACCTTGCCATGAAGCTCACGCTTTTTATGGCCACACATTTTCCCGCAGCCTTAGAAAAGCATTTTCGTTTACACCTTGCCTTGCCCTTTTCGGCAGAAGAAGCTTTGCTAGCGCTCGGTAAGCAGAGAGGCTGCTTAGAGGCGGGTGGCAGGGTCAACCTAAACCGTGCCGCCGAAATACTGCTCCGTGAATTCCGCGAGGGCACGATTGGTCGTTTTACTCTGGATAATGTGGCTGACCATGCCTAGCGACTCGCACAGAGCAGAGCAGGACCTACGGATGCGGGTGCTGGAAGATGCCCTTTGGGCAGAAGGCTACCGCCGGCTCCTCGGTATGGACGAGGTGGGGCGGGGCGCTCTCGCAGGGCCGGTGACGGTAGCCGGCGTTATCTTCTCTCCGGGCACACATCTGCCTGGCATCAGAGACTCGAAAGCGCAGAGCGCCACGAGGCGTTCTCAAGCCGATGGCGTCATTCGGTCAGCAGCTATCAGTTTTGCCTTGGCAAGTAGGGACCAAGATTATATCGATCAGTGGGGGATAGTTGCCGCAGTCAAGAGTTGCCAGATGGAGATTATACCCAAACTTTCCCCTGACTATCTCCTGCTAGATGCGTTTGCTTTGCCTGAGGCGCATCTTCCGCAAACGGCAATCGTGCGTGGAGACAGCAAATCCTTCACCATCGCTGCGGCCAGCATTGTGGCCAAAGTATATAGGGACAATTTTATGACCTTGGTAGACGATGAGTACAGGCATTACGGGTTTGCCGCCAACAAGGGTTACGGTACGGCACAGCATCGCCAGGCTTTAAGGCAACATGGGGCCTGTGCCCTGCACAGAAGCTCTTTCCTTGGCTTTCTGGATAACACTTATGCATAACAAGCAGTTGGGGGATCGAGGCGAGGCCCTGGCTCGGCAGTATCTTATTAAGCAGGGTTACCAAATTATAACCAGTAACTTTCGTACCCCGCGTGGTGAAATCGACCTGGTCGCCCGAAAAGACGGGGTGCTTATTTTTATTGAAGTGAAGTACCGCACGGATCTTGATCAGGGGCATCCGGCAGAGGCAATTACGAAACGCAAACTGCAAAATCTTCGTGCGGCCATTGCCCAGTATCTTCTTGACTCTGAAAGGGCAGATTTTCGGCCGATCAAGATTGATGCCCTCTGCATCATCCATCTGCCGGGCTCCGAGCCCGTTTTCGAAATCTTCCCCGACATCCTCGGGCCGTAGGGTGTTACACATTCCTTCTCTCCCGCATAGGCTAGAGCAGGCAAAGGAGGAATGGGCATGAAGGCCAGACACTACTGCCGTTCCCGTCAAGCGAGACCATGGAAAGCAGAGGGGTATGATCTTCATTATTATGCGCTGGCTGTCGTCGTCGGCGTGCAGGGGGTGCGCTTACTCGTCCGCCCCACGATTATCGATGGCATAGTCTTTGTGGCCTGTGTGGTTGCCATGGCTCCTTGGGAGAATTACTTCTAGGGGCGTCGTAGAAAAAGTTCTGTCACAGGCAGGACTTTTTTGCTTTTTGGCGAACAAATGTTCAGAGAAGAGCTGTAGCTCATGGGGGTGCTTTATTGTTAGCTCGGGTTTTGGGTGCTACCGTCTATGGCCTAGATGGCTACTTGGTGGAGGTGGAAGTCGATGTCGCGCTGGGACTGCCAAGCTTTGACATCGTCGGCCTACCCGACCTGGCTGTGCGTGAGGCAAAGGAGAGAGTGCGGGCTGCGGTAAAAAATTGCGGCTTCTCTATCCCTACACGCCGCATTACCGTCAACCTAGCACCGGCGGATTTGCGCAAAGAAGGCTCGGGCTTTGATCTATCTATTGCCGTAGCATTGCTCGCGGCATCTGAGCACTTGTCGCTCCCCTCTATCAGTGACGCGGTCTTTGTCGGCGAATTGTCTCTTGACGGCATGCTTCGCCCCGTGCATGGGGTACTCCCCATGGCCATCAGCTGCCAGCAGGCCGGCAAGCGGCTCGTCTTGCCAAGGGCCAATGCTTTAGAAGCGCGGTTAGTAGAGTCGATAGACGTTCTGGCGGTAGACTCTCTCGGCGAGTTGGTGGTCATATTACGCGGGGGTAGACAGGGAACTGAGGTGAGTATCCCTCCTAATACGCAACCCGAGCCGACTGTCGACTTTTGCGACATTGCCGGACAAGAGCAGGCCAAGCGGGCTCTAGAAATAGCCGCGGCTGGCGGGCACAATGTGCTGCTCGTCGGCCCGCCTGGTTCGGGTAAAACCCTCCTAGCCAAGCACCTGCCCTCTATTCTGCCGCCCATGCCACGGGAGGAGGCCCTGGCTGTCACCAAGATCTATAGCGTTGCAGGTCTCTTGAGCAATAGGGGGGCCCTCGTTACCGAGCGACCTTTTCGCGCGCCCCACCACTCTATTTCTTACGGCGGCTTGATTGGCGGGGGCAAGATACCACAGCCGGGGGAGGTGAGTCTCGCCCATTGCGGGGTGCTCTTCCTAGACGAATTGCCCGAATTTAGCAAGAGGGTGCTCGAACAGTTGCGACAGCCTTTAGAGGACGGGCAGGTCACTATAGCCCGGGTGAACGCCACCTTGACCTACCCCGCCGAGCTAATGCTTGTCGCCGCCATGAATCCTTGCCCCTGTGGGTACTTTGGTGATAGACTGCGGCCGTGTACCTGCTCCCCCCAAGAGGTCACGCGCTACCGCGCTAGGGTTTCGGGGCCCTTGCTTGACCGCATCGACATGCAACTCATGGTGCCTAGGTTAGAATATGACGAGCTCGCCGGCAGGAATGGGGGCGAAAGCTCATCTGTCATCCGGAGGAGGGTGGCAGGGGCTAGAGCATGGCAGGAGGCCAAATTACGGCCACTTGGCGCGCTCACGAATGCGCGTTTGCGCCATAAGGAGCTTAGAAAGCTCACTATCAGTAATGCCGCACAGAGCCTCCTCAAAGGCGCGTTCACTCGTCTGGGGCTTTCGGCTCGAGGGCATGACCGAATTTTGCGTGTTGCTCGCACCATCGCCGATTTAGAACAGTCCGCGGGCATAGAGGCACATCATGTGGCCGAAGCGATTAGCTATCGTACTTTAGACCAAGGTGTGGTCGCGCCCTAGGATAGATAGAAGGGAGGCAAGTAAATGATTGAAAAGCATTTGCATGAGCTAGCCGAGGTTATTGGCGCGCGAGGTTCAGCCACCTTGGGTGAAAAAAGGGCCGCAGACTATGCGGCCGGGCAACTAGCGCAGTGGGGGTACCAGGTCACCATGCAGCCCTTTCGCGCCCTCACCACCTTTAGCTGGTTGTACATCACATTGTATCTGTGGCCGCTACTGGGTTGGTTCCTCGGGTGGTGGTGGTTTAGCCTACTAGGCGCGATGCTCTTTTTTCTCGAGTTAAACACCGTAGAGACAATCAGCCGTTTCATCCCCAAGGGCCAGAGCCAGAATGTAATTGCGAGGCATCCTCAAGGGAGCGGTGCCCAAGTGGTCTTAGTTGCCCATTTGGACAGCAGCAAGGCGGGGTTAAACTTTAGCCCCAAGATGGTTAAAAATTTTCGGGTGTCCTTCTTGGCCATGGTGGGATCGATGTTTGTCGCGCCTTTGCTCTTACTAATAGCCTCGATCTACGGTGGTGCTTGGTACTATGTGGCCTTAATCCCCTGTTTGTACTTGCTCACCATCTGCGCCACTCTCCTCCACCGCGAAATTTGGAACTTTTACACCCCGGGTGCCAATGACAATGCCTCGGGGGTGGCAGCGGTCCTGGAGGTGGCGGAGAGGTTGAAAGAAAATCTGCCGAGCGATATAGACTTAACCGTGTTACTTACCGGCTGTGAGGAATCCGGCACCTATGGCATGAGCCGTTTCTTAGACGCCTCAGGGAGTGAATACCGCAATGCTTGGTTCATTAATCTAGATAACATCGGCCGGGGCACTGTCCACTACATGGCAGGCGAAGGCATGTTCCCCGTGTATAGGTCCTCGCCGGAGATACTGGCAGCCTGTCAGGCCGTAGCGGCGGCGCGACCTGCTTTGGCTGTGCGGCAAGGGGTCTACAACTTGCTTTCCACCGATGCCTTGCCGGCACTGCGGCGGGGCTACCGCGCCATCAGCTTTCTCAGCCTTGACGACGAAGGCCTCTTGCCTAACTGGCACTGGCCGACGGACACCGTGGCCAATGTGGACGTGGCAACCGTAGAGAAGGCGGTGGAATTTGTCAGCGAGCTCCTAAAGAACGTGAGCGAGAGTACCAAAAAGAAAAGCTAACTCGCTGTTGCGAATTAGCCCTTCTTTCCGTATGTTGTCTTATGTTACACCCTGAATTTGGCCGCGGCACTCTGGAGGTTACGCGCCAGCTCGCTTAATTGTTGCCCTGCCACCGCGCTCTCTTGTGAAGAGGCGGCTACTTCCTCCGTAATTGCGCCTAGGTTCTCCATGGAGGCTGCCACTTCGTTCGCGGCGGCGGCTTGTTCTTGTCCCGCGGCAGAGATGCCCTCGACCATGCCGGCGATATTACCGATTTGCGTCACTATGTTTTCTAGGGCCTCGCGGGCACTCTTAGCCCCCTCCGCACCCTGAGTGCTGGTGTTCACCGCTTGGTCAATCTGACCTTGGATCGCGGCAATTAGCTTGGTGATTTCTTTGGTGGACTGTCTGCTTTGCTCGGCCAAACTGCGCACGGCATCGGCCACCACCGCAAAACCTCGGCCATGCTCCCCGGCACGGGCCGCCTCGATGGCGGCGTTTAGAGCCAGGAGGTTGGTCTGGTCGGAGATATCGTCAATGGCCGAGACGATGCCGCCAATCTGCTTCGACACCGTAGAAAGAGAAAGCACGCTTTCCTGTACCGTCTTTAAGGAGTTGATGGAGTTCCCCACCTTCTGGGTGCCTTCGCTTGCGGCTTGGCGGGCATTGGCACTGGCATTAGCCGCGCCCTGAGCATTGGCGGCGATTTCTTCGGTGGCGGCAGCCAGTTGCTCCAAGGTGCGGGAAATCTCTTGGGTGATATTGGCCTGGCTGTCGTTACCGGCGGCTACTTCTTTGATGCTGCTGCTGATGTGGATAGCCTTCTCCGCGACCGACAGAGACATCGCTTGCGCCGCCGTGATCATCGCCCTGAGGGTGGTGATGGTGGATTCCAACGCATATGACAATTGGCCAAACTCGTCCGTACCGCGACCCTTGTAAGTGGAGGTCAGGTCGCCCTCGGCCAAACGCCTCATTTCGTCCTGAATCTTGGTGATGGGGGTAACTAGGTACCTAACTGTGTACCCGACAAGTCCCAGCATAGCGACTAACCCAATTAAAAGGGTCACGATGGTGGAATTGGTATTTTGTGCGGATATTGCGTCGTGCTTCGCTAAGGCAGCGGCATTGTAGTTCGTATAGCGAGTTCCTAGGGTTATCATTCTGCTGATAACAGGATCTGCGGCCGGGTGGCATTCGGCCAGAAAGATATTCGTAGCTACGCGGAAGTCCCGTGCTGCGCCCGCAGCCAAGATGCGCCCGCCAACGTCGTAAAAAACCCGCAGGTCCCTCTTCAGTATAGCAATCTCTTCGGCGATGACTGGGCTAGGCGCATGCTCCTCCAATTGGGCGACGAAAGAATCGAGCTGCGGGATCAAGGCCAGGACGTTGGCCTGATACCTGTCTCTTCGCGGCGGATCAAGCAAGTAGTCACGCAAATCCACCCTTATCCGCTTGAAAGCTAACGTCGCCTGTTGCAGAGCGGTTAGGCTAGTAAAGCTGAGGCGCATCATACCCTTGAATTCGTTTTGGACAAGAATTCGCGATCTGATTTGAAACGAAGCAAAGCCAACAATTAATAAGACCAGGGCAAGTGAAAAAACCATCAGTTTGAATTTAATCGATTTGTTTTTCATGTGTCATAAGCATCTCCTTTGTAGTAATAGTCAAGGTTTCATTGCATGAGGCAGAGATCTTTAAAAACAGTGTAGTTAATCACAACAGCATTGTCAATCTAACGATGACGCATGCTGATCGCGGCATGCTCGTAGTTTCGATAACACATATGCGGATTTCGCAAATTTATAGAGTAAAAGAGCGTCAGGTCTTGTCCAATTCTAGGCGCGTAGGTGATAATAGAAGCATGGATAGACTGTGAACGGGGGAAGCAAGGCATGAAGAAAGAAGATTTGCAGCTCATGATATTTTCTTTGGACAAAGAGTACTACGGTCTCGAAACAAAGTGCGTTACCGAGATTTCTCGGCTGGACGCGCTAACTTTTATCCCGCGTACGGCCAAGCATATTGCCGGGGTCATCAACTTGCGGGGGCGAATTACGCCCGTGGTCTGCCTGCGCGACCGCCTGCAATTGCCGCCTAGGGTAGACAGCAAGGAGACGCGCATTGTCTTCGCGGAGGTGCAAGACGTGCTCGTGGGCCTCATTGTGGACGCCGTACTTGAGGTGGGCGATGTAGCATCTGCCTTGGTCACCGCCCCTCCCGAAGGGACAGCAGCTGCTTCCATTACCGGTGTCTGCCATTACCGGCAACCAAACCCAGAGCAATCGGCACGCGTCATGTTGGACAGTTTTGTGCAGCAAGAAAAAAACGCCCTCGCGAGGCGCTTAGCGGAGCTACAGGCGGGTATCAAGGCCATAGCCCTCTCCGCCATGCTACGGGGTGGGTCTACTGCGGCGGTTACGGCCGAGCTTTTTACTCGCCGGGCGCAGCTGCGCGGTATAGAGAACATTGCTCTCACGGATCGCGAGGGTATAAGCCTGGCCAATACCGCCAATAAACCACTAGACCTATCGCGTCGCAAGTATGTACATAGTTCCCTTGCGGGTGGCCCCGCCCACGAAATAGTAGTATCCGCCGTGGACGGAGGCATTATTTTGGCGGTTTCAGAACCCGTGGTCAACGCGCAGGGGCAAATTACGGGGGTCATTTTGATGACCACCGACCTAGCCAAGGACGAAGCGCTAGAATTTACGCCTTTTGGCAAGACAGGTGAGCGCTACCTTGTGGACCGCGCCGGTTTGTTTATCACTAAGAGCCGTTTCATGGAAAACGCTGTCTTGCTGAAACAAAAGGCATCCGCTCCCGCTTTGGATCTGTTTTTAGAGAACGCATCCCCCGCATTTTTTGGCAAGTACCTGAACTACCGCGGTCGGGAAGTCTACGGTGCTATGAACCTTTGTGCCGCCCTCGATGCGGTAGTGGTGGTAGAGCAGGAAACCGCGGAAGTGACGGGGGAGGTCTTGGTGGCCTTGCTCGATATCGAACACTTGTTCGCCGATGAGCTAGTTGGAAGATAAGGGGGTGGCACTGTGAAGAATAATGAATATTTGCACTTATTTTTAGATGAAACCGAAGAAAATGTGGATCGTCTAGCGGTCAGCTTAGTTGCGCTAGAGAAGCAGCCGAATGACAAGCCGCTCATCAATGACGTCTTTCGCGACGCCCACACCATCAAGGGTTCAGCCGGCGCGATGGGCTTTACCCAGATGGCGACGGTGGCCCACCATATGGAAAGTCTGCTTAGTTTGCTCCGCGAGAGTAAGTTGAACCCGACTTCCCAGCTTTTTTCGGCGTTGTTGTCGGCTCTCGACCTGCTAAAAGTGATCAAGCAAGATGTTTACGGCACAGGCAGCGAGGGTCAGCACGATCTATCCGCCGTGATTGCCGCCTTAGGTGCACACGGTCAAGGCAAAATGGCACCCGCTGTTCCGGCGCCGGGGCACGCTGCTCAAGGACCAGAGGACGTGGCGTTACCCGGTAAACAATACAAAGTAGATGTCACCTTGCGCATTGACACCCAGATGAAGGGGGCCAGGGTGTTTATTCTGTTACAAAACCTCCGGGAATTTGGCACAGTCACCGAATGTAGTCCGAGTGAAGAGGTGCTTCTCAGCGAAGGTTTCGACCAAAGATTCAGCATAATATTGGCCACCGACGGGCATAGCGACGAAATTCTCACGCGCATCATGAACGATGCCGACGTGGAAGACGCCAACATCTCCCCGCTTGCGCTCATTACTCTCGCCGAAGCCGACGTTCCCAGTTCAGAAAAGACAGTAGCCCGCGGCGAGACCCGTCAGCATTCAGTGCGCGTGGACGTAAAAAAACTTGAGCTCCTGATGAACCTAGTAGGAGAACTGGTCATAGAGCGCAATCGACTGGCCAATGTCACCAGTCACCTCGAGCGCCAAAATAAGGATGACGAAAACGTCCGGAGCATGCTGGCGGTGTCCAGCCAACTCGGGCGCATTACCAGTGATTTGCAGCGCGAAATTATGAAAGTGCGCATGGTGCCCATAGCGCAACTTTTTAATTCCTTTCCCCGCCTGGTGCGCGACTTAGCGCAAAATTTAGCCAAGGACATCGAGCTCACCCTAGAGGGGACCGATACCGAGCTGGATCGCACTATTGTGGAGGAAATACGTGACCCGCTGATTCATCTCGTGCGTAACTCCGTCGACCATGGCATTGAACTGCCTCGCGAGCGAAGCGACAAGGGTAAGCCCTTGCAGGGACGCATAGTGTTACGGGCGAGCCATGAAGACAATCATGTAGTCATCGCGGTGAGCGACGATGGCGGAGGTATAGATGTCGAGCGAGTGACCAAAAAGGCGCTTTCACTGGGCTTGCTTACCCAGAGCGACGTCGCTACGATGAATGAGGGTGAGCGCCAGAGGCTGATCATGCTGCCGGGGCTGAGCACGGCCGGCGCGGTGAGCGATGTCTCCGGTCGTGGTGTGGGCATGGACATCGTGCGCAGCCACATCGAAAAGGTGGGCGGCAGCATCGACATCAGGAGCATTCTCGGCCGGGGGACGGAGTTTGTCATTCGCCTGCCCTTGACCTTGGCCATTTTCCGCGCCTTACTCGTGCGGGCCAATGGGCACGACTACGCGGTGGCGATTGCCGCCGTGACCGAGACGCGGAAACTTAACCCGGCCGACCTGCGTTTTGTGCAAGGTCAGGAATGCTTGGTTTTGCGCGAACAAGTTGTGCCGGTGGTACCGCTCTACTCCCTCTTGGGCATGTCTCCGCCGGAGAAGAGACCGCAAAATTTAGTGATTGCCAGCAGTGGTTCGACTAAAGTTGGCCTCCTAGTCGACCGATTACTAGGTGAGCAGGAAGTGGTCATCAAGCCGCTCGGCCCCTTCTTCGCCAAAAACAGAGAACTTGCGGGTGCTACCATAATGGGCGATGGGCGGGTGGTGCCGATACTCGATGTCAACGGGCTCTTGGCGCTACTACACAAAAGATGACCGGGGAGCGTAAGATCCGCGTATTAGTAGTTGACGACTCTCCCTTTATGCGCCAGCTCATCAGTAATGCCATCAGCAACAGTGACGACATAGTGGTCGTGGGCACTGCCCGCAATGGTGAAGAAGCAGTGCAAAAGTGTCGCGATCTCCGCCCTGATGTCCTTACTCTAGACATCGAAATGCCTGTCTTAAATGGGCTCGTGGCCCTAGAGATTATCATGCGGGAAATGCCCACGCCTGTCATCATGGTCAGCAGCCTGACCAGGGTTGGCGCGACCGAGACATTTCGTGCTCTCGAGATGGGCGCGGTAGATTTTATCACCAAGCCCGACCGTGCCGCTGCCACCGCCGAACTCGGGACATTATTGTTGCCCCGGCTGCGTGCCGCGGCCGGCGTCAATCGGCAAAAGGTTGTTCCCCGCACGGTGCCCTCCGCACTGGCACCCAAACATTACGACTTAGTTGTCATCGGGTGCTCAACCGGTGGTCCGGCAGCACTGCAGCAGATCATTCCCACCTTGCCGGAAGGCATGCGGGTGCCCTTGGTTATTGCCCAGCACATTCCGGCGGGGTTTACGGGACCGATGGCGCAGCGTCTGGGGCAATTAAGCCGTGTGCCGGTGGTCGAAGCCTTTGACGGTATGCCGCTCTTAAGTGGCACCGTCTACATTGCGCCCGGCGGCTGTCACACGGCGGTACGCAAAGATAAGACCAGGCGTTTCCTGCAGGTGCTGCCGTTTGATTACGTGACAACACCCTTTCGCCCCAGTGTCAATGTGCTGTTTCAAAGTGCGGAGCCCTTTGCTCCGCACCTACTGGCGGTGGTGCTCACGGGCATGGGCCAAGACGGGGCGGAAGGCGCAAAGATTCTCCACCGTTCTGGGGCACATGTAGTAGCTGAGTCCGAAGAAAGCGCCATCATCTACGGCATGCCGCGCGCCATTGTCGAGGCCAAACTCGCCGACGGAGTGATGAATTTGCGGCAAGTAGGGGAGTTCTTAAAAATCGCCACGATGAAGTAGAGGTGTTTAATGTGAAAATTGATCCGAAGGTAAACATCTACCTGCGCACCGCGGAGAGCCGCCCCCCACTAAAGAAGGGGGCAGCGGTGGTTGCCGCTAACCAGGGCGACTCCATTGCCATTTCCTTGGCGGCCCGCCTACTGCAGGCAGGCCTCGAAATGGTGGAGCCCTTTGCCGCTGACAAAGTGCAGAGCATCAAGAATGACGTACAAAGGGGCGAGTACAGCCCGAGCATGGCGCGCCTAGCTGAGGCGATGGTGCGTGGCGACGGGCGGGAGCCGGGGGGTCAAAAATGAGAGAGTGGCTTTCATTGCTCTTCACCAATCTTGACTTGCAGCGTCAGGCGATGATTAGGGATGACCTAGAAGCCATTGCGAGGCTGGTTGAAGAACAAAACACCATCCTTAAGACCGTTGAGCATGAGTCGCCATCCGGTGTGCCCCTGACGGGGTCAGAAGATGAAAAGCTCCGGGCCATCATGGACTTAGTAGAGGGAAATCAGTTATTGGCCCAGCAGAGTCTACTTTTTGCGCGGCGGGTCTTGACCGTTTTGGGCGATGCCAAAATTTACGGGCAGTCTCTGGACAGGCGTGCTTAAAGGAGGGGACAATTGTGGCTTCGACTTTCTTTGGGTTTAGCGTGGCGCGGCGAGGCATGAATGCTCATCAAACTGCCTTAAACGTCACCGCGCATAATATTGCCAATGCTTCGACGCCGGGTTTTTCGCGGCAACAGGCGGTGTTTCAAACGACCACGCCCGCCATGGCGGTGTCCGGTAACCGTCATGACGGCCCCGGACAAATGGGCACCGGAGTAACCATCGCCGAGATCAGGCGAGTGCGCGATGGCTTTTTAGACTACCAACTACGGCAGCAGTTGAGCAAGGGTAGCCACTGGCAGGAACGCCATGAGGTGCTGTCAACTGTAGAAATGATCCTCATGGAGCCGAGCGACACAGGCCTGAGCAGCGTTTTCGAGCGCTTTTGGGGAGCCTGGCAGGAGCTGGCCAAGAACCCCACCGCAGGTGCCACCCGCGCCGCGGTAGTCGAGACCGGCACCACCTTGGCGGCCTCACTCAATAACCTTGCCACCCAATCCGAAGTACTGTTGGAAGATTTAAACGTTAAGACCGGGCTGGCCGTTAACGATATCAACTCTTTGTCTGCCCAAATTGCCACGTTAAACACCCAAATCGTCACAAACCTTGGCGCGGGGCTTAACCCCAATGATTTAATGGACCGGCGCGATGTCTTGCTGGATGATTTGGCGCGTATAGTGGGGTTTCAGGCCTTGCCCCAACCCACAGGGGCCATCAATGTCGCCGTCGGCGGGCGTCACTTGGTTCAGGAGGGTCGCGCTATTGCCATACAGGGCGCGATGGTGGGGACATCCCTAGCGCCGGCGTGGCCGGAGGGAGAAGCGTTATTACTTAACGAGGGCAGTGTGGCAGGCATCCAAGTTGCCCGGCAATGGGTCGAGAACGATTTTTTCGGCAAAATCAATGCTTTGGCGCGAACGCTACACGACAGTGTTAACAGCGTCCATGTGCTCGGGCAGCACCTCGACCCGAGCAATCCGACTATGGGGGAGAATTTTTTCACCTTACCCCTAACTCCGGGTCGGGAAGCCCGCTTGATCGGTTTAAACCCCGATATTCGAAATAACCCTAGCCTAATTCGCACCGCTGCCCCTCTGGCCGGCCTAGCCGACGGCAGCAATGCGCTAAACATCGCCCGTCTGCGCAATGCCCCCATGCCCGGAGGGACAGCCTCACTAGAGGGTTACTTCGCGGGCATAGTCACTGCTTTAGGGGTCGAGTCACAGCAGGCGGAGCGCATCAGCCAAAATCAAGAATCGCTGACCAACCAACTCACCAACCGGCGGGAAGAGGCGGCAGGGGTGTCTATTGACGAAGAACTGTCCTTCATGGTGCAGTTCCAGCACGGTTACCAAGCCTCGGCCAGGCTTTTATCCACCATGGACGAATTATTACAGACCATCCTCAACCTTGGGAGGTAAAGCAGATGCGAGTTTCTAACACCACCATGCGCAACAATGTCATGCGCAATATCCAGCTCAGTCTGCGCGAAATGAACGAGGCCCAGCGCAAGCTGGCCTCTGGTCGCTTGGTTAATCAGCCGTCTGACAACCCCATCGTGGCGGCCCGCCTGCTAAACCTAAACGTCGCTTTGACTGAAAGCGCCCAGTTTCAGACCAATGTGCGCGATGGCGTAGCCTGGCTCAATATGACCGACACCACCTTGGGAACGGTGGGCGAAGCATTGCATCGCGCTAAGGAGCTGACTTTAGCAGGGGCGAACAGTACCTTGCCGCCGGATGTGCGGGCCTATAACTCGCGCGAGGTGGACCAGCTCATGCGTCATGTCATCTCCCTCGCCAATGCGTCCTTTGATGGCGACCGCACTCTTTTTGGCGGCACGCATCATGGGAGCAGACCGTTTCCCTCTAGCGAGGGTCCCGGTGGCGTGGTCGTGGACGTGCCCACAGCGGGGGCAGGAGTGGGACGGATCAACTACGAAATACTCCGCGGCAGCGAGCTGCAGGTTAATGTCGAAGGCGACAGCCTTTTCCGTACGGGGGCAGGAAATGTCTTTGGCGCACTCGAGATGGCGCGTAATGCCCTCGCCGCCACTCCTACCGCCAACATCCAAGACGCCATTGCCGCCTTAGACCAGGCGCTGGGCAATGTGCTCGACGCCCGCGCTACCGTTGGGGCGAGGCAGAATCGCCTCGCGATGACTGAAATGCGCTACCAGGAGGAGCAGAGCACCTTGACGGAACTCAAGTCCAAGCTTGGCGATGTGGACATGGCCGAGGCAATTATGAACTTTAACGTGCGCGAGCATGTCTACCAGGCGGCTCTAGGGGCAGCGGCGAGGGTTATGCAGCCAACTTTGCTTGACTTTCTGAGATAGAAGGGGAGGGGTTTTTTGCTTGAAGTAGGCCGTAGATAGTGCGCAGTGGGACGAAGAGGAAGGCCTTTTGCTACAGCAATATATTATGTATCGCTCAAAAACTATTGCCATCCTCTCCTCCCTCTCCGCTTCGCCCTCTACTCCTCGCTTCGGACCATTTCGAGCCCGTCCTCCTTCCTCTTTTTCCCCTACTTTCTTTCACCGAAAGGAGACTGTCTTATGTTGGTTGCCAGCACTCGCCTTGGGGAACTAAATATTTCGCCCTCCGCGCTTATCGAGTTTTCGGAGGGTTTTTCTGGTCTGCCCGAGTGGCGGCAGGGCGTTCTCGTACCGGTTGCCGAGCTGCCCTGTTTTTTTTGGCTGCAGTTTGTCCACGACCCTGCGGCGGCCTTTCTCTTACTGGCCTTAGAGGGGGTTTTGGCGGACTATGACTTTGCCTTAGCCCGTCAAGCTGCCGCGTTTACCCCGCAGTCGAGGGTCTATGCCATCATCCGCGTGCCAGCGGGCGACCTAAGCCAGGCCACCGCTAACCTACTCGCACCGGTGGTGATAGATGACCTGCCTGCCCCAATAGGCAGACAGGTCATCTTGCATGACACTAATTACCCGCTGCGCCACCCGCTTTTTGTGGAGGACGAGCCATGCTAGTCCTAGCGCGCAAGGTGGGGGAGAGACTCCACATCGGGAATGACATCGAAGTGGTAGTGGTCGAAATAAAGGGTGACGTCGTGCGCCTAGGCATCGCTGCCCCGCGGGGGGTAGCGATATTTCGCCATGAAATCTACGCCGCCATCCAAGGCGAAAACCTCGCGGCCAGTGCTTTGCCCAATGACCTCAATCTCAGCGCCAAACTAAATCTGCAGAAAGGCGCTCCAAACCCTAAAGTTCAACTGCCCCCGGTCGATAAATAAAGTAGTCTAGCGCGCGATAGACTGCCACGGCAAGGAAGCCGATAAAAATCAAGGAGGATGAACTATGAGAATCAACCACAACATCTCCGCCCTTAACACGCACCGCCAGCTTTCAGTCAACAACGCCGGCACTGCCCGTTCCTTAGAGAAACTTTCCTCGGGCCTGCGCATTAACCGTGCCGGTGACGACGCCGCCGGTCTCGCCATCTCCGAAAAAATGCGCGGACAGGTGCGCGGTTTGCACCAAGGCACCCGCAACGCCCAAGATGGTATTTCTCTCCTGCAAACGGCCGAGGGCGCGTTAAACGAGACCCATTCCATACTGCAGCGTATGCGCGAGTTAGCCGTGCAATCCGCGAATGACACCAATACCACCGAAGACCGCCGCAATATCCAAGACGAAATGAATCAGATGAACCGCGAGATCAACCGCATTTCCAGCACCACCCAGTTTAACACCAAGAATCTCATCGATGGGTCCATGGGTGTAGGCGTAAACACAGCAATCGCCAATGTTAATGCTAATGCTTCCTTGGGCACTGGCACAGTAGCGACGACCCTGCTCTCCGGCTTGACTGACAGGGCCGGTAACAGCCTTGGCATTATAGCAGGTGACACCATAACCGCTACCTGGGTGCGCGCAGGCGTGACCAGTACTGCTTCGCTCACTGTTGGTGCCGCTTCTGATGCCGCAGCCCTTCTGACTCCCATTACCGGTACTGCTGCCACTTTTTCCGCCGACGGGGTCAACCTCACTTCGTCTGTAGCCGGATTTTCCGGCGCGACCCATGGTCTGACCATCAATGTACGCACCGCCGCCGGGGTTGAGCGGGCCTCTGCTACTAACGCGCTGTCTAGCTTTTCTCAGACTGTCGCTGCCGCTGACCTGCGGGCTGACGGGCAAGCTACCTTCCACATCGGCTCGAACACCGGGCAGAACATGCAGTTGTCTCTAGAGAATATGTCGACATCCGCGCTTGGCGTGAGCGACATCCAAGTCATGAACCAAGGTCAGGCGAATGTCGCTATCCGCGTCATCGACGGCGCAATTCAGCGTGTTTCTGCTGAGCGCAGTTTGATGGGTGCCGTGCAGAATCGCCTTGAACACACTATTAATAACTTAGGCACCTCGGCTGAGAACCTCACCGCCGCCGAGAGCCGCATTCGCGACGTAGACATGGCGCAAGAGATGATGGAGTTCACTAAGAACAATATTCTCTCGCAGGCCGCACAGGCTATGTTGGCGCAGGCCAACCAGCAGCCACAGGGCGTGCTGCAGCTACTCCGTTAATTCCACGCGGAGCGTCGCCATCCCACTTCGTAATTACTCTGGAGCCCCCAGTTTGGGGGCTCTTTCTTTTTGCCTCTCTAAAGTATTCGCCACCGCGTCCGATAATAAAGTGAAGATGCGCGAGCCTTCTCCAGTGAAAGGAGCTCTCATATGAACAACATTACGAATTTGCGGCAGACCATGCGCATGCCGGGGCTGGCGACTGGGCTTGACACCACCACCATGGTGCGTGACCTGATGCGTGCCGAAAATATGCGCGTGGAACGGCTCGAGCAAGACAAACAGATAATCGAGTGGCGGCAGGAAAGCTATCGTGCCGTGGTTGGTCGGTTGCAGAGCTTTCGCCGGACTTTCTTCGACCGCGCTAACCCCGAGCATTTTATGCTCAGCGCCGGTGCTACACGCGTTTTTTCGACCACTTCGAGCAACTCCCTCGCGGTAGATGCCACGGCCAATGCCGAGGCTAGGCCGGGAGTGCAGGTGGTTAACCGCGTTTTGGCGCTGGCCACAGCGCCAGAGATGTCGGGTGCAAATTTTGTTTCGCGTCCCCTCGAGGCTGTTTTACCTCCAGACGATCCGGTATTGCTCGCTGGTCGTACTCTCGCGCTCTCGGTAGACGGAGTGCGGCGCGATATTGCCTTTACGCGTAATTATTCGCGGACCACCGAATTGCCGCTTTTGGTCGCCGACTTAAACGGCTCACTCGCGTCCGCCTTTGGCCCGGGTCGGGTGGTGGCCAGCGAACAAAACGGCACCCTTACTTTTAACATGCAGAATGCCCTCGGCGCTCTTGTGGCCACAACATCGCACCTGGTGGTGCAGGCGGGAGCGAGCGACGCTGCCCCTCTGCTGGGCTTAGCGGTGGGTCAAACCAATCGCCTGAGTCTAAATACAACCCTAGCGCAGGTTACTTTAGCCAATGGGCCTAACTTGCCGCCGGAAGGGGCTCGTTTTACCATCAACAATGTGCAGTTTGAGTTTGACGCTAATGCCACTCTGGCCCAAGTTATGCAAAGTGTCAACCAGAGCAGTGCAGGGGTGACTATGACCTACAACAGCGTGTCTGACAGTTTTACCCTGCGGGGCAGTCGCCTGGGGGCCGCAGAGCGGGTTACCTTGTCTGAGACTGCGGGCCAATTAATGGCGGGGTTGGGGTTTACCGCCGGCTCGGTGGCCGGAGGCGATTTAGTGGCCGAAATCAACGGCCTCACGGTGCGGCGGGGGTCCAATAACTTTGTGCTCGACGGAGTAAGCTTTGCTATGCAGGCCACTACTAATGCCCCTACCACCATAACGGTGCGAGCCAATGCCGACCAGGCGGTGGCCAATGTGGGCGAGTTTGTCACCCAGTACAACGAAGTGCTCGACCTGCTCAACCGCGAACTACGTGCCGAGCGCCATGCCGAGTATCGCCCGCTTACCCCGTCCCAGCGGCAGGAGATGAGCGAAGAGGATATAAAATTATGGGAAGGCCGCGCCAAGAGCGGACTCTTAAATAATAACCCCCTTTTGCATAGGTTGGTAGGCGAGATGCGGCGCGCCATGTCTGACCAGGTGGCGGGCGTTAACCTCTCTCTGGCGGATATCGGCATCGGCACCCGCAGTTTCTTTGAAAACGGGCGCCTGCACTTCGATGAAAATCGGTTTAGAAACGCCCTCGCCACTAATGGCGAACAGGTCGCACGGCTACTCAGCCAGGCCTCTAGCACTGCCTATACCCCCAGTCTCACGGGTAACGAGCGCCAGCTCAGGCGCAATACCTCGGGCACCATGGCGCGCCTGGCGGATGTGTTCGAGGACAATATCCGCACCACCCGCGACCAGCACAATCGCAAGGGGTTTTTCCTCGAAAGGGCGGGTATTCCAGGGGACGCTTCGGCTACGCGCAATGTCTTGGCAGAGCAAATCACCCGCCTTGACTCGCGCATAAACCAGATGCAAGAGGTTTTGACCCGCAAGGAAGACCGCTACTGGCGGCAATTCTCGGCTCTGGAAAGGGCTATGAGCACCATGAATTCACAGAGTGCGTGGCTGGCGTCGCAATTCGCCCCACGGCAATAAAATGAACGGAGGCAGATATATGGCCATGCCCAAGCCCTATGTCCAGTATCAACAGCAGAGTGTGCTCACCGCCCCGCCGGGGGAGCTGACCCTCATGCTCTATAACGGCGCACTGCGCTTCATTAAGCAGGGTATTGCCGCCATGGAACAAGAAGACATCGCCGGCACTAACTCCGCTTTGACCCGCGCGCAGGACATCATCTGCGAGTTGATGACCTCTTTAGACCTGCAGTACGAGGTGGCGAACAACCTGCTCTCGCTTTATGATTTTGTGTATCGCTCCTTGGTTTTGGCCAACCTCAAGAAAGACGTTGCCGTAGCGAAGCAGTGCGCTGCGTTAATAACAGAGCTCCGTGATACATGGGTAGAGGCGGTGCGGATGACCCGTGCCCATTAGAACGGTTGCGTCTGGCTTTGTAGAAATGCTGCAAATGGTAGAAGATGAGAAGGCGCAGGCTAAGGAATTTTTACGTCTCACCAAGGCCATGGTCGAGTTCCTAGCAACTGAAGAGTTCGAGCAAGTCGAAAGCCTGCTCGAGGAGCGGGCGGCGCACATGAAACGCTCGGACGAGCTAAAGTCCGAGGTGGATCTATTGTACATTTCGCTGCGCAGTTCCCTGTCGGACCAAGGTCGAGCCGCTTTCGGGGCTGGTAAAGAAGAAGTCGCTGGCATTTGGCGCGAAGCGCGCGACAGGGACCGTCTCTTGGCCGAGGCCATGCACAATTTGCTCGTCGACCTTAGGCAAAAAATTGATGACGTTCATCGCAGCAAGCAGGGCCACAAGGCCTATGCAACGGCAGAAAAAAAGGTAGCTCCTGCGGGCGTAGACAAAGTAAATTGAGAGGGAGTGAGATTTGTGAAGGTACAGGGGACTGAGCCGGTGGTCATGGCCAAGGTCATCGACCAAACCGCTCAACAAGTGGTCAAAGACACCAAGCGCACAGCTATCGACCTTAACACCCGCGGACGGCAGGGAGAACACCCAAGTCGCGAGGGTGCAGGAGCGGCAGATGTCGGGGATGAAGTGTTTGAGCGGGTCAACACCGCCATGCAAGCGCTTTCTACCCGTTTGAAGTTCGAAAAGCATGAAAGCTCTGGTCATTTCATGGTGCGAGTTATCAATGAGGAGACGAGTGAGGTCATTAGGGAAATCCCCCCGGAGCGCATGCTCGACATGTTGGTGCATTTGCGGCGTATGGTGGGGATCCTAGTTGACGAAAGAGCGTAGTCGAAAAGTCTAACTTACCCGCATTTTTATGCGGGATTTGTTTTTAGGCAGGAATACCTCCATAGGTGTCGAACTTTGTCACTGTATCGCTATGGAGGGAGGTTTTTGCCAGATGACTTTGAATATCGTCGAATTGCTGCACCGCGGTCTTGATGCCGCGGCACTCCGCCAGCGCACCATTGCCAATAACGTGGCAAATGCCAACACACCCGGCTTTAAACGCAGTTTTGTCACGTTCGAGGAGCATGTGCGGGACGCCATAGACCGGCGCAGCTTCTCGCCAGGTGCTATGACCGCGCGCTTACAGCAGGATAGGGGCACTTCGATGCGTGAGGATGGCAACAATGTCAGCGTCGAGCACGAGATGGTGCTGATGGCGGCCAATACCGTACAGTACCAAGCCTTGTCGCAGCAACTCAGCGAGCGGCTGTCGCTTTTGCGCTATGTCATTAACGAAGGGAGGCGCTGATTATGCGGGTTTTTGCGGGCATGGCCATCAGCGCGTCGGCCCTATCGGCCGAGAAATTACGCATTGACATGGTGGCTAAGAATGTCGCCAATATGAATACCACGCGCACGCCCGAAGGCGGGCCCTACCAAAGACGTAAGGTGGTATTTGCAGAGCTTATGGATGACGCCTCTCGCCAGCGTTTTGTGCGCCTACCCTCGCGCGGGGTGTCCAGGGGAGTGCGGGTGGCGGCTGTCGTCACCGACAACGCCCCGCCGCGCATGGTGCACGACCCTAGCCATCCCGATGCCAATGCGGAGGGCATGCTGGCTATGCCAGACATAAACCTTGTCAACGAGATGGTCGACCTCATCACCGCTACCCGCGCCTATGAGACCAATGTGCAGGTGCTAAATGCCAGCAAGGCCATGCAGCTTAGGGCCTTAGAAATTGGGAGAGGGTAGGTGCCTTAGATGATAATGCCGATCAGCCCCTTGCTCCCCGTTACTGCCATTAGCCCCGTCAATCGGGTGGCGGCGACCACTAAACAAGAGGGCGGCAACTTTGCGGCCGAGCTCAACAACGCTCTGGCCGAGGTCAACGCCCTTCAGGTTCGGGCTGATGACATGGCCACGAAGCTAGTGCTTGGGCAAATTGATGATGTCCATGAAGTGACCATCGCCATGGAGAAAGCGGCCCTGTCCTTGCAGCTGGCTGTCCAGGTGCGCAACAAAGTGGTCGAAGCCTACCAAGAAATCGCTCGCATGCAAATATAGGGGTGAGGCCTGATGAGCATATTTTCTCAGACGGCAGGCTGGTGGGTGGAGCAGGACTCGCGCCGGCGCACCATGTGGTCTCTACTACTTGTCGCGGTGCTGGTCGCAACCGGTTCGGCCGCCTTCTACACCACCCGCGTCAATTTTGTGCCGCTGTTTACCGGGCTTGAGCCAGCGCAGGCGCATGCCATTGTCGGTTCGCTCAAAGAGCAGAATGTCGTCTACCAGCTTGGCGACGGGGGAACATCTGTCTTAGTGCCTGAAGCGCGTCTGCACGAACTCCGCATCATGGTGGCTGGCGAGGGCCTTTACAACACCGGGGTCGGGTTTGAGCTGTTTGATGAGGCCCGCCTCGGACTGACCGATTTTGAGCGCCGCATTAACTACCAACGGGCGCTGCAAGAGGAACTGCGGCGTACCATCTCCGCCTATCCTGTGGTCGACCAGGTGCGTGTGCACCTAGTTATCCCTGAGCGCAGCGTCTTTGTGCAACAGGCCGCCACGGCCAGCGCTTCCATTACCCTAAGGCTGCGTCCCTTTCAGAGCCTTTCTACGGAACAGGTGAAGGGCATGGTCTACCTCGTAGCCTTAAGCGTTCCGAATCTAAAGCGTGAAAATATCACCATCGTCGATGTGGGGGGCAGCATACTAACCGCTGGTCTGAATTTAGGAGAGAATGCCGCCAACCCTACTCTGGCGCGGCAGGGCGAACTGCAACGAGGTTTTGAACGTGAGATCGAAGCGAGGTTGCTGGGCATGTTAGAGCGCCTCTACGGTCCTGGGCAGGCGGTCGTTGTCGTCACGGCAGAGCTAAACTTTAACCAGGAGAGTGTCACGCGCATTGTCTACGACGCAGCCGGACAGGTGGTGCGGAGTGAACAGATAGCCGAAGAAAACTTTACCGGTCCCGCGGGGCAGGCAGGCGGTGTGGCGGGTGCTGGCTCCAATGTACCGCTATATCCTACAGGAGAAGCCACCGAAGGTACGAGTACATATTCTAAAGTCGAGACCAACCGGCAATTCGAGATTGGCACAACCCAGACTACCACAGTCACTGCACCCGGGCAGGTTACACGCTTATCGGCCGCCGTCACCGTTAACGGTGAACTAAACGAAGCGCAGGTCAGCGAACTCAACCAGCTAGTGCGGGCCGCCCTTGGCTATGAGGAGGCGAGGGGTGACTCCATCCGCATCGCTGCTATGCCCTTCAGCCGCGTGCACATTGAGCAGGCGGAGCAGGAAATGGCGGAGCTAGCCCGTCAAGCAGAGGTGCGGCAGTATATAAATTGGGGCATCATGGGGGCGGGCGGCCTGCTAGGCTTTATTTTGCTCCTAGTTGTCATCGGTAAAATCAGACAGGCGACGCGCTTTGAAGTAGCCAAGACCCAGGCAGTAGATTTAGTTCCCCTAAAGGAGGCCCTAGCCCAGGCAGCCGCGGCGAAAAGCACGACTGAGAGTGACGAAGCCCTCAACCGGGTCAAAGAAATTGCCAGCAAGCAACCAGAAGAAGTAGCTCTCCTCATAAAAGCGTGGTTTAATGAAGGGTAGGGAAGATTTTCTTGCCAAAGGAAAGACGCACCAGCGGCCTCAAAAAAATTGCCGCGCTCCTCATCTCTTTGGGACCAGAGGCGTCAGCGCGCGTGCTCAAGCTCTTGCCGGATGCAGATATTGAGCTCATTGCCGCAGAGGTGGCCAATACCAGCCATGTTGAGCCAGAGTTTAGGGCCAAGATATTGGATGAGTTCATGGAGACGCATAATGCGCACAGCTACCTTTTGGAGGGTGGGGTCGGCTATGCGCGGGCCATGCTCGACAGTGCGCTAGGCGTCGCTAAGTCTACCGAAATTATGCGTCGCCTATCGCAGTCGACTGCTCTTCGGCCCTTTGCTTTTGCGCGTAAAATAGATCCGAAACAGCTTGGTGGGGCGATATCCGAAGAACACCCCCAAACCATAGCCTTGGTCATGGCCTACTTGGCACCTGAACAATCCTCGGTCATTATGTCCATGCTTCCCCCCGAGGTGAGGGCAGATGTTGCCAAGCGCATTGCCACCATGGAGAGAGTCTCCCCTGAGGTCGTTAACGAGCTTGAAACCGTCCTTTCGGGCAAATTTTCTGTTTTTTCCCAGCAAGATTTCTTTGTGGCAGGTGGTATGAAGGCTCTCGTGAACATTCTCAACCGGGTCGATCGAGCTTCGGAAAAAATGATATTTGAGTACTTGGAACGCGAAGACCCCGCCTTAGCCGAAGAAATACGCAAGCGACTCTTTGTCTTTGAGGATATTGTCTTGCTTGATGACAGCGCTATCCAAAGGGTCATCCGCGATATAGATAACCGCGAGCTGGCGATGGCCTTAAAGGGCGGTGGGGGCGAAGTTACCCAGCGCATTTTCAAGAACATGTCCAAGCGCGCCGCGGATATGCTGCGCGAAGACCTTGACTTCCTCGGACCGATACGCCTGCGCGATGTCGAAGAGGCCCAGGCGCGCATAGTGGCCGTTATACGCAAGCTGGACGAAGCAGGAGAAATAGTCATTGCCCGAGGTGGAGAAGATGCCATTATTGCTTAAGAATGCGGTGGTGCAAGGACATGGATCGCGCACCATTCCGGTTAACCAAGTGACTGTGCCCTGTGTTTTGCCCGCTACCGAAGACAGCGGTGCCCAGGAGGCGTGGATAGCTGAGCGCCTAAGATCCGGCCGCGAGGAGTGGCACCGTGAAGCCTCGGAGTGGCTCGCAGCTCACAAAGAAGAGCTTCGGGCCGTGATCGAAGCCGAGGGATTGCGCCGCTATGAGGCAGCTAGGAACGAGGGCTACCATGACGGTTGGAACTTAGCGCAAACCGAGGCGGAGGCGCTCATGCAAGACGTACGGCACAGCTATAGGCTGCTTGAAGCTGACCGCAAAGCGTTTGTAGCAGGCTGCCAACAGGACATCAGTCAGCTGGTGGTCACTGTGGTTGAGCATGTGCTGCGGCAGGAATTGACTGTGGCGGCAGAAACTTTGTCGCAGGTCATTGCCAAAGCAAGCGGGGAATTGGTCGATAGACGGCAGGTGATGATATTTGTTCACCCCAGTCGATTGGACGATGTGCAAACGCTATTAATTGCGACGCCCGCGACCCTTGGCATGCAGCCTTACCTTGTCCGTCCTGACCCTAGCTTGCATGTGGCTTCATTTCGCGCCGAGGACGATTTAGGCACAGTAACTGTTGACCTGCCTGAACTCCTGCTCCAGCTCGAGCAATTGCTGCCATGACAATCTATTCTTATGATTTCACGGGGGTCGGTGCGCGCGCCAAGGAAAAGGTTAATTGGCGCTCCTGCGGCAGGGTGACCGAGGTCATCGGACTCACGGTCGAGGCGAGGGGTTTTCGGGCTTCAATTGGCGAGCTGTGCCGCATCGGCCAGGGTGAGCAAAGCGTCCTGGCCGAAGTCGTTGGTTTTAGCGGAGATAAGCTTTTCCTCTTTCCTTTTCGGTCCCTGCATGGTATAGCCCCGGGGAGCGTAGTCCAGCCACTGCGGCAGAGGCTCATGGTGCACTGCGGTGACCACTTGCTCGGGCAGGTGCTTGACGGACTGGGCCGGCCACTTTTGGGGGGCGACGCTCCGGTCGGCCACCCCTATCCTCTAGACCAGACCCCACCAAACCCCTTGGTGCGGACGAGGGTTGATTCCATTATTGAAACTGGTGTAAAGGCCATCGACCTATTTCTCACCGCGGGCAATGGGCAGCGCCTCGGCATTTTCGCCGGCAGTGGGGTAGGCAAGAGCACCTTGCTTGGCATGATTGCGCGCGGTAGCACCGCAGATTGCAATGTCATCGCCTTAGTTGGGGAGCGCGGTCGTGAAGTGCGCGACTTTCTGGAGCGAGATCTCGGTCCCGAGGGCCTCAAGCGCTCGGTGGTGGTGGCGGCTACATCTGACCAATCGGCCCTCATGCGCATCAAATCCGCGCTCACGGCCACGGCGATCGCTGAATTTTTTCGCGACCAGGGGAAAAATGTCCTGCTCCTAATGGATTCTGTGACCCGTTTTGCCATGTCGCAACGGGAAGTTGGTCTGGCGATTGGCGAACCCCCCACGACTAGGGGATACCCACCTTCGGTGTTTGCCCTCCTCCCCAAACTCTTAGAGCGCTCCGGTACTGGGGAGAGGGGTTCAATAACCGCTCTCTACACCGTCCTCGTGGAGGGAGATGACCTCAATGAGCCCATTGCTGACACGGTACGCGGCATTCTCGATGGCCACATTGTGCTTTCGCGCAAATTGGCAGAGCGCAACCACTATCCCTCTGTTGATGTCTTGCAGAGCGTGAGCCGCTTAGCGACCGATTTAGCGAACCCAGAGCATCTGAGTATCGCTTCGCAGTGCCGCACTTTGTTAGCTGTTTACCGCCAAAACGAAGATCTCATTAATATTGGGGCCTATATCAAAGCCTCGAGCCGGGAGATTGACGAGGCGATCGCGAAAGTGCCGCAGATTATGGAAGTTTTGGCGCAGGGTGTCGAGGAGCGTTACCCCTTGGAAGTGGCTTTAGAAAAACTAAAAATTGCCCTAGCGAGGTGAGGACATGAAGAAACATTATACTTTGCAGCAAGTGCTGGAGCTAAAGAAACAGTTAGAAAGACAGCAAATGCTCGTCTTGGCCAGGGCCGAACAAACGAGGCAGGAACAGGCCGAGCATATTCAGGCCTTAGTTCTGGGTTTTGAAGAACAAGTGGAAGTTTGTGTCGCGCCGGAGTTTATAGATTGTCGGAGCATGTATTTAGAGTGCCAACACCTCGAGTTGCAGTTCGCGCAAGGACAGTTGTCCGAAATGGTGGCCGACTGTGATGTGGCTAGGCAGGACCTTATCTACGCTGCGCTGGAGCGCCGCAAATTAGAGCTGCACCGTGACTCCTGCGAGGCTGCCTGGAGTTATATATGGCAGCGTAAGGAGCAATCCCACTCCGATGAAGTTGCGGCTCTGATGTACAATAGGCCAAGGGCTCTGACGCGATGAAAGTAGAGCATCTCAAGTTGCCGGTGGGTTTTACCTCTGCTGCCAAAAAAACCGGGGAAAAAGGCGCCGAGGAGGGGTCATTTTCCGGCGTATTAAGCCAAGTGTTAGGCAATATCGAAAAAATAGATTTAGGCATTGTCCAGGCGTCGTGCCCGGAGGAAGTCCCTGCTGAAGAGTCAAGGGTGCAGGTTCAGCCAGGACAAACGCTATCGCAGCTAGCCTTCTCGTTGGCGGCGCTCCTTCCCCTAAGCAATGGGGGAGAGAATACGGTCGTGGCGGAGACTGAGGTGTCAAAGACTTTTTTAGGCCGTGGCGTAGAAAATATTAGCTTACCGTCGACCGGCAATAGCCAGCCACCTAGTATACCTGTGCCAAGTTCTGCGGAAAGAGGGATTGCCGAATCAACGCCGACACTTGACCATGCCATGGAAAGTGGCATAAAAAATGCCGAGCCACACTTGAGCGGCAATAGCCCAACGCCCGCCATACCCGTGCTTATTGCTACAGAAAGTAAGCTTGACGTATCAACGCCGACACCCGGCCGTGGCGTAGAAAGCGGGTCTGTGAGTCCGCGCGCAGAAGGTGGCGCGATTGTGCCAAACCCGGCTATTACTGAGCCGAACTATCCAGCGATAACCTCGACCCCGATTATACCAACCAACAGCGTACGGACGCCAGCGGAAGCTGCCAGCGTTGGGGAATCCGGCGGTTTGGAAAGTCTGTTGAGGGCGGGGCGTAGTGGTGCGGTAGTTCCGGTTAATAAAGAAAACACTTCGTCCACGATGAACACTCTAGCGGAGTCCGTCAAGCCTTCAGACATTGCCAAGATGACCGTCTCCATACGACCCCTGGTAACTGCCCAAGAACAGAGTAGGCCGGCTCTACATTCCCCAAGGCCGGCGCAAGCAATACCGGATATCTATACTCCACCGGTGGTTACCGACACGGCAGCGGCAAGAGGCGCGGAAGCAGAGAGTGAGCCTGCTCGACCAACCGCGGTGGCAGCAGAGTCTTTCGCGAGAACGCCTGTGGTTGCCCCCAGTGTGTCGCCCACCTTCATTAGGGAATTGAACGCGGAGATTATCGCCTTTGCGGTGCGCCCTACTCGCTCTGCTCTGACGCTCGAGGTTACTCCGCGGGAATATGGCCGGGTGATAGTGAGTGCGGAAATGGAACAAGGTGTAGCCATTGTCCGTTTGGTCACAGAGACTGTAGCGGCCAAAGTTGCTCTGTTAGAACATCTGCCAAAACCCACCGCCACCCTAGAGGTGAGAGTGTATACTGCCGATGAGTATAAGGAATGGGCAGAGGACCCTCGTCATGGTCGGCCTAAGGGTGACGGAGCAGAGCATAGACCGCCGCGCAAGAAAGAGCCCTATGTTGAGTTTAAGGTATAGGAGGTTAGGCAATGAAAGTCGAAGCAGTGGGACAGAGCGAAGTGGTTCGCGCGGCGGCAAATTTGCGCCCGGGAGGAGAGCTGGGCAAAGATGCTTTCTTAAAGATATTGCTCGCCCAAATTAAAAATCAAGATCCTTTAAAACCGACCGACAGCACCGCGATGGTAGCGCAACTGGCGCAATTTAGCACTTTGGAACAGCTGCAGAATCTGAATACTCAGATGGAGCAACTAGTAGAAAGTCAGTTGCTCGGCGATTTCAGTGCGCTCATCGGCAAGGCTGTTACCTTCCTTGGGGAAGACGGCGAACAAAAGAAGGGCCATGCAGAATCGCTCCTGTGGCGGGGCCGCCAGAGCCTGTTGCGCGTCAATGGCGAGTTGGTGCCTCTAAACAGACTGCTCGAAATAGGGGAGGGATTGTAGGATGCTGAGGTCATTGTTTGCCGCTATTTCCGGCATGAGGGGACAGCAAACCAAGCTTGATGCCATTGGCAATAATATTGCCAATGCCAGTACCACGGGCTTCAAGGTCAGCAGAGTGCGTTTTCAGGACATGCTCAGTCAGACCATTAGGGTGGCGAGTGGCCCCACCCGCGGTAGGGCTGGGACAAACCCATCGCAAGTGGGCTTGGGCATGTCGGTGGCAGGGATAGATACCTTGCACACCCAGGGAGCACTGCAGGCCACGGGGCGTTTGACGGACCTGGCTATTCAGGGAAGCGGCTTCTTCGTCATGTCGGATGGTCAACGCAATTTGTTCACGCGTGATGGGGCTTTTTCTATCTCGAAGGACAATGAGCTGGTCAACACATCTACGGGGATGAAGGTGCTCGGGTGGCCGATTGATGCTACCGGGAGCATCAATACCCAAGGTGCGGTTGCGCCTCTAACCATTCCCTTAGGGGAGCAGGTCTTAACTCAACCCACCACCTTGGTAGACTTTACGGGCAACCTGTCTAACGAAGCGGCTGGTGCAGCCACCCACAGCACCACCGCCACCATTTACGATTCTAAAGGCTCGGCCCATGATGTGCGCATTACTTTTACCCGGGTCGCGGCTTCTAACTCATGGACATACACAGTGGCTTTTCCGACGGGTTTTACTCCTCCTGCCGGCATGGCTTTCGTGGGGACGCCAACCGGAACGATTAATTTTGACACCTCCGGTCGCGTCACCGGCACGACGCCGGCGGTGGCGAGCGTCACCCTAAGCATTCCCCAGGCAGAGAATATTGTCTTTAACATGAATTTTTCTGCCATGAGCATGGTGGCGGGGGATAGTACAGGCTTGGTTAGGTCACAAAACGGTTCTTTCCCGGGAGAGCTCGCAACTTTTAGCATCGGCAAGAACGGCATCATCACCGGCACCTACACCAATGGTACCGTGCGCGATATCGGTCAACTAGCCATCGCCCATTTTGCTTCTCCGGATGGTTTGCTCAAGGTCGGAGGCAGTCTTTACGAAGAATCTTCAAGTTCGGGTGGCGCCATTGTGGGCGAAGCGGGTGTCGACGGGCGTGGCACGGTCGAAACGGGAACGCTCGAGATGTCCAATGTCGATTTGGCTTCCGAATTCACCGAAATGATCACCACCAGCCGCGCTTTTCAAGCCAATTCACGCGTCGTCACGACCTCTGACGAGATGCTCCAGGAACTCATCCAACTCAAACGTTAGAATGTGAGGTGTAAAGAATGCAGAAATCGGGCCTTGTAACTAACATAGGCATACTTGCCGGTGTGGTGGCCATCATGGCTGCGATTATCATGGGCGGAAACCCGACGCAGTTCATTGATATCCCCTCGGTGCTTATCACCATCATCGGCTCGTTTTCTGCGCTCCTCATCAACTATTCTTGGGATGATGTGGTGACTTCTTTTCATGAGATGAGGCGCCTATTCCGCGAGAAGAGCCCTGACCCCGCAGCCACCATCGAGCAGTTCACTGCTTTGGCCACCCGCGCTAGGCGGGAGGGCCTGCTCGTACTGGAGGACGAAACCCCTAAGCTTGACCCTTTTTTAGGCAAGGGCTTGCAGATGGTCATTGATGGCATGGATAGCAGTGTGGTCACCAGTGTGCTCGAGATCGAAATGTCTCAGATGGAAGCGCGCCATGCTACGGCAGCCGGCATGCTCGGTACTTGGGCGAACCTCGCCCCGGGGTTTGGCATGATAGGCACCTTGATCGGTCTTATTCAAATGCTCGGCGCGCTCGATGACCCTGATGCCATCGGTCCGGCTATGGCGGTGGCTCTGATCACTACCATGTATGGGGCGATTATGGCTAATTTCGTTTTTACGCCATTGTCTGGGAAAGTCACGGTGAAGAGCAAACAAGTGATGCTGTATCGAGAAATGATCTTAGAGGGGCTGGCCTCACTCCAAGCCGGCGTCAATCCCCGTGTCATTGAGCAGCGGCTGCGCTCCTTCGTGGCCCCAGCCAGTAAGTCCGGAAAAATAAGAGCGCAGAAGGAGGCCGCCGATGACTAGGCGTCGTCGTGCTGAGGCAGTTGCCGCTCCGGCCAGTTGGCTCACCACCTATGCGGACTTGGTGACCTTGCTCCTTTGTTTCTTTGTGTTGTTGTATAGTTTTTCGACCTTGGATGCCCAAAAATTTCGCCGCTTTGTGCTTTCTTTTCAGGGACAGGGTGTGCTTGATGGCGGCACCGTGCCCGACACTGAAATTCCTGTGCCAAGGGAAGAGGTAGAGGATGTATCTACCGATGAAACTGGTGCTTTTTGGGCCAGTAGCGGGCAGTTGATGATTCATGTGCAGGCCTTTCTTGCCGCCCATGGCATCGAGGCCCAAGTGCAAGTCTATCTTGAGGAACAGGGAGTGCTGCTTGAGCTTAAGGATCATCTTCTTTTTGATTCCGCCCGTGCCGATTTGCGTCCCGAAGGCATGGGTCTCCTCAATACGCTGAGCACCTTGCTCGGGCAATTTCCGAACGATGTCGGCATTCAGGGACACACCGACAATGTTCCCATCAGAACCGTAGAATTTCCTACTAATTGGGAACTGTCCACCGCTCGGGCAGCCCGAGTGGTGCGCTACTTTACCGAAGTCCGCGGCCTTGATCCGCGGCGCTTTGCCGCCACCGGACACGGCGAATTTCGGCCGTTAGAAAGCAACGCCACCGCCGAGGGTCGTGCCAAGAACCGGCGCGTAATATTTCTATTAAAAGGATTTTAGTGAGGTAAATATGCTGAAGAAAATTATTATTGGGGTAATAGTTGTCGTTTTGCTGGTGGTAGCGGTCTTATTTGGAGGTCCCGTCTTTACTATGGTCCGGCAAATGGTCAGCCCTCCGCCCAAATTGGTGGCGAGTCCTTCCTGGGATTTTACCGTCAACTTGGTCGACCCGGGCATGCGCCGCGTCTTGCGCATGAGCATGACTTTTAAGTACTATACCAACAACAAGCTGGCCGCAGAATTGAGAGATAAGAACGCGCAAGTCCGTCACACAGTCATCACGGTTCTACGCTCCCGTAGCGCCATGGACCTACTCGAGGAGGGTAGCAGTGCCAAGTTGCAGGCAGATCTTGTAGCAGAGCTTAATGCTATACTTGAGCAGGGGGATATCGAGCGCATTTATTTCACAGATTTTGTGATTCAGTAGGGGGATTATCTTGCCGGAAGGAAACTGGTTTGATGCGCTGCCGCGCATACTCTTTTCAATCGCTGCTGTCTTTGCCCTCTTGTTTTGGTTGCGCTACCTCTTACTGCGAAGTAATGGACAGCGAAGGCCACAGAACAAGTCTTTGCTCCGTGTGCGTGAGCAACTGCATTTGAGCCCGCGCTCGCGCATTTTGCTCCTTGAGGTAGCTGGAAGGGCTTACCTCGTGGCCATGAGCGACCAGGCAGTCAGTATGAAGGAAGTTCCGAACTTAACCGCGCTACCAGTGCTCTCTGATGAGGAATCGCCACCCATACCGTTTGCCAAAGAGCTGCATGACATGATGAGGTTTCTCAGACAGGGGGGCAAGGTATAGTGCTGCCGATCCCTCTTTTTGATTTGACTGTGCGCACCCCGGGATCTCCGGTGGAGGTGGTCGAAAGCATCCGTCTCTTGGTGCTACTCACTGTTCTTAGTCTCGCCCCGGCTATCCTGATGATGGTCACCTCATTTGTGCGCACGGTGATTGTTTTGTCATTTGTACGCACCGCAGTGGCGGCGCAGAATGTGCCCCCCAATCAGGTCATCATCGGCCTCGCTTTGTTTATTACTCTCTTTACAATGGCGCCAACCTTTACACGGGTGAATGAGGATGCTCTGACCCCCTTTTTCGAGGGCAACATAAATCAAGAGGTTGCGCTGGAGCGGGCTTCAGTGCCGCTCAGGGAGTTTATGCTGCGGCACACGCGCGAGGCTGACCTGGCTCTATTTTTAGCTGTTACTGATAGCCCCCCGCCGGCTACCCCTGCCGATGTCAGCCTCACCGTCCTCATTCCCGCATTTATGATTAGCGAGCTAAAAACTGCCTTTCAAATGGGCGTTGTCCTTTTCATACCCTTCATGGTCATCGACATGGTGGTGGCCAGTACCCTCCTTTCGATGGGCATGTTCATGCTACCTCCGGTGACCATCTCCTTGCCGTTTAAGTTATTGCTTTTTGTTTTGGCGGATGGATGGCATCTCGTTGTGAAGTCGCTAATAGAGAGTTTCTGATAGGAGGGAGCATATGACCGAGGGTACAGTCTTGCACTTAGCGCGAGAGGCGATTATTTTAGTGCTGCTTCTATCCGGCCCTATGTTGATAGCGAGCCTGGCGGTGGGTCTATTGGTGTCTATTTTTCAGGCGGCCACGCAAATTCAAGAGCAAACACTCACCTTTGTGCCGAAATTAGTTGCCATGTTGCTCACCATGCTTTTTCTCGGCAATTGGATGATGAACACCATGCTTTCATATACGATCGACTTATTTTCAACCCTCGGGCAGATGGTGCGATGAACGACTCCTTTGCTTTATGGTTGACCTTTTTGTTGGTTCTCGGGCGCATCTTTTCGCTCCTGGTGACGGCACCTTTGTTTAGCCGCCGCGACATACCGATGCAGAGCAAGGTCGGACTGGGCATGTTCCTCAGCCTTATAATAATGGCTCGAGGTCAGTCTGCTTTCATCGGAGGAACAGCGGAATTCCTACAGGCCTTGGTTGCCGAAGTAATGGGGGGGCTGGTCATTGGCATCTTGGCCTCATGGCTCTTGGCGAGTTTTAGTATGGGGGGGCAACTGATGGACCAGCAGGCCGGCTTCGGTACCGCCTCCGTACTTGACCCCGGCACGGCAACAACGGTTACCTTGCTCGGTAATTTGCTTCTTTTCATTGGGTTATTGCTTTTTTTAGAACTTAATGGCCACCACTTGATAATTTTAGGCCTAGTGCGCAGTTTTGCGCTTGTACCGGTTGGGGGTTTGTCCCTGCCTTTAACTGTCACGGAATGGGCGGTTCGGGCACTGCTCTTAGCAACAGTCCTGGCACTACGCCTGGCCATGCCGATTTTGGCGGTGATAATTATTACCGATTTGTCCTTGGGAATGATTGGACGGGCCGTGCCCCAACTCAATGTACTGATGTTGGGGTTGCCTCTTAAAGCTGGCATTGCTTTGTTGATCTTAGGTGTCCTTTCGCCACTCTTCCTTGATGTGGGGCACAGCCTTGTGTCGCATATTGAGGCTCTTGTGGGTGCGGCTTTGGAGGGTCTAAGGCCATGAGTCAGCAGGGAGCCGAAGAGCGCTCTGAACAAGCGACGCCCAAGCGCTTAAGCGAGGCGCGCGATAAAGGTCAGGTTGCCAAGAGTATGGACCTCATCAGTGCCGTGGGTTTTTTTGGCGTCATGGTGGCTTTCGCCACCACCGCCGGGAGATTTATCACTTATGCCCTGACCTACCTGATACGCTCTTTATCTACTTTTGCGCAGCACACTGCGCGAGATGCAGGATTTGGTCATCTGTTTGGCGAAGCAGTAGCGAGTTACATCTTCATGGTTTGGCCGGCGCTGCTTGGAGCACTGGTCATCGGCGTTGTGGCTAATGTTCTGCAATCAGGCTTCATTTGGAGCCTAGACCCGATTAAGCCTGAACTAAATCGTCTCAATCCCATCGATGGTCTAGGGCGCATGTTTTCTACTAGGGCACTTTTTGACCTGCTGAAGGCGATGCTGAAGATGGCCCTCGTGGGCTATGCGGTTTTTTCTGGGGTGCAAGCGGAGTTAGGACGATTATTGCAGTCTGGGTTTGCCGAAGGGATGTCTTCTCTTGTTTTAGTGGGAAGGGTGCTCTGGGTGCTGGCTCTTAGGGTCAGCTTAGTTTACGTACTTATTGGCATCGTGGACTTCTTGTACCAACGCTATGAGCACAAAAAAAATCTAATGATGAGCAGGCAAGAGGTCAAGGAAGAGCACAAACAAATGGAAGGCGATCCGCAAATTAGAGCAAAACAGCGCGAGCGAGCCCGCCTTCTCGCTACTCGCCGCATGTTTAGCGCCATACCAGAGGCTACGGTGGTCATTACCAATCCCACGCATTACGCCATCGCGCTCAAGTATGAAGAAAACAGCGGCGGTGCTCCGACCGTGGTCGCTAAGGGTAGCGACTATTTGGCGCAAAGAATTATCGCCAAAGCTAAAGAAGCAGGCGTTCCCATTGTGCAACAACCGGAAGTGGCGCGGGCGCTGTACCGCCAAGTTGAACTTGGCCGTGAAATTCCGTTAGAACTGTATCGCTTGGTGGCGGAAGTGCTCGCCGTGGTACTTAGCCGAGGAGGTGGATTGTGATGCTGCAGGCCGTGCTAAAAAACACCGACATCTTAGTAGCTTCACTGGTCATCGGCATTGTCATGATTATTATCATCCCCCTGGCACCCTGGGCCCTAGACTTACTGCTCATCATCAATATCGCTATCAGCCTTATTGTCTTCCTGACCACATTTTTTACTACCAACATTCTCCAATTGAGTGTTTTCCCCACATTGCTCCTCGTTACTACCTTGCTCCGCTTGTCGCTTAATATTTCATCTACCCGCCTGATATTATCCGCTGGGCAGGCTGGTGAGGTCATAAGCGCTTTTGGCTCCTTTGTCATTGGCGGCAACTATGTGGTCGGCTTGGTAATATTCATTATCATTACGGTCATTCAGTTTGTGGTCATTACCAATGGTGCGGGGCGTGTGGCTGAGGTCGCGGCCCGCTTTACGCTCGATGCCATGCCCGGCAAGCAGATGGCGGTGGATGCCGATCTCAATGCCGGTCTTATTAATGACGTGCAGGCACGGACTAGGCGACGAGATTTGCAACGGGAATCTGACTTCTACGGAGCTATGGATGGTGCGAGTAAGTTTGTCAAGGGGGATGCTATTGCCGGCATCGTGATTACCCTCATCAATATTTTCGGTGGCTTGATTATTGGCATGCTCCAACTTGGTATGTCGATGCAAGAAGCCGCAACGGTGTATGTCATGTTGACGGTGGGAGACGGCTTGGTCAGCCAGCTACCCGCCCTGCTGATTTCGTCGGCGACGGGCATTTTAGTGACCCGCGCCAACACTGACCATAGTTTTGGCACCGAGCTGACTGCGCAACTCTTTTCCATGCCGCGGGTCTTGGGGATGGTAGCGATCCTCCTTGCGGCCATTGGGCTGGTCCCTCAATTGCCGGCGATGCCTTTTCTCGCCGTCGCCGGGGCTCTCGGCTATGCGGCCTATGTCTTATACCAAGAAAGAAAAGAGAAGGAGTTGGCCGTAAGTGCCGCAGTTTCTCAAGCTGCACCCAAGGCAAGCGAACCCGAGAACGTATTGAATTACGTCTCGAATGAGCAACTTGAGGTGGAGATTGGCTTCGGTTTGGTGAAACTCACGGACGGCAGCAAGGGCGGGGATTTGCTGGAAAGATTAGCTGCCCTACGACGTCGCATCATGGCGGAACAAGGGCTTTTCATCAGGCCGGTGCGAATTAGGGATAATTTACAGCTTAAGCCGAACCAATACGTATTTCGAGTGAGAGGAAATCAGGTGGCTGAAGGCGAACTTCTCCCTAACCAGTACTTGGCGATGGACTATGCCGGCGGCAAGGTGGACCTGCCCGGGACAGATACTCTTGAGCCTACTTTTGGCCTCTCCGCACGCTGGATTCAAGGCAATGACAGAGAGAGAGCCGAAATTTTGGGTTATACCGTGGTCGATTGCGCTACGGTCTTAATCACGCACTTAGGCGAAATTGTCCGTCGTCATGCCCATGAACTTCTCGGCCGACAGGAAGTCAAAGAGCTCATAGATAAGGTTAAGGAACAGCACCCGGCAGTCATTGAAGAGCTCTCCGCAGAGCATGTTTCGATTGGGGAACTCCAGAAAGTATTGCAAGGCCTGTTGCAGGAGGGAGTGCCTGTCCGGGATCTAGTGACCATCCTCGAGGCTGTAGCTGATAACATCAGGGCATCAAGGGATAGCGATTTTCTTCTGGAGAAGGCTCGTCAAGCCCTCAGCAGGACTATTAGTCAAGGCATTGCGGAGCAGGGGACAATATTCGCGGTGACATTGCATCCGCGGACTGAACAGAACATGCTAGAGTCTGTCACCAATAGCGGCAACGGACATATACTGCTCGAACCGGCTAAACTGCACCTGTTTTTTGACCGCCTCGGCAAGCAGGGAGAAAGACTGCAGAATCAAGGCCGTCAACCGGTGGTGCTGTGCCCTTCGCGTTTGCGTCTGCCGCTCCGTCGCCTCACCATGCGGCACTTCCCACAGTATGTCTTTATCTCCCCAAGCGAGGTCGCAGCAGGAACTAGCATAGAAACTTTGGGTGTGGTAGGTGCAGAATGAGAATCAAGAAGGTTGTGGCCAAGGACATGCAGATCGCACTGCATCTCTTGCGCAAAGAGTTGGGCCCCGATGCGGTGATTGTAAGCTCGCGGCCCATCCGGGAACCAGGCTTTTTCGGCTTGTTCAAGCAACCGCGAGTTGAAGTGACCGCGGCCGCAGAGCGCCTTCCCGAAAAAGAAATATCAGATGAGTTCCTGAAGAGCGAGCTATTAGAAATTAGGGCACTGCTTAACCAAATCAGTGCCACGGAGCTGAAGAGTTCTCTCAAAGGCGGGCTTACTGCCAAGTGGGCGGAGCGTTTTCGCATGGCCGAACTTAGTCCGGATATAGTCTCGAGGTTGAGTGAGCACCTCGGGCCCGGCTCGGGTGGTAAAAATGATGAAGAAACTAGGGTTCTAGAACATATAGCCAAGTATTTTGCGTTGCCTAAGCCTAAGGGTCGAGGCAAGCGCGTCTCAGTCTTTGTGGGCCCTACGGGTGTCGGCAAGACCACCACCATCGCCAAGTTAGCGGCGCGCCGTGCCCTACTGGACAAAAAACGCGTGGCGCTTATCACCATCGATACATTTCGCATCGGAGCGGTGGAACAATTAAAAATCTACGGCGATATCATTGGCGTACCGGTAGAGGTAGTGACCTCGCCAAATGAATTTCGGGCCGCTTTGCAGCGACACAAAAATCGGGATGAGGTATTTGTAGACACCACCGGGCGGTCGGCCAAGAAACTGGTTCAGGTGGCAGAGCTTAAGGCCTATTTTGAGGGTATGCCGGAACTGGACATGTACTTGGTGGTGAGTGCCACGACCAAGAGCCGTGACCTCCTGGCGATATATCGCGCTTTTTGTGACCTTGGACTGTATGCGGCGATTATCACCAAGTGTGATGAGACCGAGAATCTCGGTGGGGTGGTTGATCTCTGTGCTCGCACCTCCATTCCGCTCGCATACCTTGCCAACGGACAGAATGTGCCGGAGGATATCCTCGTCGTCGAGCCAAGGGAACTGGCGAAATTGGTGTTAGGGGTGAGAGAATAGTGGGGGATCAAGCCCAGCTTCTACGCAGGTTGGTGGACAAAGACAGAGGAGCGCGTCGCGCCAAAGTTATTACCGTGGCTAGCGGTAAAGGCGGAGTAGGAAAGACCAATATTGTGGTCAACCTCGGTATCGTGCTGGCTGGCCTTGGCCAGGTGACAACCATCGTGGACGCCGATTTGGGGTTAGCCAATGTTGATGTCGTGCTCGGACAGTACTTTCGGTACGATCTTGAGCATGTCTTCAAGGGCGAAAAGACTCTTGAAGAGGTTATTGGGCTCGGCCCGCATGGACTGCGCATTGTTCCCTCTGCCTCGGGAGTGCCTCAGATGGCCAACATGGAGAACAAGCAGCGCAACCTGCTCATTGCGGAACTAGCCAAGTTAGAACATACCACGGACTTTCTCCTGATCGATACCGGTGCGGGCATTTCGCGCAATGTCGTATCGTTTGCCAATTTGGCCGACGAAGTAATTATTGTTGTCACCCCGGAGCCTACTTCGCTCGCCGATGCCTATGGGCTAGTCAAGATCTTGGTCAAAGGGAAGGCGGTGCGTAAAATTGCGCTCATCGTCAACCGAGCCCAGGGCATTCAGGAGGGGAAGCTTACCGGGGAACGATTCCTTGCGTTGACGGAGCGTTTTTTGAATTTCAAGATGCGCTTTCTCGGATATATTCTCGACGACGCCGTGGTCGGTCAGGCGGTCCGCAAACAGCAACCTTTTGTGCAAAGCTACCCAGAATCTTGGCCCAGCCGTCAGCTCGAGAGGATTGCCAAGGAAATGCTTGGGCAGTCCGCTGAAGCCTTGCCGGAGCGAGGGCTACTGAGCGGGTTGTTGAGATTGTTTGGAGGCCGCTAGATGATAAAACCAGAGCTCTATATTGGTTTAAGATTAGAGATGACACGTGGGGACGACCTTAGCATCTACGTCACGCGCGTGGAGGACCTGTCTCGTCTGGAGTTTGCGGTGGGTGTGCCCTTTGGTGACCATGCCGTGGAGGTGTTCCACCCGGGAGACGAAGTGTTCTGTTCTTTTGGTGATAAGAATGCCCATGCCCTATGGGGTTTCGCTACGCGGGTCCTTCGCCGTGAAGTACAGGGGATACCACTTTATTATCTCTCTTTGCCGACGAACTTCAAGCGGGTCCAGCGTCGCAATTTTTTTAGGCTGCGGACTCTCGCCCAAGCTAAATTTCGCGTGATGGGCGATCTCCCATGGCACTCAGCCTATGTCCTCGACATCAGTGCCGGTGGGGCGCGCCTCTCCCATCGTGATCCTTTGGCCTACCTCGATATGGTGGAGATCACTTTTGCTCTGCCCAAGACGGAACTTCATTTTATCCTGCAGGGACGAGTAGTACGGGTGGAGCGCGTTGATTCTCAGGGAGTTCATCTATTTCATAGCGGCATCGAGTTTATTAATTTGCCTATAGGCACCCAAGATCGTTTGGTGGGTTACGTCTTTGCGCGAGTTTCGGAAACAAAACGCACCAGAGGGGAATGACAGTGGCAAAGTGGGGTCCTACAGGTGCTGAACGAGAGCGGATGCTGCAATCTTTCTTGCCGCTAGTCGGCCGCATTGCCGCACGGATTTACATCCCGAACCCCGCGGTCATCGACAAAGAAGATTTGATATCGCAAGGTGTTATTGGTTTACTAGAAGCCATCGAAAAATACAACCCCGAGCGAGATGTGAGTTTCGAATCCTTCGTCTATCGCCGCGTGCACGGCGCGATGATTGACTCCATCAGGGCGGTTAGTTTTAGCACGCGCACCGTCAATGACCGCGTTAAACAGTATCGGGTGGCAGAAGACAGGCTAATGGCCGCAGGGGAAAGCGTCACTGAGGAGAATGTAGCCAAGTTGATGGGCCTGTCACTGATGCAAGTGCGCGAAATTCTTGGGCATATTTTCTTACGGGCCGTTGTTTCCCTGGACAAGGTGCTATATTCTGATGATGGGGATGAGTGTGCCGCTTTAGAAGCCATCGGTTCCCATACCAGCCCCAACCCCGCACAAATCCTTGAGGAAGCTGAACTACGGGCCGGGTTGGTCGCGGCCTTGGAAACGTTGGCACTGCGTGACAGACAGTTACTTAACATGTACTATGTTGAGGAGATGACCTTAAAAGAAATTGCCGCCGTATTTGAGGTGACCGAAGGCAGGGTCTCGCAACTCCATGCGCGGGCACTACTGCGACTGAGAAATATTCTTCGACAGGGGGTGTAGGGACTGTCATGATGTACTTTGTTCTTTTCTTTCTCGGCCTGGTGGTCGGCGTTTTGGGAACATATATCTACCTTAAGCTCAGTCATGAGGTCGCCGACCAACAGGGGCAGCGACTGGAAGCCCGACTGCAGTCCCTCGAAGAGCAGGTGTCCTTTTTGGCACTACAGTTTGAGGATGGACAAAAAGCAATGCCATTACCGCGCACCAGAAAGAAGACTGCGCCGAGCGACAACCATCAAAAGGCCTTGAGCCTGCTGGCGGACGGATCTGATCCGGGCACGGTGGCTCGCACCATCAACATGCCCCTAGGGCAGGTTGAACTTCTAAACAAACTGTACAGGAAGGAATGAAGCACATGCTCAGGGGATTGTATCAAGCTACAGCGGCGATGGCTATTGCCAAAGCCAAGCAAGAAAATATCTCCGGCAATATCGCCAACGTGGAAACAGTGGGCTTTAAGCGCCAAGTGTTGAGTGAAGAGGTGTTTTCTCAGGCGATGCTCCTGGCACAGGTGGGGCCGCTAGCCAACGCTCTTGGGTCATCCACAGCCCGCCCCGCCATCAGCGAACCAAGGCTTGACTGGGGTCTGGGGCACGTGACTGCTTCGGATTCTCCTTTTCACCTAGCCTTAGGCGGGGGTGGTTTTTTTGCCATTATGACCGTGGATGGACTGCGCTACAGTCGGGCAGGGGATTTTCGTCTTGACGCCGAAGGTTACCTGGCAGATGCTTTTGGTGGCCGGTTACTGCTAAGCGACGGGCAGCCATTGCGCTTTACGGGTAATAACTTTCGTGTCGATACAAGTGGGGAAGTCTTTCAAGATGATGTTTCGGTTGGCATTCTCCAAGTGGCGGATTTTGCCGACCGCAATGCTTTGCTGAAGGATAGCCAAGGGCAGTTTATGGCCAATGGTCTGGCGCCAATTGCCGTCATCCCAGAGGTAAAGCAATTCCATCTAGAGCTCTCAAACGTAGACCTAGCCAAGGAGATCATGGAAATGCTCCTCGTAACGCGAGTTTTTCAAAGTGCCCAACGCATCGTAGCTACATACGACCAACTGATGGAAAGGGCTCGCGACATAGGAAGTGCACGATAGGGGGGTGAAAGAATGCTGGCTGGCATTAAACGTAGTTTCAGTGGTTTGATGGCCCAAATGCAACGTCTCTCAGTGAAGGGAGCCAATATTGCTAACGCTACTACTCCTGGGTTTAAGCGGACAGAAGGGACATTTAGTGAGCTGCTCTTGTCGGGGCTTGACGGCAGGCATGTGCCTGTCATCTCCGGCGAGGGTAGTAACCTCACCCGGGGGGTGGAGTTTCAGGGAGAACTTCTTTTCACTCAGGGGGGCTTAGTAGCAACCGGCCGACCTTTGGATATTGCAGTCGAGGGGCGCGGGCTGATAGCTCTCGTTGATGGGGCGGGACGCACGAGCTATACGCGTAACGGCAGCTTCACCCTGGATGGGTCGGGGCGCATAGTCCATAGTTCCGGGGGATGGCTCGAAGGACTGGTTGTTCCGACCGATGCCACCATCATTGATATCGACCAAGAGGGGATGGTGTCGGTCGCCCACGAAGGCGGCGTTGTCGAAATTGGGCGTATACGCCTAATTTCGTTTCTTAACCCCGCCGGATTGGATAGCATTGGTCAATCTACTTATGCTGCTACGGAAAACTCGGGCCCTGCAGAGATAGATGATCAAGCGAAATTACACCAAGGCTACCTAGAGTTAAGCAATGTTTCCCTCGCCGATGAGATGACCTCACTCATCAGGGCACAGAGGGCTTACCAGGCAAGTAGTCACGCGGTGCGTACTTTAGATGAGATGTGGGAAAATGTCAATGCGTTGCGCAGGTAGTCGGGAGGATTAACGATTGGATCACTACGTTGGAATTGGGGAGCTCTGCGTTGCGCGTGCCCCTAGCACAATTGTCACCCGAGGATTAGGATCATGTGTGGGGGTGGTGCTACACGACATCAATCGCAGTGTCGGAGGTCTGGCTCATATAATGCTCCCCAGCAGCACTGACTTCACCAGTTATACTAATCCCCATAAGTTCGCCGATTTGGCCATACCAGCTATGCACGAGCAGTTACTGCAGCTAGGTGGTCGTAATTTTAAGGCACGCATAGCCGGCGGAGCTAAAATGTTCGCGACGGTCTCGGAGCGCGCCGGATTTGATGTGGGGGTCCGCAATGTTGAGCGGGTGCGTCAAGTATTGCGCCAACTCGGCATCGCCATTGTGAACGAGGATGTGGGAGGTAGCGTTGGTCGTACTGTGACATTTGAGGTTTCTACCGGAAGCGTCAAGGTGAGGTCGGTGGGGCGAGGTGAACAGGTACTTTGATGGAAGAGATTCATTTAAGTAAATTTAAACAGCGCTTGAAAAGCCATTATGGGCTAGATCTTGAACTCTACAAAGAGGCGCAAATAATGAGACGACTTCGGGGGTATATGCAGCGGCACCAACTTAGTGGGTTTGCGGAGCTTGAAAATTACATTGGGTCTAGCCATCAGGCGACGCACCTCATTGATTACTTGGACATCAATGTTTCCGAATTTTTTAGAAACCCTGAGCTCTTTACTTACTTGGAGCAGGAAATTTTATCTAGGTGGTTGACCAAAAATCCACCTGTGCGCATTTGGAGTGCGGGCTGCTCGATTGGAGCCGAACCATATTCTCTGGCGATTGCCGTACTCGAAGCAGGTTTTCGAGCGCTGCCATCCATTTGGGCGACAGATCTTGACGCCGGTGCCCTGCAGCAGGCCAAAGCCGGACAATACGCCTTGCAAGATGTGCGCAATGTTACACCTAGTCGTTTGAAGAAGTATTTCGACCTCGCCGGTGACAACGTCACAGTCAAACCAGTACTCAAGGAGCGCCTGCAGTTTGCCAGGCATGACTTGCTCTGTGACCCCATTAAAGGCAGTTTTGAATTGATCGTCTGTCGCAATGTGGCCATCTATTTTACTGAGGATGCTAAGACGGCGATGCTAAAGCGGTTTGCTGCTGCTCTAGCCAACGATGGAATATTGTTTACCGGGGCCACCGAAAGCTATTTAAATTACCGCGAACTTGGCTTAAACCGTGTGTCCTCTTGTTTCTATCGGAAAGAAGGTGCGTAGATGCAACAGGTCTCTAGCTTTCAATTGGATGTCCTGAATGAAATTGGTAACATAGGGGCAGGTAATGCGGCCACGGCTCTTTCACTCCTTATGGGGAGTCCTGTTGACATGACCTTGCCTTGGACTAAATTTTGTCCGCTCGAAGAGGGTTGCGCCTTGCTAAGCCGTCCGGATGAAGTTGGTGTGGGCGTGCAGGTAGGGCTTGATGGGAGTGTCACCGGTCGAATGCTCCTTACTTTCGATGAGGCGAGTGCACTACATATTTTGCTGGCCTTCGGGGACATGTTGCCGGAAAAGGATTTGGACAATGAAATGGCGCGTTCAGCACTTATGGAAGTGGGTAATATTGTCGCGGGGTCGTTTGTCACCGCGCTTTCCGAGTTCTTAAAGGCGTCCGCCTGGTGCAGCCCCCCGACCTTGGTGCATGATTATTTTGATGCATTTGTCTGCACAGTAATGGTCAGTGGTTGCCAAGACACGGACTATGTATTAGTCTTTAAGACGGAGCTTCAAGTTGGGGGCAAGGTGCTACACAGTGACCTGGCATTTATGCCGGCGGAAGACTCTTTTCGTATGATTATGAACGCGCTAGGAGCAACAGGGGGGTAATGTTTTGGGAAAGAAAATATTAGTGGTGGACGATGCGGCATTTATGCGCATGATGCTCTCTGATCACCTCACCAAGGCGGGATTTGAGGTTGTCGGACAAGCAGAAAACGGGGCGGTGGCCATTATTAAGTACAAGGAGCTACGGCCAGATATGGTGACCATGGATATTACCATGCCCGAGATGGATGGTATCCAAGCCGTAAAAGAAATCAAAAAATTCGACCCTGCGGCGCGTATTGTTATGTGTAGCGCCATGGGGCAACAACAGATGGTGATGGAGGCCATTCAAGCCGGGGCGCGGGATTTCATTGTCAAGCCATTTGATGTGACAAGAGTTGTGCAAGCAGTAACCAAGGCTCTCTCCTAGGTCGCGTCATGCGGGAAATACTTAGTCAAGCTGAGATTGATAGCCTTCTCAAGAGCTTGGAGCAAGGGGAAGTTGAAACTGTCGGGGTTCAGAAAGAGCAGCTTAAGGTGCGCAAGTATGATTTCCGCCGCCCCAATCGGTTCTCCAAGAATAATCTACGCAATCTCTCGCAAGTCCACGAAAACTTTGCGCGACAGTTAGCTAACTTTTTAACCGCATATTTACGCACCCCAGTGCAGGTTAAAGTAGCCACCATCGATCAAGTGGCGTTTGAGGACTTTGTTGTTTCCTTGCCTGGGCATACTGTCGCTACGGTTTTTTCTATGAATGAGCACGGTCTCGCTTTGTTTGACGCCGGCACGGATCTCATTATTCCGATAATCGATCTCATCTGTGGTGGCGCAGGCGACCCGGTCAAGAAATCCCGTTCACTCACCGAGATAGAGCTAGCAATTTATCGCCGCGTGTGCCTCCATATTTTGGAGCGCTATGAATCTGTCTGGGGAGATTTTGCCAAAGTCTCGTGCTCGATACGGTCTATGGAGACAAACCCCCGGCTTATACAGGCCATGTCCGGCGGGGAGATGGTCGCGGTCACGGCCTTGACCGTGGCGATAAACCGCAGCCAGGGCGTTCTGATGTTCTGTCTCCCCTTCCCCTCTCTGGAACAGATATTGGGTAAGAAGTCTGAGGCCATCTCCGCCATAGATGCATCTACGGTACAACTGCAGTGGCTAACGCGGCAAAAGATCCTGAGCGCTGCCGCTTTAGATTTGACGGCGATGCTTGGGGGCAATGAAATTACCGTGCGAGAGTTCCTGCAGCTTAGTGCCGGAGATGTCTTTACTTTGAGTACGAAGCTCGACGGTTTTGTCGAGCTACTGGTGGAAAATAATCGAACGTTTCTCGCTCAACCGGGGATGATAGGTAGACAAATGGCGGTGCAAATAGTGACGACGCTGTCAGAAGGAAGTGACGGGATTGACCAATAGGTATTTGTCGCAAGATGAGATAGACGCAATCCTCCACATGGGAGTAGCAAATGAGCTGTCCACACTGAGTGCCATGGAGGCTGACGCCATTGGGGAGGTCGGCAATATCTCGATGGGTACGGCGGCCACAACGCTTTCTCAACTTCTTGGCCAACGCGTCAGCATCACCACGCCACGGGTGACCGTCACCACCCTAGCGGGACTCTATGCGCAGTTTTCTGTACCCTATCTAGCCATATCAGTTAATTATACTAAGGGCCTGGCTGGGTACAATCTTTTGGTAGTTCGCAATGACGATGCCGCCGTGATTGCGGATTTAATGATGGGTGGAGACGGCAGACCAGCATCGCTAGAACTTGATTATATGAGGATCAGCGCTGTCTCGGAAGTCATGAACCAGATGATTGGCACGGCGGCGACCTCGATGCATTCCCTTTTTGGCCGACAAGTAAACATTTCACCTCCGAGCGTGGTGCAGTTCGATCACCCCCCCAAACCTGATGCCAACCTCGATTTGAGTGAGGAGACGCTCGTCGTGGTGACTTTTCGCATGGTCATCGGCAGTTTTGTGGACAGCGAATTGTTGCAGATTATGCCTATGCGTAGCGCCCAGCAGATGGTTGAATTGCTCATGCCGCCCTCGCCATCACCCGCAAGGCATGATGTTCCTCCGCCAGTCGACCTGCCGTCTCCGATTATCTCTGCGCCAGAGGTACCGGTTGTGCAACGCGCCCAATTTTCTCAACTACCACCCCCCCCTAGTTCTATTCCTGGGGCAAACATCGACCTGATACTTGACGTTCCTCTGCATGTTTCGGTCGTGCTGGGCAAGTGCCGGCGATCCATTAAAGATGTTATTACCATGGGCATCGGCAGTGTAGTTGAGCTTGATCGCATGGTTGAAGACCAGGTGGACATTTTGGTCAACGGGACCCTCATTGCCAAGGGGGAAATTGTTGTCGTCAATGAAAACTTTGGCGTCAGACTGACGAGTATACTTAGCCCCGTGGAGCGGTTAAAGGAATTGGCCAAGGGCAAGTAATACTTGCTTAGGGATCCTATCCAGTTTGTTTCCATAACTTGCATCTAGTTGTCATACAGGGATGCGCGTCACCTTGGCGAATAAAAACGCTGGAGGTGACAAAAATTTTGTACAAAAAAACACTCGTCGCATTAGTCTTGCTGTCGCTCTTTGCTGTCATGGTGCCCGTAAGTTCCTTTGCTCAGACCTCGGTAGGGTTGCAGGTCGCAGCTCTGGCTAGGGCTCAGTCCGGAAGGCCGTTCGAGTTAGGGGGAGAAACCACTCGTGGTTTCGACGCGTCGGGGCTCTTGTCCTTCGTCTTTGGGCGTTTCGACATCCCGGTTCCTCGGACGGTTAGTGAGCAATTTGTGTTAGGTGAGAGAGTGGGTCGCAGCGATTTGCTGCCAGGGGATATAGTGCTCTTTACCCACGGCCAAGCACGGTGGACGGGCTTGTATGTGGGCGGTGACGAAGTGGTCTGGGCTAGCCGTAGTTTGGGGCGCGTGCGTCTCGCCAGTTTGAACGATGCAGCGGTCAGAGCCATGGTCGTGGGTGCGCGTCGCGTCATTCCTGTGCCACAAGTGGATCAAGCCCGTGCGGTCATTCTTACCGCCGAGCAAAGCTTGGGTGTTCCTTACTTGTTTGGCGCGGAGGGACCGGAGGCCTTCGATTGCTCAGGCTTCACTCAGTGGGTCTTTGCTGCTCGAGGCATCACCCTCCCCCGTACTTCCCGTGCGCAAGCCCTCGTTGGTCGCGCAGTATCGCGCGAGGCCATGAAAATGGGCGACATCTTAGTTTTCGTGAACACCTATCGGGAAGGTATCTCCCATGTGGGGATCTACATCGGTGAGGGCCGGTTCATCCATGCCGTGCCGCGTTCTGGGGTATCTTATGCCAGTCTTAATCAAGACTATTGGAACACAAGGCTGCACAGCATACGGCGGGTGCTTCCCTAAGAAAGTATTTAATCTGCGTATTTTGGAAAGGCTGCGTGTGAGACGCAGCTTTTCCTGTTATAATTACCCTAGGCAGGAGGGGAGATTATGGAGAGACGGCACTTTTATGCAGCACTCTCCCAGGTCGCGGGAGTGCGGCATGCGTCAATCGCGCATCTCAATATTCCTTCCGGTGGCATGTATGCGGCGAGTGACTTCGCAGGGGCAGGCCTAAACTTGCGCGTGGCGCAATCGGCAGCAAAAGCGCTCCGGGAATTTGACGCCGTAAGATGGGAACAGAGCCTGCACCTGGCCAATTGTCGGGCACTGGCCATTGGCGATCCTCTCTATCCGAGCGCCCTCCTTGACATGTATGCGCCACCGCTCCTTCTATACTATCGCGGGTCGATAGGCAGCCACCCGCGTGTGGCCGTGGTGGGCACTCGTAAGGCTACCTTCTATGGACGGCAAGTGGTCGAGACCTTTGTCCCGCTCCTTGTTTCGGCTGAGCACAGCATCGTCAGTGGTTTAGCCCTGGGCATAGATACTTATGCCCATCAGGTCACGCTCAACTTAGGCGGGCATACCATTGCGGTTCTAGGTTCTGGTCTCGATTCTATCTATCCACGGGCCAACAAGTGGCTCGCCGAGAGGATTGTCGATAGTGGTGGCGCGCTTTGCAGTGAATATGCCCCGGGCTCACCGCCGCTGCGACACCATTTTCCAGCCCGCAACCGCCTCATTAGTGGGTTAGCCAAGGCCTGCGTAGTGGTCGAAGGCGATTTTACCAGCGGGGCGCTGATCACTGCGACACACGCTCTTGAGCAAGGGCGCGAGGTGCTGGCGGTGCCAGGGAGCATCTTCAGCCCGCAAAGTAGGGGGACGAATTACCTGATCAGCCAAGGCGCAGTACCGTTGACCGACCCAGCCATATTGCTCGCGACGCTCGGCATAAATTCTATAGACACTATAGTTACGGATAATACGAAAAGAAGCCCCGATGCGAACCTGGTGCTCAGCACCTTAGGAGCTAGTGCGCTTACTGCGGACGATTTAGTGGTGGCACTTGGCCGGACTATATCTTTTGTGTTAGCAACTCTGAGCGAGCTAGAGATAGCAGGCGTTATCTCCCGCTTGCCAACCGGTCAGTATATATGTCATAATCCGAGAGTTAGTCGGAAGTAAGGCGTGACTAGGCTATAAACATAGAAGCAGGGGTGTGTTGATGGCGGAATATCTAGTAATTGTGGAGTCACCTGCCAAAGCGAAAACTATCGCGAAGTACCTAGGTCGACAATATACGGTGAAGGCCTCTTTTGGGCATCTGCGTGATCTGCCAAAGAGTCAACTTGGAGTGGATGTCGAACAAGACTTTGCCCCTAAATACATCACCATCAGGGGCAGGGGAGAGTTGCTTAAAGAGCTGAAGACGTCTGCACGCAAGGCGACATTGGTCTACTTGGCGACTGACCCGGATCGAGAGGGCGAGGCCATCTCGTGGCATCTAGCGCAGGCTCTTGAACTAGACACCACCGTGCCTTGTAGGGTTACGTTTAACGAGATTACTAAAGGTGCGGTGCAAAAGGCATTTAAGGAGCCGCGCGAGATAGCGGCCTTGGTTGTCAGCGCCCAACAAACTAGGCGCATTCTCGATCGCATTGTGGGTTACAAACTCTCGCCGTTGCTTTGGGCGAAAGTAAAAAAGGGACTAAGCGCCGGGCGCGTGCAATCGGTGGCTGTGCGGCTCATTGTTGACAGGGACATGGAGATCGCGGCCTTTGTTCCGGAAGAATACTGGAGTCTTACGGCGGGTCTCAAGACGAGTGAGGGCAAGCCTTTTCAAGCCACTCTAAGCAATAGGGATGTCATTAACGAGAGCGAAATGCAAAAAATCATGGCGGACCTTGCCGATAAAATTTTTGTGGTTGCTAGTGTAAAGAAGAGCCAAAGAGAGCGCAAACCAGCGCCGCCATTTACAACGAGCACCCTCCAACAAGAAGCTTCGCGCAAGCTTGGGTTTACTGCCAAGCGCACCATGCGCTTGGCACAATCATTGTACGAGGGCATCGAACTTGGCAAGGAAGGCTCAGTGGGGCTAATCACCTACATGCGCACCGACAGCACGAGGCTTAGCGGCACGGCCATTGGGGGCGCAGCCACATATATCAAGGCGCGTTATGGCGATGAATATCATGAGGCGCGCCAATTCTCCGGCAAAAATGGCTCTCAAGATGCCCATGAGGCCATTCGCCCCTCATATGTTGAACGAGACCCAGAACAGCTTAAGGACATGCTCAGCAAGGAGCATTACCGGCTGTACAAGCTCATCTATGAACGGTTTATTGCTTCACAGATGTCGGTCGCTGTTTTCGCCCAGGTGCATGTAGAGATTAGCGCGGGGGAATACAGTTTTAAGGCCCATGGTTCGCGTCTGGTATTCCCGGGATTCATGGCCGTCTATAGTGAGAGCCTCGACAAGGAAGAAGACGAGGGTTCATCTCTGTTGCCCGAGCTCACCGCGGGGCAGACCCTAGCGCTTAGTAAGCTATTGCCCAAGCAACATTTTACCGAACCCCCCCCCTCGTTCACAGAAGCCAGCCTCATCAAATTACTTGAAGAGGAGGGCATAGGGCGACCTAGTACTTATGCGCCCATCATTGATACCATAGTGGACCGTGGATATGTGACCAAAGAAAAAAAGAAATTCGTCTCCACGGAACTTGGACAGGTGGTCACTCGTATACTTAAGGAGTACTTCCCGGGGATAGTCGAGGTGGAGTTTACTGCCAAGATGGAGGGGCAACTTGATGCGGTAGAGCAGGGGAACGCCAAGTCGCTCGATGTCTTGCGGGAGTTTTATTCTCCCTTCGCCAATCAACTGTCTCATGCCTTTTCCAGTATGGAAAAAATTTCTGTGGCCGACGAAGAGTCAGATCAAAATTGTGAGCTATGTGGGCGGCGCATGGTGTTCAAGATGGGGCGATTCGGCAAATTCCTTGCTTGCCCAGGTTTTCCAGAGTGTCGCAACACAAAGCCGATCTTAACAGAAACGGGAGCGATTTGCCCATTGTGCCAAGGAAAGATAGTAGAGCGGCGTAGCAAGAAAGGCAGGCTATTTTATGGCTGTGGGAATTATCCGACCTGCCTCTTTGTTTCCTGGAACAAACCATCGACACAGATATGCGCGAAGTGCGGGGCTTTCACGGTGGAGAAAAAGAACCGCCGCGGTGAAAAGGTCTTTGTTTGCGCCAACCCTGCCTGCGGTGCCAAACAGGAGGAACGGTCTTGACTAAGGTGATTGTCATCGGGGGAGGACTGGCCGGGGTGGAAGCGACCTGGCAGTTGGTACGACAAGGCATTCCCGTTGAGCTTTTTGAGATGAGACCTCATTACAGCACCGGTGCCCATCATACCGGGTTCTTGGGTGAACTCGTTTGTAGCAACTCCTTGCGAGCGGTCGATATTGGCAATGCTGTTGGGTTACTAAAAGAAGAGATGCGCCGGTTGTCTTCCTTGGTGATGGAGGTCGCTCTAGAGACCCGTTTGCCAGCCGGAGGTGCATTGGCAGTAGATAGGCTCGAGTTCGCCGCGACCATCACGGAGACCTTGGAAAATCATCCCTTGGTGAGTATCCGCCGCGAGGAGGTGCAAGAGCTGCCCAAGAAGGGAATCGTCGTGGTGGCTTCCGGTCCCCTCACCTCGACTGCGCTTGCCTCCGATATTGGAGCTCTCCTCGGAGAAGAGTTTCTCTCATTTTTTGACGCGGCTGCTCCCATTGTTACCAAGGAATCGATCGATTTAAGCCGGGCTTTCTTTGCCTCCCGTTACGGCAAGGGTGAGGCGGATTATCTAAACTGTCCGCTCACCGAAGAAGAGTATGAAAGCTTCTTTACCGCCCTTTGCTCGGCAGAAAGGCAAAAGCTGAACTCCCTCGACAAGGAAAGCTTCTTCGAAGGATGTATGCCCATCGAGCATATGGCCGAGCGCGGCCGTGACACTATGCTTTTTGGTCCGCTGAAACCAGTCGGCCTTGTGGACCCGCAAACCGGGAAGCGCCCCTTTGCGGTAGTGCAGTTGCGGCAGGATAACCGTGCCGGGACGTTGTACAACCTAGTGGGTTTTCAAACCAGACTCAAGTGGGGAGAACAAAAACGCGTCTTTTCCCTGATTCCCGCCCTAGCAAAAGCCGAGTTTGTCCGATTTGGAGTGATGCACCGCAATACATTCATCAACTCTCGGCAACTGTTGGCCCCTACTCTCCAGTACCATCAGCGAAAAGAGTTATTTTTTGCTGGTCAATTTACCGGCGTTGAAGGTTATGTAGAGTCGGCTGCCTCCGGCCTAGTGGCTGGCATTAATGCCGGTCGCGCTTTTCGGGGATTAGATCCTTTGGTGTTCCCAATAAATACTGCACATGGGGCGCTTCTTAATTACATCACCGATGCATCGCTTGCTACTTTTCAGCCTATGAATATCACTTTTGGATTGTTCCCTCCTTTAATGAACCCCCCGCGAGACCGCAAGCAGCGCAATCTGGCCTATGGGCAGCGCGCCTTGCAGGAATTAGCAGATTTTTGCGACAAGAACTCCGTCTTGACTTGTGTCCTTTAGGCTAAACGTGGTAAAATCGTGGTGGTGATGTTATATGGAAAAACATATCAGCGGTTTTCTTCTGAACCTGTCTGCGGATAAAGGGTTTTCGCCGAAAACGATTGCGAGCTATGCCCACGATTTGGAGCAGTTCACGCACTTTTTTGGTGATGACAAGGACATCAAGGACGTTTCCCGGGTGGATATGCGGAGTTTCTTAGCCCATTTGTACAAACAGGGCTACGCAAAAAGCAGCGGAGCAAGGAAGATATCGTGTTTGCGTTCCTTTTTTGCCTACTTGCAGCGGGAACAAGTCATCGAAGGCAATCCTGCCCGTCAAATTTCCTTGCCTCGCCGAAGAAGAGCCTTGCCGCTTTTCTTGCACCGTCCCGACATGGAGAAGCTTCTTGCATCCCCTCAGGATTGCTTACTTGAACGGAGAGATCGCGCGCTTTTGGAATTGCTTTATGCTACCGGCTGTCGGGCTAGCGAAATCGTTAGCCTCAGGCTTGACTCCTTCGATTGGTACTCTCGTACCCTCAGAGTGATGGGCAAGGGCGGAAAGGAGCGACAGGTTCCCTTTGGGAGAATTGCGGGAGATTGTCTCTTGCGCTATCTGGAGGAAGTACGACCAAGGCTCTTGGCTAATCCTTATGTTGTTCATTTTTTTCTCAACTACTCGGGGCATCCCCTTTCGCAGCGGAGCATCGGGAGGATTCTTGATAAACACCTAAAGCGCACCAACTTGCCCGGGGAAACGGCCCCCCATAGCCTACGCCATTCTTTTGCCACTCACATGCTAGATAACGGAGCTGATTTGCGTTCTGTTCAGGAACTGCTAGGTCATTCTTCGGTATCTACGACGCAAATTTACACCCATGTGACTAGCGAAAGAATCAGGGCAGTGTACAACATGGCTCATCCCCGTGCGTAGTTGAAACTAAGGAGTGTTCTCTGCCCGATTCGAGCGCGCCGGAAGCCGCGTTATTGTTTCCGAAAGAGAAATTTATAGACGGAGGTAAGTATTGTGAATTTTCTTGATAAGACTCGCCAATTGAACAAGGTGTTGCGGCAATCAGCCGGAGAGACGGTGAGGTTTAGCGACCTGGCACAGCTGTTTAGTCAGGTGTTTACTGCTAATGCCTATATCCTTAACACGCGGGGCAAGCTCCTCGGGGTTGCGCTCATTGACGAATATGATTGCGACCTCTTAAAGCGTCATGTCCGTTCCGGACGCTTCCCAGCTGATTACAATGACAAGCTCATGGGCATCCATGAGAGCAACATCAATTGTCGGGAGACAGAGAGTTGCGTCTTTGATGAATCCGTATGCGAGCACACA
>Ga0208735_100029_pt1 | contig 108809 bp, 104 predicted proteins | sample Subbio12Aug_8Aab_FD_184829 | JGI IMG/M metagenome (GOLD analysis project Ga0208735, IMG submission 184829) | Serpentinite rock and fluid subsurface biosphere microbial communities from McLaughlin Reserve, California, USA - CR12Aug_8Aab (SPAdes) | ecosystem: Environmental > Terrestrial > Deep... | reverse complement strand
GACCCCGCTGCCATCCCTCGACGCCGTCCCAAATCCGCAAAAGAGGTCGAAACCATCCCCGACCCGCTCCCGAGCCGACTGAAAGCGCGTATTCGGTGAATAAGCTGGGTTCATCCACGCGTATGAACGGCTGGGCGTAGTCGAAGAACCACTCACCCCGACATGGCGGAGGCGGATCGCTTTCGCCTTTCTGTTCCCTCGCTCCAGCAGCATCTGAGATTTTCATCATGGCGACTTTGGTTCTCGGCGCTGTCGGCTCCGCGATTGGCGGCGCATTTGGCGGGGCCATCCTTGGCTTTTCTGGTGCGGCCATCGGTGGCTTCATCGGCTCGACCATCGGCTCGGTAGTCGACAACTGGATCGTGTCGTCACTAGCCCCGGCCCAACGGATCGAAGGCTCGCGGCTGGACAGTCTGCGCATCACCACCTCGACCGAGGGGGCGGTGATCCCGCGCCTGTTCGGCCGGATGCGCATCGGCGGCAACATTATCTGGGCGACCGATTTCCGTGAGGAGGTCAACACCACCAGCCAAGGCGGCGGCAAGGGCAGCGGGCCAAAGGTCACCACCACCGAATACCTCTACTTCGCCAGCTTCGCGGTGGCGCTGTGCGAAGGGGAAATCACCGGCATTGGCCGGGTCTGGGCCGACGGCAAGGCCATGGATATGACCGGCGTCACCTGGCGCTGGTATCCCGGCAATGAGGCTCAAGCCCCCGATCCCTTCATTGCTGCCAAGATGGGCGCTGCCAACACACCCGCCTACCGCGGCACCGCCTATGTGGTGTTCGAGGAACTGAACCTCAGCGCGTTCGGCAATCGCCTGCCCCAGATCAGCTTCGAGGTGTTCCGCCCGCTGGCTGATCCCGATACGGCCGAAGGGCTGGTGAAAGCGGTGACGATGATCCCGGCATCAGGCGAATTCACCTATGCGACCGCCCCGGTCAAGAAGACCACCGGCTCCGGTGGAGCAACCGTGGCCGAGAACCTGAACGCAATCACCGACACGGCAGACATCGTCGTGGCGCTGGACCGGCTGCAATCTCTGGCCCCGGCTGTCGAAAGCGTCAGCCTGGTTGTCGCGTGGTTTGGCGATGATCTGCGCGCCGGATCGTGCAAGGTGCGGCCGGGCGTCGAGGTTGCGTCAAAGACCACCACGCCCTCGCTTTGGGCTGTGAATGGCGTTGCGCGCAGCGATGCCTTTCTGGTCAGTCGCGACGCCGAGGACCGCCCGGTCTATGGCGGCACCCCAGCTGATTTCGCGGTGGTGCAGGCGATCCAGGAGATGAAGGCACGCGGTCTGCGCGTGACCTTCTATCCCTTCCTGCTGTTGGACGTCCCACCCGGCAACACAAAGCCCAATCCCTACAGCGCCAATGCGGCTACATCGGGCCAGCCGACCTTCCCTTGGCGCGGCCGGATCACCTGCTCCCCGGCTGCTGGTTTTGCAGGATCGGTCGACAAGACCGCGGCCGCTGCCACGCAGGTCGCAGCGCTGTTCGGGGCGGCGACACCTGCCAACTTCAGCGTTTCCGGCACCACTGTCAGCTGGACCGGTCCGGTTGGCGAATGGTCTCTGCGCCGCATGATCCTGCACTATGCGCATCTGTGCAAAGCGGCAGGCGGCGTCGATGCCTTCCTGATTGGCTCGGAAATGCCCGGCTTGACCACGATCCGCTCGGGCGCCAGCACCTATCCTGCCGTCACCGCCTTCAAGGCTCTTGCGGCTGATGTGCGTGCGATCCTCGGCACTGGGCCCAAGATCGGCTATGCCGCTGACTGGTCGGAATACTTCGGTCACCACCCTGCCGACGGTAGCAGCGATGTGTTCTTCCACCTCGACCCGCTCTGGTCGGACACGAACATCAACTTCATCGGCATCGATAACTACATGCCGCTGTCGGACTGGCGCGATGGGTTCGATCATGCCGATGCAGCACTTGCGCCTGCGATCTATGACTGCTCTTACCTCCAATCCAACATCACAGGCGGCGAAGGCTTCGACTGGTTCTACGCCAACGCCCTTGACCGGACGACACAGGTCCGGACGCCGATCACGGACGGCGCTGTCGGCAAACCGTGGATGTTCCGCTTCAAGGATCTGCGCGCCTGGTGGCAAAACCCGCATTTCAACCGCCCGGGCGGAGTGGAGAGCGGCACGCCAACAGCGTGGGTGCCGCAGTCGAAGCCCGTCTGGTTCACCGAACTGGGCTGCCCGGCGATTGACCGCGGCACCAACCAGCCCAACGTGTTCTTCGATCCGAAGTCGTCGGAGAGCTTCACGCCCTACTTTTCGCGCGGCTGGCGGGATGATGCGGTTCAGCGCGCCTACCTTGAGGCCAGTTTTCTATTCTGGGGTGCAGCGGCGAACAACCCGACCTCGGCCGTCTACGGCAATCGCATGGTCCATGTCCCCGAATGCGCCGCGTGGACCTGGGATGCCCGCCCCTATCCGTTTTTCCCCGAACTGACTGACGTCTGGACCGATGGCCCGAACTGGCGGCTCGGGCACTGGCTAACCGGGCGGCTCGGCGCGGTGTCCCTAGCAGCCCTTGTCCGTCACCTCTGCTTGCGCGCCGGGATGCCAGAGGAATTGATCGACGTCTCCGGCCTCTGGGGCGCGGTTGAAGGCTACGTCATCTCCGCTCTGGAAGCACCGCGTGCGTCCATTTCCACACTGGCCCGGCATTTCGGCTTTGATGCTGTCGAGAGCGAGGGACGCATCAAGTTCCTGATGCGCGGTCGCATTGCCAGCGCCACGGTCACACCCGACAGCATGGTCGCGCCCGCTTCGGCGCAGGGCGATGTGATGGAACTGACCCGCGCGCAGGAAACCGAACTTCCGCAGGCGCTGAAGTGGCAAGTCGCCCGCGCCGACGAGGACTATGACGCAGCGCAGGTCGAGGCGCGGCGCATCACGGCTCAAAGCGCGCGTCTCGCGTCCGAGTCGTTCCCCATGGCGATCCCGCCAGAGGAGGCCGAACGCCGCTGCCGTCGCGCATTGATGGAAGCGTGGATGGGGCGCGAAAGTGCCGTGTTCCGCCTGCCGCCGTCGCGTCTGGCGCTGGATCCCTGCGATGTGATCCTGCTCGACCACGATAGCCGCCTGATGGAAATGCGGCTGGTGTCCATTGCGGACTCCGACCTTCGCAGCATCGATGCTGTGCGCCAGGACCGGGCAGTCTATGATCTGCCGCCCGGCGAACCGCGCCCTGCGTCCTTGTCGACGCCCACCGTGTTTGGCACGCCGGATGTGATCCTGCTGGACCTGCCACAGTTGCGCGAAGATCAGCCTGCGCATCGGCCCATGGTCGCGGCGCATGCCAAACCATGGCCCGGCGAGATTGCCGTCTACCGCAGCGCCGCGACGGATGGCTTTGCCCTGCTGACCACCTTTGGCACCCGGGCACGGATGGGCGTGTTGGCGGCGGATTTCTATGCCGGGCCAGTGTCGCGCTTCGATCTGTGCAATGCGCTGGTCGTCGATCTCTATTCTGGAACGCTGGAGAGCGTCACAGACATCACGCTGCTGGGCGGGGCCAACGCGCTGGCGGTGGAAACCGGCGCTGAGCAGTGGGAAATTGTCCAAGCTGGCGCTGCAGAACTTATGGCACCGGCGCGCTATCGGCTGACCCGATTGCTGCGCGGCCAGCGTGGGACCGAATGGGCGATGGTCAGCATGGTGCCGACCGGCGCGCGGGTGGTCGTGCTGGACGCGGCCGTGGCGCCCTTGCCGATTTCCGAAGCTGATCTGGGTCTGCCATGGAACTGGCGCATCGGCCCTGGGTCGCGCCCGGTCAGCGACGAAACCTTTGTTGCCACCACCTTCACGCCCGAGGGCGCTGGACTGCGGCCGTTTTCGGTGGCCCATGTCGAGCAGCCGTGGCGCACCGCCCGCAGTCCGGGCGACCTCACGATCCGCTGGACGCGCCGGTCGCGATCTCTTGCCGCCGATACCTGGGGCGCTGGCGATGTGCCGTTGGCTGAGGACAGCGAAGCCTATGAGGTCGATATTCTGGACGGGGCAACTCGTAAGAGAACCTTACAAGTTGCCACCACCTCGGCCCTCTACACCGCCGCGCAGCAGACCGCCGATTGGGGCGCACCCCTCGGCCCCGGCCAATCCCTCGCCATCCGAATCTACCAGCTCTCGGCCCTGATCGGCCGGGGCGCTGGGCGATCCGTCACGCTCACCTTCTGAAGGCGCACCCCCGGAAAGACTGAAAATGTCCGACATCACCACCCATCTCCTGCTGCCCTACATCCTGGCATCGCAGGCGCAAAAGCATATCACCCACAACGAGGCGCTGCGGCTGCTGGATGCCATGGTCCAGCTATCGGTCCTGGACCGAACCCGCTCCGCCCCACCTGTCAGTCCGACCGATGGCGACCGGCATATCGTGGCATCCGGGGCGACCGGCCTCTGGGCTGGCTGGGATTTGAATGTTGCCTTCTGGGTCGATGGCGTTTGGATGCGCCTGGTACCACGCCCGGGCTGGTTGGCGTGGATCGCAGCAGAACAGGCATTTGTCGGCTGGAGTGGGTCGGCTTGGGATCTGGTCGGCGAGCCAGTCGATGTGTCAGACGCCGTGTTCAGCCTGGTGAACGATGCCGATCCGACCAAGAAGGCGCTGTTTTCTCTGTCAGGCATCTCCACCGGCACGACGCGGACCTTCGCCCTGCCGAACACATCTTCAGAACTGGCTATCCTTGCAGGCACCCAAACCTTCACCGGCAACAAGACCTTCTCCGGTTCGCTGACCGCGTCGGGTGCTGTGTCGATCACCGGCACGCTGACCGCCTCGGGGACTGTTACGGTTTCCGCGGCGGCGGCCTCGATCGGCACCGCCATCACGGCCGCGACCTATGGGATGGGCACGGGGGTCAATCCGACCGGCGTCACCAAGACCCTGAACCTCGGCACCGGCGGCGCATCCGGATCGACCACGGTCGTCAACATCGGGTCGGCGACCGCAGGCGCTGGCGGCACGACGGTCGTGAACACGCCCACAGTGACCTTCGCCAATGCCGTAACGCAGGTCGGCATGCCGCAGGCGAACCTGACCGCGCAGCTCTTGGGCCTCGGAGGGGCGACAGCCGACAGTTTCAATCGTCTGTCGATGAACACGCCCGCCGTGCTCTTGAACAACGCCGGGGCCGGGATCGAAGCCACAGTCAACAAGGCAGCTGCCGGGAACGACGCCGCCTTCGCATTCAAGACCGGGTTTTCCGCTCGTGCCCTGATCGGCCTCCTCGGGAACGACAACTTCAGCTTCAAGGTCAGCCCAAATGGTTCCACCTTCTTTGATGCAATCGTGGTGGATCGCACCAATGGCCAGGTGGAACTGCCCCAGCCAACCGTCCTGCCGGGTCTGAATGCGGCTCCGGCCCCGCCGCCCTCTGGCAAGACCTCGGTCTATGCGCGCAACCGCGCTGGGGCGCCGTGGATCGATGTGATGCGGCCCTCGGGTCGGGATTTTCCGCTGCAGCCGCATTTCGGGGTGAACCGGATTGCCAATTGGTCACCTTCGATCACGACCACGATCACCACCGAGGGTCTGCCGATCACCAACGTCGGCACTGTCTCGCATCCTACACTCGCCGCGGCGAACCTCGCCGCCAGCATGCGGCGCTGGCGTCTGACCTCAGCGGCCGTGGTAGATTCAGTCGCCGAACAACGCTCTGCAGGTTGGGCCTGCTGGCGTGGCAATGCCGCTGGCCTCGGGGGTTGGACCTTCGTGACACGCCTTTCGCTGACGACCTTGCAAGCCACCGGCATGGGCTTCTTCGGCCTCTACGGTTCCATCGCCGCGCTGGCCGTCAACTTAACGCTGGCTGCGGTGATCAACGCGGTTGGCATCGGCTTCCAGCGCGGCACCCATACCAACTGGCAGCTGGTCACCAATGACGGCACGGGCGTGCCGACCCTGACCGACATGGGCGCGCCCTTCGCCATCGCGCTGGGCGGCGTGCTCACCCTGTTCATCGCGGCCCCGCCGAACGGCAGTTCCATCTGGGTCCGGGCGGTGAACGAAGTCACCGGCGCGGTCTTTGAGCAGGAGATCACCGCCGACTTGCCCGCCAACACGCAATTCCTCTCGCCGCGCCTGTACCTGAACACCGGCGCGACTGCCGCCGCCGTCGCATACGACTGCGCGGGCCTCTATCTCGAAACCGATTACTGAAGGGACCATCATGACCGAACGCACCACCATCCTGCAGGAGGTCGGCCAGGCCTTCCGCGAAAACGGCCTAACCGCCGCCATCACCGCACTGGTTGGCGGTTGCCTTGCCGTGGCCACCACAGTGACGAGGAAGGCATTCACCAACGAGGCGATGCTGGAGCGGCTCGACCGGGAACTGCACCTCGAACGCGAGCGAACCGACAAGCAGCGCGCCGATGACCGCAAAGCTGACGCCGACCGGCTGGAGCGGATTGAGACCGACATCCGCGCCATGCGCGATGTGATGTTCGAGGCATTCCAGCGCGGCCGCACCGACTGAACCACCTACCAACCACTGAATCTGTCCCCCACCCGCCCCCGAGGCGGGTTTTGCATTTCTGGAGACCACCATGCCGACGACGACCTATGCCCACTTCCGCGACGTGCCTGAATCTGCCTGGCGCTGGCCCAGCTTTTCCCCGGCCGAGATTGCCTGCCGCGGCACCGGAGCGATCAAGATCAACACCGAGGCGATGGACAAGCTGCAGTCCCTGCGCAACCGCCTCGGAAAACCGCTGATCGTCCGTTCCGGCTATCGCAGCCCGAGCCACAACCGCGCTGTCGGGGGGGCCCCGGCCTCCAAGCACATGCTGGGCACCGCCTTCGACATCGCCATGTCGAACCACGATCCCGTGGCCTTTGCTGAAGCCGCCCGCGCCGTGGGCTTCCTCGGCTTCGGAACCTATCCCCGCTCAGGCTTCATGCATATCGACCTCGGGCCTGCGCGCAGCTGGGGCGAGCAGTTCCCCATTCGCACAACGCCCTTCGTGCCGGAAGTGGCCCCCGCCCGGGAAGTCCTGGCCGACAGCCGCACGCTGAAGGGTGGCGGGGCAGCGGGCATAGCGACCGTCGGTGCGGCCGGTGTGGAAGTCGCGCAGGAAGTCCTGGCGGAAACCCAATCGGCGATCCTGCCCCTGGTGCCGTACCTCGACACCCTGCGCTGGGTGTTCATAGCGGTAGCGCTGATCGGCATCGCCGTCGCCATCCACGCCCGGATCGACGACTGGAAGCGGGGCCAGCGCTGATGCGTTGGATCGCTGGCCTCCTCGCCAGCGGCCCGGCGCGCAAGGCGCTAGGCCTGCTGCTGATCGCCCTCACCATCGCGCTGTTCCTGATGAACCTGCGCCGCGCGGGTGAACGTGCCGGGCGGTTGGCAGAGCGCCTTTCAACATCTGAGAGAACCCATGAAATCCAACGCCAGATGCTGGACGCCGCCAGCCGCCGTCCCGCTGATCGCGATGCTTTGGCTGACAAGTTGCGCGACGGGCGGTTCTGACCTACCGGCGGTTTGCCCGCCTGTAGTGAAATACAGCGCAGCCGAACTGGCGCGCGCGGCAGGCGAGGTCGAGGCCCTGCCAGCCGCTGCAGTCATTGTCAGGATGCTGGGCGATTACGCTGTCCTGCGCGAACAGGCGCGGGCGTGCCGGTGAACTCTTCATCGTGCCACAATCTTCGCAAACCGCGCCATTTCGCAAAGTGGTCCGCTCCATTGCACGACGTGAACGACGCCACGGGAAGCGGCGCTATGGCTATGAGTGCATCGCCGAAAAAATCAACTTTCAAAGTGCCACGCAATGACGACAATCAGGCTTACCGCGATAGGAGCTGCTTTACCAGAAAGAGGCTCTCTGACGATGGCGCATGATCGCCAAAGACCTCGCATTGCGTGAAGCCGTGCCGGGCGTAGAGCCGATGGGAGGCTGACAGTGTCGCCCCGGTCTCAAGTTTCAGCTGTGTGAAACCGGCGCCCATGGCGACTTTCTCCGCATGTGCGACAAGCCGATCAGCCGCACCCTGCCTTCGCGCGTTAGGTGCAACGTAGAGCCTCTTCAGTTCAGCGAAATCCCTATTCAGGAACAGCGCGCAGCATCCGACATCACGACCGGCCACCGATGCCACGAACAAAAGAACACTATCGGCCAGAAATGCCTCAATCGAGAATGCGACCTGCCTTTTGGCGGGAAACAACGCCTGCATCGCCGCATGCCCGGCCCGAAGAAGCTCCCGGGCCGATGGGCTGCGTGGATCGGCCCGTTCCACGATGATGACCATTCCTCCCGCCTTAGCAGCAGCAAGACAGGACGGTCAGAGATGTGCGGTCCGCGATCTCTTGCGCGACTGATCCGACCACCGCGCGGCGCAGGCCAGAATGGCGGTGCCGACCGATGGCGATTGTGTCGGCACCGATTTCATCTGCGACGGAGATCAGGGTTGAAGCCACCTTGCCGGTTCGCACAAGGCGTACAGCCCCAGTGTAGCCTGCATCCGCAGCCCTGGTCAGTGCCACGGCAAGACAGCTTTCCGCGTCCTCCGGCAAAAGCGGAACCGGCTCCTCGCCAATGCCTTCGTCCCGCATGTATCCGACCAGCGCCGGATCAGGTGTCCCAGGCCGAGCCACGGCGACAAAGGACAGCCGCGCCCCGAGTGCGACCGCCAGGCCTGCGGCACGCTCTGCCGCGATACAGGCTGCGGGCGAGCCATCTACACCGCAGAGGATATGGGTGATGCCGCCGCTCATGACAGCCACGCCTGATATAGGAGGCCGCTCGACAGCGAGCCGATCAGGGCAAAGGCAATGTAGAGGGCAAAGACTGGCCGCTTCACCAGCGCAAAGACTGCGATAGCTGCGGGAAGTGACGTGACGCCCCCGGCGACAAGAAAAGCGAGCCCGGCACCCGGCGCCATGCCCTGCTCGATCAAACCTGACACTAGTGGCAGCGCTGCATAGCCGTTCAGGTAGGCCGGAATGCCAACGAGGGTTGCCGTGAGGATCGGAACAAAGCCTTGTCCGCCAAGGGCAGAGGCGATCCACTCGGCAGGAACATATGCCAGCATGAGGCTTTCCAGCAAGAATGCGAGCGTCAGCCATTTCACCAGGAATAGGGTCGAGGACAGGGCCTCTTTCCCGAATTTCGCCCGGCGGTGCGGTTCCTGCCAGAAACGCCAAGCGACCTTGCCGGGCTTGCGCACAGAGGATGCTCCGCAGCCGCCGTTGCCCACGCCGGACCGTAATGGATCGGACAGGTTCCCCGCCCGGGTCAGAGCATATGTTACATAGCCACCGAACAGGCCAAGGCCGATGGCGGCCAGCGTCTTGGCGATGGCGAATTCGACGCCCAGAAGCCCTGATGTCAGCACGAACATTGACGGGTCGATGACGGGTGATGCCAGCCAGAAGGCCATGACGGCTGACAAGGGAACACCCATCGACAGAAGCGCCGCAATCAACGGGATTACGCCGCAGGAGCAGAAGGGCGACAGGCCACCAAAGGCCGCCGCCACCGCGATCATCGTCAGTGGCGACCCGGCGAAGACGCGGGCGATCAGGTTGTCGGCGCCGCTCGCCGTGGCATAGGCCGCGACCGCGATGGACAGGATCAGGAACGGCGCCGTGCCGTAAAGCGCATCGGCCACGAACCGGGTGCTGGTCATCCCCTGCCCCACGTCGATCAAGAACAGGGCCAGTAAGATCGCCAGAGTGGTCAGCCAGACGCGCTGCCGCGAGGCGAACCGTCGGATTGCGTCACCCATGCCGGGCTTAGGGGCAACTGATAAATCTGACACCACGACATCTCCGGGTTTATGGTTATGAAAGTCAAAAAAGGGGTCAGGCTACATCCGTCCGGCGCTGCACCCCGGAACAGCACTCTTCCTGAAGATAGGCGGTGATCCGCGCCATGGCGGGGAAGTCTGACCGATTGATGATCTCCCGCCCCTGCCGTTCCTGGATCACCAGACCCGACTGAACCAGCATCCGTAAGTGATGCGCCAGCGTCGACGCCGGAAGGCCCAACTCCTCGGCCAGTTGCCCCACGCTCAGCCCGGAATCCCCGGCGCGCACGAGCAGCCGGTAGACCCCAAGGCGTGCTTCATGCCCCAGAGAGGCAAGTGCCTGCGCAATGTTCTTGGAGTTTACAAAGTCGACCATACGCACAATCTAACTACATCGCTAGTTTTGTAAACATGATTCGTACGCACGGCGTGCGTCTAGCATTGTGCTAAAGCGGTTTGCATTTAATCTGCGACATATCCTGCATGTGCGAGGTAGTTGAGGCATTCCTCTGGGGTGAAGAGGGAGCAGATGTCGCCGATAGCTTCGATGACGGCGTCGAATGTGGTAGCCCCGATGCGGCGCAGATGGGCCTTGAGCTTTGAGAAGGCGAGTTCGATGGGGTTGAGATCGGGGCTGTAGGCGGGCAGTGGCAGGAGCCAGCAGCCGTACGCCTTGAGGATTTCGGCGGCGCGGGGACTGCGGTGAACGGAGAGGTTGTCGAGAATGACAGCCGTGCCGGGCCGCAGCGCCGGGGCGAGCTGGGTCTCGATCCAGGTATCGAAGGCGGCCCGGTCCATTGCGCCGGGGATCACCCATGGGGCGATCAGGCCCTCGCAGGTCAGCCCGGCGATGAAGGTCTGGGTGTGCCAGCGTCCGAAGGGTGCGCTGCCGGTCAGGCGTTGTCCCTTGGGGGTCCGCCCACGCAGCCGCGTCAGGCCGGTCCGGACCGAGGTTTCATCAACAAAGACAACGCGGTGCGGCACCTGCCGCATCAGTCGCTGCCGCCTGACCCAGTCCGCCCGCGCCCGCCGGAGCGCGGGTCGGTCACGCTCGGACGCGATCAGGCCTTTTTTTATATGTCCGCCCGCAAGCCTTGAGGGCGCGGTGCAGCGAGGAGACATTCGCCTTCACCCCTTCCGCCTCCAGGAGCGCCCCGGCCAGTTCCTTGAGCGTGATGTCCGGCTCGGCCTGCACCACTTCGAGAAGAAAGGCGCGGTGCGCGGCGAGCTTGCCCACCGTGCCCGCCACCCGCCCCTGAGGACGGGCCGCCACGGTCGCATGGTTCCGCCAGGCTGACACCAGCCGTACCGCCGTGCTCGCACTCACCCCGAACATCCGACCCGCCGCTCGCGCCGAGTGACCCGCGTCAACATAGGCTACAATCCGCTCCCGAAGATCCAACGAATAGGGCTTTCCCATGATCCACCTCCTACAGGTAGTGAATCACCTTCAACCCGATCTGGGAATCCCCGATTCACAACAAACGCAAACCGCTTTAAGGCCATTCGGTCCCGGCTGACGCCGGGGCCGGGTTCTCCCCAGAACTTCGGCTGGCGTTTCGCCGCCAGCCACCTTTCCCCCTTTCGCATCGAGGCGATCATGGCGTCGAAGTTCACCGTGTCGAACCGGACGGGCTGGCTGATGGCGGGACCTGCGATCCTGCTGATCGCCGGATTCGTGATCCTGCCCTTCTTCCTGGCCATTGCCTTTTCCTTCACCAACCAGCGCCTGATCTCGCCCAACCCGACCGAGTTCGTGGGCCTGTCGAACTATCGCCAGCTGCTGGGCGTGACGATGGTCACGCTGGAGCCGGCCCGCGATGACACCGGCGCCATCGTGATGCAGGACGGCGAACCGGAATACCCCTCGCTGCGTGCCCTGACCCGCAACAACCCCGACCGTCCCGACCTTGCGGGCATGCGTGAGTGGTTCAGCTTCTCGCTGGGCGGCGAGGACCGCACCTACGTCCTGGCCCGCGACGTGGTCTTCATGAAGGCCGTCGTCAACACCTTCATCTTCGTCCTGATCGTCGCCCCGGTTCAGGCCGCCCTCGCGCTTGGCCTGGCGCTGCTGATCAACCAGCGTCTGCGCGGGATCAACGTCTTTCGCGCGATCTATTTCATGCCGGTCGTGGTCTCGATCGTCGTCGTCTCGCTCTTGTGGCGGCTGATCTATGACGGCCAGTCGGGCCTTTTGAACAACCTGCTCGGCGCCATCAGCTTCGGGATGATCGAGCCGGTGAACTGGCTCGGCAACCCCTCCACCGCGCTTGGGGCAATCATCGCCATGTCGATCTGGCAGGCGGTGGGCTTCCACATGGTCATCTGGCTGTCCGGCCTCCAGACCATCTCGCCCACGCTTTACGAGGCCGCCGCCATCGAGGGCGCGTCGAAATGGCAGGTGTTCCGCTACATCACCTGGCCGGGCCTGCGGAATACGGCGATCTTGATCCTGATCGTCATCACCATGCAGGCCTTTGGTCTCTTCGCCCAGATCGACGTCATGACGAACGGAGGCCCGCTGGACAGCACCCAGACCATCGTCTTCCAGGCCATCGAGCGCGGCTATGGCAAGCAGGACATCTCGGGCGGGTCGGCGATCTCGGTGATCCTGTTCCTGATCGTGCTGTCGATTTCGCTCATCCAACGCTGGCTCACGCGGGAGAAGACCTGATGGCCATGATAGCTGCCGACAACCGCGGCCTTCGGCTGGTGACGCGCTACGCCGTCCTGGTCCTGATCGCGATCATCTTCGTCTTCCCGCTGGTCTTCATGCTGATGTCCAGCCTGAAGCCCGACCAGCAGCTCTTGCAGGACTCGGGCAACCTGCGCGCCTTCCTGCCGGTGGGCGACATCAGCCTGCAGAACTATACCGACGCCTTCCAGCGCGCGCCGGTGGCGACATTCGTCTTCAACTCGGTCCTCGTGACCGGAATCACCGTGGCCCTGTCGCTGCTGCTTTGCTCGGCGGCCGGGTTCGCCTTTGTCTTCGTGCGCTGGAAGGGCCGCGACACGCTGCTTGCCCTGCTCCTTGCCACGCTGATCCTGCCCTTCGAGACCATCGCCATCCCGCTCTTGATGATGGTCGCGCACCTGCCCTGGGTCGGGTTCGACGGTGTCAGCTGGGGCTGGCTGAACAGCTACCGCGTCCAGATCATTCCCTTCATCGCCGATGGCCTGACGGTCTTTCTGTTCGTCCAGTACTTCAAGGATCTGCCGGGCGAACTGATCGAAGCCGCCCGCGTCGAGGGTGCGTCCTGGTGGCAGATCTACCGCAGGATCGTCATGCCGCTGTCCGGGCCGATCTTCGCCACGGCGGCGATCCTGAAGTTTCTGGTGATGTACAACCAGTATCTCTGGCCGCTCATGGTCACGCAGGAGGAAGGCTACCGCCCGGTCATGGTCGGGTTGCAGTACTTCTTCCAGCTCAACGTCGCCTGGGGCGAGGTCATGGCCTACCTGAGCATGATCACGGTCCCCGTCCTTGCCTTCTACCTTTACCTGCAGAAAGCCTTCATCGCGTCGATCGCATCGACCGGCGTGAAGGGCTGAGGAGTCCGAACATGTCCTTCAAACACAACGATCTCTGGTTCTGGGACAGCTGGTATGTCCAGGATGGCGACATCTGGCACGGCTATTTCCTGCAGGCGCCGAAGTCGCTGATCGACCCCGACGCCCGCCACCTGAACGCAACCCAGCGCCATGCGGTGTCGCGGGACCTGACCAACTGGACCGACATGGGCACGACCTTCGAGCCGCAGCGCAAGGGTGCTGCCTGGGACGACAGCACGACCTGGACCGGCTCGGTGGTCAAGGGCGACGACGGGCTTTGGCACCTGTTCTATACCGGCACCCAGAAGTCCGAGCAGTCGCTTTACCAGCGGATCGGCCACGCCACCTCGAAGGACCTGCACAACTGGACCCGCGTCGGCGACGGGCTGGCGCTGGACCTGACCGGGCCCAACGCCGACTGCTATGAGAAGGACCACGCCATCGGCCACTGGCACGACCGGGCGATGCGCGACCCCTGGGTGATGCGCGACCCCGACGGCAAGGGCTGGCTGATGTATTTCACCGCCCGCGTCCCCGGCGTGCCGGAACCGAACGCCGGTGGGGCCATCGGCTTTGCCACCTCGCCCGACCTGATGACCTGGACCCTGCAACCCCCGGTCTTCCACGGCGGCTTTGGCCAGCTGGAGGTGCCGCAGGTCTTTCAGGTCGGCGCGCACTGGTATTGCCTGTTCTGCACCTCGTCGACGCATTGGTCGGACCAATACCGCCGCGACAACCCCGAGACGCCCGTCACCGGCAGTCACTACCTGATCGCCGACCACCCGCGCGGCCCCTGGCGCATCGCCCCCGGTCCCTTCCTGGACGGGGCGGAACCCTGCCGCCGCTACGCCGCCCGCATCGTGGACGGCCCTCAGGGTCTGGTCATCCTGGGCTTTGCCGACAGCGGCAAGGCGACCTTCGGCGGCTACGTGATGGACCCCGAGCCGGTGACCATCGGCCCGGACGGACGACTGCACCTTGAACCTCTCGCACAGGCGGCAGAGTAGCACATGGCACGGATTTCCCTGAAGAACCTGAAGAAGAGCTATGGCCAGACCCATGTGATCAAGGGCGTCGACATCGAGATCGACGACGGCGAGTTCTGTGTCTTCGTCGGCCCGTCGGGCTGCGGCAAGTCAACGCTGCTGCGGATGATCGCCGGGCTGGAGGACATCTCCTCGGGCGAATTGCAGATCGGCGAGAGGGTGGTGAACGACCTGCCCCCGGCGCAGCGCGGCGTGGCGATGGTGTTCCAGTCCTACGCGATCTTCCCGCACATGACCGTGCGCGAGAACGTCGCCTTCGGGCTGACGATCTCGGGCGCGTCGAAAGCGGAAAAGGACGCCAAGGTCGCCGAGGCCGCCCGCATCCTGCAGATGGAACACCTTCTCGACCGCCGCCCGTCGCAGCTGTCCGGCGGCCAGCGCCAGCGCGTCGCCATCGGGCGGGCCATTGTCAGGAAGCCGCAGGTGTTCCTGTTCGACGAGCCGCTGTCGAACCTGGACGCCGCCCTGCGGATGGACATGCGGATGGAGATCGGCAAGCTGCACCAGCAACTGGGCGCCACGATGATCTACGTCACCCACGACCAGGTCGAGGCGATGACGCTGGCCGACAAGATCGTGGTGCTGAAGGACGGCATGGTCATGCAGATCGGCGCGCCGATGGACCTTTACCACGACCCGGCGAACCTGTTCGTCGCGGGGTTCCTTGGTGCGCCGTCGATGAACTTCCTGAAGGTCAAGGTGCTGGGCGTGAACGGCGGCAAGGTGCTGGTGTCCAATGGCGCGCTGGACCCGGTCGAGGTTTCGGGCAAGCGGGCGTTGTTCAAGGTCGGCGACGAGGCGATCCTGGGTTTGCGGCCGCAGTATCTGGCGGTCGCGCAGGGGGCGGGACGCTTGCATGGCGCAGTTGCGCTGACCGAACGGCTTGGTGCCGAGACGGTGGTCGAGATCGCGCTCAAGGACGGCAACCCGCTGATTGCGGCGCTGTCACATGACGCGGTGTTCGGGATCGGCGCGCAGATGAACCTGGATTTCGACCCCGACAAGGCGCATCTCTTCCCGAACGAGCCGGGCGCGGGAAGTGTTGCCAAGCACTGACCGCCCGCAACCACCTTTCTGATCTGAAACACGTTTTCACGTTTGCCCGCCGGGGACGGATCGCGCCTCAGATCCCCCCGATCGCCGTGGCGAGCCGAAAGCTGATCGCCTCGGCGATGTGGGGCTTCCTGACCGTCGGGCTTGCCTCCAGGTCGGCGATGGTCCGCGCCACCCGCAGCACCCGGTGATAGCCCCGCGCCGACAGCCCCATCCGTTCTGCAACCCGCCCGATCAGCGCCTTGCCCTCGGCATCCGGTGCGGCGTGCTCTTCCAGCGCGCCGCCTTCCAGGTCGGCATTGACCCGCAGATCGGGCGCCTCCGCGAACCGGATGGCCTGCCGGTCCCGCGCGGCCGCGACGCGCGCGGCGATGGTGGCAGAGCTTTCCCCGCTGGCTGGCAGATCAAGGTCGGCGAAGGCCACCGGCGGAACCTCGACCCGCAGGTCGAACCGGTCCATCAGCGGTCCCGAAATCCGGCCCAGATAGTCCTCGCCACAGATCGGCGCCCGTCCGCAAGCGCGGGAGGGGTCCGACAGGTAGCCGCATTTGCAGGGGTTGGCGGCCGCGATCAGCAGGAACCGGCAGGGATAGCGGATATGCGCGTTGGCCCGGGCAATCATGACGCTTCCCGTCTCGATCGGCTGGCGAAGCGTGTCGAGGACCGTCCTGGGGAACTCCGGAAACTCGTCCAGGAAAAGGACGCCGTTGTGGGCCAGACTGATCTCGCCGGGCTTGGCCCCCTTGCCGCCGCCGACGATGGCGGCCATCGAGGCCGTGTGGTGGGGTTCGCGGAACGGCCGGTCGCGGGAAATGCCGCCTTCCGACAGAAGCCCCGCAAGCGAATGGATCATCGAGGTCTCCAGCGCCTCGGGTGCCGTGAGCGGCGGCAGGATGCCGGGAAGGCGGGCGGCCAGCATCGACTTTCCCGAGCCGGGGGTGCCGACAAGGAACAGGTGGTGGCGGCCCGCCGCAGCGATTTCCAGCGCCCGCTTGGCGCGTTCCTGACCCTTCACCTCGCGGAAGTCGCGGAGGCTGCGGCTTCCGGTGACCTCGCCCGCCTCGGCGGGAAGGATCGGCGCGCGGCCGGTGTAATGGTGCAGCACCTCTTCCAGCGAGGCTGCGGCAAGGACCTGTGTCGCGCCGACCCAGGCGGCCTCGGCGCCGCAGGCCTTTGGGCAGAGCAGCGCGCGATCCTCGACGGCGGCGGCCATCGCGGCGGGAAGGGCTCCGGCGACGGGAACGATGCGGCCGTCAAGGGAAAGCTCGCCCAGCGCGACGGTGCCCTCGACATCCTCACGCGGGATGATCTCCAGCGCGGCGAGCAGGGCGATGGCGATCGGCAGGTCGAAGTGCGAGCCTTCCTTGGGCAGGTCGGCCGGCGAGAGGTTGACGGTGATCCTTTTGGCGGGCAGCGCGATGGAAAGGGCCTGAAGCGCGGCGCGGACGCGTTCGCGGGCCTCGGAGACGGCCTTGTCGGGCAGGCCGACCAGAGTGAAGGCGGGCGCTCCGGGGGTGACGGCGCACTGCACCTCGACCAGGCGGGCCTCGACGCCCTCGAAGGCGACGGTATAGGCGCGGGCGGTCATGCGGCGTGCCTGTGGGTCGGGACGGTTATTGAATCGAGCGCGTTCCGCGCCGGCCTCTTGTCTCGCCTCTGCGCGCGAAGGGCGCGCAACCGGCTCGGGCGTGCTCTGCAGGGGATATCTGGTGCCAGGTGAAAGGCGGCGGATTTCCCCGGTAGCCCCTGATCTGGTTCGTGAGCTGGTTCGTGAGCTGGTTCGTGAGCTGGTTCGTGAAGTCCGCACATGTGCCCCACCCGATTCACCTTGGTTAACGGGTAGGGCGAAATGGTTTACGAGTGGTAAAGGGCCATGAACTTCGGCCAGGCTTCGGCATCGGCCAGGGTCTTGTCACGACAGAATGCGTTGCAAAAGCCGAAGCGGCGGCCGTAAAGCTGCAAGGCATGGGTGACGGGCTGGCCGGAACAGGGGCAGGTCGCGTTCACGGTGTCGGCGCAGTCCGCCGGCCCGGCGGGCAGCGGCACGGGGCCGGGCCAGTCGCGCCGGGGGTAGTCGCGGCGGTAGAACTCCTGATCGGCGCCGTCCACCAGGCCCATCGCGCGCCAGCGGCGGAAGCTGGGGTGGGCGAGGTGGGCGTTCACGTAGAGCATGGCGTCAGCGTTGACCGGCAGGTTGTAGGTTGCGATGCGGCTGGCGACCGGGGCGAAGAAGGCATCGGCCGCGGAATAGGCGCCGCAGAGCCAGGGCGTGGCGGAGTGCGTCGTCTCGCGCGCCCAGGACCAGAGCGTCTCCAGCCGGCGCAGGTCGGCCAGGACGTCCGGGGGCGGCTGGCAGTCGGTGTAGCTGACGCGCAGGTTCATCGGGCAGAAGCTGCGCAGCGCGGTGAAGCCCGCGTGCATCTCGGCGGCAAGGACGCGGGCGGTGGCGCGGGCGTGCGGGTCTGTCGGCCAGATCCCGGCGCCGGGGTGGCGGGTGGCCAGCTCCTCGGCGATGGCGATGGTTTCGGGGACGATCGAGCCCTCGGGCGTGCGCATCGTCGGCGCGGTCCTGGCCGGGAAGAAGTCCTTGAGAACGCAGGCCAGTTCGTCGGTGTAAAGCCGGGCGGAGAGGGTGCGCACGGGGATGCCGAAGGCGTCGAAGAGGAGCCAGCCGCGCAGGCTCCAGCTGGAATAGGCCCGGTCGCCGATCACCAGATCATAGGTCATGAGGTTTGTCCTTTCGCGCGCAGTGAAGCGGGTCGCGGTCGGGAAGGGAAACGATGAATCGTGCGGATCGCCATCACGGGCGGTGATTGACCGCGTGAACCTGGGGTGGGTCCAGCGTCAGGCAGGTGACGGAGAGGGTGTCGATCCTGTGCCCGAAGGCCTGGGTCGCGGACAGCCCTCCGGCGCGCTGCAGGGCCGCGAGGATCGGGCCGAAATGCGCCACGACGATCAGGTCGGGGGCCTGGCCATGCAGACGGTCGAGCGCGGCCCAGGTGCGGGTGCTGAGGTCGTTCCAGCTTTCGCCGCCAGGCGGGCGGATGTCGCCGGGGGTGTCCCAGAAGGCGCGGATGAGGTCGGGGGTCTCGGCCTCGACGTCGGCGAAGCCTCGGCGTTCCCATTGACCGAAGTGGATTTCCCGCAAGGCGGGATCCTGGGGCAGTCGCCGGCGCGGGCCAAGCGCGTCGGCAGTGGCAACGGCGCGGGAGAGATCGGAGGAGATGACCGGGGCGTCGGCGGGCAGATGCGCCCGAAGTCGCGCGAGGGCGGCTGTGTCGGAAAGATCGGCGGGCAGGTCGGTCCAGCCGATCATCGCCTTCGCATGGGTGGGGCCGTGGCGGACTAGCCAGAAGCGGGTCATGGGACACTCGATTGAATTGGGAAGCGCGGGGGTAGGGTGGGCAATACTGCCCACCTTCCCGGCGTCAGGGAAGCGCGCCCTTCAGCACCAGTGGCAGCCCCGCGATCACGGTGACGACCAGCCCGGCCTCGGCTGCAAGGCGCTGGTTGAGGCGGCCCTGCTCATCCCTGAAACGCCGGGCCAGCGCATTCTCGGGAACAATTCCCCAGCCTGTTTCGTTGGAGACGATGACGACCGGCACCTTGCAGCCGGCGAGCGCGGCCAGAAGCTGCGCCGCCTCGGCGGAAAGGTCGTGGTCGGCCAGAAGGTGGTTGGTCAGCCAAAGCGTGGCGCAATCGACAAGGACGGCTTCGCCCGGCTGGGACTGGGACAGGGCGGCGGCAAGATCAAGCGGGGCCTCGACCGTCGTCCAGGCCGGGCCGCGCTGGGAGCGGTGGCGGGCGACGCGGTCGCGCATCTCGTCGTCCCAGGCCTCGGCGGTGGCGATGTAGCGGCGGGGGCGTCCTGTCGCCGTGACCAGGCTTTCGGCGAAGGCGGATTTTCCCGACCGCGCGCCGCCGATGACAAGAGTGAGGGGCGGGAGTGATCCGGTCACGGGATTGCCTCGTAGAAGGGACAAGAACAGGCGGAAGAGCCGCGGCACGACGATCTGGAGGTGGTCATGGCACTGGACGGATATAGCGATCACGGCGTGTCGCGCCAAGCGATGAAGGCCGAGCTTCTTGATGCGGAAACCGAGCTGCGGCTGGCCCGGGCCTGGCGCGATCACCGGGACGAACGGGCGCTGCACCGGCTGATCACCGCCTACATGCGCCTGGCGATCAGCATGGCGTCGAAGTTCCGCCGCTATGGCGCGCCGATGAACGATCTGATCCAGGAAGCAAGCCTGGGCCTGATGAAGGCGGCCGACAAGTTCGATCCGGAACGCGGCGTGCGCTTTTCGACCTATGCCGTCTGGTGGATCAAGGCATCGATCCAGGACTATGTGATGCGCAACTGGTCGATGGTGCGGACAGGGTCCACCTCCAGCCAGAAGGCCCTGTTCTTCAACCTGCGCCGGGTGCAGGCAAAGCTGGAGCGCGAGGCATCCCAGCGCGGCGAGACGCTGGATCAGCACCAGCTGCGGCAGATGGTGGCGGCCGAAGTCGGCGTGCCGGTCCACGACGTCGAGATGATGGAGGGCAGGCTTTCGGGCAGCGACTATTCGCTGAACGCCACCCAGTCCTCGGACGAGGATGGGCGCGAGTGGATCGACGCGCTGGAGGATGACGGAGTGCAGGCGGCAGATGTGGTCGAGGGGGCGCATGATGGCGCGCGCCTGCGCGACTGGCTGGTCAAGGCGATGCAGGGCCTGAACGCGCGGGAACGCTACATCGTGGCCGAGCGCAAGCTGAAGGAAGAAGGCCGGACGTTGGAATCCCTGGGCGAAGAGCTGGGTCTGTCCAAGGAACGCGTGCGCCAGCTTGAGGCCGCAGCCTTCGCCAAGATGCGCCGCAGTCTGGAAGGCCAGTCGCGCGAGGTGCGCCACTTTCTGTAACGGCAGGCAGGCACTTCGCCGGACCTTGCAGCATGCGTTGCCAAGGGGGTGGGACTGGGGGGCTTTGATCCTTGGCTTCGTTGCCGTGGCAATTATGCGCTTCGACATGATCGCAACGCTTCGGTATTTCCCGGCCAAGCTGGTTGCTGTGCGGCACCTGCCGCAGATGGGCCTGCAATCCCGCGCCGCGCCTGACGACCTTGGCGACCGGAAGCGCGTGATCCGCACCCCATCATCGCGCTGTCGACCTTCTGTCCGGGCCTGAATGCGCGCGCGCCCTGACCGGAGACGGCCGGCCCGCCCTGTCGCCGGGCGATTGAGTTTGCCGCAGGACACGCCTAACGTCCTGCCAACGGGGCGAGGGGCATCATGCTGGCTGGCAAGCGCATACTTCTGATCATCGGCGGCGGGATCGCGGCCTACAAGGCGCTGGAGCTGGTCCGGCTGATCCAGAAGGCGGGTGGGTCGGTCACGCCGGTCCTGACGCGGGCCGGGTCCGAGTTTGTCACGCCCCTTTCTGTCGGCGCGCTGGCGAAGTCCAAGGTGCATGAGGCGCTGTTCGACCTGACCTCGGAAGCCGAGATGGGGCATATCGAGCTGTCGCGGTGGGCCGACCTGCTGGTGGTGGCCCCGGCGACGGCGGACCTGCTGGCAAAGATGGCGGGCGGGCGGGCGGATGACCTGGCCTCGACGCTGCTTCTGGCGACGGACAAGCGGGTGCTGGTCGCTCCGGCGATGAACGTGCGGATGTGGCAGCACCCGGCGACGCGGCGGAACCTTGGCGTCTTGCGGGCGGACGGGGTGCTGATGGTCGGCCCGGACGAGGGCGAGATGGCCTGCGGCGAATATGGGCCGGGGCGGATGGCGGAACCAGCGGCCATCGTTCAGGCGATCCTTGAGGCGATCGGGGCGGCGCTTGGCGGCGGACCTCTGGCCGGGCGGCATGTGGTCGTGACCTCTGGTCCGACACATGAAGCCATTGACCCGGTGCGCTATATCGCCAACCGGTCCTCGGGGGCGCAGGGGGCGGCGCTGGGTGCGGCACTTCGCGATCTGGGCGCGCGGGTGACATTCGTGACCGGGCCTGCGGCGGTGCCTCCTCCGGGTGGAGTGCAGGTGGTTCGGGTCGAGACGGCGGCCGAGATGGCGGCGGCGGTCGAGGCGGCGCTGCCTGCCGATGCGGCGGTGATGGCGGCGGCGGTGGCGGACTGGCGGATCGCCAATGTCAGCGGGCAGAAGCTGAAGAAGGACCGCTCGGGGAAGGCCCCGGCACTGGAGTTCGCCGAGAACCCGGACATTCTGGCCCTGGTCTCGCAAGGGTCAAGGCGGCCCCGGCTGGTGGTGGGCTTTGCCGCCGAGACGACGGATGTCGTTGCCCACGCCACGGCCAAGCGGGCGCGCAAGGGCTGCGACTGGATCGTGGCGAATGATGTGTCTCCGGGGACCGGGATCATGGGCGGCGCCGAGAATGCGGTCACGCTGATCTCGGACGCCGGGGCCGAGGTCTGGCCTCGGATGGGCAAGGACGAGGTCGCGCGGCAGCTGGCGGCGCGGATTGCCGAAGCACTGCGCTAGGGGCGGCGTCGGAGCCTCCGGCGGGGATATTTGGGCCAGTATGAAAGGCGGGGCGATGGGACCGGTTGTGCAGGTGCTGTGGGAGGATTGGGCCGATCGAAGCCTGTCCCTGCCCGTCTATCAGACGGCGGGGGCGGCCGGGGCGGATCTGTGCGCGAACTTTCCTGAGGGCCAGCGCGAGGCGGGCCTGACCTTGGCGCCGATGGGACGGGCGATCTGCCCGACCGGCATCCGCGTGGCGATCCCGGAGGGCTACGAGATGCAGGTGCGGCCGCGTTCGGGCCTGGCATCGAGGCATGGGATCACGCTGCCCAATACTCCTGGCACGATCGACAGCGATTATCGCGGGCCGCTGGGGGTGTCGCTGATCAACCTGGGGACCGAGCCTTACACCGTGCGGCATGGTGACCGGGTGGCGCAGGTGGTGGTGGCCCCTGTGGTGCAGGTGGATTTTGCGGTCGTGGACGCGCTGGACGAGACTGCGCGGGGGACGGGCGGGTTCGGGTCGACCGGGCTGCGGTCATGATCGGAGTGCTGGGGTTTGTCGGACTTTGGACTCTGGGCCGCTGGCGCGGCTGGGGCGCGCGCTGGCTGGTGCTGGCGGCGATCTGGTGGGGCTTTCTGATGGTCGTCCACCTGCCGAGCCAGATGGAGCATCCGTTCGCGCGCGTGGTGGGGGGCGACTTCCAGGGCTGGGCGGTGTTCGGTCTTCTGGGGGTGGGGGTGCTGGGCTACCGCGAGGTCCTGCGGGCCGTGCACCGGCGAAAGGCCCCCGAGCCGGTGGCCGTGCCGCCCTCGGGGACGTTCCGCGAGGCAGAGCTGGACCGCTATGCCCGCCACATCATCCTGCGCGAGATCGGAGGGCCGGGGCAGAAGCGACTGAAGGCCGCGCGCGTGCTGGTCGTGGGGGCGGGGGGGCTGGGGTCTCCGGTCCTTTTGTATCTGGCGGCGGCGGGGGTGGGGGTGATCGGGGTCATCGACGATGACGTCGTCGAGGGCTCGAACCTGCAGCGGCAGGTGATCCACACCGACGGGCGGATCGGGATGCCGAAGGTGTTCTCGGCCGAGGTCGCGATGCGGGCCTTGAACCCGTTCATCGAGGTGCGGCCCTATCATCGGCGGCTGACCGAGGAGATCGCGGTCGATCTGGTGCGGGACTACGATCTGGTGCTGGACGGAACCGACGATTTTGACACGCGCTACCTGGTGAACCGGGCCTGCGTGGCGGCGGGAGTGCCGTTGATCAGCGGCGCGATCACGCAGTGGGAGGGACAGGTCAGCCTGTTCGATCCGGCGAAGGGGGGGCCGTGCTATGCCTGCGTCTTTCCGGTGAAACCTGCGCCAGGCCTGGTGCCGACCTGCGCCGAGGCGGGGGTGGCGGCCCCCTTGCCGGGGGTGATCGGCGCAGTGATGGCGATGGAGGCGGTGAAGTGGATCACCGGGGCCGGCGAAGGGCTGGCAGGGCGGCTGATGATCCACGATGCGCTGCATATGGAGACCCGGGTGATCGGGGTGAAGCAGCGGGCCGATTGCGAAGTCTGCGGGGGGCGGCACGACACCGTGTCACCAAGTGACAAGACCTGATAATCATTAAATATCATAAACTTGATCGTGGGCGTTGGGGGGATTCCAAGGGTAGGGCAAACGTCGATCCAAGCCTGTGATCGGGGGTCGGGCGGCAGTCCGGTCGCGGCGCAGGATGACCTGTGCCCGGCAATCGCGGGGCATCCTGCCTGACCGGCCTGCAGTCACATGCGCGACGCCTTGCACAGACATCGGCCCGTGGGCATAGTCTGCCATCGCAAGAAACCAACCGGGAGCCTGACCGATGAAACTGACTGCTGCAGCCCTTCTGGGGCTTTCGCTTGTCGCCCAGCCCGCGCTGGCGCAGGACCTGCCGGACCTTGGCGGCAGGGAGGTCGTCGTCGTGACCGAAAACGCCTATCCGCCGCTGCAGTTCCTGGACAAGTCCGGCGCGGCCGTGGGCTGGGAATATGACGCGATGGCCGAGATCGCCAAGCGGCTGAACTTCACGGTGACGTATGAGAACACCAGCTGGGACGCGATGATTCCCGCCGTGTCGGAAGGCCAGTTCGACCTTGGCATGACCGGCATCACCATCAAGGACGAGCGCAAGGAGAAGGTCGATTTCAGCGAGCCCTACATGCGGTCCGAAATGCTGATGATCGTGCGCGGCGACGAGGAGCGGTTCACGGATGCGGCCTCGTTTGCCGCGATCTCCGAGCTGCTGGTCTCGGCCCAGCCCGGGACCTCGCCCTTCTATGCGGCGATCTACAACATCCTGGACGGCAACGAGGAAAACCCGCGCGTGATCAAGTTCGAGACCTTCGGGGCCGGGCTTGAGGCGCTGAAGGCGGGCGATGTGGACCTGACCCTGTCGGATTCGACGGCGGCGAACGGCTATGTGCAGGCGTCGAACGGCGGGCTGAAGATCATCGGCGAGCCGCTGGCCTCGGAAGATTTCGGGTTCATCTTCCCGAAAGGGTCGGACCTTGTCGCCCCGATCAACGCGGCGATTGCGTCGATGAAGGCGGACGGGACGCTGGATGCGCTGAACCAGAGGTGGTTCGTCGAGTACAAGATGGGCGAATGAAGGGCGGCCCCCGCTCGTGATGGACCGGGGGCAACCGCATGGCGCCGAACGCCGATCCCGACAAGGACTTCCCCTGGTGGCTGGTGATCCTGGCGGTCACCGGCCTTTGGCTCTTGTACGAGATGCTGTCGGACGAGGTCTATGCCTCGGCCCTGCGGGTGCTGTCCAAGGGGCTGGTGATCACTCTGACCGTGGCGGTGGTGGCCTATCTGGGGGCCTGTGCGATCGGCCTGGGCCTGGCGACGATGGGCCTGTCGCGGTACCTGGTCCTGCGGCAGGTGGCACGGTTCTACATCGAGGTGATGCGGGGCGTGCCGATCATCGTCCTGCTGCTGTACGTCGCCTTCGTACTGGTGCCGGGCGTGGTCGCGGGGGTGAACGCGCTGGCGGGCGACGAGGTGATGCGGACCCGCGACGTCCCCCTGCTGTGGCGGGCGATCCTGGCCCTGATGCTGGCCTATTCGGCCTTCCTGGCCGAGATCTTTCGCGCGGGTCTGCAGGCCGTGGACAAGGGGCAGATCGAGGCGGCGCAGGCCCTGGGGCTGAACGGCTGGCAAAGGTTCCGCCATGTTCGATTTCCTCAAGCTTTCCGGCTGATCCTGCCACCGCTGGGCAATGATTTTGTGGCAATGGTGAAAGACAGTAGCCTGGTCGCGGTGCTGGGCATTTCGGACGTGGCGCAACTGGCCAAGGTCACGGCGGCGGGGAACTTCCGCTATTTCGAAACCTACAACGTGGCGGCTTTCCTGTATCTGGTGATGACCATCGGGCTGAGCCTGGTCCTGCGGCGGTTCGAGGCCCGGATGCGGTCGCGCGGGCGGGACAGTTTCTGAGCGGAGCGCTGGCGCGCAAGTCCCAGTCTCGTCGTCGTCTCGTCGTCGTCTCGTCGTCGGGGCTTTCGCCCTCCTCCTCGGACGCCGATGGGGTGATATTTGCGCCGGAACGAATGCGCGTGGGTGGACCTTGCTGGCGGGTGCGCCTAGCTTTTCGGCAAAGGGAGATTTGCCATGAACGTGCTTCTGGAAAAATGGGATGCCCCGTTCGGTCTGCCGCCGTTCGCGCGCATCCGGGACGAGGATTTCGGGCCTGCCTTCGATGAGGCGCTGGAGCGGGCGCGGGCGAACATCCGCGCGATTGCCGAGGGTCCGGCGACGACCTTCGGCGAGGTGATCGAAGCGCTGGAACTGGCGGAGGGCGATCTCGACCGGGTGGCGGGGGTGTTCTACAATCTTGCAGGGGCGGATTCGACCGAAGCGCGCGAGGCGCTGATGCGGGAGCTGGCGCCGAAGATGTCGGCGTTTTCCAGCGAAGTCACCAACAACAAGGCGCTTTGGGCGAAGATCGAGGCCTTGTGGCAAGGGCGTGACGCGCTGGAGCTGACGGCGGAACAAAGCCGGGTGCTGGAGCTTTACCGGCAGATGTTCCTGCGGTCCGGGGCGGCTCTGGACGGTGCGGCGGCAGAGCGGCTGACGGAAGTGAAGGCCCGGCTGGCGGTGCTGGGAACCCGGTTCGGGCAGAACCTTCTGGCCGATGAACGGGCCTGGTCGATGGAGCTTTCGCAGGCCGATCTGGCCGCGCTGCCGGGGTTCGTCCAGGACGCGGCGCGGGCAGCGGGGGCCGAGAAGGGCACGGGCCCGGTGGTGACGCTGAACCGGTCGCTGATCGTGCCGTTCCTGCAGTTCTCGCCGAACCGGGCCTTGCGCGAGAAGGCCTACGAGGCCTGGGTGGCTCGCGGGGCCAATGGGGGAGAGACGGACAACCGCGCGATTGCGGCAGAGATCCTGGCCTTGCGGCATGAACGGGCGCAGCTGCTGGGCTATGCCGACTTTGCGGCATTCAAGCTGGAGCCGGAGATGGCCAAGATGCCCGACGCGGTGCGCGATCTGCTGATGCGGGTCTGGCAACCGGCGCGGGGCAAGGCGCTGGCGGATGCGGGCGTGCTGGAGGGGATGCTGCGCGCCGACGGCTACCCGGCGCCGCTGGAGCCCTGGGACTGGCGGTACTACAGCGAAAAGCGACGCCGCGCCGAGCATGATCTGGATGAGGCGGTGCTGAAGCCCTACCTGTCGCTGGATGCGATGCTGGGGGCGATGTTCGACTGTTCGACCCGGCTTTTCGGACTGGAGTTCCGCGAGATCCCCGGTCCGTTCTATCACCCGGACGTGCGCGGCTGGGAGGTCACGCGTGGGGGCAGGCACGTGGCGGTGTTCCTGGGGGACTACTTCGCGCGCGGGTCCAAGCGCTCGGGTGCCTGGTGTTCGGCGATGCGGTCGCAGCGCAAGCTGGGTGGCGAGCAGCGCCCCATCGTCGTGAACGTCTGCAACTTCGCCAAGGGTGACCCGTGCCTGTTGTCCTATGACGATGCGCGGACGCTGTTTCACGAATTCGGGCACGCGCTGCACCAGATGCTGTCCGACGTGACCTATGGCTTCATCAGCGGGACGTCCGTCGCGCGGGACTTCGTGGAACTGCCGAGCCAGCTTTACGAGCATTGGCTTGAGGTGCCCTCGGTCCTTGAAGCCCACGCCCGGCACCATGTGACCGGCGAGCCGATGCCGACCGACATGTTGGAGCGGCTGCTGGCGGCGGGGACCTATGATCAGGGCTTTGCCACGGTGGAGTTTGTTGCCTGCGCGATGGTGGACCTGGAGTTCCATACCGGGGCGCCCTCGGCGGACCCGATGCAGCGGCAGGCCGAAGTGCTGGAAAGCCTGGGGATGCCAAGGGCGATCCGGATGCGCCATGCGACGCCGCATTTCGCGCATGTGTTCAGCGGTGACGGCTATTCCAGCGGCTACTACAGCTATATGTGGTCCGAGGTGATGGACGCCGACGCCTTCGCCGCCTTCGAGGAAGCCGGCGATGCCTTCGATCCAGCCACGGCGGCGCGACTGGAGCGGTTCATCCTGTCGGCGGGCGGTTCCGAGGATGCCGAGGCGCTGTATCTGAAGTTCCGGGGCCGGATGCCGGGTGTCGAGGCGTTGTTGAAAGGCCGGGGACTGCTGGACGCAGCGTGACGGTCAGAATGTCCGCAAGCAGACGCTGGACGGGATGACGCTGGGTCCTACAGATTTCGCAGCGCGCCGGGCGGATGCCCGAAGCGGGCGCGGAAGGCGCGGGACAGCGTCGAGGGGCTGGAAAAGCCGGTGCGCAGCGCGACCTCGGCCAGGGGGTGGCGCGTGTCGGTCAGCATGCGGCGCGCGGCCTGCAGGCGCAGGTCAAGCGCGTGGGCGGCAGGCGTGGTGCCAAGGGCGGCGCGGAACAGGGTTTCCAGGCGACGGGGCGAGAGGCCCACGACCTTCGCGGTCCGGCAGGCCGGTTCCGGGGCGTCGATCTGCGCCTCCATCCGGGCGAGGGCCAGGGCGACGCGGGGGTCGAGGGTCGGGTCCTGACCCTGCGCGATCTGGGGTTCGGTGCCATGACGGACAGTGGCAAGGAAACTGGCGGCGACCTGACGCGACAGGGCAGCGCCGTGGCGGCAGCGGATCAGGTGCAGCATGAAGTCTGACGCCGGGGCCGCGCCCGCGATCGTCACCCGGTTGCGGTCGATCACGAAGCGGTCGGGCACGACGTCGATGTCGGGGTGGCGTGACGCAAGGTCTTCCAGGTCCTCCCAATGCACCGTGGCGCGGTAGCCATCCAGCAGCCCCGCGCGGGCCAGGACCCAGGGGCCGGCATCGATGCCGCCGACCAGCTGGAAGCGCGGGGCGATGCGACGCAGGTCGCGGATCAGGGGGCGGGTCGCGACATCGTTCAGGCGGTAGCCCGCGACGACGATCAGCGCATCGGCCCCGGCGGCGTGGGCCAGAGGGCCGGAGGAGGGCAGCGAAATCCCGCAGGTCAGGGGGACCGGCGCGCCGTCCGGCGAGACGACGCGCCAGCGGTAGGCCTCGGACCCGAGGTGGCGGTTGGCATTGCGCAAGGGGTCAAGGGCCGAAGCGACTTCCAGGATCGACGCCTGCGGCAGGACCAGAAGCGCCAGGCTCAGCGGCTGGTCCGAGGGCTGAAAGATTGCACTTTCCGTCATCAGTATTTCGTAATGCGCAAAGCGGCGGCCTGCAAGGCAGCTATGGTGGTGCCCAAGCCCCTGGGAGGATGCCATGCCGCTGACCATGAACAAGGAAGTCTTCATCACCTGCGCCGTGACCGGATCGGGCGGGACGCAGGACCGTTCGCCCCACGTTCCCCGCAGCCCCAAGCAGATTGCCGACAGCGCGATTGCGGCGGCGAAGGCGGGCGCGGCGGTGGTGCATTGCCATGTGCGCGACCCCGAGACGGGGAAACCCAGCCGCAAGCTGGAATACTACCGCGAAGTCACCGACCGCATCCGCGACAGCGATACCGACGTGGTGCTGAACCTGACGGCGGGCATGGGCGGGGACATGTATTTCGACGGCACCCAAGAGATGACGCGGATGGCCGACCGCTCCGACATGTGCGGGGCGGAAGAGCGGGTGGCGCATATCGTCGAATGTCGGCCCGAGATCTGCACGCTGGACTGCGGCACGATGAACTTCAACGAAGCCGACTATGTGATGGTCAACACGCCGGGCATGCTGCGCGACATGGCCAGGCGGATGACGGCGGCGGGGGTCAGGATCGAGATCGAGGCCTTCGACACCGGGCACCTGTGGCTGGCGAAGGAACTGGTGCGCGAAGGCGTGATCCCGGAGCCGGTGCTGGTGCAGCTGTGCATGGGCGTGCCGTGGGGTGCGCCCGACGATCTGAACACCTTCATGGCGATGGTGAACAACGTGCCGCAGGGCTGGCATTTCAGCGCCTTTGCCCTGGGCCGCAACGAGATGGCCTATGTCGCCGCCGCGACCATCGCCGGGGGCAACGTGCGGGTCGGGCTTGAGGACAACCTCTGGCTGGAGAAGGGCGTCCTTGCGACCAATGCGCAGCTGGTGGAGCGGGCCTGCACGATTGTCGAGAACCTTGGGGCGCGGGTGATCACCCCGGCGGAAGTGCGGGCGCGGCTGAAGCTGGAGAAGCGGGCGCCGGGGGCGAAGTAACTTCGGACGGGGCCCCCCACCCTCTCCCTCCCCCACGGAGGGGGGAGGGAAGCGCCCGGCGGGCAAGGGGCGGGACCCGGTGACGCATGGCAGCCTCACTCCCCCCTTTTGTGGGGGAGGGATGGGGAGGGGGGGGACCCCCAAGGGAGGGAAGGCATGGCACGGAAAGCGGCAATCATCGGGGGCGGGGTCATCGGCGGCGGCTGGGCCGCGCGGTTCCTGCTGAACGGCTGGGATGTAGGCGTCTTCGACCCCGACCCCGAGGCCGAACGCAAGATCGCGGCGGTGATGGCCAATGCGCGGCTGGCTTTGCCGGCACTGTCGGACGTGCCGATGCCCGCAGAGGGGAGGCTCACCTTCCACGGCACCATCGGCGAGGCGGTCGAGGGCGCGGAATATGTGCAGGAATCGGTCTCGGAGCGGATCGAGCTGAAGCACAAGGTCTATGCCCAGTTGCAACAATCGAACCCCGGCGTGCTGATCGGGTCGTCCACAAGCGGTTTCAAGGCCTCGGACTTGCAGAAATCTGCGGTGAACCCGGCGAACATCATCGTGGCGCATCCGTTCAACCCGGTCTACCTCTTGCCCCTGTCCGAGATTTCGGGCTCGCCCGCCAACCCGCCCGAGGTGGTGGAACGGACCGTGCAGATCATGAAGGACATCGGGATGTTCCCGCTGGTGATCCGCCACGAGATCGACGCCTTCATCGGCAACCGCTTCCTGGAAGCCGTCTGGCGCGAGGCCTTGTGGATGCTGAAGGACGGCATCGCCACCACCGAAGAAATCGACGAGGCGATCCGCATGGGGTTCGGCCTGCGCTGGGGGCAGATGGGGCTGTTCGAAACCTACCGCATCGCGGGGGGCGAGGCCGGGATGCGGCACTTCATGGCGCAGTTCGGCCCGGCGCTGAAATGGCCCTGGACCAAGCTGATGGATGTGCCCGAGTTCGACGAGGCGCTGGTCGATCTGGTCGCGGGCCAGTCCGACGCACAATCCGGCATGTACAGCATCCGTGAGCTGGAACGCATCCGCGACCGCAACCTGGTGGGCTTCCTGCGCAGCCTGAAGGAACGGAACTGGGGCGCGGGAAAGGTCCTGCGCGCGCATGACGAACGCCGCGCTGCCGCCTTCAACGCCGGGATGGCGGCAGGGCTGGACAGCGGTGCGAAGGCTGCCCCGCTGGTCATGTGGCAGGGTCAGGTGCTGCCGGGCTGGATCGACTACAACGGCCACATGACGGAAAGCCGCTACTACTTCTGCAACTCGGAAACCGTGGACAACTTCCTGCGCACCATCGGCGCGGGGATGGACTACGTGGCGGCGGGGCACTCCTACTATTCCGCCGAAACGCATATCCGCCATCTGGCCGAGGCCAGGCTGGGCGACCAGCTGCGGGGAGAATTGCAGATCATTTCGGCCGACGAGAAGCGGTTCCGCAGCTTTGTGCGGATCATGCAGGGTGAGGATTGCGTGGCGACGGTAGAGCAGCTGTGCCTGCACGTCGACATGGCGGCGGGCAAGACCGTGCCTGCCTCGGCAGAGGTCTGGCGGAACCTGAAGGCGGTGGCCGCGGCGCATGCCGACTTGCCGATGCCCGATGGCGCAGGTCGGGCCATCGGGCAGAAGAAGGAGTAGCGCGATGGATTTCGGACTGACCGAAGAACAGCGGATGATCGTCGACACCACGCGGGCCTTCGTCGAGACCGAGCTTTATCCGCATGAGCTTGCGGTCGAGCGGACGGGGGCCCTGCCACTGGAGCTGATCCGCGAGATCCAGGCGAAGGCGATGGCGGCGGGGCTTTACGCGGCCAACATGCCGGTGGAGGTCGGGGGCGCGGGGCTCGATACCCTGTCCTGGCTTTTGTACGAAAAGGAGCTGGGGCGGGCGAATTACGCGCTGCACTGGACCTGCGTGGCGCGGCCGTCGAACATCCTCTTGGCCGGGAATGAAGAGCAGCGCGAGCGGTATCTTATGCCCTGCATCCGGGGCGAGGCCTGGGACTGCCTGGCGATGACCGAACCCGGCGCGGGGTCGGACCTGCGGGGGATGAAGGCCAGCGCGCGGCCGGACGGCGGCGACTGGGTGCTGAACGGGACCAAGCATTTCATCTCTCACGCCGATCTGGCGGGTTTTGCCATCGTCTTCATGGCCAGCGGCGAAGAGCAGACCCCGCGCGGCCCGAAGAAGCTGATCACGGCGTTCTTCGTCGACAAGGGCACCCCCGGATTCACCGTGCGTGACGGCTACCGCAACGTCAGTCACCGCGGCTACACCAACGCGGTGCTGGAGTTCGACGACTGCCGCGTCCCGGCCGCAAATGTGCTGGGCGAGGTCCACAAGGGCTTCGAGGTGGCGAATTCCTGGCTGGGCGCGACCCGGCTGCAGGTGGCCTCGACCTGCCTTGGCCGGGCGGAGCGGGCGCTGGGCCACGCGATCGCCTACGCGGCCGAGCGCAAGCAGTTCGGGCAAGCGATCGGCAAGTTCCAGGGGGTCAGCTTCAAGCTGGCGGACATGGCGACGGAGCTGAAGGCGGCAGAGCTTCTGACCCGCGAGGCGGCCTGGAAATACGACGAGGGAACGGTGACGGAAGCCGACATGTCGATGGCCAAGCTGAAGGCGACCGAGGTTCTGGCGATGGTCGCGGACGAGGCGATCCAGATCCACGGCGGCATGGGGCTGATGGACGAGCTGCCGCTGGAACGCATCTGGCGGGACGCCCGCGTGGAGCGGATCTGGGAGGGCACCAGCGAAATCCAGCGGCACATCATCAGCCGCGAATTGCTGCGGGCGGTTGGCGGTTGATTCGTCGGAAGCGAGGGGTTTCACACCCCTCGCGCTCCCCGTGGGATACTTGAGGACAGAAAATGCAGGCTTTCCGTGAATCTGGTAACCGCGCGTTAAGGTTGATGCGCGAGTCTGGCAGAGCGGTACAGGCGGGGACGCCGATGACCGCGACAGGAAATGGCACCTCGCTTCGGTCTCCGGGGCGGGGTGTTCCCATTTTCTGTCTGAAAGTATCCCGGGGGTCCGGGGGCTGGCCCCCGGCGCTGGATGCCGCAGAGCGAGGCCAGCGATGAGCCGTCTCGATCGTCTTCTGCGCCCGCGCCACATTGCCGTCCTTGGCGCCGGATGGGCGCTGAATGTCATCGAGCAATGCCGGAAGATGGGATTTCGGGGGCCGGTCTGGCCCGTCCATCCAACGAAGGCCGAGGTCGGCGGGCTGAAGGCCTATGCCTCGCTTGCCGATCTGCCGGAGGCTCCGGATGCGACGTTCATCGGCGTGAACCGGTTTGCCACCCTGGATGTCGTCGCCGAGCTTGCCGCGCGGGGTGCGGGGGGGGCGATCTGCTTTGCAAGCGGCTGGACCGAGGCCGGAGAAGCCGGGTTGCAGGACAGGCTGGTCGCTGCGGCGGGGGGAATGCCGATCCTGGGGCCGAACTGCTATGGGGTGATCAACTACCTCGACGGCGCGCTTTTGTGGCCGGACCAGCATGGCGGCGTCCCGGTGGAAAGGGGCGTGGCGCTGGTCAGCCAGTCGTCGAACATCGTCATCAACCTTGGCATGCAGCAGCGCGGCCTGCCGGTGGCCTATGTCGCCTGTCTGGGCAATGCGGCAGTCGTGGGGTTGGCCGAGCTGACGGGGGCGCTGCTGGATGATCCGCGGGTGACGGCGGTCGGGCTTTACATCGAGGGCATCGACGACGCCCCGGCCTTTGCCGCGCTGGCCGAAAAGGCGCGGGCGATGGGCAAGGGCGTGGTCGCGATCAAGTCGGGCAAGACCGAGCTTTCCCGGACGGCTGCGGCCTCGCATACCGCCGCGCTGGCGGGGGGAGGGGCGGCGTCGAGTGCCTTCCTGCGGCAGGTGGGCGTGGCAGAGGTGAACACGCCGTCCGAACTGATCGAAACGCTGAAGATCTTCCATGTTCACGGGCCGCAGATCGGGCGGCGGCTGTGTTCGCTGTCCTGTTCGGGGGGCGAGGCGGGCCTGGTTGCCGACCTGGCCGCCCCCTTCGGGCTGGAGTTCCCGCCGGTGCCGCAGGCGACGCACGACCGGCTGTTCGCGGTGCTGGGCGAGATCCCGACGATCTCCAACCCCTTGGATTACCACACCTTCATCTGGGGCGACGGGCCGAAGACGACCGAGGTCTTCGCGGCGATGCTGGCGGCCTATGACGTCGGGATATTCATCATCGACAGCCCAAGGGCCGACCGCTGCGATCCGTCGGGCTATGATCCGGCCTTCCGGGCGATCACCGACGCGCAGAAGGCTGCGGGAAGGATTGCCTTCCCGGTGGCCTCGATGGCCGAGAATTTCGGCGAGACCCGTGTCCAGGCGATGATGGCCGACGGCGTCTGTGCGCTTTTGGGGTTGGAGACGGCCCTGGCGGCGATCAAGGCCGCGCAGACGGCGCCCGGCGTCGCGGGGTGGCGTCCGGTGCCGGCCCTGGCCCCGCGCGAGGCCCGGATGCTGACCGAGGCGGAGGGCAAGGCGTTGCTGGCAGGGGCCGGAGTGGCGGTGCCGGGGTCGGTATCGGGCGCCACGCTGGCCGAGGTGGCTGCGAAGGTGCGGTTCAGCGCCCCCTATGTGCTGAAGGGCCTTGGCTTCGCGCACAAGACCGAGGCGGGGGCAGTGCGGCTGGGGCTTGCCTCGCTTGCCGGGCAGGCCGAGATGCCGGGTGCAAGCGGCTATCTTGTCGAAGAGATGGTGACGGGCGCGGTGGCCGAAGTGCTGCTGGGGCTGCGCCGCGATCCGGTCTACGGTGTCACGCTGACGCTGGGGATGGGCGGGGTGACGGCCGAGGTCCTGGCCGATACGGTGACACTGGTGCTGCCGGTGACGGAAGCTCAGGTGCTGACGGCGGCGAAGGGCCTGCGGCTCTGGCCCCTGCTGGACGGCTATCGCGGCCGTCCGCGCGCCGATATGGCCGCGGTCGCGGCGATGGCGGTGCGGTTGGGCGCGCTGATGCTGGCGGACGAGGGCCTGGAAGAAATCGAAATCAATCCCGTCCTGGTGCGCGAACACGGCGCCGTGGCGGTGGATGCATTGGTCAGGAGGCTGTGATGGCGATGGAAATGCGAACCGAGGGGCCGATCCTGACGCGGCGGGAAGGTGCGGTGCTGGAGGTCACACTGGACCGGCCCAAGGCCAATGCGATCGACCTTCAGACCAGCCGGATCATGGGCCTGGTGTTCCGCGACTTCCGGGACGACGACTCGCTTCGGGTCTGCATCCTGCGGGCGGCGGGCGCGAAGTTCTTCTGCCCCGGTTGGGACCTGAAGGCCGCGGCCGACGGGGATGCGGTCGACGGCGACTATGGCGTGGGCGGTTTTGGCGGGTTGCAGGAACTGCCGAACCTGAACAAGCCGGTGATTGCCGCGGTCCAGGGCATCGCTTGCGGCGGCGGGCTGGAGCTGGCGCTGTCGGCGGACCTGATCCTGTGTTCCACGACCGCGACATTCGCCCTGCCCGAGATCCGGTCCGGTACGGTGGCCGATGCCGCCAGCATCAAGCTGCCGAAGCGTATCCCCTATCACGTGGCGATGGACCTCTTGCTGACGGGGCGCTGGTTCGACGCCGAGGAGGCGCACCGCTGGGGCCTGGTCAAGGAAATCTGCGCGCCCGAGGCCTTGCTGGGCAAAGCCTGGGACCTGGCCCGGCTGCTGGAGTCCGGCCCGCCCCTCGTCTATGCCGCGATCAAGGAAGTGGTGCGCGAGGCAGAGAACCTGCGGTTCCAGGATGCGCTGAACCGGATCACCAAGCGGCAGCTGCCGACGGTGGACCGGCTTTATTCTTCCGAGGACCAGTTGGAAGGCGCAAAGGCGTTTGCGGAAAAGCGCGACCCGGTCTGGAAGGGTCGGTAAGGCTGCACTGCAGCGCCCTGTCCGATGCTGCGCTTTGGCGCACCCTGCGAAAGCAAAGCCCGAGGTTCCCATGCCCACCCACGACTACACCACCCGCATCCTCTGGACCGGCAACCGGGGCCAAGGGACGGCGCATTACCAGGCATATGACCGGACCTGGGACATCGCGGTGCCGGGCAAGGCTCTGGTCCATTGCTCGAACGATCCTCTGCTGGGCGGCGATCCGACGAAGATGAACCCGGAGGACCTGCTGCTGTCGGCGCTCTCGGCCTGTCACATGCTGTGGTATCTGCACTATGCCAGCGATGCGGGGATCGTGGTGACGGGGTATTCCGACAGTCCCATCGGCGTGGGCGAAGTCGGGCGCGGGGGCGCCGGGCGGTTCGTGAAGGTGACCTTGCGGCCGCATGTCGTGGTCGGGCCGGGCACCGACCTGGCAGCGGCGGAGGCGATCCACCACCGCATCCACGAAGTCTGCTTCATCGCCCGGTCGGTGAAATTCCCGGTCGACCATGCGCCGACGTTCGAGGTTGCGACCTGACGGGGCCGCTCGTCGTCGACTTCGTCGCTCCTCGCTGGGTGACCCGCGACGAGAAGACGAAGTCGCACGAGGAGCGATTCTGCGCGCGACATCGTTTGTCGCAAACCGGACATTCCGAGCGCTGCCCCGCCGCTAGGGTCGCGGGCGGGTGCCGAGGACAGTCATGGACGAGACGGATTACATCATCGTGGGCGCGGGCAGCGCGGGCTGCGTTCTGGCCGAGAGGCTGACGGCTTCGGGCAAGCACAAGGTGACCGTTCTGGAAGCCGGCGGCTCGGACCGGCGGTTCTATGTCCAGCTTCCCCTGGGCTACGGCAAGCTGTTCTACGACCCGGCGGTGAACTGGCTCTATCGGACCGAACCCGACCCGGGCCTGAACGGTGCGCGGGACCACTGGCCTCGCGGCAAGATCCTGGGTGGGTCGTCCAGCATCAACGCGATGGTCTGGATCCGGGGACACCGGGCGGATTACGACGACTGGGGGCGCGACAACCCCGGCTGGGGCTGGGACGAGTGTCTGGCCGCCTACCGCGCGCTGGAGGACAACGAGGCGGGCGAGGATGCATGGCGCGGCAAGGGCGGGCCGCTGTTCATCTCGGCCAACCGGTCGGGGCTGCATCCGCTGGTGCAATCCTATGTCGCGGCCTGCGGCGAGGCGGGGCTGCCCGAGAACCCGGACTTCAACGGAGCGGAGCAGGAAGGTGCCGGGATCTACCAGATGACGATCAGGAACGCGCGCCGGAATTCGGCCGCGCGGGCCTTCCTGCGGCCGGCGATGCAGCGGACCAACCTGCGGGTGATCACGCGCGCGCTGGCGACGCGGGTGGTGATCGAGGGCGGTCGCGCCGTGGGGGTGGAGTACCGCCGGGGTGGAGAAACCCGGGTCCTGCGCGCGCGCGCCGAGGTGATCCTGGCCGGCGGCGCGATCAACTCGCCGCAGCTCTTGCAGTTGTCCGGGATCGGACCGGGGGCGCTGTTGCAGGGCCTGGGCATCCCGGTGGTGCTGGAAAACCCGAATGTGGGCGATCATCTCAGCGATCATCAGGGGATCAACTACACCTGGGCGATGAAAGTGCCGACCTACAATGACGAGCTGCGGCCCTGGTGGGGCAAGCTGCGGGCGGGGTTGCAGTATTTCATCGGCGGCGGCGGGCCGCTGGCGAAGTCGATCAACCACGGGGGCGGATTCTTCCGGACTCGGGCCGAGCTCGACCGTCCGAACATGCAGCTCTACTTCCAGGCGTTTTCCACTCTGGTCCCGCGCGACGGCGAGCGGCCGATCCTGACGCCGGACCCGTGGTCGGGGATGTCGATCGGGTTGTCGAACTGCCGCCCGACCAGCACGGGGCATATCCGGCTGCGCACAGGCAGGGCCGAGGATCACCCGGTGATCACCGCCAACGCATTCTCGACCAACCATGACGTCGAGGAGATGCTGGCCGCGGTCAAGGTCCTGCGGAGCATCGCCGCCGCGCCGACGCTGGCTCGGCTGATCAGGCAGGAGTTGCGGCCGGGTCCCGAAGTGGTGTCGGACGATCAGTTGATCGCCGATTTCCGGGCGCGGTCGGGGACGGTCTATCACCCAAGCTGCACCTGCCGGATGGGTCGGGATGCGGGAACGTCGGTGGTGGATGCCGGGCTGCGTGTGCATGGCGTGGGCGGGCTGCGGGTGATCGACGCCAGCGCCTTCCCGAACATCATCGCGGGCAACACCAATGCTCCGGCCATGCTGATGGGGTGGAAGGGCGCCGAGGCGGTGCTGGCCGACGCGCGCTGATCCTGGCCGGGGGGGCCGTCCTTGTGGCATCGAGCCACGCGGACGGCGCTGCCGCGGAACCGCGCCGGGCCGATCGCGCCTTGGGCTGACGGGGTGCCTCTGGCGGGGATATTTGGGCAAGGATGAAGCGGCGGGTCGCCTGTCGTCTGGCTGTTCCGGGCCAAGATGACAGCGGGGGGCGGGCGCAGCGGGGGGCGGGCGTAGGGTGGGCGATTCGCCCACCCTCCTTTCCCGCGCCGGGCGCTATTCGCCCCGGGGGAAGCGTTTGCTGTCTTCCAGCACGTTCAGGTCCATGTGGTTGCGCATGTAACGCTCGCTGGCCGCGCGCAGCGGCTGATGGTCCCAGGGGAAATAGGCGCCGTTCCGCAGCGCCTCATACACCACCCAGCGACGGGCCTGGCTTTCGCGGACCTGGGCGTCGTAGGCGGCAAGGTTCCAGCGCTGGTCAGCAAGCGTGCGGAAGTGTTGCAGAATCTCAGCGGCGCGGGGATCGGTGGCGAGGTTCGTCGTCTCCGTCGGGTCGTTCGCCACGTCGAACAGCTGTTCGGGGTCAGCCGGGCAGCGGATGTATTTCCAGGCCCCTTCGCGCAGGGCAACCATCGGGGTGATCGTGCCTTCGGCGGCGTATTCCATCGCCACCGGGCCGCGGGGGGCGCCATTGGCGACCGGGATCAGGTTCACGCCCTCGGTCCAGGGCGCGACCTCGTCCATCGAGATCCCGGCCAGCGCCGCAAGGGTCGGGGCAAGGTCGATCGAGGAGACCGGGGTTTCCACCAGGCCCGCGGGCATCTCGGGGGCCGAGATCATCAGCGGCACGCGGGCCGAGCCTTCGAAGAAGTTCATCTTGAACCACAGGCCCCTTTCCCCCAGCATCTCGCCGTGGTCGGAGAGGAAGACGACGTGTGCCTCCTGGCGCGTTGCCTCCAGAACGCCAAGGATCTCGCCGATCTTGTCGTCGATGTAGCTGATATTGGCGAAATAGGCCTGTTTCGCGCGGCGGATGTGGTTGGGGGTGATCTCCAGCGACTGCCAGTCGCAGGCGTCCAGCAGGCGTCTGGAATGGGGGTCCATGTCCTTGTAGGCCACCGGTTCGGGCGGCTCGCATTCCGCAGCGCCTTCGTAGAGGTCCCAGTATTTGCGGCGGGCGACGAAGGGGTCGTGCGGGTGGGTGAAGCTGACGGTCAGCGCCCAGGGCCGGGGGTCCTGGCCGCGCGAGAGGTCGTAAAGCTTCTGCACCGCCTGGAAGGCCACGTCGTCGTCGTATTCGTACTGGTTGGTGATCTCGGCCACGCCTGCGCCCGTCACCGAGCCGAGGTTGTGGTACCACCAGTCGATCCGTTCGCCGGGCTTGCGGTAATCGGGGGTCCAGCCGAAATCGGCGGGGTAGATGTCGGTGGTCAGGCGCTGTTCGAACCCGTGCAGCTGGTCGGGGCCGACGAAATGCATCTTGCCGGAAAGGGCGGTCTGATAGCCCGCGCGGCGCAGGTGGTGGGCGTAGGTCGGGATGTCGGAGGCGAATTCGGAGGCGTTGTCGTAAACCCTGGTGCGGCTGGGCAACTGACCCGACATGAAGCTGGCGCGGGCCGGGGCGCACAGCGGCGAGGCGGTGTAGCAGTTGGCAAACCGGGCCGAGCGCGCGGCGAGGCGCTTCAGGTTCGGGGTGTGCAGGAAATCCGCCGGGCCGTCGGGGAAGAGCGTGCCGTTCAACTGGTCAACCATCAGGATCAAGAGGTTGGGTTTGGTCATCCGGGTCGGTCCTTCCTTGCTTCGACAGCTTGTCTAGCCGGTCGGGGCGATCCGTCTGGCCCCTGACCGACCGGCCCCTGTCGAAAGCGTCATTCCGGCTGGGTGCCGCCTGTGGCTTCGGTCACCTGGTCCGCCGCCGCCCGGACCAGAGCGCCGATGCGCGTGGCGTCCGAAAGCCCCATGCGGAAGGCGGGACCCGAGACGGAGAGGCCCGCAACCGGCTCGCCATGCGCGTTGAAGATCGGGGCGGCGACGCAGCGCATCCCCTCGGCGCGTTCCTGGTCGTCGATGGAAAAGCCCCGGTCGCGGGTGCGGGAAAGGTCACGCATCAGGGCGCTGTCGCTGGTAAGGGTCAGCGAGGTGAACTTTTCCAGCCCCTTGCGGGCCAGGATGCCGCGGGTCTTTTCCTCGGGGTACCAGGCCAGAAGCGCCTTGCCGATCCCGCTGGAGTGCATCGGCGCGCGGGTGCCGGGCGGGAAGAAGGCGCGGATCGCCTCGTAGGTTTCGACCTGGGCGACGAAGAAGACCTCGTCCCTGACCTCGATCCCAAGGTTCGCGGTTTCGCCGGTCTCGCGCATCAGGGCGTCCATCGGCTGGCGGGCGCGCTCGACGACCTTGGTGCGGCGCAGGAAGGCGGACCCCACGCGAAAGGCGCCGGGGCCGATGTGCCAGAACTGGCCTGGCTCATCGACCTCGACCATGCCGTGGCCTTGCAGGGTGACCAGGGCGCGGAAGACGGTGGCGATGGCCTCGCCGGTGTCCTCGGCGATTTCCGACAGGGTCCGGCCGGGGTGCAGGGCGACATGGGTCAGGATGTCCATGCCACGGTCCAGCGCCTGCACCGTGTTCTGGTCGGTCTTGTCGTTGAACGCCTTGGGGCGGCCGCGGAGTTTCTGGGCCATTGGGGGCCTCCTGTGTGGATGAAAAAGCGCAAGCTATTGACCGGGTTGAGGATTAGCATGAGTTTGTGACAATGAAAAATCTTTTCGAAAAAATTGCGCGCATTGGTCGCAGGGCGTAGATCTTGTGGGCGATCTTTCAGGGAGTTGCCCGATGTCCATGCAGAACCCCGTCTTCATCCCTGGCCCGACCAACATCCCCGACTCGGTGCGGAAAGCCTGCGACATGCCGACGCTGGATCACCGCTCGCCCGCCTTTGCGCGGATGTTCAAGCCTGCCGTTGCCGGGGTGCGCCGCGTGCTGAAGATGGCGGAAGGCGAGGTCATCATCCTCCCCTCGACCGGGACCGGTGGCTGGGAAGCCGCGATCTCCAACACGCTTTCGCCCGGTGATACGGTGCTGGCGGCGCGGTTCGGGATGTTCAGCCACCGCTGGATCGACCTGTGCCAGCGCCACGGGCTGAATGTCCAGATCATCGAGACGCCCTGGGGGCAGGGGGCGCCGCTGGCGGCGATCGAGGCGGCGTTGCAGGCCGACCGCGCGGGCAGGATCAAGGCGGTGCTGGCGACCCACAACGAGACGGCGACCGGCGTGACCTCCGACATCGGCGGCATCCGGGCCGCGATGGATGCGGCAGGGCATGGGGCGATGCTGTTCGTGGACGGCGTGTCGTCCATCGCCTCGATGCCGTTCGACTTTGCCGGCTGGGGCGTCGATATCGCGGTGGCGGGCAGCCAGAAGGGCTTCATGCTGCCTGCGGGCCTGGCGATCCTGGGCATCAGCCCCAAGGCAATCGAGGCGATGGAGACAGCACGACTGCCAAGAACCTTCTTCGATTTCAAGGACATGCTCACGTCCTGCGCGCGGGGCGGCTATCCCTACACCCCTGCCGCAGGCCTGATCGCGGGCCTGGCACATTCCATCGACCTGCTGGAAGCCGAAGGGCTGGACAACGTCTACGCCCGCCATCACCGCCTGGCCGAAGGCGTGCGCCGTGCGGTCTTTGCCTGGGGGCTGGAGCCTTTTGCGGCCTCGCCCGATCTCTATTCCGACACGGTGACGGCGGTGAAGGTTCCCCAAGGCTGCGATGGCACCGCGCTGGTCCAGCTGGCGGCGACGAAATACGGCATGGCCTTTGGCGTCGGCCTGGGCGAGGTCGCGGGCAAGGTCTTCCGCATCGGCCATCTGGGCATGCTGACCGAGGCGATGGTGCTGTCGGGCCTCTGCGTGGCCGAGATGTGCATGGCCGACCTCGGCTGGCCGGTGACGCTTGGGTCCGGCGTGGCGGCGGCGCAGGAGTATTATCGGGGCACGGTTCCGGCGATGGCGCTGGCGGCGGAATGAGATGAAAGACATGGCCCTGCAAATCCCCACCTACGACGACATGATTGCTGCGCACGAGCGCATCCGTCCGCATATCCGCCAGACGCCGGTGCGGACCTCGGACCACCTGAATGAGCTTGCGGGCTGCGAGCTGTTCTTCAAGTGCGAGAACTTCCAGGAGCCGGGGGCCTTCAAGGTGCGTGGTGCGACCAATGCTGTGTTCGGATTGACGGACGCGCAGGCGAAGAAGGGTGTGGCCACCCATTCGAGCGGCAACCATGCCTCGTGCCTGTCCTACGCCGCCATGCTGCGGGGCATCCCCTGCAACGTGGTCATGCCGCGCACCGCGCCGCAGGCGAAGAAGGACACCGTCCGCCGCTACGGCGGTGTGATCACCGAATGCGAGCCTTCGACCACCTCGCGCGAGGCGACCTTTGCCGAGGTGCAGGCCCGCACCGGGGGCGATTTCGTCCACCCCTACAACGACCCGCGCGTGATCGCGGGCCAGGGCACCTGCTCAGCCGAGTTCATGCAGCAGACCGGGGGCCTCGACATGGTGGTGGCGCCGATCGGCGGCGGCGGCATGATCTCGGGCACCTGTCTCACGCTGTCGACCCTTGCGCCGGAAACGAAGATCATCGCCGCCGAGCCGGACCAGGCCGACGACGCCTATCGCAGCTTCAAGGCCGGACATATCATCGCCGACGACGCGCCGAAGACCATCGCCGACGGGCTTCTCGTCCCGCTGAAGGACCTGACCTGGCATTTCGTGTCGAACCACGTCAGCGAGATCTACACCGCCTCGGAAGACGAGATCATCGACGCGATGAAGCTGACCTGGAAGCACCTGCGGGTGGTCATGGAACCCTCCAGCGCCGTGCCGCTGGCCGTGGTCCTGAAGAACCGTGCCGCCTTCCGGGGCAAGCGGGTGGGCATCATCATCACCGGCGGCAACGTCGATCTGGACAAACTTCCCTGGATGAAAGGCTGATCCGATGAACAAGCAGACGAATTTCCAGGGCCTCGAAGTGGGTTACGACATCCCGGCCCTTCCGGGCATGGACGAGGCCGACATCCAGACGCCCTGCCTGGTCCTCGACCTCGACGCGCTGGAGCGGAACATCAAGAAGATGGGCGACTATGCCCGCGCGCACGGGATGCGGCACCGGGTGCATGGCAAGATGCACAAGTCGGTGGACGTGGCCTTGCTGCAAGAGCGTCTTGGCGGGTCCGTTGGCGTCTGCTGCCAGAAGGTCAGCGAAGCCGAGGTCTTTGCCCGCGGCGGCATCAAGGATGTGCTGGTGTCGAACCAGGTCCGCGACCCGGCCAAGATCGACCGCCTCGCACGGCTGCCGAAGCTGGGCGCCCGGACGATCTGCTGCGTCGACATGCTGGACAACGTGGCTGATCTTTCGGCGGCGGCAGTGAAGCACGGCACCACCATCGAATGCCTGGTCGAGATCGACTGCGGCGCGGGGCGCTGTGGCGTGAAGACGACACCGGAAGTCGTGGCTCTTGCCAAGGCGATCGACGCCGCGCCGGGGCTGAAATTCTCCGGCATCCAGGCCTACCAGGGCGCCATGCAGCACCTGGACCGCTACGATGACCGCAAGGCCAAGATCGACCTTGCCGTGGCCCAGGTGAAGGACGCCGTGGATGCGCTGAAGGCCGAAGGGCTGGACTGCGACATCGTGGGCGGCGGCGGCACCGGCAGCTACTGTTTCGAAAGCACCTCGGGGGTTTACAATGAACTTCAGTGCGGCTCCTACGCCTTCATGGACGCAGATTACGGCCGCATCCTCGACAAGGACGGCAAACGCATCGACCAGGGCGAATGGGAGAACGCGCTCTTCATCCTGACCTCGGTGATGAGCCACGCCAAGGCCGACAAGGCCATCGTGGATGCGGGTCTCAAGGCGCAATCCGTCGACAGCGGCCTGCCGGTGATCTTCGGGCGGACGGACGTGACATACGTCAAGTGCAGCGACGAACATGGCGTGGTCGAGGACCCGCAGGGCGTGCTCAAGGTCAACGACAAGCTGAAGCTCGTCCCCGGCCACTGCGACCCGACCTGCAACGTGCATGACTGGTACGTCGGCGTCCGGGCTGGCCGCGTCGAGGTGGTCTGGCCGGTCTCGGCGCGGGGCAAGGCCTACTAGCCTTTCACATTGGCCCAAATATCCCACAGGGGGTCCGGGGGGTGTGAAACCCCCCGCTCCGCCGATTGCCACAAAGGACTGCCTGATGCTCATCCTCCCCGAGGCCCTGATCGCCTCGCTCGTGACGCCTGACGACGCCTTCCGGGCGGTGGAGGCCTGTTTCGCCGCGATGGCGCGCGGCGAGGCCACGAACTTCCCCGTTGTGCGCGAGGCGCTGGGCGAGGGGCGGCAATACGGTTTCAAGTCGGGTCTGGACCGGGCTGGCGGACAGTTGGGGGTAAAGGCGGGGGGCTATTTTCCGGGCAATGCGGCCAGGGGGATGATCAACCACCAGTCCTCGGTCTTCCTGTTCGATCCCGACACGGGTCGCCTGGTGGCGATGGTGGGCGGCAACCTGCTGACGGCGCTGCGGACGGCGGCTGCTTCAGCCATCGCCATCGACCGGCTTGCGCGACCTCGGGCGGATGTCCTGGGCATCGTCGGTGCGGGGCATCAGGCGGGCTTCCAGTTGCGGGCCGCAGCGCGGGTGCGGCGCTTCGAACGGGTGATCGCCTGGAACCTGCACCCCGAGATGCTGCCAAAGCTTGGCGCGGTGGCGGCCGAGCTTGGCCTGCCCTTCGAGCCGGTGGACCTGCCCCGGATGCGCGAGGCCGAAGTGATCGTGACGATCACCTCGTCGCCCGCCGCCAGCCTGCTGGCCCAGCATGTCTCGCCGGGCACGCATCTTTCGTGCATGGGCACCGACACCAGGGGCAAGCAGGAGGTCGACCCGGCCCTGGTCGCCGGGGCAGCGGTCTTCACCGACGAGGTTGCCCAGTCCGTGACCATCGGCGAAGCCCAGCATGCGGTCGGGGCGGGGCTGCTGGACGCCTCGGCCATCGTGCCCCTGGGCGATGTCCTGATCGGAAGGCACCCCGGCCGACAGTCAGAGGCCGAGATCACGGTCTTTGACGGGACCGGGGTTGGGCTGCAGGACCTTGCCGTCGCGGCGGTCGCGGTCAAGCGGGCGCGCGAGCGGGGGCTGGGGATCGAGGTCGGCGTCTGAGCCTGGCCGATTTCCTGCGGAGCTCGGTCCGGGGTCCGAGAGACTCCGGTGGCGGCACAGGTGGATTGTGCGGGGAACAAGAACGCCGTTGAAGCGCCACCCGGCCCGTGCTGAGACTGCGCCGAACGCGGGGGAGAGCAACGGGGCGGGAGAGCGGAATGCGGGTCTTCATCAACGGGTTCGGGCGGATCGGGCGGTCGGTGCTGCGGGCCTACCTGCTGACGCCCGAGCGTTGGCCGGGGCTTCGGATCGTCGGGATCAACGACATCGCCACGCCCGAGATGTGCGCCTACCTCTTCGAGTATGACTCGGTCTTCGGGCCGTGGAAGGGCGCGGTTTCGCTGGAGGATGACGCGCTGGTTGTCGACGGGCGGCGCGTGCCGCTGCACCGGACCGCGGATGCATCGACGCTGGCCCTGACCGGCGTCGATCTGGTCATGGAATGTACCGGAAGGGCCGAGGCGCGGGAGGTGGCAGAGCGGGGGCTGCGGGCCGGTGCCGCGCGGGTGCTGGTGTCTGGGCCGTGCTCGGCGGCGGATGTGACGGTGGTGCTGGGGGCGAACGAGGGGGTGCTTGCGGGGCAGAGGATCGTCTCGAACGCATCCTGCACGACGAACGCGCTGGCTCCGCTGGCGCGGCTGATCCATGAAAACTGGGGGATCGTCACGGGGTCGATGACGACGATCCACTGCTATACCGGCAGCCAGCCGACGGTGGATGCGCCGGCGGCGGACTATCCGCGCAGCCGGGCGGCGGCCTTGTCGATGGTGCCGACCACGACCAGCGCCGCGCGGCTGCTGGACGGGGTCCTGCCAATGATCGCGGGGCGGATCGTGGCGCAGGCGGTGCGGGTGCCGGTCGCCTCGGTGTCTTGCGTGGATGTCCATCTGGTGACGTCAAGCCGACCCTCGGTCGAGGAGGTCAACGCAGTCTTCCGGGCGGCGGCCCGCTCCGGCAGCGGCGTGATCGGGGCGACGGACCGGCCGCTGGTGTCCACCGACCTGCGGGCGCGGGCAGAGTCGGTGGTGATGGCCTGCCCGGAGACGAAGGTCTCCAACGGCGGGATGCTGCGGGTCTTCGGCTGGTATGACAACGAATGGGGGTTTTCCAACCGGATGCTGGACATGGCCCTGCGAATGGCGTGAGTGTCCAGGCTGGACAGGCGCTGGAACGACAGGCATTGCAAAGGCTTGGCGCGGGCGATCAGGCTATGGAAGGGGTTGCCTTCGCGACGTTCGGACCGCTCGTCGGGGCCTTCGTTCCTCCTCGCTGGCGGCGCGCCGGGCACGTCCGACGAGAAGACGAAGTCGCACGAGGAGGCGTCAGAGGGCCCTCAGGAACAAGATCCACTCGCGCGCCTCGACCGGCCAGTCGTCCTTGACCACGGGGCGGCGGGCGATCTCGGTATAGCCCTTGGCGCGGTAGAGGCGCAGGGCGTCCTGGTGGGTGTCCTCGGCGATCAGGCTGATGCTGCTGCGACCGGCGCTGCGGGTCACCGCCTCGGCCTTGGCAAGGAGCGCTGAACCCAGGCCCCTGCCGCGGAACTGCGGGTAGGTCGCCAGCACGTTCAGATACCACGACCCCGGCGCCAGAGCTTCCAGCTCCAGAAGCGGCACGAAGATCGCGGGCGTGCCGGGGTCGATCGGCTCGGGCGCGTCAGCGGTGGGATAGCCAAGCAGGCAGGCTGCGACCTGGCCCTCGACCTCGGCCAGCCAGGCGTTGCGGTAAGAGAAGCTGCCAGCGTCGCGCGCCGCGCGTTCACGCCCGTAGGCGATGGGGTCCACCCCCGGCGCGGCGGATTTCTTCCAGAAGTGCAGCGGCAGGTTATCGGCGGCCATGTTGATGAAGCGCACCAGATGGTCGGCGTCACTGGGTCTTGCGTCACGGATCGGCATCGGGCACCTCCTGTCTGCCACGGGATGAACCAGAGCAGGCCCGGCCTTGCAAGGCGAAAACCCGACGCGGAATGGCGCGTCCCGGCCTTGCGTGGCTGCCTGTGGGGTCCTACCAAGGACCAAAGACAGGGAGACTTACCATGACCGACACCGTTTTCCGCTTCCCCGCCCCCGGACCCGAGCCGATGGTCACTGACCTGGAAGGTTGGGTGAAGACCGAAGGTCAGCCGATGATGAAGACCTGGGTCCAGCACACTTCGGCCGATGGCAGCGTGATCAGCGGCACCTGGGAGGCGACGGTGGGGTCATGGCACGCGTCCTACAGGTTCTATGAATTCGTCCACCTGATCGAGGGCCAGATCACCATCACCCCGGACGGGGGCAGCCCGGTGACGCTGCGGCCGGGCGATGCCTTCGTGGTCGAACCGACGTTCAAGGGCACCTGGACCATCGAGGCCCCGGTCAGGAAGCACTTCTGCATCAAGCTGACGTAGGCCCCGATCAGGACCAGACCCTGGTTTCCGGCAGTGGCTGGTCGGCGGCGTCGAACAGAGGTTGCAGGTTCTTCGGCGCATACGTCATCCGCCTGCGCGTCTTGACCAGGTCGTCGGGCGAGATGAGGCCAAGCTTGCCAAAGCGTTCGATCGCGCTCCAATGGACAAATTCGTTGATCGTTCTCAACGGCTTGCTGTTCGGGCCAAGCGGGCGGTAAAGCCGCTCCCAGGGGGCCACGGGCACGTTCTGCTCGCAGACGCTGCGGATCGTGGGTGTCAGGCGGTCCTTCACCGACCAACCCTGGCGCGGGTCGTGCGTGGGGCCAAGGACGTTGATCGCTGCGGCCTGAGGCAGAAGGCCCGGCGTCGCTTCGTCGATCTGCAGCCCGGCGGTCTTGGCCCGGTCGATCATCCACAACAGCGGGATGTCGGCCAGTTCGCGGTCGGAATAGCCGCCACCGACATCGGCATGGCTGCCGGCGAACCAGACCTGCTCGATGGTCGAGCGGTCCGGGGCCTTCCCGGTCCAGAGCGTGGGCACGAATTCGTCGCGGTGTTCGTCGATGGCCAGAGCCTGCGCGCCATGCCTGACGATGCGCGAGGGCGAGGTGTCGTGAAAGCCGTGGACCAGGCCCGAAAGCTCGCCCAGAACGCCGACCGGGATGCCAAGCGCGCCCACGGTGTCCCAGACACCAAGGAAGTTGACCGTCACCTCCTCATGCGTCTGGATCTGGCGCTTGGCGTAGCGGCGCAGGAAGTCCTTGGGCGAGCGGTTCCTGAAATCGCGGTAGTAGGTCCAGGCGGTCGACAGGTGCCCCAGGCTTTGCCGTTTCAGCAACCCCGCCGAGCCGAGAAGCCCGGTCAGCGACCGCGCGGCATAGGCCCCGCGGGAATAGCCGAACAGGAAGATCTCGTCCGCCGGGACGTCGCGGCCCTGGTCGTCCTTGTGCGCGGGGACGTAGTTCTGGGCGAGAAACAGATAGGCGGTGCGGATGATGTCCTCGATGCCCGACCCGGTGGCCCCGGCGACCAGCCGTGCCAGTTGCGAGCCGCTGGTGCCCACGCCACGCAGGTAGACCGAGAATTGCGGCACCCCGTCGCTGCCGGAATTGGCGCGGATGGCGCGGGACAGGCGGACCACGTTGGTCTCGGCCCGTTCACTGTCGGCGGCGTTCCAGGTTCCGTCGAAGCAGACGACAAGGCGTTTGTGCATGGTGCAATCCCATCGCCGAAAGGACTTGAGAGCGCCGCGGAAGACTGTGGCGCGCCCTCGGGATGGTGCATCCGGACCCCGAAGCTGTCAACGCCGGTGCCCTTGCGGTCGCTTGGCCCGGCCCGTCGTGGTCGTGGCAGCACCGGACCGCGCTTGAGCGCGGCGATGGTGGTGCCGTTCCTTGCAGGTTGGCGCCCGCCGCGATGCGGATGGCGGGCGCCGGTGTCGCTGTCAGTCGCCCAGATCTTCCGGCAGGGCGAGGTTCAGGATGATCGCGATGGCCGCTGCGGGCAGGAGCCCGGAGGTCAGCAGGATCTGCGCGGTGCGGCCCATGTGCTGCAGCGCCTCGGGCACCTGTTGCAGGCCAAGACTGATCGACAGTGCCGTGGCGAAGATCACCATGTTGCGGCGGTTCCAGCGCACCTCTGACAGCATGTTGACGCCAGCGGCGCAGACCATGCCGAACATCACCACCACGCCGCCGCCAAGCACGTTGATCGGCACGGTGTTGATCGCGGCGCCGATCTTGGGGATCAGGCCGCAGACGATCAGGAAGATCGCGCCGATGGTGACGACATGGCGGCTCATCACGCCGGTCATGGCGATGAGGCCGACGTTCTGGCTGAACGAGGTGTTCGGCAGCGCACCGAAGACGCCCGCCACCGCCGTGCCCGCGCCATCGGCGAAGGTCGCGCCCTTGATCTCCTGGTCGGTCGCCTCGCGCCCGGCGCCGCCCTTGGCGATACCGGACACATCGCCCACGGTTTCGATCGCCGAGACGATCGCCATGAAGCACATGCCGATGATGATGGCGGCGTTGACCTCGAAGCCCCAGCGGAAGGGGTTGGGCAGGGCGAAGACGCCAGCCCGCTCGATGGCGGTGAAGCTGACCTGACCGAGGGCCAGGGCGACCACATAGCCGGCAAGGATGCCGACCAGGACGGCTGCGACGGAAAGGAAGCCGCGCGCGAAGAACTTGATCGCGAGGGTCACGAGGATCACGACAATCGCCGGAAGCCACTGATTGAAGCTGCCGAAGCTGATCGTGGACCAGTCGACGGGGGTGCCCGCGGCGCGGGCCTCGGCGATGGCGCGCATTCCGGCCTCCATCGCGGGGACGCCTCCGGCGGCGTACTGGATGCCGACCTTCACCAGCGCGAGGCCGATCATCAGCACGATCAGGCCGGTGACGAGGGGCGGCAGCGCATAGCGGATGCGCCCGACGAAGAAGCCGAGGAAGAAGTGGAAGATGCCGCCCAGGACAACGCCCGTCATCAGCCCGGCCAGGCCCGCGGTGCCAAGGCCGGCGACGGCCGGGATCATGACCGGCACGAAGGCGAAGGAGGTGCCCTGCACGATCGGCAGCCGCGCGCCGACCGGGCCGATGCCCACGGTCTGCAAGAGCGTGGCGATCCCTGCGAACAGCATCGACATCTGGATCATGTAGGTCATGTCCGGGAAGCCAAGTGCCGCCTGGTCCGAGCCGAAGCCGATCCCGGCCGCGCCGCAGACGATGATGGCGGGTGTCACGTTCGAGACGAACATCGCCAGAACGTGCTGGATGCCGAGCGGGACAGCCTGTCCCAGCGGCGGCAGATAATCCGGGTCGCGGAGTTGCTCTGGCGTGCCCAGAGATACGCTGGTCATGATGGCTACCTTTCCCTTTGGGGCGTTTGTGTTCGCGCCGTCTGCGCATTGCCCCTGCATGCGCTCCGGTTAGGAGGCCCGCTATGGGGCCAGAACCGTCCAGGGTTGGCTGTAACGGTGTTCTTCAAGGTTCGGCGTCGGGCCGATCCGGTCCACGACGGCGAAGAGGCCAGGAGCGTGCAGCGGTGTCAGCACCCCGTGCCAGGTGCCGCGGTGCAGGTTGATGCCCTGCGCGCCATTGGTCAGGAAGGCCCGAGGCGGGGCTTCGGGGCCGGTGGCGACAATGACAAGGAAGGGATGCCCGGTCATCGGGATGAAGGCCTGCGAGCCTTCGGGATGGCGTTCGATCAGGTCGAAACTGTAGGGCAGCGCGCGGGGTTCGGCCTGGAAGATCGAGATCCCGGCGCGGGCCCCGTCGACCTGTGGCCCGAAGTCGAGTGTGGCGCGGTCATGGTGGCGGCGGCAGAGGCCAGCGTTGATCGGACGGAAGTCTCCGGTGGCGTCCAGCACATCGCCGAAGGGGGCGAAGGCTGCGGCCGTCAGGGGCTGGGGGCGCAGGGTTCTCATCCGCGGCTCCTCGTGCGGCTTCGCCTTCTCGTCGCAGGGTTCGGACCCGGCGAGGCGTGCCACGGCCATCGACGAGCGGTCATCGCGCCGGTCCGAAGGCGCCGGGGCCGCGCAATCTGGCGTGGCGGTTGACGTCCTTGTAGAGCAGGTAGCGGAACCGCCCCGGACCGGCGGCATAGCAGGCCTGCGGGCAGTAGGCGCGCAGCCACATGAAGTCGCCTGCCTCGACCTCGACCCAGTCCTGGTTCAGCTTGTAGACGGCTTTGCCTTCAAGGACATAGAGCCCGTGTTCCATCACATGGGTTTCCTCGAACGGGATCACGCCGCCCGGCTGGAAGGTCACGATGTTCACATGCGCGTCGTGGCGCAGGTCATCGGGTTCGACGAAGCGGGTGGTGCCCCAGCGGTCCTGGGTGTCGGGCATCCAGCGGATGGGAACGTCGCGTTCGTTGATCACGAAGGCCTCGGGCGCGGGGACGCCGGGGGCTGGTTCATAAAGCTTGCGCAGCCAGTGGAAGCGGGCAGGCCGGGTGCCTTCGGCAAGAAGGGTCCAGCGGGTGCCGGCGGGAAGATAGGCGTAGGAGCCTTCCTCCATCTCGTAGCCGGTGCCGTCGATCATCAGGGTGGCAAGGCCGCCGGTGAAGAAAAGCCAGTGTTCGGCGCCGGTTTCGGCATCGGGCGCGTCAGAGCCGCCGCCGGGGGCGACCTCCATCACATATTGGCTGAAGGTCTCGGCAAAGCCCGACAGGGGCCGCGCGATGAGCCAGAGCTTGGTGCGGGTCCAGCCGGGCAGGAAGCTGGTGACGATGTCGGAAAAGCAGCCCTTCGGGATCACGCAATAGCTGCCGGTAAAGACGGCGCGCTGGGTCATCAGCGCGGTCTGCGGCGGCAGGCCGCCAGGGGGGGCGTAATACTGGCTCATGGCAACTGGTCCTTCAGGCGCAGTTCGGCGATGCGCTCCACCTGGGCGCAGGCGGTGGCGAATTCGGTCTGTGTGTCGTGGTTGATACGGGTCTGGAAGGCGTCGAGGATCGAGGCTTTCGTGTTGTCGCGAACGGCGATGATGAAGGGAAAGCCGTGCCTGGCGACATACTCCTCGTTCAGCCGCTGGAAGCGGCTTCGCTCCTCGTCGGTGAGGGCGTCGAGGGCGGCGCTGGCCTGTTCGGCGGTGGAGTCGCGCGTCAGGCGCCTGGCGGCGGCGAGCTTGCCGGCAAGGTCGGGGTGGGCCTTGAGGACCTGCAGGCGTTCTTCGGGGCTGGCGCTGCGGAAGATGCGGGTCAGCGCATTGTGCAGGCCTGCTGCCGAATCATGGGCGGGACCGAGTTCCAGGTCGAAGGCGCGGTCGGCGATCCACGGCGAATGTTCGAAAATGGACCCGTATCTTTCGACGAACCGTTCACGTGCCATTTCAGAGGGACGTTCGAACCGCTTGTGCGGATGGGTCTTTTGCCAATGTCGGGCGATGTCGATCCGGCGCGGGAACCAGACCCCGGCGTGGGATCGTGCATAGTCGAGGAAGCGTTTAAGGCCCGCAAACTTGCCCGGACGCCCGATCAGACGGCAGTGCAGGCCGATGGAGACCATCTTGGCCGCACCTGCCTCGCCCTCGGCATAAAGCGTGTCGAAGCTGTCCTTCAGATACTGGTAGAACTGCTCGCCCGTGATGTAGCCCGGCGCGGTGGCAAAGCGCATGTCGTTGGCTTCCAGCGTGTAGGGGATCACCAGCTGGTCGTGGTCGCCATATTCGCGCCAGTAGGGCAGGTCGTCGTCATAGGTGTCGGAAATCCAGGCCAGGCGCTGCGTCCCGGCCGTAAGGCGCACCGTGTTCATCGAGCAGCGGCCGGTGTACCAGCCTTGCGGCGGGGACCCCACGACCTCCTCGTGCAGGCGGAAGCTTTCGGCAATCTGGGCGGCTTCTTCGGCCTCGGCCATGTCGCGGTGATCGACCCATTTCAGCCCGTGGGAGGCGATTTCCCATCCGGCGGCCTTCATCGCGGCGACCTGTTCGGGGTTGCGGGCGAGGGCGGTGGTCACGCCGTAGACCGTGACCGGAATGTCCAGTCCGGTGAACAGCCGGTGCAGCCGCCAGAACCCGGCCCGGGCGCCGTAGTCGTAGATCGACTCCATGTTCCAGTGCCGCTGGCCGGGCCAGGGGGCGGCCCCGGCGATGTCGGAGAGAAACGCCTCGGACTGGGCGTCGCCGTGCAGGATGTTGTTCTCGCCACCCTCTTCATAGTTCAGGACGACCGAGACGGCGATCTTCGCGCCGCCGGGCCAGCGTGCGTCGGGCGGGTTGGGGCCGTGGCCACGGAAATCTCGGGGGTAACGGTTCACGGGGGCGTCTCCTTCTCGGGCCGAGACTAGGGGAGAAATGCAAAGGGCATTTTCAGGATTTCACGAAAGGTCATATGCCGACAACCACGGGTCGCGCGCGAAGCGGTTTCGTGGTCAGATGTGCGGCGAAGCGATGGAGGATGAGGAATGGGACGGCTGTCGACGCATGTGCTGGACACCGCGAAGGGCAGGCCCGCGGCGGGGGTGAAGATCATGCTCTATCGGGTTTCCGGGCAGAGTCACCGCAAGGTGAAGCAGGTCGTCACCAACACCGACGGGCGCACCGACGGGCCGCTGCTGGAAGGGGATGCGCTGGAACCCGGGGTCTACGAGCTGGTCTTCAGTGCGGGCGACTATCTGCGGGCCAGCGGGCAGGCGGGTGAAGGTGTTCTTTTCCTTGATGAAATTCCCATCCGCTTCGGGGTGCCCGACGCCAGCCAGCACTACCACGTGCCACTTCTGATCTCGCCCTTCGGATACTCGACCTACCGGGGGTCCTGAGCCGCGATCCCGCGCCCCGAAGCGGTCGTGAAAGCGTCACTTGCACAACCGTCGAGACAGGTCTTATGTGGCCGGGTAATTTTTCGGCTTCAAGGAGAACCGCATGTTTCGGATGAATTCGTATTTGGCCGCCCCGGCCCTTGCCTTGTTGATGAGCGGAACTGCCCATGCTGCGCTGACTGCGGATCAGGTCTGGCAATCCTGGAAGGATGCCGGCGCGCTGGTCGGGCTGACGGTTTCGGCTGCAACCGAGAACAATTCCGACGGTGTGCTGACGCTGAACGGCGTGTCCATCGCTCCGCAAGGGATGGCGGGCCTGACGATTTCCGACATGGTGCTGACAGAACAGGACGACGGGTCGGTCACGATCGAGCCGGGTGCCGATATCGGCGTGGCGATGGCGGGCGAGACCGAGGGTTCGGTGAAGGTCACCCATGACGGGCTGATGCTGACCGCGCGTGAAGCGGATGGCGGGCTGGCCTACGATTACGAGGCGGCCAAGCTGGATGTGGTCTATGACACCAGCTATCCGGGCATGTCCTTTGACGGGTCGGAAGCTCCGACCGTGACCTCGGCCGGGACCGTGGGATTCACCAACCTGTCGGGCACCTATTCCGACACGCCCGGCACCAACCGGACCTTCGGGCTGGACATCGCGGCCGACGTGCTGGCCTACAACACCAGCCTCGATGACCCCGGAATGGAGATGAAGCAGACCTCGACCAGCGAAACCGCGGGCATCGACATGTCGATGGCCTTTGCCCTGCCGTCCAGCATGCAGCTGACCGCAATGTCCGCGCCGGCCGACTTCGGCACCGCGCTGAACGAGGGCCTGTCCTTCACCCTGTCGACCAGGCAGGGCGAGTCGACCGGCACGATGACGCAGGAAAGCGCCTTCATGCCGATGGACCTGGTGATGAAGGCCGGCGGCGGCGAGGGGTCGGTTGTCTTCAACAAGGATGTCTTCTCGATCAAGTCCACGGCGTCGGGACTGGATATCTCGTCCGGGCCGGGGATGATCCCGGTGCCGGTGCAGGTGACGTCGGGGCCGATCCAGTTCGACCTGACGACGCCGGTCGTGGCGACGGAAGCGGCAGGCGATTATTCCTTCGTGATGAAGCTTGCCGACTTCAGCCTGAACGAGGAAGCCTGGGCGATGTTCGACCCGAACGCGGCACTGCCGCGGGATGCGGCCCAGATCGCCATCGACATCTCGGGCAAGACGACGATGGACCTGCCCGCGCTGGTCGCGGCAGGAGAAGGCGGGGCGCCCTATACCCCCGCGCCGGAAAGCCTGAACATCACCGAGCTTGGCGTCCAGGTTGCCGGCGCGGCGCTGGCGGCGACCGGGGCCTTCACCTTCGACAACTCTATGGGCATCCCGATGCCGCTGGGCGAGGCGAACATCACCGTGACCGGGGCAAATGCGCTGATCGACGGGCTGATCGCCACGGGTCTGCTGAGCGAGGACGACGCGATGGGTGCCCGGATGATGATGGGCATGTTCATGGTGCCCGCGGGTGACGACGAGCTGACCTCGAAGATCGAGGCCAGGGAAGGCATGCAGATCCTGGTGAACGGCCAGCCGCTGCCGATGTAAGGCTTGCGGATCGGCACGGGCGGGGCTGCGGTCCCGCCCTTCTTCTTCGCGGCGGTGGGCGAATCGCCCACCTTACGTTTTCATGACGCGGCGCAGGTCCTCCCGGATCTGCGCGGCCATGTAGTCGGTGAAAAGCTGGACCTTGGGGTCCTTCAAGCGACGGTGCTGGCTCAGCGCCGACAGCTGGATCGGCAGTGGCGGGGTGGCAGTGGCGACCGGGACAAGCCGGCCGTCGCGCAGGTGGTCGGCGACCTCGAACAGCGGTTTCAGCACGACGCCGCGCCCGTCCAGCGCCCATCCGGTCAGGACATCGCCGTCATCGGATTCGAAGGGGCCGGTGATCTCGAACCGGCGCGGGCCCTCGGGGGTCTGCAGGGTCCACTGGAATTCCTTGGCGCCGGGAAAGCGCAGGTTCAGGCAGTCGTGCTTGTCGCGGACCAGGGCCTCGCCATCCGCCGGCATGCCGCGCCGGGCGATGTAGGCGGGGGCGGCACACAAGGTGCGCGGGCAGTCGGCGATGGTGCGGACCTTGAGGGTGGAATCCTCGAGAAGCCCCAGGTGGAAGGCCACGTCGATGCCTTCGGCCACCACGTCGATGCCGCGGTCGGACAGGCGCAGGCGGACGTCGATCTGGGGATACTGATCCTTGAAGGCCGGAACGCGGGGGGCGATCAGCCGACGCCCGATGCCGAGGGGCGCCGCGATGAAGATCGTGCCGCGCGGGTTCTGCGTGACGTCCATCACGGCCGCTTCGGCCTCGTCGATCGCCTCCAGCACGCGCCGCGCGCCGTCATAGAAGATGCGGCCGTTCTCGGTGGGTTGCAGGCTGCGGGTGGTGCGGGAAAAGAGCCGCACGCCGAGGTGCTTTTCAAGCTCGGATATCCGGGCCGAGGCGACCGCGGGCGAGGTGCGCTGGTCGCGCGCGGCGGCGGACATGCTGCCCAATTCGTAGACGCGGACGAACATGCGGATGGTGTTCACATAGGACATCTGGCGGCCATTGTTCGGCAGGGCTTGAAAGTGATGCGGGCTTTCTATGGATTAACAGAAAGGTGCCGCGCGGGATAGCGTTTCGACAAAGCCGGGAGGTGTCACGATGTACGACTGGGTGGTTCTGTGGGAATGGGTCGAGATCGCGGCGCGCTGGGTGCATGTGATCACGGCGATCGCCTGGATCGGGTCAAGCTTCTATTTCATCGCGCTGGACCTTGGGTTGCACCGGGACCGAAACCTTGCCAGCGGGGCTGACGGCGAGGAATGGCAGGTCCACGGCGGAGGGTTCTACCACATCCAGAAATACCTGGTGGCACCGAGCGCGATGCCGGACCACCTGGTCTGGTTCAAGTGGGAAAGCTATGCGACCTGGCTGTCGGGCTTCGCCATGCTGGTGCTGGTCTACTACCTGGGCGCCGAGATGTTCCTGATCGACCCCACGGTGATGGAGCTTTCGGTCGGCCAGGCGGTGGCGATCTCGCTGGCGTCGCTGGCCTTTGGCTGGGTCGCCTACAACACGCTCTGCAAGGTCTTTGTCAACGCCGACCAGAACGTGCTGATGGTGGTGCTGTTCGTCGTGCTGGTGGGGATGTCGTGGTTCTACGCGCAAGTCTTCAGCGGCCGGGCGGCGCTCTTGCATCTGGGGGCCTTCACGGCCAGCATCATGTCGGGGAACGTGTTCTTCGTGATCATGCCGAACCAGCGGATCGTGGTGGCCGACCTGAAAGCGGGCCGCAAGCCGGACCCGAAATACGGCAAGATCGCCAAGCAGCGCAGCACGCACAACAACTATCTGACGCTGCCCGTGGTCTTCCTGATGCTGTCGAACCATTACCCCCTGGTCTTTGCGACCGAGTGGAACTGGGTGATCGCGTCGCTGGTCTTTCTGATGGGGGTGACGATCCGGCACTGGTTCAACACCAGGCATGCGCGGCAGGGCAACCCGCACTGGACCTGGTTCGTGACAGTGCTGCTGTTCCTGATCATCGCCTGGCTGTCCACGGCACCGATGCGGACGACCGGGGCCGAGGGCGAGGCGGCGGCGATGAACCGCGAGGCGCTGGTCTATGCCTCGGCGGACGGGTTCGAGGATGTGGTCGGCATCGTGCTGGGCCGCTGTTCGATGTGCCATGCGGCGGAACCGACTTGGCAAGGCCTGCACTGGGCACCCAAAGGCGTGGTGCTGGAGACCGAGGCGCAGATCGCGCATGAGGCGCGGCGGATCTACCTGCAGTCGGGCGTGACCCATGCGATGCCGCCGGGCAACCTGAGCTACATGGAACCGCAAGAGCGTGCGGCGATCGTGGAGTGGTTCCGGCGGGCGGGGAAAGAGGACCCGGTGTAGGGCCGGGACCAAAACTCTTCGAAGAGTTTTGCAAATTCCTTTGAAGGAATTTGGGCTCAACCCTCGGTCCGGCCGCTGCTCTCTCGGTCCCCGGCGTAGGGGCGCATCCCAGCGAACGCGGGCAGCCAATCCTCACGCCGGATGGTCCAGAGTTCGTAAGTCGGGCGGAACGCCGAAGGCTTGTCCAGCGCGCCAAGGTTGAGGCCGATTTCGTCACCGATCTGCGCAAAGACCGGAGAGCCGCAGGTCGGGCAGAAGCTGCGGTCGCGGAATGTCCGCGCCTCGCCGCTGATGACCACGGCGGCCTGCGGGAAGATCGCCGAGGCGTGGAACGGCGCGCCGTGGTGCTTGCGGCAGTCCATGCAGTGACACAGGCCGACGCGGTAGGGTTTGCCGGTGGCAGTGAAGCGCAGAGCGCCGCAAAGGCAGCCACCTGTCACGCTGTCCATGTCAGTCCCCCAGCTTGGCGTGAACCTCGTCCAGGTCAACCGGGCCTTTCGGCAGCTTGTTCCCCGGGTTTTCGAAATCATAGTGGAACAGCTGGAAATCGCGTTTGTAGATTTCCCACATGAGGTGCATCGACAGGTCGTCGAAATAATCCTCGACCGGATGCGCACGCTTTGGCCCGTGGCCTTCGCTTTCGTTGAACCGGGGAATTGCGGCCAGATCGACGGGGTGCTTCGTCCGGATATTGTCCAGCACGACCTGCATGCCGGGATTGAAATCCTCGGTGAAGAAGATGTGGTTGTAGCGCCCGCCATTGACGATGAAGGTCGAGACGTGACCGGCCATCGCCGACCAGTGGATGTTCGGCTCCATCGGCTTTTTCCAGCGGATCGTGTCGCGGGCGAACAGGAGGAACCGGCGGAAGCTGGCGATCTGGTCGAAGTCCTGCTTGCCGTCGTCGCCGCCGACCTCGATCCCGTATTTCTGGATCAGGAGAGGGACCAGGTTGCCGCGGTAGCGCTTGCCGTTGCGCTGGATGCCGCAGATCTTGTCGAAGAACGAGGACAGGATGCGCGTATAGGGGTTGCGGACGCAGGTGAAGGCATAGACCTGCCGCGCGCGCACGGTGCGTTCGATCACCGGCTGGCTGGAATCAAGCGCCCATTTGTGCAGACCCGTGGTCGCGTCATGGATGTCGCCGTCGAAGAACTGGCCGTGATCGGAAAAGTACATGATCTGCCCGATGGTCGAGCAGGCGCATTTCGGCACCACCCGGTAGACGACGCTTTCGCTTTCCGTCATCCAGGTCCCGGGAAAGCCCATTCTGAAATCCCCTTTTCCGGCCAGAACCCATTGACGCAGGTCTAAACTTTGATTGCGGCAATCAAGCAGACATATTCGGGCTTTTCAAGGAACGATGGGCCGGTTTAGGGATGGGGTGTCCCCAAGCGATTGCATGACCCGACCGACATGACGCAAATCGCCTTCATCCTGCTCTGTCACAAGGACCCCGAGGGGGTCGTCGCGCAGACATTGCGGCTGACGGCCGCCGGGGATTGTGTGTCGATCCATTTCGACGCCCGGTCGAAGGCGGCGGATTTCGCCCGGATCCGGGCCGCGCTGGCCGGGAACCCGCACGTGACCTTCGCCCACCGCCGCGTCAAGTGCGGCTGGGGCGAGTGGAGCCTGGTCGCGGCCACGCTGGAGGCCTTGCGTGCGGCGGTCGAGGATTTCCCGGGGGCCACGCATTTCTACATGCTTTCGGGCGACTGCATGCCGATCAAGACGGCGGAATACATCCACGCGGCCCTGGAGCGGGACGATGCCGACCAGATCGAAAGCTTCGACTTCTACGGCTCGGGCTGGATCAAGACCGGCATCCAGGAAGAACGGCTGATCTACCGGCACTGGTTCAACGAGCGGCAGCGCAAGTGGCTGTTCTACCGGTCGATCGAGGTGCAGAAGAAGCTGGGCCTTGCGCGCAAGGTGCCCGAGGATCTGAAGATCCGCATCGGCAGCCAGTGGTGGTGCCTGCGCCGACGGACAGTCGAGGCGGTGCTGGACTTCGTGGACCGTCGCTCCGACGTGCGGCGGTTCTTTGCGACCACCTGGATCCCGGACGAGACGTTCTTCCAGACCCTCGTCGCCCATCTGGTGCCCGAACGCGAGATCCGGTCGCGCACGCTGACGTTCCTGATGTTCACCGACTACGGGATGCCGGTGACGTTTCACGACGATCACCACGACATGCTGCTGGCGCAAGGCTTCCTGTTCGCGCGCAAGATCAGCCCCGATGCCCGGCAGTTGAAAGAGCGGCTGGGCGCGCTTTATGCCGAGACCGGGCGCGAGTTCGCGATCTCGGACGACGGGGCGCGGCAATTCGCCTATCTGACCCGGCGTGGGCGCGAGGGACGGCGGTTCGCCCAGCGGTTCTGGGAAGCGGAAGGCAGTCTTGGCCGCAGCCGGACGCTGCTGGTGGTGGCCTGCAAGAAATGGCACGTGGCCAAGCGGCTGGTCGAACGCGTGCGCGGGCAGACCGGCCTGCCGGCGGTGGACTATCTTTTCAACGAGGAAGCGACGCCGCTGCCTGATCTGGGCGGGATCGAGCGGTCGGTCGAAAAGCGGATGCGGCATCGCCGGGCGCTGGTCCGGATGCTGTTCGAGCACTGGGACACCGACCGGCTTGTCCTTTGCGTCGATCCGGGCAGCATCGACCTGATCCAGGACTTCCGCCAGGACCGCTCGCAGCTGCGGCTTCTGGAAATCGACTGCATCTTCTCGGACGATTACCTGCTGGGTCACGCCCGGCGTGTCGGGCTGGCCGGGCCGCACACGCCAGAGGCGGCGTTGTCGCTCTTGCTGCCGACGATCCGGTATGATGTGAAGTTCGAAAGCGACCGGCTGCGCGACCTGGACCTTTCGGGCCATTACCGGATAGTGCAGGGGGGCAGTGTCGACGACAACATGCAGGCGCTGGCGGCGTTCCTGGACATCCCGACCGACCAGGCGCGGGAGCTTGCTGCAACCGAATATCTATTCGTGGATTGAACGACATGGGCTGGAATTATGATCCGACAAACATCTTCGCCCGCATCCTGCGCGGCGAGATCCCGAACAAGACGGTGATGGAGACGCCGCACACTCTGGTGTTCCACGACATCCGCCCGCAGGCCCCGGTCCATGTGCTGGCGGTCCCGAAGGGGGCCTATGTCAGCCTGGACCATTTCGCCGCCGAGGCCTCGGCCGAGGAGCTGGTCGATTTCCACCGCACCGTCGCCAAGGTCTGCGCGATCCTGGGGCTGACCGGGCCGGACGGGTTTCGTGCGATCACCAACGCGGGCGCGCACGGGTTGCAGGAAGTCCCGCATTACCACCTGCACATCCTGGGTGGCCGGGTGCTGGGGCGGCTGGTCGAGCCGGACTGATTGCGCAAGCTTCGGGTCGCGCGGTCCAATTGCTTCCAGGCCGGATCGAGCGCCAGGTTCGGGCGGCTTTCTGATCTTGCGGCTGGCCGCCGCAGGTCTTTTCACTCGGCCTTGCGCGAAGTGCGCAAGACCGAGGCTGATGGGGCGCTGCCCCAAACCCCGGGATATTTGGAGCCAGGTGAAAGGTCCTTGTCCGCCCTGCGGGTCGCCCGCGTCCCGGGCTTTCGGCCTGCAGTCCGGGCTGCGTCGCGCCAGCAGCATGCCGCGTTCGTCGTTGCCGGCCTAGACGGTGGCGGCATCCTTGCGGCAGGTCGATGTGCGGGGCGCGGTCCCAGAAGTCCGGATCAATGCGCCTCGGCCCAGTTCTTGCCCGTGCCGGCCTCCACCGCGAGGTGGACCTTGAGCGAGACCGCGGGGGCGGAGGCCTGCTCCATCACCTGCCTGGCGACGGGGATCAGGCGGTCGGCGTCGGCCTCGGCCACTTCGAAGAGCAGTTCGTCGTGGACTTGCAGCAGCATCCTGGCGTCAAGGTCCCTGATCGCTGCGGGCATCCGGATCATCGCGCGGCGGATGACGTCGGCGGCGGTGCCCTGGATGGGGGCATTGATGGCGGCGCGTTTGGCGAAACCGGCGCCGGGGCCGCGTGCGTTGATCTCGGGCGTGTTGATCTTGCGGCCAAAGAGGGTTTGGACATAGCCGGTGGCTTGCGCGAATTTGACCGTTTCGGACATGTATTCCTTGATGCCGGGGAAGCGTTCGAAGTAGCGGTCGATGAAGCCCTGCGCCTCGGCCCTTGGGATGCGCAGGTTGCGGGCGAGGCCGAAGCCGGAAATGCCGTAGATCACGCCGAAGTTGATCGCCTTGGCCTTGCGGCGGATGTCGCTGGTCATCTGGTCGAGGGGGACGTTGAACATCTCGGACGCGGTCAGCGCGTGGATGTCGATGCCGTCCTCGAAGGCGCGGCGCAGTTCGGGGATGTCGGCGATGTGGGCCAGGATGCGCAGCTCGATCTGGGAATAGTCGAGGCTGACCAGCACCCGGCCCGGCGGCGCGACAAAGGCCTCGCGGATGCGGCGGCCTTCCTCGGTGCGGACGGGGATGTTCTGCAGGTTCGGGTCGGTCGAAGCCAGCCGCCCGGTGTTGGCCCCGGCGATGGAGTAGCTGGTATGGACGCGGCCGGTGTCGGGGTTGATCGCCAGTTGCAGCGCGTCGGTGTAGGTGGATTTCAGCTTGGCGATCTGACGCCAGTCCAGGATGCGCGCGGCAAGTTGCGCGCCGGTCGGATGGTCCTCCAGCGTGGTGATGTCTTCCAGGATGTCGGCGCCGGTGCCATACGCGCCGGTCTTGCCCTTCTCGCCACCGGGGATTTGCAGGCGGTCGAACAGGATTTCGCCCAACTGCTTGGGCGAGCCGACGTTGAACTTTTCGCCCGCGATCTGATGGATCTCTTCCTCAAGCTGGACCAGCTTCTGCGCGAAGGCGTTGGACATGCGGTTGAGGGTGTCGCGGTCGACCTGGATGCCAGCCATCTCCATGTCGGCCAGCACGGGAACCAGCGGGCGTTCGAGGGTCTCGTAGACGGTGGTGACGCGGGCCCGGTGCAGCTGCGGCTTGAAGTGCTGCCAGAGGCGAAGGGTGACATCGGCGTCTTCGGCGGCGTATTTCACCGCATCCTCGATGGCGACCTTGTCGAAGGTGACCTGGGATTTGCCCGATCCGAGCAGCGTCTTGATCGGGATCGGCCTGTGGCCGAGGTAGCGGTCGGAAAGCTCGTCCATGCCGTGGTTGTGCAGGCCTGCATGCATCGCGTAGGACATGAGCATGGTGTCGTCCAGGGGGGTGATGCGGACCCCAAGGCGGGCGAGGATCTTCCAGTCGTATTTCATGTTCTGGCCGATCTTCAGGATCGACGGGTCTTCCAGGACGGGCCGCAGCGCGTTCAGCGTCTCGGTCACGGTCAGCTGGTCGGGGGCGCGTGCGGTTGCCCCGAAAAGGTCGCCGCCCCCGGTGGTGTGGGCAAGCGGGATATAGGCGGCGCGGCCGGGGTCGACGGCCAGCGAGATGCCGACAAGTTCGGCGCGCATCTCGTCGAGGCTGGTGGTTTCGGTGTCGATGGCGACCTGGCCGACCTCGCGGATGCGGTCCAGCCAGCGGGTGAGGGTCGCAAGGTCACGGATGCATTCGTAGCCGGCGGTGTCGAAGGGCAGCCGCTCGTCGTGCGCCTGCGGCTTCTCCTCGCGAGGCGGGGTGACCTGAAGCTGCGAGGTTTCGGGCAGAGCGGGCGGGGCGATGCCGAGCTTGTCGGCGACGCGCTTCGTCAGAGTGCGGAATTCCATCCGGGTCAGGAAATCCATGACCTTCTCGGGGTCCGGCAGGCGGATCTCCAGATCGTCCAGCGCCACATCCAGGGGCGTGTCGTCCTTCAGCGTGACCAGCTGGCGCGAGAGGCGGATCTTTTCGGCGTTGTCCAGCAGCGCCTCTCGCCGCTTGGGCTGCCTGATCTCGGCAGCGCGGGCCAGAAGCGTGTCAAGGTCGCCGTATTCGTTGATCAGGAGGGCGGCGGTCTTCAGGCCGATGCCTGGCGCGCCGGGGATGTTGTCGACGCTGTCGCCGGCAAGCGATTGCACGTCGATCACGCGCGCCGGGGGAACGCCGAACTTCTCGATCACCTCATCGGGGCCGATGGCCCGGGTCTTCATCGGGTCGAACATGTCGATGCCGGGGCCAATGAGCTGCATCAGGTCCTTGTCCGAGGAGATGATGGTGCAGCTGCCGCCCGCCGCGACCGCCCGGCGGGCAAGGGTGGCGATGATGTCGTCGGCCTCAAAGCCCTCGGTTTCCAGGCAGGCGACGTTGAAGGCGCGGGTGGCTTCGCGGGTCAGCGGGAACTGCGGGCGCAGGTCCTCGGGCAGGTCGGGGCGGTTGGCCTTGTACTGCGGGTAAAGCGCGTTGCGGAAGGTGGTGGCGGAATGGTCGAAGACCACGGCGAGGTGCGTCGCGGCCTTGCCGTTCGTGGTGGCGCGCGACATCTCGTTCCACAGGATGTTGCAGAAGCCCGCCACAGCCCCCACCGGCAACCCGTCCGACTTGCGCGTCAGCGGCGGCAGCGCGTGGTAGGCGCGGAAGATATAGGCCGAGCCGTCGATGAGGTGCAGGTGGTGGCCGTTGCCGAAGGTCATGGTCGTCTCCCGAGTCTGGTCGGACGTAGTGGCAGAAGGCAGGGGCAAGGGCTACCCGGTTTGATCGCTCAGGTGCCGGTCAAGAGCGAGGCTGACCGACCAGTTGGCAGGAGTCCAGAGGCCGAAGGGAATGCCCGAAGCGCGCAGCGTCTCGCCCAGCCAGACGTTGCAGGTGCGGAACAGGTGAAACTGCCCGTGGGCGGGGAAGAAGGCGTCAGAGCCGGTGAAGCCAGGGTGGTTCAGCCGCGTTTCGCTGGCGATGTTGGCGGCGGTTTCGGCAAGCAGTGCCTGGAACTGCGCGTCGGACAGCTGCAGGAAGCGCAGGTTTTCGAGGGGTGGCAGATGCCCGATGGCGTCAAGCCTGATGACGGCCTCGTCGCCGAGGGCCGCGCTCAGGACGGCACTGGCAGAGATGTCGGCATAGGTTCCGGCGGTGGTGTAGAAGGCGGCAGCGCCCCAGCCGAAGATCAGCCACCGGGCTTCGGGGTGGTTGAGCGGGACGCCTGCGGCCTGGGCAAAGGCAAAGCGGGTGCGGGTCTCGGGCGTGAGGGGAAAGAGGATGTCGGTGTGGATCGGTCCTTGCAGCAGGCCGATCCAGTGCGCGGGCGGGCCGGACAGGTCTGGTCCGGGGCCGCGGATCAGCGGCAGCAGGGCCGAGGCCAGAAGGTAGAGGACCGGCACCGCCAGTGTCAGGACGATCAGTCGAAGAACGCGGCGCATGCTGGTTTCCTGGGTTGCACTGCCGGGATGCTGGCATGAGTTGTGCGGATGCAAAAGGTGGGACGGTCCGGATGCGGGGGTTCGGGCGTGCTGTCGGCGGGCGGCTGCCAGGGGCGGGGCCGGCCTGGCCTGCTGGCGCCGCCACAATCCGGGACGGCTGGCGCCCAGGGCCCGCAGGCCGGGCACCTGATCGGTGATCCTGCCTGGGGCGCGGGGGCCGCGGTGCCGGGGGCTTGACGGGCGGTCTGCCGCGGCGCATGGTTCGGCCATGCTGCACCTGATGATCCCCGTCTCGTTTTATTGGACCTGCGCCACATAGGCGGCAGGGCAGCGTTTCACGACCGAAACCAACTCCCACGAAGCCGCCCGCGAGGGTTCGGCCAGTTGGTTGACAGGTTCCCCCCTCGCCGGCCCCCCCCGCGAAGGAAACCGAAGATGTCTGTCGCCACGCCCAGCCACAATCCCGCCCCCGCGCCTGCCCCTGCCGTCACCATCCGCCTTGCCACACCGGACGACTTGCCCGAAACCCACCGGATGCTGATCGCCCTGGCCGCCCGGACAGGCGCACAGTGCCGGATCACTCCGCCCGTCCTGGCGCGGATCGCGCTGGAGGGCCGCGCCGCGCGGCTGCTGGTCGCGCAACGCACGGACAGCCCGCAGCGCCATCCGGTCGGGTTCGCCCTGCTTCTGGTCGGGCACAACATGGTGGCGGGGGCGGATTGGGGCTTTGTCGAGCAGCTTTACGTGCAGGAGCCCGACCGCAAGCGCGGCATTGGCCGGGCTTTGCTGGCTGCGGCGCGGCAGATGGCGGCCAGGGCCGGGTGTCAGGGGGTAACGATCAGCTCGCAGCCCGAGACCGATGGGTCGGCGCTGGTCTGGCGGGCGCTGGGGCTGGACCTGTCCGAAGCGCCGCGATTTGCGGCGGAGTAAGCGCTAATGGTCGTCGTGCGCGTGGTCGCGGTCGATGACATAGCGCTTGTCGCAGTAGCCGCATTCGACCCAGCCGGTGTCTTGCGGGATCGTCAGCCAGACTCGGGGATGCCCAAGGGCGCCCTCGCCGCCGTCGCAGGCCACTTTCCAGGTGGTGACGGTCTGGGTCTCGGGGGCTTCGGTGGGCATGGGCAGGGTCCTTTGCAAGTCCGCAATGCCTTTTAGCGGCGGAGGGGCCGGGGGCACAAGAGGGATGCGGGAGCGGAAAAAGAAGGCGGGGCGGCGGGAGGGCGCGGCGGGGTGGTGGGCGAACCTGCCTGACGGCAGAACCGCCCACCCGCAGTCACCCGCAGTCACCCCCAGTTACCCCCAGTCACCCGCTGTCACCCGCCGATCAGCGCCCCGCGCGATTTCAGCGCAGCCAGCCAGGAGAGGCCCTGCGCAGTGCCCTTCGCCGGGCGATATTCGGCGGCGATCCAGACCCCGGGGCAATGCGCGTCGATCTCGTCGCAGAGGTCGGGAAGCGAAAAGCCCCCGCCGCCCGGTTCGTTCCGGGCCGGGAAACCCGCGATCTGCACGTGATTGATCCGGTGGCGCTGGTCCTGCCACACCGCCCCGGCGTCCCCATGCAGGCGGGCGGCGTGCCAGAGGTCGAACTGCAGGCCGATCCGGGGGCTGGCGATGTCGTCCAGGATGCGGGCGGCCTGGTCGTAGTCGTTCAGGAAATAGCCCGGCATGTCATCGGGGTTCAGCGGTTCCAGGCAAAGCGTCAGCCCGGGCGCTTCGGCCAGGGCCCAGGTCAGGTTCTCGACATAGCACTGTTCGGCCTGCGGGCCCTTGGCGACCCCGGCCATCACGTGCACGCGGTCGGCCTGCAGCCGGGTGGCATATTCGGCGGCGCGCAGGAAGCTGTCGCGAAAGCGCAGCTCCATCCCCGGGACGGCGGCGAAGCCCCGGTCCCCGCTGGCCCAGTCGCCCGGCGGCGTGTTGATGAGCGCAAGCGGCAACCCGTTCAGGGCACGTTCCCAATCCGCCATCGGCGCGTCGTAGGGGAACAGCACCTCGACCCCGTCGAACCCGCAGCGCTGCGCCCAGTCGGGGCGGTCAAGCGTCGGAACCTCGGTGAAGAGCAGGGTCAGGTTGGCGGCGAAACGGGGCATGTGTTGTTCAGGGCAATTCCGACGAAGGGATGACCGGGAAGAACTGCCCCGAGGACCATAGCCCGAACCACTTATGCCCGTCGTGCACCTCATGGCAACCCAGATCGATCAGCCGGTAGAAGGATTTCCGGTCGATCAGCGCCCAGAGATTGCTGCGGATCAGGATGTAGGGCGAGGGTTCGCCCGTCCCTGCATCGCGCTCGACACGCAAGGGGTGGTCGGGACCAAGGACCGCCACATCCCCGGTTTTCGTGGTGAAGCTCAGGATCTGGTCCGGACCTTCGCCCGTCCGGTCGAAGTCGATGGCCAGAAGCGGGGCGTCATCGACGGTGATCCCCACCTTCTCGGCCGGCGTCACCAGGAAGTAGTCTTCGCCCTCGCGCTTCAGGATCGAGGAGAAGAGCTTGACCAGCGGCGCGCGGCCGATTGGCGTGCCAAGGTAGAACCAGGTGCCGTCGCGCGCGATGCGCATGTCGATGTCGCCGCAGAACGGCGGGTTCCACAGGTGGACCGGGGGCGGACCCTTCTGCCCGGCGGCCCTGGCGGCGGCGGCGAGGGTATCGGCATTGGGCTTCGGTGGGGGTGTCTGCATGGGCGGGCAGTCTAGCGGGGCTGGGGGCAGGTGCAACCGGGTCTGCAAGCGGAGGGGCGGTCGGGCCGGGAGAGCAAATCTTTTCGAAAAGATTTGCAAAAGCCTTGGAAGGCTTTTGGCCCGGCCCTGACGCGCCTCTCACGATCATTTGTGTCAAGTCGCCTTTTGCCATTTGTACCCGCCGGGATACTTCGCTTTACTGGCGGGGATGGACCCTGAAGGGAGCTTGAGGCATGGCCGACACCAAGGCGCTGGTCGCGGAAATCGAGGCGCTGGGCGCCACCCTGGGGCAGGCGAAGGCCTCGATCAACCGCCGCTTCATCGGGCAGGAGAAGGTCGTGGACCTGGTCCTTGCCTCGATGCTTTGCGGCGGTCATGCGCTGCTTGTCGGCCTGCCGGGGCTGGGCAAGACCCGGCTGGTGGACACCTTGGGCACGGTCATGGGGCTGAAGGCCAACCGCATCCAGTTCACGCCGGACCTGATGCCCGCCGACATCCTGGGCTCCGAGGTGCTGGACACCGCCGCCGACGGCAGCCGGGCCTTCCGCTTTGTCGAAGGGCCGATCTTCTGCCAGCTTCTGATGGCCGACGAGATCAACCGCGCCAGCCCCCGCACCCAGTCGGCGCTGCTGCAGGCGATGCAGGAAAAGGAAGTCACCATCGCGGGCCAGCACCGCGCGCTGGGCAGGCCCTTCCATGTCCTGGCGACCCAGAACCCGATCGAGCAGGAGGGCACCTATCCGCTGCCCGAGGCGCAGCTTGACCGCTTCTTGGTGCAGGTCGACGTCGACTACCCGACGCGGGCGACCGAACGCGACATCCTGATCGCCACGACGGGGGCCGAAGAGGCCGAGGCGCATCAGGTCTTCACCGCCGAGGGGCTGATCGGCGCGCAATCGGTGATCCGCAGGATGCCGGTGGGCGAGCAGGTGGTCGAGGCGATCCTGGACCTTGTCCGCTCTTGCCGCCCGGGCGAACCCGAGGGGCGTGAGCTGGCCGACAGCCTGTCCTGGGGCCCGGGTCCGCGCGCGGCGCAGGCGCTGATGCTGACGGTGCGCGCGCGCGCGCTGCTGGACGGCCGGCTTGCGCCCTCGATCGCCGACGTGGCGGACCTGGCGCAGGCGGTGCTGGTGCACCGGATGGCGCTGTCCTTCGCCGCCCGCGCCCGGGGCGAGACGCTGGCCGGGATCATCGCCCGCGTGACCCAGCGCACGCTTGGGCTTGAGGCCGCAGCGTGAGCACAGCCCCCCAGCCGCCGACCAGCGACCTGCGCTCGCGCGCCGAGGCGCTGGGGCAGACCCTGCCGCCGCTTCTGGCCGAGGCCGAGATGCTGGCCTCGACCGTGATGATGGGCGAGCATGGCCGCCGCAGGGCCGGTCTTGGGGATGAGTTCTGGCAGTATCGCCCGGCGCATCAGGGCGATTCGGTGCGGATGGTCGACTGGCGGCGGTCGGCGCGGTCGGACGCGCATTTCGTGCGCGAACGCGAATGGCAGGCGGCGCAGTCGGTGACGCTCTGGGTCGATCCGGCCAAGTCGATGAGCTTTGCCGGCGACAAGACCCGCGCGCCCAAGGCCGACCGGGCCAGGCTGCTGGGCCTGGCGCTGGCGGTGCTGCTGCTGCGTGGCGGCGAACGGGTCGGGCTGGCGGGCCTCGCCTCGCCCCGCGCCGGGCGGGCGCAGCTTTTGCGGCTGGCCGAGCGGCTGTCGGGCGAGGCGGCGGGCGAGACGGCGGGCGAGGACTATGGCGCTCCGCGGACCGAGGGCATGGTCAGTCATGGTCGCGCCGTCTTCCTGTCCGACTTTCTGGGCGACCTGTCGGGGATCGAGGCCGGGCTGGCCCGCGCTGCCGACCGGGGGGTGAAGGGGGTGCTGATCCAGGTCCTTGATCCCGCCGAGGAGGAGTTTCCCTTCGACGGCCGCACCATCTTTGAATCGATGGGCGGCACCATGCGGCACGAAACCCAGCGGGCCGGAGACCTGCGGACCCGCTATCTGGCGCGTCTGGCGGAACGCAAGGACCGGCTCGCCGGGCTGGCCCGCGCCGTCGGCTGGCACTACACCACCCATCACACCGGCCATCCGGCGCAGTCGGCCCTGCTCTGGGCCTATCTGGCGCTGCAGGGGGGGCGGTAGGTGTTCACCCTTGGCCCCATCGGTTTCGCGGCCCCCTGGCTGCTGGTTGCCCTGATCGCGCTGCCGGTCCTGTGGCTGCTGCTGCGCGCCGTGCCGCCCGCGCCGATCCGGCGGCGGTTTCCCGGCGTGGCGCTGCTCCTGGGCCTGAAGGACGAAGAGGCCGAGACCGACAAGACGCCCTGGTGGCTGCTCTTGCTGCGGACGCTGGCCATTGCCGCCGTGATCATCGGCTTTGCCGGACCGGTCCTGAACCCCGACGACCGTGCACCGGGGACGGGGCCGATGCTCATCGTCGTCGATGGCGGCTGGGCTGATGCCCGCGACTGGCCGCAGCGGCTGGAGAAGATCGAGGCGCTGGTGGCCGAGGCGGGCGCGCAGGGCCGCCCCTTGGCGCTCTTGCGCCTGACCGATGCGCCGGGTGTGGTGGACTTCCAGACCTCGGAAGCCTGGGCGGGGCGGGCCGCAGGTCTGCAGCCGCAGGCCTGGGCGCCGGCGGGCTTTGCCGACTGGGCCCAGGTGCTGCCCGAGGGGAGCTTCGACACGACCTGGCTGTCCGACGGCCTGGCGCATGACGGGCGCGACGCGCTGCTGTCCGCCCTGCAATCGCGCGGCGAGGTCCGGGTGATCGAGAACATCCGTGCCGTCCACGGTCTGCACCCCCCGCGGTTCGAGGATGGCAAGGTCGTCGTCTCGGCCAGCCGGATGCCGGCCGGCGAGGCGGGGTCGGTCGAGGTCGTGGCGCAAGGCCCGGACCCGGCCGGGATCGAGCGTGACCTTGGCCGCGTGACGCTGGCCTTCGCGGGCGGGGCGGCGACTGCCGAGGCCGCGATGGACCTGCCGCCGGAACTGCGTAACCGGATCACAAGGTTCGTGCTGGAGGGCCAGCGCACCGCCGGGGCCGTCATCCTGGCCGATGACAGCCTGAAACGCCGCAAGATCGCGCTGATCCAAAGCGGCGCGGACGAGGAAACCCTGCAGCTTCTGTCGCCGCTGCACTACCTGCGCCAGGCGCTGGCGCCCACGGCGGACATCATCGACGGCAACCTCAGGGACACTCTTCTGGCCAATCCTGACGTGGTGATCCTGGCCGACGTGGCCGAAATCGGCGGGCCGGACCGCGATGCGCTGCTGGAGTGGGTCGACAACGGCGGCCTGCTGTTGCGCTTTGCCGGGCCGGTGATGGCCGCCAGCGACGTCAGCCGCATCGACGAGGACCCGCTGATGCCGGTCCGCCTGCGCGAAGGCGGCCGCACTGTCGGCGGCGCGATGAGCTGGGGCGAGCCGAAGGCGCTGGCCCCCTTCCCGGAAGGTTCGCCCTTCTTCGGGCTGACCGCGCCGCCGGACGTCGTGGTGCGCGAGCAGGTGCTGGCGCAGCCCGACCCCGACCTGACCGAACGCACCATCGCGGCACTGGACGACGGCACGCCGCTGATGACCCGCAAGGTGATCGGCGGCGGGCAGGTCGTGCTGGTCCACGTCACCGCCAACGCCGAATGGTCCTCGTTGCCGCTGTCGGGGTTGTTCGTGCAGATGCTGGAACGGCTTGCCGTCTCGACCAGGCCCGCCCGGCCCGAGGCGGCCGACCTCTCTGGCCAGATCTGGTCGCCCGAGGTGGTGCTGGACGCCTATGGTTCGGCCTCGGACGCGGGCGAGTTGCCGGGGGTCGAGGGCGAGGCGCTGGCAGAGGCGATTGCGGCAGGCCCGTCGCGCGACTTCCGGCCGGGTCTGTACGCGGGCGCGGATCGGCGGGTGGCGCTGAACGTGATGGGCGAGGAGACCACGCTTGTGCCTGCCGTCTGGCCGCAATCGGTGCCGGTGGACCGGCTTGAGGCGCGGGCGGTCCAGGCCCTGAAGGGCGACTTCCTGACCTTCGCGGCGGTTCTGCTCTTGCTGGACGTGCTGGCCGCGCTCTGGCTGGCGGGGCGCCTGCGCGGGATCGCGCGCGGTTCGACAGCGGTGCTGGCGCTGGCGCTTCTGGCTGCCACGCCGCGCGAGGCGGCCGCTCAGGACACCCCCGCGCCGAACGACGACTTCGCCATCCAGGCGACAACCTCGGTCGTCCTTGCCCATGTCCTGACCGGCGACCCGCAGGTGGACGAGCTGGCGCGGCAGGGACTTCTGGGCCTGTCCGACAAGCTGTGGCAGCGCACCTCGGTCGAGCCGATGATGCCGATGGGCGTGGATATCGAGACGGACGAGCTGGCCTTCTTCCCGTTTCTCTACTGGCCCGTGGTGGCCGGCGCGGCAGAACCCTCGGACGCGGCCTATGCCAGGCTGAACCAGTATCTGCGGACCGGGGGGATGATCCTGTTCGACACCCGCGACGCCGACCTTGCCGGCTTTGGCGGCGGCACCACGCCCGAGGGCCAGGCGTTGCAGCTGATCGCCTCGGGCCTGGACATCCCGCCGCTGGAGCCGATCCCGCTGGACCACGTGCTGACCCGGACCTTCTACCTGTTGCAGGACTTCCCCGGACGTCACCAGGGCGGGCAGCTCTGGGTCGAGGCTGCGCCCGATGCCGAAGCCGTCGCCGCCGAGGGGATGCCGTTCCGCAACCTCAACGACGGGGTGACGCCGGTGGTGATCGGCGGGGCGGACTGGGCCGCGGCCTGGGCGACCGATGATCTCGGTGTGCCGCTGGTCCCCGTCGGGCGCGGCTTTGCCGGCGAGCAGCAGCGCGAGATCGCCTACCGCTTCGGCATCAACCTCATCATGCATGTGCTGACCGGCAACTACAAATCCGACCAGGTCCATGTGCCCGCCCTTCTGGAAAGGCTGGGCCAATGAGCGCCTCTGTCATCTTCGCGCCCCTCGTGTCCCTGTGGCTGGTCTATGCACTGGCGGCGGCCGCGGTCCTTCTGGTCGGGCTTGCGCTGTTGCGCGGGCTTTCCGGCTGGTGGATCCGCGCGCTGGCGCTTGGCGCGCTGGTGCTGGCGCTGGCCAACCCCGCCTTGCAGGAAGAGGAACGCCAGAACCTGTCCGACATCGTGATCCTGGTCGTCGACGAAAGCGCCAGTCAGGAACTGGGCGACCGCAGGGCACAGACCCAGGCCGCCATCGCCTCGGTCGAGGCCGAGATCGCCCGGATGCCGAACACCGAACTGCGCATCCACCGGGTCGGCGACGGGGACGAGGATTCGGGGACACTGGCCCTGACCGCGCTGTCCGAAGCCCTGGCCGAAGAGCCGCGCGCGCGGGTGGCGGGGGTGATCCTTCTGACCGACGGCCGGGTCCATGACCTGGGCGTCGTCCCGAACCTGCCCGCGCCCCTGCAGGTGCTGCTGACCGGCCGCGAAGCCGACTGGGACCGCCGCATCGTCGTGAAGAACGCTCCCGCCTTCGCCATCATCGGCGAGGAGTTCCAGCTTGAACTTCGGGTCGAGGATGTCGGCGCCCCGCCGCCGCTTGGCGCCGAGGTCGAGCTGACCATCGCGGTCGACACCGAGGAGCCGGCGACCTACATCGTCCCCTTGAACCAGGACCTCGAACTGCCGGTCACGCTGCCGCACGGCGGGGCGAACGTGCTGCAATTCTCGGTCGCGCCGGTCGAGGGCGAGATCACCGACCGCAACAACGCCTCTGCCGTCCAGATCAACGGGGTCCGCGACCGGCTGCGGGTCTTGCTGATCAGCGGCGAGCCGCACGCGGGCGAACGGGTCTGGCGCAACCTGCTGAAATCCGATGCGGCGGTCGATCTGGTCCATTTCACCATCCTGCGCCCGCCGGAAAAGCAGGACGGCGTGCCGGTGGACGAGCTGTCGCTGATCGCCTTTCCCACGCGCGAACTTTTCGTCGAGAAGATCGACGAATTCGACCTGATCATCTTCGACCGCTACCGGATGCGGGGCATCCTGCCGATGTCCTATATCGAGAACATCGTCGCCTATGTCCGGGGTGGCGGCACCGTCCTGGTCGCCGCCGGGCCGGAATTCGGTGCGGTGGACAGCCTCTACCGCTCGCCGATGGCCCAGATCCTGCCGGTCTCCCCGACCGCGCAGGTGGTCGAAGAGGGCTTCCGCCCGGCGCTGACCGACCTCGGTCGCCGCCATCCGGTGACCGAGGGGCTGGAGGCCGAGGCCCCCGAAGGCGGCTGGGGCCGCTGGTTCCGGCTGATCGAGGTGGAGCAGGTTGCAGGCCAGGTGCTGATGTCCGGCCCGCGCGATCTGCCGCTCTTGGTCCTGAACCGGGTCGAGCAGGGCCGGGTCGCCGTGCTGGCCTCGGACCACGCCTGGCTCTGGGGCCGCGGCTTTGAAGGCGGCGGGCCGCAGCTGGAACTTCTCCGCCGCCTCGCGCACTGGATGCTGAAAGAGCCGGAGTTGGAGGAAGAAACGCTGACGGCCGACGTGACCGGCGAGGTGATGACCATCACCCGCCGGACCCTGGCCGAAGCGGCACCCGGCCCGGTCACGATCACCGGACCCGATGGCACGGTGACAGAGCTTGCCCTGCCGATGGCCGCGCCGGGCCGCTTTGAAGCGGTGTTCCAGGCTCCGGTGCTTGGCCTGTATCGGCTGGACCAGGGCGAGTTGACCCGCGTGATCGCCGTCGGCCCCGCAACGCCGCGCGAATTCGTCGAGACGATTGCCTCTGGCGCGGACCTGGCACCGCTTGCCGAGGCGACGCGGGGTGGTGTCACGCGGCTGGAACCCGGCACCCCCGACATCCGCGCGGTGGCCGAGGGCCGCCTTGCCGTGGGTCGCGGCTGGATCGGCATCACCCCGCGCGAGGCCTACCTGACCACCGAGGTCAACGTCGCGCCCTTCCTGCCCGCCTGGGCCTGGCTTCTGCTCGCCGCGGGGCTTGCCGTGATCGCCTGGCTGGTCGAGGGCCGCAGGGGGGCAAAGGCCGCCTGAGCCTGCCTCGGCCCCGGCCTGACCGGGGCCTCCCCCTTGCCGCGCGGCTGCTGCCGCAAGGTCAGGACGGGTTTCCGTGACACGAATCGATCCCTCCGTCATCCTGTCCGCAGCGCAGGCGAAGGAGTGCCGGATGTCGGATGTGGATGTGGTGATCGTGGGCGCGGGCTGCGCGGGACTGGCGGCGGCCAGGCGCCTGCGGACCTCGGGGCTGACCGTCCGGGTGGTCGAGGCAATGGACCGGATCGGTGGCCGCGCCTTGACCACGACCACGGATTTCGGCGTCCCCTTCGACATCGGCTGCGCCTGGCTTCACGCCGCCGACCGCAACCCGTTCTTCCCCGAAGCCGTCGCGGCGGGCTGGACCTTGCAGCCCCATGACGTCGGGCTTGACCACCTGTGGATCGGTCGCCGGAAGGCCACCGAGGCCGAGATGGCGGCCGAAAAGCGTACCGAGGCCGAACTTGCCGCCTGCATCCAGCGACACAAGGGCACCAGTGACCGGCTCTCGACTCTGGTCGAGGCCTGCCACAGCCTGCGCGTCAGCGCGACCTTCGCCGGGCCGATGGACTTTGGCGCGGACGATGACGAGATCAGCGTGACCGACTACCGCGCGGCGGCAGAGCTGGACCCGAACTATCTTACCCGAGAGGGCTTTGGCGCGCTGATCCACCGCTGGGGCGCCGAGGTGCCGGTGACACTGGGAACGCCCGTCCGTCGCATCCGCTGGGACGGGCCGGGGGTCGAGGTCGAGACGACGCAAGGCACGATCCGCGCACAGGCCGTCATCGTCACCGTCTCGACCGGGGTCCTTGCCTTCGAGGACATCGCCTTCACTCCCGACCTGCCGGACAGCCACCGGGAAGCGATCTGCGACCTGCCGATGGGGCTTTTGACCAAGATCCCGGTGCAGATCGACGGCACGCGGCTTGGCCTGAAACCCTTCGACGATGTCCTGATCGAACGCCATGCGCGCCACGACCTGTATTTTCTGGCCTTCCCCTTCGACCTTGACCTGATGGTCGGCTTTGTCGGCGGCGACTTCGCCTGGGAGATGGAGGCGGCGGGCCGCGCGGCGGCGGTGGATTTCGTGACCGACCGGCTGGTGGACATCTTCGGCTCGGACGTGCGCCGCGCCGTCACCCACGGCACCATGACGAACTGGAGCGCCGAGCGCCACGTCCGGGGCGCCTATGCCGCCGCCAGACCCGGAAGGGCCCAGGCCCGCGAGGTGCTGAAGCGCCCGGTGGGCGAGCGGATCTGGTTCGCCGGCGAGGCGCTGGCCGGGGGCCTGAAGCAGACCGCCGCCGGGGCGCGGCTCTCGGGCGAGGCCGTGGCCGGGCAACTGGCCCTAAGGCTCGCGCGCCAGGATCACCTGGCGTGAATGGCTGGCAAATTCGCGCCGCAGCAGGATGCCGGTGGCCAGAACCGTGCCCGCCAGCAACCCCCAGGGGCCAAGCAGCCAGCCCAGGGCGGCAAGGGCGAAGTAGATCGACTTCAGGCCCCGGTTGAAGCTGCGCGCGGCGGTGATGTTGATCTCTGCCGCCTGGCCGGCACGGTGGAAGGCCAGGGGGTCCGCGGGATCGTTCGGGACGGCGGCCATCAGGATCGAGCAATAGCCGAACAGCCGGTGCGCCCAGACGAATTTCAACAGCGCATTGGCCAGGAACCCGATCACCGGCAGCATCTTCAGCGCGACCTCCGGCCCCCCGGACAGCGGAAGCTCGTCGGTCAGCCGCTGAACTGCGGCGGCATTGCCGATCAGCGCGACGCCGCCGCCGATGGCGATCATGCAGGCGCTGGCGAAGAAGGCGGTGCCCTGCCGCAGGCTGTCGATCAGCGTGGCGTCGAAGATGCGCGGCTGGCGGGTGACGAAGGTCCGCATCCAGTCGCGCCGGTAGTCCTCCATCAGCAGGGACACCGAAGGCAGGCTGCGCGGCGGATGCTCGCTCAGCCAGCCCGAGGCAAGCCAGGCCAGGACCAACCCCGCCAGCAGGATGAGGTCAAGTGTCGGAAGGCTGCCAAGGTCCAGTGTCATGCCCGAAGACTAGAGCCTATCCGACGCAGATAGAAGCGTCGGACAGGCTCTAAAGGCTTGGTGGTCGCCTGTCTTTCGTCAAAACCGGATTCCACTTTTGTCGGACAGGCTTCAGGGGCCGGGATTCTTCTTGTCAGCAGGGCAAATTGGTTATAATTTCTTACCAGTCAGCCAGGGGATCGCCGAATGGACATGCCAGCGCCCGACCAGGGGGTGATCGCCCGCAAGGCCCGGATCGTGGCGCGACTGCGTGCCGTCCTGCCCGCCGATGCCGTGATAGACGCGCCGGAAGGGCTGCGCGTCTATGAATGCGACGCGCTGACCGCCTACCGCTGCCCGCCGCTTGCCGCCGTCCTGCCCCGCACGACCGAGGAGGTCAGCGCCGTGCTGCGGGTCTGCTGGGAGCACGGCGTCCCGGTGGTCCCGCGCGGGTCGGGGACCAGTCTGGCCGGTGGCGCGATGCCGACGGCGGATTCGGTGATCCTGGGCGTCGCGCGGATGAACGCGGTGATCGAGACGGATTACGCGAACCGGTTCATCCGGGTGCAGGCGGGGCGGACCAACCTGTCGGTCAGCGGCGCTGTCGAGGCCGAGGGGTTCTTCTACGCGCCCGACCCCTCCAGCCAGCTGGCCTGCGCGATTGCCGGGAACATCGCGATGAACAGCGGCGGGGCGCATTGCCTGAAATACGGGGTGACGACGAACAACCTTCTGGGCGTGACTCTGGTGCAGATGGACGGGACGGTGGTCACGCTGGGCGGGCCCTGGGGCGAGCCGTCGGGGCTGGACCTTCTGGGGGTCGTCTGCGGATCCGAGGGCCAGCTTGGCGTGGTCACCGAAGCCTGGCTGCGCATCCTGCCCAAGCCCGAGGGCGCGCGGCCGGTGATGGCAGGCTTTGCCTCGAACGAGGTGGCGGGGGCCTGCGTTGCCGACATCATCAAGGCGGGCATCCTGCCCGTCGCGATCGAATTCATGGACCGCATGCTGATCCGGGTCTGCGAGGATTTCGCCCATGCCGGCTATCCGGACTGCGAGGCGCTGCTGATCATCGAGGTCGAAGGGTCAAGGGCCGAGATCGACGAACAGCTGGCCCTGATCAAGGTGATCGCCGCGCGGCACAATCCCGTGGCCTTTGTCGAGGCCGAGGATGAGGCCCAGGCCAAGCGGATCTGGCTGGGGCGCAAGTCGGCGTTTTCGGCGATCGGCAGGATCTCGGACTACATGTGCCTTGACGGCACGATCCCGGTTTCCAGCCTGCCTTACGTCCTGCGCCGGATCGGCGAGTTGAGCGAAGAGCACGGACTTGCCGTTGGAAACGTTTTTCATGCCGGTGACGGGAACATGCATCCGCTGATCCTGTATGACGCGAACAAGCCCGGCGATCTGGAGATCTGCGAACGGATGGGCGCCGATATCCTGAAGCTTTGCGTCGAGGTCGGCGGCTGCCTGACCGGCGAGCACGGGGTGGGGATCGAAAAGCGCGACCTGATGGCGGTGCAGTTCGCGCCCGCCGACATGGAGGCGCAGATGCGGGTGAAGGATGTCTTTGATCCGAAGTGGCTGCTGAACCCGGCGAAGGTGTTTCCATTGGCGACGAGCCTGACGCGGCGCGCTGGCTGAAGCCCCGGGGGCCAGCCCCCGGACCCCCCGGGATATGTCTGCAAGGATGAAAGGCAGGTCGATGCGGCCTTCGAGTGAAGCGGAACTGGCAGAAGCGGTGGCGGCGGCCTCGGGGCCGCTTCTGGTGCGGGGCGGCGGGACACGGACCATCGGCACTGCGCTGGGCGAGGTGCTGGAGACCGGCGGCCTGTCGGGGGTGGAGCTTTACGAACCCGGCGCGCTGACGCTGGTGGCAAAGGCCGGAACCCCCGTGGCCGAGGTCGAGGCGGTGCTGGCGGCGGACCGGCAGCGGCTGGCCTTCGAAGTGCCGGACCTGCGCGGCCTTCTGGGGCGCGAGGGCCTGTCGACCATCGGCGGGGTGCTGGCGGCCAACGCCTCGGGCCCGCGCCGGGTGCAGGTGGGCGCGGCCCGCGATGCAGCACTTGGGGTGCGCTTCGTCGATGGCAGCGGAGCCGTGGTCAAGAACGGCGGCCGGGTGATGAAGAACGTCACCGGCTATGACCTGGTGAAGCTTCTGGCAGGCAGTCGGGGGACCTTGGGGGTGCTGAGCGCGGTCAGCTTCAAGGTCCAGGCCCAGCCCGAGGCCGAAGCGACGCTGGTGATCGAGGGGCTGGCGGATGCGGCAGGGCTGGCGGCCTTGCGGGCGGCGCTGGGCTCGCCCTTCGATGTGTCCGGTGTGGCCAGACATTCGGGGCGGTCGCTGATCCGGGTGGAAGGCATGGCGGGCTCGGTCGGCTATCGCCTGGGCCGGCTGCGCGACCTCGTCGGTGGTGACGTCATCGAGGGCGATGCCTCGGCCAGGGCCTGGCGCGAGGTGCGCGATGTGGTGCCCCTGCAAGGCAGGCCGGGCGAGGTCTGGCGGATCGCCACCCTGCCGACCGCCGCCGCCGACGTGGTTGCGCGCCTGGGGGGCGCGGCTCTTTGGGACTGGGGTGGCGGGCTGATCTGGGTGCTGCTGGAGCCGGGGCGCGGTGCCGATGTCGCGGCTGCCGTCGCAGGCCGGGGCCATGCGACGCTGGTCCGGGGCGAAGGCGGTCCGGCCTTTCCTTCCGAGGCACCCGAGGTGGCGGCGCTGGTGGCCGGGGTGAAGGCGAAATTCGATCCGCGCGGAATCCTGAACCGGGGCATGATCTGATGCAGACGAATTTCACGCCGGAGCAGCTTGCCGACCCCGGAATTGCGCGCGCAAACCAGATCCTGCGGTCCTGCGTCCACTGCGGCTTTTGCACCGCGACCTGCCCGACCTATCAGGTGCTGGGCGATGAACTCGACAGCCCCAGGGGCCGGATCTACCTGATCAAGGACATGCTGGAAGCGGGCCGCCCGGCGGACGAAAAGACGGTCAAGCACATCGACCGCTGCCTGTCCTGCCTTGCCTGCATGACCACCTGCCCAAGCGGCGTGCATTACATGCACCTTGTGGACCACGCCCGCGCCCATATCGAAAAGACCTACCGGCGGCCCGTCATGGACCGGCTGCTGCGCGCGGTTCTGGCGCGGGTGATCCCCTATCCGGGGCGGTTCCGGCTGGCGCTGCTGGCGGCAAGGATCGGCAAGCCCTTCGCCTGGATGATCCCCGACGCGCGGGTCCAGGCGATGCTGCGGATGGCGCCGAAGACGATCCCTCCGGTCAGCCGCAACGACGATCCACAGGTCTTTGCCGCGCAGGGCGAGCGGCGGATGCGGGTCGCGCTGATGACCGGCTGTGCGCAGAAGGCGCTGAACACCGACATCAACGACGCCACCATCCGGCTTCTGCGGCGGCTGGGCTGCGAGGTCGTCGTGGCCAAGGGCCAGGGCTGCTGCGGGGCGCTGACGCATCACATGGGCAAGGCGGACCTGTCGCATGCTTCGGCCGCCGCCAATATCCGGGCCTGGATGGCCGAACGGCGGGCAGGGGGCCTGGATGCCATCGTCATCAACACCTCGGGCTGCGGGACGACGGTGAAGGACTACGGCCACATGTTCCGCACCGATCCCCTGGCCGAGGATGCGGCGACGGTGGCGGGTCTTGCCAGGGATATCAGCGAAGTGCTGACCGCGATCGGCCTGCCGCAAGGTGCGCCGAAGGGGCTGCGCGTCGCCTACCACTCCGCTTGCAGCCTGCAGCACGGCCAGCAGATCAAGTCCGCGCCGAAAGACCTGCTGACGCGCGCCGGTTTCGAGGTGGTCGAGCCCGCCGACAGCCATCTGTGCTGCGGCAGCGCCGGGACCTACAACCTGCTGCAACCCGCAATCAGTGCCGAGCTGAAACGCCGCAAGGTGCAGACGCTGGAAGCCAGATCACCGCAGGTGATCGCGGCGGGCAACATCGGCTGCATGATGCAGATCGGCTCGGGCACCGAAGTCCCGGTCGTGCACACGGTCGAACTGCTCGACTGGGCGACCGGCGGGCCACAGCCGCGCGCCTTGATCGGCTGACCCGAAGCCGGTGCTTGCGCGACCGGCCCCAAATCCGCCAAAGTCGTCGCATAGTCCTGAAGACCGCGCGGGCAAGAGGGGTTCCATGCGTCACCTGATCCCTGGTTTTCTGGCGGCAGGGCTGGCCCTTGCGGGCCTGGCACCGTTCCAGGCTCTGGCGCAGCCCCTGGACGACGGCATGGTCAAGCTGCAAACGGCGGATGACGCGCGCGGCTGGGATGCCGTCGGCAAGCTGGTCATGGGCAAGCACGGTTTTTGCACCGGGGCGCTGATCGGCCCGCAACTGGTGCTGACGGCGGCGCATTGCCTGTACGACAAGACCACCGGCGTCCAGATGCGCCCCGAAGAGATGGAGTTTCAGGCCGGCTTCCGCAACGGCCGCGCCGTCGCCTATCGCAGCGTCAGCCGCGCCGTGACGCACCCCGACTACCGCTTTGGGGCGACGGACAAACTGGACCGCGTCAGCGGCGACCTGGCGCTTCTCGAACTCAGCCAGCCGATTCGCCTGCCCTCGCTTGAACCGTTCGAGACCGGGGCGGCGCCGGTCCGCGGCGATCCGGTCGACGTCGTCTCCTACGCCCAGTACCGCGAAGAGGCCCCGACCATCCAGGAAGCCTGCGAGGTGCTGGCCGATGAACGTCAGGCGCTGATCCTGACCTGCAACGTCGATTTCGGCTCGTCCGGCGCGCCGGTCTTCACCTTCGAGAACGGGGTGGCGCGCGTCGTCTCGGTCATTTCGGCCAAGGCCGAGGTTGACGGCCGCAAGGTCGCCATTGCGGTGCCGCTGGCCGAGCCGCTGCTTGCGCTGCGCGCCGCGCTGGAAAGCAGCCGGGCCGATTCGTCCGGCGGGGCCAGGGCGGTGAGCGTGATTTCCGGCGGCACCGGGGCGGGTGCCAAGTTCGTCCGGCCATGAGGGCGCTTGCCGCGCTTCTTCTGCTGGCCGGCGCTGCGGTGGCGCAGGAAAACTCCGGCCTTGTCGAACTGGTCACCCGTGAAGACCTGCGCGGCTTTGAACCCGTGGGTCGGGTGAACATCGCGGACGGGGGCTTTTGCACCGGGGCGCTGATCGCGGCCGATCTGGTGCTGACAGCAGGCCATTGCGTGCTGGACCCCGGCGGGGTGCCGGTGGCCGCCGACCGCATCACCTTTCACGCCGGTCTTGCCTACGGCACGGCACTGGTCGAGGCCGCTGTCAGCAGAACCATCGTCGACCCGGCCTACCGCAACCTCGACCCGGTCCCGGTCGAGATGATCGACCTTGACGTGGCCCTGCTTCAGCTGGCCCAGCCGATCCCCAGCGCGGTGATCTCGCCCTTCGTGGTCGCCCGGCCCGCGAACGGCGACGAGGTCAGCGTCGTCTCCTATGCCGAGGGCCGGGACGAGGCGCTGTCGTGGCAGCGGGTCTGCAAGGTCGTCGGGCGCGACGACCGCCTGATCGCGGTGGACTGCGACGTGACGCACGGCTCGTCGGGGGCGCCGGTGCTTGACCGGTCGGGCTACCGGGCGAAGATCGTGTCGATGATCTCGGCGGGCGGCGAATGGAACGGGCAGACCGTGTCGTTCGGCATGGAACTGCCCGAGCAGGTCGATCGGCTGAAGGCCGCGCTGCGCCGGGGCCAGGCGACAAGCGAGGCCGCCGTCCAGCCGGAGCAGAGCGTGGGAACCGGCGTCACCGGGATGCCGGGCAAGCCGCCAAAGCGCATCACCTCTGGCGCAGGGGCAACGGGCGGGGCCAAGTTTCTGGCGCCCTGAACGTCTTGAAACCGGGTTTTCCGCTTCCTACCTGAGTGTCATCCGGGTGCCATGACGGGCCCGGGCAACCTGCCTTGCCCTCGCAAAGGGAAGGCGTCTGACATCGCTTCCAGGAGGATGACAATGCGCAACCTTGATTTCGCACCGCTTTACCGTGCCACCGTCGGCTTCGACCGCATCGCCGACCTGATGGACCGGGTCCTGTCCACTGACGTGGCTCAGCCGACCTATCCGCCCTACAACATCGAAAAGACCGCCGAGGATGCCTACCGCATCTCGATCGCCGTCGCCGGGTTCAGCCCGGACGACCTCAGCGTCGAGGTCAAGGACGGCTCGCTGCTCGTTTCGGCCCGCAAGGCGACCGACGAGGCTGACCGCACCTACCTGCACCGCGGCATCGCCACCCGCGCTTTCGAGCGTCGCTTCGCGCTGGCCGACCACGTCCGCGTCGCAGGCGCCGTGCATGAGCACGGGATGCTGCACATCGACCTTGTCCGCGAAGTCCCCGAGGCGATGAAGCCCCGCCGGATCGAGATCGCCCGTGCCAATGGCGCGACCAGGGTGATCGAGGCGAAGCCGGAACAGGTCAACTGAAGCCATCGCCATCCATTGGAAAAGCCCGGCACTTGGCCGGGCTTTTTCATGTTGGGCTCTTCACATCAGCCACGATCATCCCGGCACGACCGCCACCAGCGCGGCCATGCGATCCGTGCCCGGCGCCAGGACGGCAGGGTCTTGGGTTTCGGGTAAGCTTCGTGGCTTTTCCAGTAGGCCTCATCGGTCTGTGGTGGCATGTCCAACATGCCTTGCGACAGGGAGATGATGGTCAATGGGGTGGTCATGGCTCTCTCCTGCAGGGGTTGAATTCTGCAGCCAGCCTGCGTTCACACCGGTCTTCATGTCCTGAAAGAGGACGTTAAGATTTCCGAAATCCTGCAAACGCATCTGCGATCACTCGGGAAACCCGGCCAGGCGAAGGCCGTCCACGATCGGCGCAAACCGCTCGGGCAGAAGCGAGGGCTGCGACGCGATGATGCGCGACAGCCGGGCGTCCGGAGCAATCTGCCGCAACGCCCTCAGCCAGTCCCGAGCCTTGTCAAGTTGACCGAGATGCGCGTGTGCGGCGATCAGCATCCAGTAGGTGGGATCGAAGCAATCGTTCAAGGCCAGCGACCGCGATGCGAAACCTAGCGCAAGGGCATGGTCGCCGCGCAGGATATGGACATGGGCGGTTCCGGTCAGCGCAAAGCGGATCGAGCTGTCGGGCAACCCCAGCCGCAGCGCCCGGTCAAAATAGTGCAAGGCAATGTCAGGGTCGCCGCAATGGACATTCATGACCCCGGCCACCTGCAGGACGTAAAGGTCGTTCGGGTTTACCTGCACCGCCTGCTTGATGACGGCCATTGCGGCATCGTAGTCCCGCCCCGGCTGGATCAGCGCGATTGCGCATTGCGCCAGAATGCGCGCATCGCCCGCCGCATGGTGGATCCCGCGGCGGGCATAGTCGACGCAGCGCTGAACGTCGTCAGGATGGATCAGCGGCCAGCCCATGGCGCAGCGATGTTCCAGCGCCCAGACCATATGGCCGAGGATCTGCGGATTGTGCGGCTCTTGCTGCAGCGCCTTCTCCAGCAGGTCATGCGCGGCGCGGTTGCCCGCTTCGGTTTCGTCATCGATGAAGGCCTTGGCACGCAGCAGGATGTCATAGGTCTGGATGCTTTCGGGCCGGGCCTGGCGTGATTGCGCCAGTTCGGTCGCTTCGATGGCCGGGGCCACGATGGTTGCCACGCGCTCGGTGATGCGGTCCTGGAAGTCAAAGACCTCGTTCAGGTCGCCATCGAAACGCTCTGTCCAGAGGCTGACACCGCTCGCCCCGTCGACCAGTTGCGCCGTGATGCGCAGGCGTTCACCGGCGCGCCGTACCGACCCCTCCAGCAGGTAGCCCGCCCCCAGCTCTGCCGCGACAGTGCGGGAGTCATTCGATCGGCCCTTGTACATGAACGACGAACTGCGCGACACCACGGCCAGCTTGTTGAACCGGGTCAGCGCCGTCAGGATATCGGCCACAACGCCGTCGGCGAAATAGTCGGAGTCGAGGTCGCCCGACAGGTTCTCGAACGGCAGCGCCGCGACGACCGGACGGGTGTTGCCGACTGGCCCAGGCATCGGGCCGTCCGGTACGACCATCCGGTACCCCACGCGCGGCACGGTGATGATCCAGTCGCGGCCGTTGGCGTCTGTGCCCATCTGCTTGCGAAGGTTTGCGACCTGGACGGTCAGGTTGCCTTCTTCGACCACCGCTCCTGGCCAGACCCGGTCCAGGAGAACCGACTTGGGCACCGTGGCGCCGTTCGCCTCGATCAGGGCCAGCAAAAGGTCCGTGGCCCGCTGCCCCAGTTCGACAACCGCACCTGCACGCGCCAGGGTGCGCTGCACCGGATCAAACTGCAGGGGGCCAATCGTGTAGGGCATGGGCGGATGATACGCCGCACGGTCCGCAATGCAAAGAAAGCCGGGAGAGAGGCTCTTGCGGCTTCAATGGGCGGTCTGCCGCTGGGAGGGGATGCGCTTTGCCTTCACCGCCCCGACAGGCTCTGCGCCAGCCGCATCAGGTTGACCGCCTCGATCCGGTGGCCAAAGGCATCCTCGCCCCGGTTGGCCAGAGCCAGGTCGATGGCCTGGTCCCAGCCCCAGTCGCCCAGATGGACCGACCCCTGCAGAAGCTGCCCGAACCCCGCCACGGCCGCCGCAAACCGCGTTTCGGTCGAAGCCGACTCGTCCCCGGTGATCGGCGTCTCGACCAGCGAGGATGCGTCCTGGCCCGGAGCCTTCCAGCGCAGCCGCAGGAAGCCCAGCTCGCCTGCCGGTCCCCGGACCGGGGCCGAGCCATAGCGCAAGGGGTCATTCAGCACGGCATCCGACCCTGGGGCCGTCACCTCATAGATCGCCGTCACCTGGGTCCCCGCCCCGATCTCGCCCGCGTCCACCGCGTCGTTGCTGAAATCCTCGCGCCGGAGCGCGCGGGTCTCGTAGCCGATCAGCCGGTATTCCGCGACGGTGGCGGGGTTCCATTCAACCTGGATCTTCACGTCATCCGCGATCGGAAACAGCGCCCCGGTCAGCTGGTCGACCAGCACCTTCCGCGCCTCCGACAAGGTGTCGATATAGGCCGCCGTCCCGTTGCCGGTCTGCGCCAGCGCCTGCATCACCGCATCGTCCAGATTGCCCCGCCCGAAGCCCAGGACCGACAGATAGGTCCCGCTCTCGCGCTGCCTGGCGACATGGGCCTTCAGCCCCTCGGGATCGCTGATCCCGACATTGAAATCCCCGTCCGTCGCCAGCAGGACGCGCGTCACCTCGCCCTTGGCCTTCATCCCCTCGGCCACCCGGTAGGCCAGCGCCAGCCCCTCGGCCCCGGCGGTGGCGCCGCCCGCCGCAAGGTTGTCCAGTGACGACAGGATCGCGGCCCGGTCCCCCGCCGCGGTCGGTGGCAGCACCAGACCCGCCGAACCGGCATAGGTCACGATCGCCACCTGATCCTCGGGCCGCAGTTTCGGCAGCATCAGCGACAGCGACTGCTTCAGCAAAGGCAGCTTGCTTGCGTCCTGCATTGACCCCGAGGTGTCGATCAGGAACACCAGGTTCAGCGGCGGCCGCGCGGCCACGTCCGGCAAGGCCCCCTGGATGCCGATGGTCACCAGCCGCGTGCCGGGGTTCCAGGGCGTCGGCATCACGCTGACGGTCGAGGCGAAAGCCTGATCCCCCTCGGGTGCCGCATAGGCATAGGGGAAATAGTTCACCATCTCCTCGATGCGGACCTGTTCGGGCGTGGGCAGATAGCCCGAGGTCAGCGAGGACCGCACCACGGCAAAGGATGCGGTATCCACGTCGATCGAGAAGGTGGAGACCGGCTCCTCCGCCGTCACCTTGACCGGGTTCGGGGCTTCGTTGGCATAGGCCTCGGTGGTTTCGACCGGCAGGGCCATCACGTCCGGCATGGCCTCAACCATCGGCGCGGCTTCAAGGGCGACTGCGGCATCCATCTCCTGATCCGCCACGAGCCCCGCGACCGCGCCGCCAGCAGCCTGGCCCGGATCGCCGGACGCGCCGGTTGCGGCTTCGCCAGCCGCCGCTTCTTCGGCGAGGACCGGCGTTTGGGTGCGAAGCCCGGAGGTCTCGGGCCTTGTTGCCTCCGGCGTCTCTTTCGACGCGACGGGCGGCGCGACGGGCACCGCGACGGGCGTACCGATCCGCAGATCGGCCACCGGCAGGATCACCGCGACACCGATCAGCAGGGCCGCGACCGAGGTGACGGCGGCAAGGGCAGGGCGCGAGGTCAGGTGGCGGAACATGCGACGCACTCTGTTCAGGGGGGCCGCCTTGGGGCGGGCCTCACTGGAACGGGGCGCGTCTGTCGATCCTTGGAGCAGGTCGTGCAGTCGGGCGAAATTCTCCGTCGCAAGGGCCATTGCCCGCGCCTTTGCGTCCGCATCCGGGGCCGGTGCGGCCTGCAAGGCGCGGCGGAGGTCGTCAAGATCGCCGGTCATTTCGCGTCCTCCCTGGCCTTGGCCCGCAGGCGCTTCTTCACTTCGCTCATCCGCCAGGCGATTGTCCCCTCGGACACGCCCAGCACAGCCCCCGCCTCTCCTTGCGTCATCGCTTCGCCCAGAACCAGCGCCACGGTGTCCCGCAACTCGGGCGACAGCAGGGACATGGCCTGGGCCAGCCAATCCGCCGCCTCGGCCTGCACGGCGATCTCGTCCTGTCGCGCCCGTTCCCAGTCGCCCCAGCCCTGCCAGGCGCGCGCCCGGGTCTGCTGGCGCCGCCGCAGATCATGCGCGGCGTTGACCACCACCCGGTACAGCCAGGTGGTGAACCTGGCCTCGCCGCGCCAGTTCCGCAGCTTGGCAGGCAGCGCCGCGCAGATGTCCTGCGTCAGATCCTCGGCCTCGGCCTTCGATCCGGTCAGCCGCCAGGCCAGCCCGTGGATGCGGTCGTAGTGCCGCCCGACCAATGTGGCAAAGGCCGCCCGGTCTCCTGCGGCGGCGGCATTGGCAAGCATCTCGTCGGGCGTGTCCATCAGCATCACCTACACAGGACGCGCGCCACCCGGCAATCCTTGGGCCAGGTCACGAAAACCTGTGTCGGGAAATCCTTTGCACACCCCCCGCCACCCGCCAGCTTGCGCCAGATCCATCCCACCGGGTGCCCGATGCGTCTTCTGTCCCCGGTTCTGGCGCTCTGCCTTTCCGCCCCGCCGCTTGTCGCCCAGACCCTGAACCTGGCCAAGGACCCGGCCTGGGCCGACATCGCCCCCATCCCCGAAGGCGGCCCCACTCTGCGCGCCGGCGTCGAGGGTGGGCAGTTCTTCCTGCACCGCCAGCCTTGCCCGCCTGATGATCCTTCGGGACGGGCAGGTCATCGACCTCAAGGCCAGGGTCGCCCCCCGGGTCCATCGCCGCGAGACGCGGCTGGAGGCAGGCATCATCGACGGCACCCTCACTGCCGTCGTCCAGGTCCCCGACCTGCGGGTGGGCGATGTGCTGGACCAGGCCAGGCTGCTGGAGAGCCGCCCCCTTGTCGGCGGGGCCGAACGCAGCGGGTCCTCGTGGCTGGAGTGGTCGCGGCCGGTCGTGCTGTCCCGCACGCAGCTTACCTGGCCCAGGGACCTGCCGCCGGAGCGTGGAGCCATGCCCGACCGCATCACCCATCCGCGCCGCCTGCCGCTTTGGGTCGGCGGGCTCTGGGCGGGCCCTGGGTCGCCTCGCATGAGGTGCGGGTCAGGAACGGCCCGATCGAGTGCATCGCCCCGGAGCCGGTGACGATCAGCAACCCGGCCTTCGACTTCAGCCTTGCGACCACGGTCAGCGACGGCGGCGACCTGGTCCTGCGCTGGCGCTCTGCGCCAAGGATCCGCGCCGTCCCGTGGGACCTGACACCCGAAGAGATGTCTGGCCCGGGTGGGGGAGCACCCGGGCCAGCGCAGGCGACGGGCATCGGGGATCAGAACAGCAGCCCGTCGTAGACGCCGTAGGCCCTGGCCATGGACGACAGCGACGTGCCCTCGTCCCGCGCATAGGCAATGATCGCGTTGTAGGTGCCGGGGCCAAAGGCGCCGTCGATCCCGCCGCGGTAGTAGCCCCAGGCGCGCAGCTTGCGCTGGATCGCCTTGCGCTCGCTGGCCGAATAGCTCTGGAAGGCCCGCGCCGCCGGGGTCGCATGGATCGAGGTGGTGTGGCGCGGCTCGACATAGGTATGGCGCGGCTCGACATGGCGCGGCTCGACATAGATCGGCGCCGGAGCGACATAGACCGGGGCGGCCCCCATCCGGGCGCGGCGGTTCTTCAGGATCTCGTCGACGATCACCGCAGTGGCGACGCCGGCAACAAAGCCCTGTTCCTTCTCGCCCCAGGCGAGAGCAGGGGTGGCGGGAACGGCAGCGATGGTCAGCGCGGTCAGGCCGGCAATCACCTTGGTCTTGGCGTTCATGACAAAGAGCAGCATGTCGTGTCCTTTCGTGGTCTCCCGGGCAGTCCGGGGCAGGGTGCCACTGGTTATGGGCACCGGGGCCACGCTAGGCAAAATCACCGCCGCGCTAGGCGAAAGCGCGGGGTTGTTATCGGATAACCTGTTTGAATTCTGTGGGTTAGGTCAGATTTGCCCACTGCGCAGCAGCGTGGAAAGCCGTCCTAAACCTTCCTCAAGCCGCGCTTCCGGCCCGCCACCCGCCCCGATGCGGACATGCTGCGGCAAGCCATAGGCCGATCCCGGCAGCAGGAAGGTCCGGTACGGCGGCTGCAACAAGGCCCGCGCCAACGATTCGCCGTCGGTGCCTTCGACCCGTGCAAGGCCGATCAGCCCCGCCTCGGGCCGGTGCCAGCTTAACCGGGGCTCTCTGGCCACAAAGGTCTCCAGCCGGTCCAGCGTTGCGGCCCCTTGCTTGCGCGCCTGCGCCAGCGCGGCCGCCAGCCGCTCGGGCCGCAAGGCCACCTCGGCGATATGCTCGCCCAGGACGTTCATGATCTCGGACCCGTTCTCGCGCAGGATCATCGCATCGCGGATCACCTGCGGGTTCTGACAGATCAGCCACCCGGTCCGCAGCCCCTGCAGACCCAGCGCCTTCGAGACCGACCCCGTGGTGATCCCGAAGGGCGTCAGCCCCGCGATGGAGGGCGACCGCGCCCCGGCCCATTCCAGCCCCGCATAGACCTCGTCCACCACCAGCCAGATGCCGTGACTGTCGGCCAGCGTGGCAAGCGCCCGCAGATCGGCTTCGCGGATCAGCCGCCCGGTCGGGTTGTTCGGGTTGGTGAGGAAGATCATCCGCGTCTTCGGCGTGACCGCCCGCGCCACTGCCTCGGGGTTCAGTTCCCAGCCCTGCGTCTCATCGCGGGGGACTTCGACCAGCCTGGCGCCGATCGCCGTCGCCATCACCCCGGCCTGCGGCCAACCGGGAGCCTCGGTCACGATCTCGTCCCCGGCGGTCAGCAGCTGACGGAACAGAAGATAATTCGCCTCTGCCGCCCCTGCCGTGATCAGGACGCTATCCGGCGAAAGCCCCAGCCCGGCCTGGTCCAGCACCCGCTGCCGCAGGGCGGGCAAGCCCAGGAAGCTTGTCCCGTTCCAGTCCAGCGACAGGTCTGGGTCAAGGTCGGGCAGGAAGTCCTTCAACTGCGGAGACCGCGCGAGGGAAAAGCCGATGAAACACTCCGGCGGCTCGGCGGACGTCGTCTCCAGCAGGTAATCGAACAGTTTGTGAATGGTGACCTTCATCTGCCCCCTCGCGCAACACCAAGAATTTTAAGTAAAATTCTTGCAAATTCCTTACTCAAGGAATTTGGGCCCCTCACCGCACGTCGCGCCCCTGGTTCAGGATGATGACATTGCCCGACGCCACATCCCCGGTGGGCGAGACCAGGAAGCCGACCCAGTTGGCAATCTCGTCGGGTTGCATCGCCCGCCCATGCGGCATGGCGCTGATCGCGCGCGCCAGCACCGCCTCGGTCAGCACGTTGAACAGCGGCGTCTCGGTCATCGCGGGCGCAATCGAGTTCACCGCGATCCTGTCGCGCGCGTAGCGCCGGGCTAGGTCCTTGGTCAGCGTGTCCATCGCCGCCTTCGAGGCCCGGTAATGCGGCGGGTCGAAGACGTCGAAGTTGTAGGCCCCATTCGACGAGATGTTGACGATCTTCCGCACCCCCGCCCGCCCCGCCATCGCCTTCACCGCCCCCTGGCAGCAGTGGAAGGCCGAGGAAAAGTTGACCGCCATCTGCCGGTCCAGTTCCGCTGCCGGGATGTCGGGGAAGTCCGACATGAAGCAGGTCCCTGCGTTGTTCACCAGTGCGTCCACACCGCCGAAGCGCGCGGTCAGCCGGTCGAAAAGGTCCGCAATGGCAGCCGCGTCGGTCAGGTCCACCGCCTCGGCCACGAACCCCTCGCGGTCCGCCGCCATCGCCAGAAGCGCCGCGCCGTCAATGTCCACGCCGACGACCGTCAGACCATCGGCCAGAAGCCGGTCCACGAAGGCCCGTCCCAGCCCCCCGGCGGCTCCGGTGACGACGGCGATACGGGTGGTCATGGCGGCACTCCCCAGGCATGGAAAGGCCAGCCTAGGCCAAGGCCCCGGCTGGCTCAATCCGTCCTGTCAGAGGGTCAGGGCGCTTTTGGCAGCGCGTCGAAATCCGCCGCCGAGTGACGTTCGGGCAGTTTCTCCCAGTCCTCGCCCCAGGACCGGTTGACCTTCCGGCCCCGGATCACCGCCGGGCGGGCATCAATGCGCTGCGCCCAGGCCAGCACGTTCCCGTAGCTTGCCACATCCAGGAACTCGGCCGCGTTGTAGGCCCGACCCAGCACCAGATTGCCATACCAGGCGTAGATCGCCATGTCGGCCAGCGAATACTCTCCCGCCATCCACTCGTTCGCCGCCAGATGCTGGTCCAGGACGTCGAGCTGGCGCTTTGTCTCCATCGCATAGCGGTTGATCGCATATTCGATCTTCACCGGCGCATAGGCGTAGAAATGTCCGAAGCCGCCGCCGACGAAGGGCGCCGATCCCATCTGCCAGAACAGCCAGCTGAACATTTCGGTCCGCGTCGCGGGGTCTTTCGGAATGAAGGCCCCGCCGAATTTCTCGGCCAGATAGAGCATGATCGACGCGCTTTCGAACACCCGCTGCGGCGGGGTGGCACCATGATCCATCAGTGCGGGGATCTTGGAATTCGGGTTCACCGCGACAAAGCCCGACCCGAACTGGTCGCCCTTGCCGATGTCGATCAGCCAGGCGTCATACTCGGCGTCATGTCCCGCTTCCAGCAGCTCCTCCAGCAGGATCGTGACCTTGATCCCGTTCGGCGTCGCCAGCGAATACAGCTGCAACGGATGCCGGCCCACCGGCAGCACCTTGTCATGCGTCGCGCCGGCAATGGGCCGGTTGATGTTGGCGAAAGTGCCGCCCGAGGGCTGCTCCCATTTCCAGACCTTTGGCGGGGTATAGTCGTTCGGCATCGGAAAAACCCTTGGATTGCGGATCGGACACGAAAGCTAGTGCCTCTGCCGCAGCTGCGCCAGAGGCCCGAAACGGCGGGTGCGGACTGCCGAAATGCACATCAACGCAAAGGGGCGGCCCGAAGACCGCCCCCGGCGCAAGGTCTTCTGCCGTCAGATCGACAGGCAGATGTATTTCAGCTCCATGTAGTCATCCAGCCCGTGACGCGAGCCTTCGCGGCCCAGGCCCGACTGCTTGACCCCGCCGAAGGGCGCCATCTCGTTCGAGATGAGGCCGGTGTTCACGCCCACCATCCCGTATTCCAGCGCCTCCTGGACCCGGGTGATCCGGCCGATGTCGCGGGCATAGAAATAGCTCGCCAGCCCGAAGATCGTGGCGTTCGCAAGCGCGATCACCTCTGCCTCGGTCTCGAACTTGAACAGCGGGGCAAGCGGGCCGAAGGTTTCTTCCTGCGCGACCTTCATGTCGGGTTTGACGCCGGTCACAACGGTCGGCTGGAAGAAGGTCCCGCCCAGTTCATGCCGCTTGCCGCCGGTCACGATCTTGCCGCCGCCCGCCAGCACATCGGCGATATGCTCCTCGACCTTGTCGACCGCCGCGGCGTTGATCAGCGGCCCGGTGGTGACACCGGCCTTCAGCCCGTCGCCGATCGACAGCTTCTGCACCGCGGCCGCCAGCTTCTGCGCGAAGGCGTCATAGACCCCGGCCTGCACGTAGATCCGGTTGGCGCAGACGCAGGTCTGGCCGTTGTTGCGGAACTTCGAGATCATCGCGCCCTCGACCGCCGCGTCCAGATCGGCGTCGTCGAAGACGATGAAGGGCGCGTTGCCGCCCAGCTCCATGCTGCATTTCAGGATCTGGTCGGCGGCCTGTTTCAGCAGGATGCGGCCCACCTCGGTCGAGCCGGTGAAGGTCAGCTTGCGGATCAGGGGGTTCTCGCAGAACTCTTTCCCGATCTCCGACGACCGCTTCGAGGTGATGACCGAGAACAGCCCCGCCGGCACCCCGGCGCGTTCCGCCAGCACCGCCAGCGCCAGCGCCGACAGCGGGGTTTCCGCCGCCGGGCGGGCCACGAAGCCGCAGCCCGCGGCCAGGGCCGGGGCCACCTTGCGGGCGATCATCGCGTTGGGGAAGTTCCACGGCGTGATCGAGGCCGCCACCCCGATCGGCTGCTTCAGCACCTGGATGCGCTTGTCGCGCTGGTGGCCGGGGATGATCTCGCCGTAGGTGCGCTTGGCTTCCTCGCCGTAAAACTCGATGTAGGACGCGCCATAGGCGATCTCGCCCTTGGCCTCGGCCAGGGGCTTGCCCATCTCGGCGGTCAGGATCGTGGCCAGATCGTCCTGGTGCGCCATGCACAGGTCGAACCAGCGGCGCATGACCTGCGCCCGCTCCTTGGCGGTGCGGGCGGCCCAGTCGCGCTGCGCCTTGTGCGCAGAGGCGATGGCGCGGGCAGCTTCCGCCCGGCCCAGGTTCGGCAGCTGGCAGATCACGTCGCCGCGCGCCGGGTTCGTCACCGGGAAGGTCGAGCCATCGTCGGCCAGGATCCACTCACCCGCCACATAGGACCTGGTGACCAGCAGCGAGGGGTCTTTCAGCAGCGACGCAAGGTCGGTCACGGAATCAAGCATGTGGGCCTCCATTGATCGTTGAAAGGCCTGCCACGGGAGGCGCGGCATGTCCAGTTCCGAGGCGCGGTTCAGGCCAGGATTTGATCAAACCCCCGGCAAGCTGGACTTGTTCCCGACGCCGGGCGCAAATCTTTTCGAAAAGATTTGCAAATTCCTTCGAAGGAATTTGGCCCCATCGAACAAGGTCGCAGCCTACCCGTTCGCGTGCATCCGCTCGATGTAGGCGCGCATCTCCTCGGCCTCGTGCCGGGCCTCGCGCAACCCCTCCATCGCGGCTTTCAGCTCGGCCTCGGTCTGGCTGATGTGGTTCATCAGTTCCGCCTCGCGCTGTTCCAGATAGGCCAGCGCCTGGTCGCGCAGCTCTTCGGCCTCGTGCAGGGACTGGGCCAGCTTGTCCATCTCGGCCATGTCGCCGCCCTGGACCCGGGTGAAGCGGTGCAGCAGCCAGTGGGTGAACCAGCCCATCGCGAAGGCGACAAGCAGGATGATGGCGGTGGCGACGACGAATTCGGTGCGGTTCATTCTTCAGCCTTCAGCCTTTCGGGGCGCGGTTTCGGCGCGATGGTCTTTTCGGTCGGCGCGACCGAGGGGCTGGTGTCGCCGGAGAAATCGACACCTTCGGTCGCAGCCGCGGGGCTTTGCCCAGGGGCGGCCTCGGTCAGGGCAGGCTGCGCCGCGCCTTCGGCGGGCAGGTCGGCCACCTGCTCCACGCCCTGCAGCACGAACTCGATCCGCCGGTTCGCCTCGCGGCCTGCTTCCGTCTCGTTGTCGGCAATCGGTCGCGTCTCGCCGTAGCCCGATGCCGTCATGCCGGAAACGTCGACCCGGCGGCCCTGCAAGGCCAGCAGCACCGCCTCGGCCCGCGCCTGGCTCAGCGCCAGGTTGCCGCCTTCCGAGCCTTGGGAATCGGTGTGGCCGCCGATCTGCATCCTCATCGGGGGGCAGGTCGACAGGATCGCGGCCAGTTCGTCCAGCACGGGCCGCGCGGTCGTGGCGATCTCGGCCGAGGCCGGCGTGAAGGTGATCTTCGTGCGCGAGATGACGGCGTTCACGTCCGCGGCACATTCCTCGGGCGTCGGCAGCGCGGCCAGGGGGTCCAGCGCCTCGTCATAGCGGACGTTGACGCGGAAGGTCTGGCCCTGACCCAGCTCGTCCGACAGGATCTGCGTGATCCGGCCCCGCGTCGCCATCGATCCGGTGACGCCTGTCACCTCGACGAGGTCGGCGCGGACCAGAAGCTTGCCATGCTCGACTTGGGACAGGGCCTTCAGTCCTGCCAGCACACGCACCGGCCAGCCGTCGGGCAGCGTCTCGTCCAGGCGCGTCGCGGTCAGGACCTGGGCGCCGGAAAAGGCAGACTTGGCGAAGGCATCCACCGCCTGGCGCTGCATCTCGTCGGTCAGCCGCCCGCGCAGTTCCACTCGCCCGGCTTCGCTCAGGGTCGCGGTGAACTCGGCCGGGCCTTGCGCCGCGGTTTCCTTCTTCTCCAGCGTCGAGGTCAGCGAGAAGACATCCGGCAGCCCGGTTTCCAGCTCGCCCACCACCTTGTCGAAGGTCGCCTGCGGCACGTCGCTGCCCGCCAGCAGGGTGACATCGGCGTCCGAGAAGGTGATCGACCCCGACCCCAGTTCCGTCACCGCCGCGATCCCCAGGCCCACCGCTTCGGCCCAGCGGGGCGTCGGCGTGCCCAGACCCACCTGGCAGACCGAGGCCCCTTCCACCCCCGCCGTGGCCGCCGTCCGCAGGATCTGCGCCCGTGCGCGGTCGGTGTCGGCGGAACAGCTGTCGAAACGTGCGCCCTCGGCATCCCTGACGAAGCGCAGGGTGAAGGGGGTGATGACCGGACGCGGGGCCGAGATGTCCAGCACCAGTTGCACCTTGGCCGGAGCCAGCCCGCGCAGGTCCGTCTCCAGCCGCCGTTTTTCGGCCTCGCTGTCGGCGATGGCCTTGACCTCGACCCGCTCTGCCGAGACCGAGATCTTCGACAGTTCCAGCCGCTCCAGCGCCTTCAGCCCGAAGGCCAGCGCCTCGTTCCAGGTCTCGGGGGCCGGGTAATCCGCCGTCTCCAGCATGTCCGGCAGTTCGGTGCCTTGCGCCAATGCCGCAGCCGCCTCGGACAGTGCCGCTTCGGTCAGCCCGCCCTCGCCGGGATTTTCGGGGATCAACCCGCTCAGCTGCACCTCATCCTCGGTGCGCAGCATCTCGACGCTGAACTTCGGCGCCTCGATGGCCGAGGCCGGGGTCACATCCAGCCCGTCGCGGATGCGCGAGGTGTCGATCAGCGCGCCGACCATGTTCACCGCGCGGAAGCGGTCCGCCTCACGCGGGGCGGTGCCGGTCAGGCGGACCTGCAAGCCGTCGGTGTCCACGGTGATCCAGCTGATCCCGGCTTCGGCCAGCCTGGTCGTGACCACCTTCTGGGTCCGCGATTCGATCACCAGGGCCGCCCCGTAGGCGACCGAGATCATCACGCCCGCCGCCAGCAGATAGGCCAGCAGCGCAAGGGTGGTCGAGGACAGCTTGGCAAGGTGCGACAGCAAGGGAACCTTCCGGAAGACTCGGGACGCCCGTGCTTCCTAGGGGTTTGAGCGCGGCTGTTCAACCAAGCCATGCGGCGGCGGCAAGAAACGGCACGGGGATCAGCCCGGCATCCCGGTTTGCCCGGAACGCCTGCAGGCACGAGGCCGGATCGTCCAGGTCCAGCCGCCGCATCTGCCAGCCGATGTGCCAGCCCATCGCCCAGACGCCGCCCAGCGCCACGACGAAGGCCAGGGGCCGCTGCGCCTCGGCATGGGCCAGCACCACCGCCGCACCGAACAGGACCAGCGTCGCTGCCGCAAAGCCCCACAGCCAGCCCCGGCTTTTCTCGCCCAGCAGCCGCGCGGTCGACTTCACCCCGATCAGCGCGTCATCCTCGCGGTCCTGATGGGCATAGATCGTGTCGTAGTACAGCGTCCAGGCAATCCCCGCCGCGTACAGGGCCACTGCCGCCGGGGGCACCGTGCCCGCATGCGCCGCCCAGGCCAGCAAGGCGCCCCAGTTGAACGCCAGCCCCAGAAAGACCTGCGGCCACCAGGTGAACCGCTTGGCAAAGGGATAGATCGCCACAAGGGCCAGCGAGGCCACTCCCAGCCCCACGGCCAACCAGTTGTAGCTGAACAGAATTCCTGCCGCCAGCAGAGCCTGGATCGCCATCCACCCCAGCGCCGCCTTCACCGTCACCTGCCCCGAGGGCAGCGGCCGCGACCGCGTCCGCGCCACCTGGGCGTCGATCTCCCGGTCGGTGATGTCGTTCCAGGTGCAGCCCGCCCCCCGCATCAGGAAGGCGCCAATCCCGCAGGACAGCACCAGCCACAGGTCCCAGCCCCGAAACCCGCCGACACCCCCCGCCAGGGCAATCGCCCAGAGGCAGGGGATCAAGAGCAGCCAGGTGCCGATCGGCCGGTCGGCGCGCGACAGCCGCAGATAGGGCCGCGTCACCGGCGGTGCGTGGCGGTCCACCCAGTTCGCTTTCGGCGCGTCAGCCACCCGCCCCCCAGGTTCGGCCTCTGGCATTTCGGGCGCTTGGGTCATAGGTTCGGGCTCATGGATGCGAAGATCAGGCTCTATGTAGATCAGCCCCTTGCCCCGGGGCAAGCCGTGCGCCTGGCGCCGGACCAGGCGCATTACCTGACCGGGGTCATGCGCCTTGCCGCCGGGGCTGCCATCCTGCTTTTCAATGGCCGCGACGGCGAATGGCGCGCCACCCTGACCGATGCCGGCAAACGCGGCGCCATCGCGACCTGCGACAGGCAGACCAGGCCGCTTCACCTGCCCCCCGACCTCTGGCTTCTGTTCGCGCCGATCAAGAAGGCCCGCACCGATTTCATCGTCGAAAAGGCCGTCGAACTGGGCGCCGCCCGCATCCTGCCGGTGCAGACCCGCCACACCAACGCCGACCGCATCCGCCAGGACCGCCTGCAGGCCCACGCCGTCGAGGCCGCCGAGCAATGCGGGGCGACCTATGTGCCGCAGGTCGCCGAGCTTGCCGCACTTGACCGGGTTCTGGCGCAATGGCCGGAAGACCGCCGCCTCTACTGGTGCGACGAAACCGCCCTGGGCCAGCCCGCCACCCTGACCCCGACGACCGGCCCCGCTGCCATCCTGATCGGACCCGAGGGCGGCTTTTCGGCCGACGAGGCCGCCAGGCTTCGCGCCCGCCCGAACGTCATGCCCCTGTCACTCGGCCCGCGCATCCTGCGCGCCGACACGGCTGCGGTTGCCGCCCTGACCCTGTGGCAGGCCGCCTGCGGAGACTGGCGGTGATTGTCGAACAGGGACCGGACGACCGCGCCACGGTCGAAGCCCTTCTCACCGCCCGCATCGATCAGGCGATGTTTCCGCTGACGAACCTTCGCTCGCATGGCCTGACCATCGGTGATTTCCCCGGCCCGCACGACCACGCAACCCGCTTCTGGCGCACTGGCGAAAGCCTCGTCGCCGTCGCTGTTCTCTTTGCCGCCTCCGATGCCGCCGCCAAGGCCTGCCGCGCCATCGGGTTCCAGCCGTCCGAGCCCTTGGCGCTCTTCCTTCTCTCCACTCCCAGGCGGATCGCCCCATGTCCCTGATACGTCCCGAGCTTCTGGCCGCCGCCCACCGCTGGCGCGAGGTGATTGCAGGAGCGGCACTGGTCGGGCTTGGCGTCTGGGCGGCCAGCCGTGGCGGCTACCTTGTCACGCCGCTGGGCCTTGTCCTGCTGGCACTCGGCTTCGGCTGGGTGCTGACCGCCTTGCGCCGCCTGCGCTTTCAGCAGGAGGGCGAGGCACCGGGCATCGTCCGCGTGACCGAAGCCCAGATCGCCTATTTCGGCCCCCGCGTCGGCGGCTTTGTCGGCCTGCCCGACCTTGCGGAAATCCGGCTCCTTACCCTGCGCGGCCGCCGGATCTGGAAGCTGAAGCAGGGCGATGGCCAGCTTTTGCACATCCCGGTGGAAGCCGACGGGGCGCATACCCTGTTCGACGCCTTTGCCACGCTGCCCGGCATCGACATGGCGGCGCTGGTCGCAGCCCTTGGCTCGGACGCGGCACCCTCGGACAGCCGCGTGGTGGCGCTGGCCGAAGTCGACCGCCTGATCTGGGCGCGCAAGGGGGCGGGGGTCGTGGTCCGCTAGACCGCCGGACAGCCGAGAGCTTTCCTGTCAAAGCAGTCTGCCCTGGACACCACGCAGTGCGCCCTGGACGGGCTGCCGCAACCCCCCTTGACTTGCCCCCCGTCGCGCGACACCTCTTGGCGTCCGGTTCCCCAGGGGAGCCCAGCCAAAGCAGCCAGAAGTCCCGGAGCCCGTCCCCATGTCCATCCCTCAGTCCGGCGGCGGCCCGATCGAAAGCTTCGACCAGCTCGCCGCCTATATGGAGGCTGGCTGCAAGCCCGCCGCCGACTGGCGGATCGGGGCCGAGCACGAGAAGTTCGGCTGGCTGACCGACACCCGGCACCCTTTGCCCTACGCCGGGCCGCGCTCCATCTCGGCCATCTTCGCCGCGCTGGAGGCCCGCTTCGGCTGGACCCCGGTGCGCGAGGGTGAGAACGTCATCGGCCTGACCCGGAACGGGGCGAACATCAGCCTTGAACCCGGCGGCCAGTTCGAGCTGTCCGGGGCCCCGCTGGTCTCCGCGCTGGACGTGAGCGCCGAGCTGCAGAACCACCTCGACGAGGTTCGCCAGATCGCCGAGCCGATGGGCGTCCGTTTCATGGGGATCGGGGCCGCCCCGGAGTGGACGCATGACCAGATGCCGGTGATGCCCAAGGGCCGCTACCGGCTGATGACCGACTACATGGGCCGCGTCGGCACCCACGGCACGCAGATGATGTACCGGACCTGCACCGTGCAGGTGAACCTTGACTACGGGTCCGAGGCCGACTTCGTGCAGAAGATGCGGGTGGCGCTGGCCCTGCAGCCGGTCGCCACGGCGCTCTTTGCCGCTTCGCCCTTCTTCGAGGGCAAGCCCAACCACCACCGCAGCTGGCGCAGCCGCATCTGGCGCGGGCTGGACGACAGCCGGACCGGGATGCTTCCCTTCGCCTTCGACCGGGACATGGGTTTTCAGGCCTATGTCGACTGGGTGCTCGACGTGCCGATGTACTTCGTCTACCGCGACGGAAGATACATCAACGCGCTGGGACAAAGCTTCCGCGATTTCCTGGCCGGAAAGCTGCCCGCTCTGCCGGGCGAGAAGCCCACCCTGTCCGACTGGGCCGACCACATGACCACCGTCTTCCCCGAGGCCAGGGCGAAGAAGTTCATCGAGATGCGCGGTGCCGACTGTGGCGACCAGGCGCATATCGCCGCCCTTCCGGCCTTCTGGGTCGGGCTGATGTATGACCAGACAGCACTTGACTCTGCCTGGGACCTGGTCAGGGGCCTGGATGCGGAAACGCGCGAGGGGTTGCGCGTCGCGGCCTCGGTCTCGGCCCTGCAGGGCCAGGCGGGAGGGGTCCGGCTACTGGACCTTGCCCGCGCGGCGGTGGGTCTGTCCCATGCCGGTCTGGTGGCGCGGGGCCTGGGCGAGGAGGTGCTGCTTCAGCCGCTGGTCGCAAGCCTGAAGACCGGCCAGGTGCAGGCGGACAGGTGGCTTGCGCTTTACGAAGGCGACTGGGGCCGGGACCTTGCGCCGCTTTACGCGGCCGCCTCGCTCTGAACGCTGCGCGTTCGAGAGTTTCCCCGCGTCGCGCTGCGGTCGCGAAGGGCAACGGCGCTCATCGACGGGCGGGGGCCAGGAGCCTGGCCGGCCGGGAAACGCCCACGGCCAACCCGTTGAGCTTGCGCCAGGTCAGGGGCCGGTCCAGCCTGGACATTCAGGCCTGCTTCCGGCCGATCCGCGGCTCGGTCCCCGCCTTGATCCGCTTCAGATTCTCGGCATGGCGGAGGTAGATCAGCACGGTCAGGACCAGCGACAGCAACAGCAGACTTCCGTCGGTCAGAAGCACGATCCACAGCCCCGAGCTTGCCGCCGCGACCAGCGCCGCGATCGACGAAACCCGCCCCACGGCAGCGGTCACCAGCCAGGTCAGACAGACTGCCGCCCCGATGATCCAGTTCAGGGCCAGCAGAAGTCCCAGGAAGGTCGCGACCCCCTTGCCGCCCCTGAAGCCCAGCCAGACTGGAAAGAGATGCCCGAGGAACGCCGCCAGCCCCGCCACCTGTGCCGCATCCTCGGCCAGAAGCCAGCGCCCGAGCAGCACCGCCAACACCCCTTTTCCGCCGTCCAGCAGCAGTGTCGCCAGCGCCGCCCGCTTGTTCCCGGTCCGCAGCACATTGGTCGCGCCGATGTTGCCGGACCCGATCTGCCGCAGATCGCCCAGCCCGAAAGCCCGCGTCACCACGACCCCGAAGGGGATCGACCCCAGCAGGTAGCCCAGCACGGCAGTCAGCAGGAGCATACCCTGCGAAGTCACGATCTCAGGCATGGCTCACTCTTCCGCGGCAAATATCCGGGTCCCGCCGACCCAGGTCGCCAGCACCTTACCTTCCATCCGGGCGCCGTCAAACGGCGTGTTCTTCGACTTGGACCGCAGCTTGAAGCGGTCCATCAGGAAGGGCGCATCGGGGTCGAAAAGCACAAGGTCGGCAGGCGCGCCCAGAGTCAGGCGACCCTGCGGCAGCCCCAGCCGGTTCGCCGGGTTCAGCGCCATCGCCCGGAACAGGGCGGGCAGGTCCAGGTGGCCGGCATGATAAAGGCGCATCGCGGCGGGCAGGAAGCTTTCCAGCGCGACGGCGCCAGGGGCGGCATCCTCGAAGGGCAGGCGCTTGGATTCCTCATCGGCCGGGCTGTGCATCGAGCTGATGATGTCGATCGTCCCGTCGGCCACCGCAGCGACCATCGCCAGCCGGTCCGGTTCCGACCGCAGGGGGGGCGTGAACTTGAAGAAGGTGCGGTAGTCGCCCACGTCGAATTCGTTCAGCGTCAGGTGGTGGATCGAGGTCCCGGCCGTCACGTCCAGCCCCGCCGCCTTGGCGCGGGCCAGCGCGGGCAGGGATTTCTCGGTGGTGATCTGGTCGGCATGGTAGCGGACGCCCGTCATCTCGACCAGGGCGAGGTCCCGCTCCAGCCCCATCCGTTCGGCCATCGGCGACACCGCCGGAATGCCGCGCAGCGATGCGAACTTGCCGCTGGTGGCCGAGGCCCCGGCGGACAGGCCGGGGTCCTGCGGGTGGCCCACGACCAGCGCACCCAGCGACCTTGCGTAGGCCATCGCCCGGGTGATCGCCTTGGCCTCGGTCGAGACGCGGAAGACGTCGGAGAACGCAATCGCCCCGGCGTCGCGCAGAAAGCCGATCTCGGTCATCTCGCGCCCGTCGCGGTGCTTGGTCAACGCGGCCATGTGGCGGATGCGGACCGGGGCCTCGCTGGCGCGGCGGGTCACGAACTCCAGCACTTCGGGCGTGTCGATCGCGGGGTGGGTGTCGGGCCGGGCGATGATCGTCGTGACGCCGCCCGCCGCCGCCGCCGCCCCGGCCGAGCCAAAGCTTTCGCGGTGCCGCTCGCCCGGCTCACCGATCTTGACGCCAAGGTCGACGATCCCGGGGGCCAGGCATTTGCCGCCGCAGTCCACCACGGCCGCACCCTTCGGAGCCTTCTCGTCGCGGGCCAGGATCACCCCGGACTTGACCGTCAGACTGCCGACGGCATCGGTCCCGGCTTCGGGGTCGATCAGGCGGGCGTTGCTGAAATGGAGCGTGGTCATGTCCGGTCCGTCGGAAGGTCCCGCCCGATATGCGACGCCGCGGAAGGCTTGTCCACCGGAACTCACCCGAACGCCAGCCAGAGCGCGACCAGCGCCACCAGGCCCAGGGCAAGCCCTGCCGGAACGAACGCCAGCGTCGGGCGCTGCGCCGGGGCGGGCAGGGGGGGCGCGGCAAGGACGCCTTCGGCGGCGGCGGTCGGCAGCGGTTCGAAATGGACCGGCGGGCGAACCTCCCGGTAGGTGCCGAGCAGCGACAGGCGGGGGTCAAGGCTCAGCGTCGCCTCGCGCCCGTGCAGCGCTTTCGACAGCAGGATCAGGACCGGCCCCCGGATGGCCTGCAGCTTGCCGCGGTCGGCGGTCAGGGCGGTGTCGGGGACGCCCAGCCCTTCGCTGAGATAGCCCGCAAGGCCGAGGTCCGAAAGCTCCGCAACGTCGAAAAGTTCGACATGAGCGGGGTCAAGGTCGGGGTCGCCCAGCAGCGACTGGACCAGCCGGGCCTTGTCGCGCTGCATGTCGTCCGGCGACAGGTCAGCCTGGAAGACGCGGACGCCAAGGTCATCGACGGCGGGGATGGTCAGCGTGGTCACGTCTGGCCCCTGGTGATCCGGGCGACGGTGGCCGAAGGGTCGGCCTGGTACTTGATCAGATGCCGGTCGCCCGTGGTGGTGGTGATCTGCACCGCCCCCAGGAAGGGCCGCGCCGCACTGATCTGAGCCCGCGGGATTGCCCTGCCTCCAGGGCCGAGAAGGCGGCGGTCGGTCAGCCGCCAGACCTCGGCCAGCGCCTCGGAGGCGAGGTAGGCCGCCCGCGCCGCGATGGCGATCGCGGCACCGAGGGGGCCGACGACGGGGTAGGGATTGCCCTGCCAGACCAGGAACAGGCCGGCCGCCGCGCCCAGTACCACCGCCATGATCAGGTGCCCGCGCCAATAGGCGGTGCGGTCGGCCCGGAATTCGGCCTCGACAGTCTCGCCCGCCTGCAAGGGGGCGGCATGGCCGTGGATGTTGTCAGGTTCGATGCGGGCCATCAGGCGATCCAGACGATGATGATGGTGAAAAGGGCGATGAAGACCAGAACGGCGGTGGCGACCATGCCGCCCTGGCGCATCTCGGCTCTGGTTGGCTTGCGGTCGGGGTCGGGGGTCATGGGGTTTGGTCCGCTTCTGTGATCAAGGGGGCCAGGGTCTCTTTCAGATCGCAAAGGGTTTGGCCTATCCAGTCGTAGTGAACTGACCAAAGCTTGCGATTCAGCGTCATGGCATTTTCCCAGACGACTTGGACTTTTCCATCGGACCGCCCGTGGGAGACGGACACCTCGGCGAATCCCGCATTCGCAGTCTTAAGTAACCGCCCGGACGCGAGGAGCGAGTCCAGCAGTTCAAGGCCGCCTTTATTGCCAGTTGTCAGTATTTCGGCGCGAAGCTGGTTATCGTTGGTAAGGAAGACAGCCCTTGGCCGAAACCCTAGGCCGAGCCGTTCCTGGAACTCGATGTAGGCGTCGGAGCCGTGTTGATGCTTGAAGGTTCCTAATCGCCAGTCAGAGCGTTCCGCGATCCTCACTGAAAGACCGGTCCAGAAGTGACTGCGCAAGTCGGATCCCTTCACGCCATCATCCCCACGATCTTTCGCCCCCGCTCGGCCCGCAGGTTCCGCGCCAGCAGGTCCATGCAGGCCATCCGCACCGCGACGCCCATCTCCACCTGATCCTGGATCACGCTGCGGTTGATGTCGTCGGCCAGATCCCCGTCGATTTCCACCCCCCGGTTCATCGGGCCGGGGTGCATCACGATGGCGTCGGGTGCGGCAAAGGCCAGCTTCTCGGCGTCCAGACCGTAGCGGTGGTAGTATTCCCGCTCGGACGGGATGAATCCGCCGTCCATCCGCTCTTTCTGCAGCCGCAGCATCATCACCACATCGGCGCCGCGCAGCCCCTCGCGCATGTCGTCGAACAGCTCGCAGCCGAAGTCCTCGACGCCCGAGGGCATCAGGGTCGGCGGCGCGATCAGGCGCAGGCGGTTCTCCATCTTGCCCAAGAGGATCAGGTTCGACCGCGCCACGCGGGAATGGGCGATGTCGCCGCAGATCGCGATGGTCAGACGCTGGATGCGGCCCTTGGCGCGGCGGATGGTCAGCGCGTCCAAAAGCGCCTGCGTCGGATGCTCGTGCCGCCCGTCGCCCGCGTTCAGGACGGCGCAATCGACCTTCTGCGCCAGAAGGTTGACGGCCCCGCTCGCCCCATGTCGCACCACCAGAAGGTCCGGGTGCATCGCGTTCAGCGTCATCGCGGTGTCGATCAGGGTTTCCCCCTTCTTCACCGACGAATTCGCCACCGACATGTTCATCACGTCCGCCCCGAGCCTTTTCCCGGCCAGCTCAAATGACGATTGCGTGCGGGTGGAGTTCTCGAAGAAGAGGTTGATCTGCGTCATCCCGGCCAGCACGTCGGACTGCTTCACCGTGCGGCGGTTCAGATCCACGTAACGGTCGGCCAGATCGAGGATGGTGGTGATCTCCAGCGGCGCGAGATGCTCGATCCCCAGCAGATGGCGGGCGCGGAAGGCCATGTCTCGTCCCCTCTCCGGTCTGATCTCCGGTTTGCCTCTCTATCGCAAAGGCCGGGGGGCGCGGCAAGCGAAAGGCTCGTCGTGGACTTCGTCCCTCCTCGCGCCCTCCCGACGAAAAGCCGAAGGCGCATGAGGAGGCGTCACTTGCGCTTCAGATGCTCTTCCAGGCGGGGCATGATCTCGACGAAGTTGCAGGGGCGGTGGCGGCTGTCGAGCTGGGGTTTCAGGATCTCGTCCCAGGCATCGCGGCAGGCGCCGGGGCTGCCCGGAAGCGCGAACAGGTAGGTGCCCCCCGCCACGCCCCCCGTCGCGCGGCTTTGCACGGCGCTGGTGCCGATCTTCTGCATCGAGACGATGGTGAAGACGGTGCCAAAGGCCTCGATCTCTTTTTCATAGACCTCGCGGTGGGCCTCCACGGTGACATCGCGGCCGGTCAGGCCGGTGCCGCCGGTGGTCAGGATCACGTCGACCGCAGGGTCGGCGATCCAGGCCTTCAGGCGGGCCACGATGGCAGGGCGGTCGTCGGGGACGATGTCGCGACCGGCAAGGACATGCCCGGCCTCGGTCAGCCGGGCGACCAGCGTGTCGCCGGACTTGTCCGTCTCTGGCGTGCGGGTGTCACTGACGGTCAGGACGGCGATGCGGACCGGGTGGAATGGCAGCGTGTCGTCGATGCGGGACATGTCAGTTCCTTGGCATCAGGGCCAGCCGCAGGGCCAGCGCGCCGAAGATGGTGGCGCTGATCCACGAAAGCCACCTTGCAAACCCCGCCGACCGGGCAAGGCGCTGGCCGATGGACCCGGCGAAAAACCCCACTGCCCCGTTGACCATCAAGCCACCGAACGAGAACACCAGGCCCAGCGTCAGGAACTGCGGCAGGATCGCGCCCGAGGGGTCGACGAACTGCGGCAGGAAGGCAAGGATGAACAGGATCACTTTCGGATTCAACAGGTTGACAGCCAGACCCTGCCAGAAGGCCCGCCCGGCAGAGGACGGCGAAACCCGCGCCTCGGCCGCAAAGGGTGACGCGCGCAAGGCACCGAAAGCAAGCCAGAGCAGATAGCCCACGCCCAGCCAGCGGATCACCTCGAAGGCTGCCGGGTGGGCCGTGACCAATGCGCCAAGGCCAAGTGCGGCCAGCAGCGTATGGACCATCCCACCCACGGCAATCCCGAAATTCGCCGCCATCGCGGCGCGGCGTCCCGATTTCAGGCCCTGGCCCAGACAGAACATCATGTCTGCCCCCGGCGTGAGGTTCAGTGCCACGGCGGCCGGAATGAAGGCCAGCAGGACCAGGGGCTCGACCGGCAGCATCAGCGCAGCCTTGCCTGCAGCGACAACAGGTCGGCCCAGGCCTCGCGCTTGGCCGCCGGGTTGCGCAGAAGATAGGCCGGATGGGTCATGGGCAGCATGGGTTTTCCAAGCGTTTGCGCCCAGGTGCCCCGCGCCCGCAGGATGCCCTTGGTTCCGGTCAGCGCGAACAGGGGCGTATTGCCGACCACCACGATCACCTGCGGATCGACCAGAGCGATGTGACGCTCGACAAAGGGCAGCAGCATCGCGATTTCCGCCGGTTCGGGGTCGCGGTTGCCGGGGGGGCGCCAGGGCAGGACATTGGTGATGTAAAGCGCGCTTTCCGCATCCGCCGACGTGCGGGACAGGCCGATTGCCGCAAACATGCGGTCCAGCAGCTGCCCGGCACGACCGACAAAGGGGCGGCCCTCGCGGTCTTCCTCGGCGCCGGGAGCTTCGCCCAGGATCAGGACCCTGGCCTTGGGGTTGCCATCGGAAAAGACGGTGTTCCGCGCACCCCGCTTCAGGTCGCAGTGCTCGAAGGCGGTCAGCGCCGCCTGCAGAGCCGCCAGCGTTCCGGCCTGGTCCGCTGCTGACCTGGCCACTGCGACCGGATCTGCCGCGCCAGACGCCACCGGCAAGGCGGAGGACGAGAAAGCCTTTGCAGCCACGGGCTTCGGAGCTTCGGCGGGCAGGTCATACCGGTTGAGCGGGGCATCGAGAATGGTCTCGTCCGCCCCCGCATCGACCTGCCAGGCCAGCGCTGCCAGAGCGGCGTGCCAGTCCTCGGCGATGTTGGCGGCGATTCCCATGCGGCAAGACTAGGCCCGCTCTGGTCCCGCCACAACCCGGCGGCTTACGGCGCGGGGCAGCCGATCACCTCGACCGCGCCGTTGGCGGCCAGGATGGTCATGGTGATGTCCGAGCGGTCCAGCGCGAAGGGTTGCCCGCTGGGGGGGACGAGTTCGGTGATGCTGATCAGCTCGCCACCCCGGCGTTCGGTGACGGCCTCGGCCACCCAGACCTCGCGGTCGGCGGTTTCGAAGGCGACAACTTCTGGTCGGCCGGGATCGGGCATCCGGACCGTGGCGGTCACGCGCAGGCCGTCGGAGATCGGGTCGACCAGGCAGGCAACGCCGGTCACCCCGGCCTCGCCGGCGGTTGCCGCGCGCCTGGTCAGGGCGGTCTGGATCGCCGAGTCCGGTTCGCCCGGCGGGGAAAGGTCGGAGTTCAGGGACAAGCTGGCCGGCAGGCAGATTTCGTCGCAGACCCCAAGCTCGACCTCGACCGACAGGCGGACCGGCAGCGCGGGGTCCTGTGGCGTGATTTCCACCGGCAGGACAAGGTGTTCGTGGTAGCCGATGGTCTGCATCCCGTTCAGCTCGAACACCCTGGGGGCGGGCCAGTGGATGCGGACGGACTTCACATTCTCGGATGCTGACCAGTCGAAGGTCGGCGGAATCCCGGCATCACCGGGGCTGCGCCAATAGGTCTTCCAGCCGGGGGCAAGCTGCATCTCGACCGCCGCCATGTGCGCGCCGTTTTCCATTTGCCATCCGGGCCTTAGCTGGGCTGACAGGACCTCGTCCTGCGTCGTGGCAAGGGCAGGGGCGGCGATGAGGGCAAGGGTGCAGGCGCATTTGATCATGCGGGGAACATAGGTAAAGCCGGGCGGTTGGGAAATCACTTTGCGGCGAAGCGGCGTGAGCGTGGCGTTTTGGCCATTGTGTCGGCAGCGCAGGGCGTTATCTTTCAATGGCTTGCACAGGAGGTTCCGATGGACCTTTCCGGCCAGATCCTGATCGCCATGCCCGGCATGGCCGACCCCCGGTTCGAACGAAGCGTGGTGCTGCTCTGCGCCCATTCGGCGGAGGGGGCGATGGGATTGATCGTCAACAAGCCGCTGGAAGACCTTAGCTTTTCCGGCCTGCTGGAGCATCTGAACATCCCCGTTGCCCCGACGGGCCGCGACATCCGCGTGCATTTCGGCGGGCCGGTAGAGCGGGGGCGGGGGTTCGTTCTGCACTCATCGGACTGGCGGCCTTTGGGCGAGGGCACGATGAAGGTGCCGGGAGGCCTGGAGATGACCGCGACGATCAACATCCTGGAGGCTTTGGCCCAGGGCGGGGGGCCGGGCAAGGCCCTGCTGGCGCTGGGCTATTCCGGCTGGGGGCCGGGCCAGCTCGAGGCCGAGATCGCGCGGAACGACTGGCTGACCTGTGAGGCTCCCGAGGGGGTGCTTTTCGGGGCGGATGACGGGGGCAAGTGGTCGGCGGCGCTGCGGGGGATGGGGATTGATCCTTTGACGCTGAGTGCGGCGGCGGGGCGGGCCTGAGACGGCCGCAAGGGACTCCTGTAAGGGGTTGGGAACGCTGGGTTAATCCGGGGGATTTCGGGCTGGATGGGGTATGGAAGGCGTATGGAAAGCGTATGGCTTCCGTACATACGCTCGGGTGGGTGGTGGGGCATTAACCTTGGGACGGCGAATCGGGAGAAGCTATGGTTAAGCTCTCTTTCCGTGTACCGTCTTAGATGAAAGAGCACGCCAGAGTGCGGCATTCACGGCCATTTGCCTGTCAATCAGTAGATCAGGCTCATTTCGAAAGGACCAACGGTTCACGCGACGATTGCTTCTTCCGTCATACGGAAAATCGTTCCCAATCGCCCCTAGTCTATATAGGTTGTGCAAGAGTTCATGCAGATCGCGTTTTGATAGGAATTGTCTCACTGCCGGGCTCTGATGATGTGACCGCCCCCCGACGGCATCAATGTGCCAGGGTGGGTCTATGAGGATCCACAAAAGGAGGACGGTCATGTCGGAGATTATCACTGTCGGGCTCGACCTGGCGAAGA
>Ga0208735_100028_pt1 | contig 109078 bp, 97 predicted proteins | sample Subbio12Aug_8Aab_FD_184829 | JGI IMG/M metagenome (GOLD analysis project Ga0208735, IMG submission 184829) | Serpentinite rock and fluid subsurface biosphere microbial communities from McLaughlin Reserve, California, USA - CR12Aug_8Aab (SPAdes) | ecosystem: Environmental > Terrestrial > Deep... | reverse complement strand
TGTCCAATAAGATTGCATTATCGGACATAAGAAGAGTATGCTCGACGGTATGACCGAAACGCCCGAGAAATCGCTGTCGGATGACCGGAGTTCATGAGATTCAAGCACTTCCCTGAAAAACGAGTCGGGGTTCATGAGATTCTGTACCGGTATTTATGAGACTGGATGGTGCGGTATTTGTGAGACTGGCGCTGTCTCGCAGCTTTTTCGGCAATCTGGCGTGCGCTCTCGTCGCGCTCAGCGCGCCAGAACCGGGCCGAGATGCTTCGCCTCAGCGAGAGAGGCCATAGGCTAATCACCTGCCGGACCCTTCCCTGCCCCTCCGCATCGCTCACGAGCATGACTGAGATCGCCCATTTGACCGGATCCTCAATGATCCGCCCGATGCCGACCGTCAGCGCGAAACACTGCAAGAGCGAGCCCTGGGCCAGGGCGTGGAGACCCGGTCGCACCGGCTTGGCAAGCACTGGCGCCACCTGATCGTATTCGGGAACGACGACCGTCAGCGCCTGTCGGAGGATCGGCGTGGTCAGAAAATCATGATAGTCCCGGCGGTCTTTCAGAGACATTCTTGGCTGCTCGTCGACGTTCGGCGGCGAGGCTCGGCGATGCCGTGCCGTCAGAACCTGGAGCACTTCGGGTACCCCCAGGTCGCCCTGCCCCGCGCCGCGCGCCCAGACATCGAGATGCGCGGCACCGGCCTCGGCATGCCCTTCAAGTTTCTTAAAGCAATCCGTACCGAACCGGTCGGACAGGGTCTCGCCGGTCGCGTCCCGAAACTCCACACCATGCACCGGGCAGTAAAATCGCCACGGCAGCGAGGCGGCTTTGCGATGCAGGTCTTCGGGACAGTGCGGGCACGAAAACCGGTTCTTCCGCGCGATCATCATGCGCACCGCAAGCCCCATATCCCGGAATGTCATGGCCTGCACGGCCTCGCACGACAGCCCGGTTCGCGCCGCGATCTGTGCCCCCTGCCCTTCCGAAAGCCGCCATTCCAGGTCGAAGATGTCGTGCCCCTGCAAGCCTAGCACGGCGACAAACTCCGAAACCGTCATGGCGTAGAACGGGGCCATGCGCGCGAACCAGGAGGACAGCCGCTCGTCGACCTCCGGGGCATAGACAACCGGCAGACGCCCGCAGCCCATCACACCGGCTCTCCCAAGACCGCCTGCAACCTGTCACCGCCCAGAACATCGCTGGATAGGATGCGTTCCTCGCCGCTCTCGATGGCGGCAATTGCCAGTTGCGACAGGATCGAAAAGATGCCCGAGGTGATGCCGCCAGTGACGCGGAGAATCCGCAACAGTGCTCTCTCATCGATCTGGCTTTGACGCCGAAGCGGCAGCGTGCGTGTGAGCGTGCTCATCAGCCCGTTCAGATCCTCGCCCTCCCGCCAGGGCGGCAGGGCAAAGGCCTCAAAACGGCGAACGAGCTGATCGTCGGTGCGCAGTGCGTTGCGGGCCTGTGCGGTACCGACACAGACCAACGGAATGCGCAGCTCGTTGCCAAGGAAGCGCAACATGTTCAGAAACCGCACCTGTTCGCGGACCGTGCCCGCCTGCAGGCTGTGGATCTCATCAATCACCAGCATCCCCGGCCGCAACTCGGCGAGCAGCCGCAAGGCCAGGCTTTCCAGCACAGACAGCGTCGCCCGCGGTGGTTCGGGGGCGCCGATCGCCGCCAGAATCCGGCGGTAGAAGCGGCTCTCATCAGGTCCCGAGACCATCTGTACTGCGACAACCGGCATCTGCAGCCGTCCGCTGGCCTCGTCGAAGCTTGACGCGTGATCACGGGTGAATTTCTCGATGATCATCGTCTTGCCCATGCCGCTTTCACCGACAATGAGCAGGTTCGGCATGCGGGCGCGCTCGGGAAACGACATCAGGGTTTCCAGCTTCTCCAGGGCCGCCTCAGCTCTTGGATAGGAAATCCAGCGGTCGGCACGAATGCGGTGAATGCGGTCCTCGGCGCTGAGAGCGGCTATCTTGCCGGCTCCCGGATAGAGATGCGGGAACTCAGTCATCGTCGTACCATTCCTCGACCTTGAAGCCAGGGTGACTGAGGAACGGGCTCCCCTCCCCTTCCGGCGCGGGCAGGGCATCTCGCCCGGCGGCATCTGGTGTCACATCGATCATCGGCCGGGGATCCAGGTGCACCCGCCGCGCGTGATGGCGTCGCGTCGCTTTGGTCTGCCGTACCGCGGTGTCGACGAGGTCGCGCTGCGCCTCGATCGTCCTGAAAATCAGCTCCTCATCTACCGACCGGCGCCCGGCCTCGCGCAAAGCGCGTCGCGCCGCGCGGTGCTCCCAGAGCGTGATCGCAGGCCGTGTCAGATCCGCGGGTCTCGCTTCGATGATCCCGTTCTCGGTCAGCACAAAGACGCGCGAAAGATCACGCGGATCGTATTTAAGCGTGAATCTGCGGCTTTCCCGGCCCATCAGCCAGCGCAACTCGTCCGCCCAATAGCGGATGTGGAAGAGATGCAGGCCATCGCGCTGCAAAACGCGCTGCTCGGAGGGCAGGAAATCGACCAGGAACTGCCTGAGATCGGCCGGCATGCGAAGTCTGGCCTGGTCTGCCCGCGCCGCCCAGGCCGCCGCAGGCGTGGTTTCCAGCGCGCTGTGCACGCGCGCGTGGTAGGAGCCGGTGATTTCAAGCGCCAGCCAGGTTTCCAGCTCATTGAGGGTCATCACCGCCTCGGCCTCGGCATCAAGGTCGCCGCGCTCGAAAATGTTCGAGAAATGCGACCCGGGCAGGAGGTGTACCGCCCCCATCATCGTGCCGATCAGCCGCTCAATATGGCCGCCATAGCGCGGTGTGCCCGGCGGGCGGTGCTGCAGATCGATCTGGTACTCAGAGCAAGCGAGCCCGAAGGCGCGGGCATGGAATTCCGCGCCATTGTCCACATAAATCGCGTTCGGGATGCCCCGCGTTAGCCAATCCGTGCTGATCCCACGCGCGGTGAGCCAATGCGATTTGTCCATAACCGTATGGGTCAGACACAGTGCGACGGCCAACAGCGATGGCGGCTCCAGCGACAGGTAAAACCCCAGAACCATGCGGGTATTCACGTCGATCGCGACCGTCAGCGTAGGCCGACCGAGCGGCCGTCGTGTCACTGGATCTACCACTGTCACGTCAGCCTTGGTGTGGTCGATCTGGACGATATCCAGCGGATCGTTGGCGACCAGCCCCCCAGGCGTGGCCAGATAGCGCCGGTCGGCCTTGTCCTTGCCCTCTCGCCGGGCCACCAGCTTAGCCTGGTCATGTTGCTCCAGCCAGCGCCCCAGACGACGGATCGAGGGCGGTGCCAGCCCTTGAGCCCGACAATCGGCGGCGACCTCCCGCCAGAACCGCGTCCTGGTGGGTTTGCGGCGCGTAGCATAAAGCCCCTTGAAGTGGCGAGACACGATCTCTTCCACCGCCGGGTCCAGCGGCTGCATGCCAGGTTTGGGGCCCCGGGTGTCCGGCAGAAGTGCACTGGTCCGCCCGTCCTCGCGGAACTGCTTCACCAGACGAAAAAGCGTGGATCGGCTGACATTTAGCTGACCTATGGCCCAGTCGACATTGCCCTGAGTCAGCTGGGCCGGCAGCTCCGCGAGCACCCGGGCGCGAAACTCGGCCTCTTCCCAATCCTTGTCAGCTGGAAAATTATCGGACATAACTTACTCTGTGCATGGATGCCGGATAGTCTCACCAATGGTGATTCAAATCGGCGTCCAGTCTCACATACCCTGAATCGGTTTCAGAAATGCGACACAGGCAAGCTATTGAAAACAAATGGAACGCAGTCTCAAAAACGCCAACAGACCGACAAAATCGCCTTCAGAGCCGCCGGGACGTCCCGATCGCGATGAAGGTGACGACAGCGCAGATATGGAGCGCGACACGATCGCCTTGCCCTCCCATGTCGCTGGCTCGGGCACGCTCGACCGCCTGGTCGAAACCGCGCGCAACTATGCGCGTCAGGCGGCCTCCGAGAACACGCTGAAGGCCTACGCCAAGGACTGGGCCCATTTCGCCCGCTGGTGCCGGATGCGCGGCGCGGACCCTCTCCCCTCGTCGCCCCAGCTGATCGGGCTCTACATCGCCGATCTGGCAGCACCGGGCGGCAAGGCCGCGTCGCAGTCGGCGTCCCGAGCCCTCTCGGTCTCCTCGATCGAGCGGCGGCTGTCCGGCCTGACCTGGGGCTATGCGCAGCGCGGAGAACGGCTGGACCGCAAGGACCGCCACATTGCCAGCGTCCTGGCTGGCATCCGCCGCAAGCACGCACGGCCACCGGCACAGAAAGAGGCCATCCTGCCGGAAGACCTGCGCGACATGCTGGCAGCCCTGCCCCACGATCTGCGCGGCCTGCGCGACCGGGCGATCCTGCTCATCGGCTTCGCCGGTGGTTTGCGCCGATCAGAGATCGTCAGACTCGATCACGGTAAGGATGACACGCCCGACAGCGGCGGCTGGGTCGAAATCCTGGAAGATGGTGTGCTTCTTACCCTGCGCGGCAAGACCGGCTGGCGCGAGGTTGAGGTCGCGCGCGGCTCATCGGACCAGACCTGCCCGGTGCATGTCCTTGAGCAGTGGCTGCACTACGCCCGGATCGACTTCGGGCCGGTCTTTGTTGCCGTCTCCCGCAACGGCCTGAAAGCCACGGGCGAACGCCTCTCCGACAAGCATGTCGCCCGGCTCATCAAGTCCTGCGCCCGAGAAGCGGGCCTGCGCCCCGATCTCCCTGAAAAAGAACGTATTGCCCTCTTCTCGGGCCACTCCCTGCGCGCCGGCCTGGCCAGCAGCGCCGAGGTCGACGAGCGGTATGTCCAGAAACAACTTGGTCATGCGTCGGCTGAGATGACCCGGCGCTACCAACGCCGACGCGACCGGTTCCGCGTGAACCTGACCAAGGCCGCGGGGCTCTGACCGGTCAGTCGTCGTTCAGGTATGCCATCAGGTTCTGATGGGCGTGCAGGATACGGATGATCTCGACCCCCTGCCCTTCCGACCGGTAGATCACCAGATGCGATCCGCTGGCATGAATGCGCACCGGCGGCGTGAACTCCTCCCGCTCCCGGGCCATCTCTGGATAGGCGGCAAGCAATTCGAAGAGCGCGAATAGGCCATCTGCGTAGCGTTCGGCTTGGCCTATGCCCCAATTCGCCGCGCCATGAATCCAGATGTCAGCAAGATCGGCTTCCGCTGCAGGCCGTATGGTCCAATTGCTACCTTGCGGCATGCCCAGCCCGCATTCGGGCCTTGAAGGCCTCGCGATCGAGCGGACTTGCCGGTCCGCTGGCCAGGCCGACATCGACGGCCGCTTGGATTTCCGCGATCGCCTCGTGCCGCATCCGGTCGCGCCGGATCAGGTCGCGGACATAGTCGCTAGAATTGGCATAGCGGCCCGACTTCGCCTGATCTTCAACCCAGCTCTTCATCGGATCCGGCAGCGAAATGTTCATGGTACCCATGGCGGTCTCCTTCGCAGGCAGGGTATGGCAAACTTTGCCATTTCGCAACCGTCATCCCCCTGCCCTCCTCAGCCAATCGGTCGTTTAGTGGCGGTATACGAAACTGCAAACGGCCTGATTTGATGCCCGTGATCGGCTATGCGCGCGTCTCGACCGAGGATCAGACCCCCCTGCCCCAGTCGCAGGCCCTGACATCCGCGGGCTGCGCCGAGATCCACGAGGAACAGGCTTCGGGCGGAAATCGTGCCCGGCCAGTGCTGGCGCGCGTGCTGGAGCGGATCGGCAAGGGCGACACGCTGGTCGTGGTGCGCATCGACCGATTGGCGCGGTCGCTCTCGCATTTGCTGGAGGTGATCGAGCGGTTGGAGGCGAAAGGCGCCTTTTTCCGCTCGCTCATGGACCCTATCGACACGTCCTCCCCGCAGGGCAAATTCACACTGCAGGTCCTGGGCGCCGCGGCCGAGTTCGAGCGGGCCCTGATCCGCGAACGCACCAAGGCCGGGTTGGCCAGCGCACGAACCAAAGGCCGGGTTGGCGGCAATCCGGGCCTGCGCGCCCGGGATCAGGCGGCGCTGCGCAAGGTGAGGCTGGCCCGGCAGGACGGCTATATGGAGCGGCTGAACGAGACGGCGCAGGACTGGGTGCCGCATGTCCGCCGCCTGCGGCCCGACATGGCTTGGGAAGACGTGGTGCGCATCGTCAACGGCCCCCTGCCCCGCGAGCGTCAATGGACGCAAAGCCGCTTGCTACGTGCCGTGAATGCCTATGTCCGCGACGGCTTCCTGCCCGAGACCGTTTTGGACCGCGCCAGCCGCCGCGAAACTGACGACCGTCTGCCCGCCATAGTCGCCGCCATCAAGGGCGCGGACCCCGAAATCACGCTTCAGGCGATCTGCAACCGGCTGGAAGCGATGCGCGAACGCACGCCGCGCGGGCGGACAAGCTGGCAGCCGTCATCCGTGAAGATGCTGCTCGAGCGCGCCGTGAGGCTGGGATTGTTGACCTGACGATTCGAACGGGCGGGCTCCCACCGGATCAAACACCCAGCGAACACCACAACATCTAGGCAACGCCCGGCTTGCGAGCCTTAGTGAATCTTCATTATAAAACATGACAGTAGAAAGTGTTGGCAATGACTGACCTTCCTAACACCCTTAGCTTCAGGCACGATCTGTAGAAACTTCTTGCGCGGCTGCCCGACATGAAGCATTCATGTTCGTAGCGGAGATAGGCGAGAATTGCACATTTCCGCGCTACGACAGGCAAGTAGCTCGAATGAGCACAGTGAGTGCGGACGAACCGCACCACTACAGAGGCGAGGGCAGTATGACCGAAGAGCGTGTTTTTGCAGAGCTCCAAAGCGACGCAGCCACATTGCATGAGTCGATCCGCATGCATCTGGAGCGCAATTTTGCGCCGGACGCTAGTAAGCACTTGAGGGGCTTTTCATCGACGGAGGCTGCGGGGTTTCTTGGGCTCGCACCAGGCCATCTGCGCAAGCTCCATGCTGAAGACAAGATCCCCGACGTGCCGCTCGATGACCGCGGACGCAAAGTTTACTCAGCCGAAGACTTGGCACAGATCCGGTTGGCGCTCGCGCGAACTACTCGCGACCCTTCGCTTTATCTGCGGGGTCGCGTCGGGACAGAGCCGCTCCAGATCATCTCCTGTGTCTCCTTCAAGGGCGGCTCGGCAAAAACGACGACGGCGGCTTACCTCAGCCAGTGGTACGCCTTGCACGGCTACCGGGTGCTGGTAATCGACATGGACCCTCAGGCTTCCTTGTCGTCGATGACGGGGCTGCGCCCGGAAATCGACTTCACGCACCAGGGCACGATCTATGACGCCATCCGGTATGAAGACCCGCTTCCGATGGGCGAGGTCGTCCGGAAGACCTATTTCCACGGCCTCGACATTGCTGCCGGCGGTCTGATCCTGTCAGAATACGAGACCGAAACGCCTTATGCCCTCCGTCGCGGCTCGGAACCGCCCTTCTATTTGCGCCTGCGCGAGGCAATCCTGTCGGTTGAGGCGAGTTACGATCTGGTCTTCATCGATTGTCCGCCGCAGCTTGGTTTCTTGACCTTGTCTGCCTTGGTGGCATCGTCTTCCATAATCATTCCGGTGGTCCCGAACTTCATCGATGTGGCGTCGCTTGCCCAGTTCCTGACCATGACTTCGTCTTTGCTCGACACGATCAGGGACGCCGGGATGACCCTGGATTATGACTTTCTGCGTTACCTCGTGTCGCGTTTTGAGCCTTCGGACGGGCCTCAGGCGCAAGTTGCCGGGTTGCTGCGCGCAAACTTTGGCAAGCGCGTGATGACGGAGACATTCCTGAAGTCCACAGCCGTTTCTGACGCGGGGCTGACACACCAAACCTTGTTCGAGGTTGGTCGCGGCAGCATGAACCGAAACACCTATGACCGCGCGATGGAATCCATCAATGCCGTTGCGCGCGAGCTGGAGCAGGACATCCACAGGGCCTGGGGGAGAAACTGACATGGCCAGAAAGAACATGTTCGAAGGTATCACACCGGCCGCGCGGCCCGATGAGGATGCCAAGGGCCCCCTGCCCCGCCCAGCCGCAAAGATGCCCGAGGTCTTTCAAAGTGCCGGCCCCATCGCGGCCATCCGCAACGATCTTCGTAGCGTCAGCAGTCGTTCGGTGCAGGACATCGATCCTGACCTCATCGAAGACACCGGGCTGAAGGATCGCATGGGTGCGCTCGACGACGATGTCGCTGACCTTCGCGAAAGCATTACCAGGCATGGGCAGCAGGTTCCAATCCTGCTTCGGCCTCACCCAAAGCTCAGCGGCAGGTATCAGGTTGTCTACGGCAGGCGCAGGCTTGCAGCTATCCGGGGCCTGGGAACACCCGTCAAGGCACTGATCCGCACCCTGTCTGATGAAGAGGCGGTGCTGGCCCAGGGACAGGAGAACAACGTCCGCAAGGATCCGTCCTTCATCGAGAAAGCTCTTTTTGCGGGCGATCTAGAAGAGGCAGGCTATGACGCCCGCGTGGTTCAGGACGCGCTAAACGTTAACCGCAGCCATACTTCGCATATGCGCAAGGTACGCGAAGCATTCCCGCGAGAAGTACTTGAGCGCATTGGCGCGGCTCCGTCGATCGGCTGGAAACGCTGGTACGAACTCGCTGTGACGGTTCTCGAGAGGAAGATTGACGTCCTTTCAGTCCACCCTGATCCTTTTCTCGACGGATCGACCTCGGACGAAAGATTTGCGGCCTGGATAAAGGCTCTTCCGTTGGCGGAAACGACGAAACAAGAGCGAGCGGAGAAGGGGAAATCGACCCTCAAGATCAAAGCACAAGACGGCTCAGCACTTGGGGAGATTGACCTTACCAGAGGCACGTTAGGCTTCCGGCCATCAGCCCGGCACCGTGATTTCGCGAGCTGGCTCCACACTAACGCCGATCCCGTGTTTCGGCGGCTGCACGAAGAATTCCTCAGCCAGTCGGCGAAGAAGGACTGACGGAATGCAACGAAAACAACAGAGGAGCAGTGACGGAAAAGGATAGGCCTCCCGAATGGAAACCACCCGGAAGGCCCGCGCACAGCACAGGGCGCCAACCCTGACAATGCTCATCTTCTAGCAAGAGCAGACTAGCGCAGGCCCGAATCACACGCAACATCGCTTCGCGGTGATCGTATCTCTTTTATCCTTTTTCTGGAGAGAGACGGACACAAACGAGCATGGCTGCACGGTCTTCACTCGGCTGACCCGAGCATTCCGCTGATAGAACCATGGAACACATCATGTCATCGCCCGTGCCGCGGCACGTTCGGCGCACAAATAATTATAACCAGAAAGACCCTCTTGCAGAGACGCCAAAGAAGGCTGACGACGCACGCTGGTCGCTTCTGGACCTAGTGCGCCGCAGCCGCAAACACCTTGGCTTGCGAGACCGCGACATCGCCGTTCTGCGAAGTCTCCTGTCGTTTATTCCGTCATCAGCTGCCCCTGATTCACTCGTTGTCTTTGCCTCAAACCGAGTGTTGATCGAGCGTTGCGATGGGATTGATGAACGCACGCTCAGACGCCGACTGGAGCACCTGAGAACGTGCGGTTTCATCGCACGACGGTCGAGCCCGAACGGAAAGCGATACCAGGTGCGCGACGATACTGCAGACGTGAGGCTAACCTACGGGATCGACCTATCGCCCCTGTTCGCCATCCGCAATCATCTCACCGCTCTTGCAGAGCAATGTCTGAGAAACGAGATCCGGACTAAGGCATTGCGCTCGGTAATCCGGGACATTCTCTACCACCACGCCGCATGCATTCAGCCCGAGTTGGCAGAACACGCAAGTCGCTCCATTCGCCGTTCCCTGTCCTGCGACCAACTAGACGAAATCGTGAAGCAACTTCAGGCGGAACTACCGACGACAACTACTCCGGACACTATTGTCACCGCTGTTTTGACCGTCAGCGACAGCCAAAATGACCGGCACATTCAGAGTTCAAAAAAAGAAAACTATGAATCTGAACGTGCGCGGAAAAAACAGAGCCCAGAGAATCCGGCCGCTACACCGAGTAGCTGCGAAAACAAAGAGAGTACCGACATAACTGTGGCCGAATGCATGGCACTAGCCAAGAATGCTGCTGCTTTTGCTTTGGCGCCAGCTCAGGACTGGAATGATGTCGTACGCCTCTCTGACACACTTGCTCCAGCGATCGGACTCGAAAAACATGACATCGATAATGCGCGCAGAACAATGGGCAGCCTTGGATCGGCATTGGCAATCCTGGGCCTTGTAGAAGCATTCGAGAAAATCCGCCGGCCGAGAGCATATCTCCATGCGCTAACCAAACGTGCCTCCGAAGAAGGATTCGATTTTGTGCGCATGTTCCGCTCCCTCACAAAGTGCCGAGCTACCAGTTCATCAGTAGGGTACGCCGCTTGATGTATACCCCGGTAAACATAGACCTCTCTGCCTCATGTATACCCCGGTAAACATGAGGCCTCCTCAGAAAGGGAAAGGGCTGTGGGTTTGAGGGGTGACGGTGAGTGAGATCGGGAGAGTGGCTTCCGGCGCCCGTCGTGGAGAAGATCTGATGGCGAAAGTTGCCCAGAAAATCACCCTGTCCCCCTCACGGGACATCCCCTTCGACAAGCTCGTGCTGAGCCAGTCCAACGTGCGGCGCATCAAGGCGGGCGTCTCGGTCGAGGAACTGGCCGAAGACATCGCGCGGCGCGGCCTGCTGCAGGGCTTGAACGTCCGGCCCATGCTCGATGCCGATGGGGTCGAGACCGGCATGTTCGAGATCCCGGCCGGTGGTCGTCGCTTCCAGGCGCTGTCGCTGCTGGTGAAGCAGAAGCGGCTGGCGAAATCGGCACCGATCCCTTGCATCGTGCGGGATGCGGCGTCGGAGATCCTCGCCGAGGACGACTCGCTGGCGGAGAATATGCAGCGCGTTGCCCTGCATCCGCTCGACCAGTTCCGTGCGTTCCAGGCCCTGCGCGAGAAGGGTCAAGGCGCGGAGGCGATTGCGGCGGCCTTCTTTGTCACGCCGCAGATCGTCAAGCAGCGCCTGAAACTCGCCTCCGTGGCCCCTGCCCTGCTCGAGGTCTATGCCGAGGATGGTATGACGCTCGAACAGCTCATGGCCTTCACGGTGAACCCTGACCACGGGCGTCAGGTGCAGGTCTGGGAAGCGGTGAAGAACTCCTGGAACAAGGAGCCCTATGCCATCCGGCGCATGCTGACGGAGACCGCGGTCCGGGCATCGGATCGTCGCGCGGTCTTTGTCGGTGTCGGCGCCTATGAGGCCGCAGGTGGCGTTGTGCTGCGCGATCTTTTCCAAGGCGATGATGGTGGCTGGCTCGAGGACCCTGCTCTTCTGGACCGGATGGTGGCTGAGAAGCTTCAGGCTGAGGCCGAAGCGCTCGCCACAGAGGGCTGGAAGTGGATCGAGGTGGCGACCGACCTGCCCTATGGCTACAGCCATGGTCTGCGGCGCCTGGCCGGTGACCCGGCACCGATGACCGACGAGGAAAGCGCTGCCCACGCTGTGCTCCTCGCCGAGTACCGCGAGCTGGAGGAGGAATACTCCGGCCAAGACGAATACCCCGAGGAGATCGACGCTCGGCTCGGGCAGCTCGAGATGGCACTGGAGGCGCTTGAGCAGCGGGCCTTGATCTACGACCCGGCCGAAGTCGGGCACGCTGGCGTCTTCGTGACGTTGGATCGGGACGGCAGCCTCGCGGTCTACCGTGGCTATGTCAGGCCCGAGGACGAGCCGCGCGAGGAGACCGCGGTCCAGGATGCTGATGGCGCCGATGCCATGGGGCAGGGGGGTGATGTCGGCGGTTCCAGTTGGAAACCGTCGGCGACCTCCGCCGGGTGCACCGTCATCACTTCGGGGGGGCAGCCGATCGGGGCGGATGCTTCCGATGAGGAAGATGACGGTGCGCTGAAGCCGTTGCCCGAGCGGCTGGTCATGGAACTGACTGCCCACCGGACCCTCGCGTTGCGCGAGGCCCTCGGGCGGTCGCCGGACGTTGCGCTGACGCTCCTGCTCCTGAAGCTGGTGACGGACACCTTCCGCACCTCCTCGGCTTCGGGCAGCTGTCTCGAGGCTTCGGTGCGTCACGTCTACATGTCGGCGCAGGCACCCGATCTCAAGGACAGCGTGGTGGCCAAGCTGGTCGATGAGCGTCACGCCGCCTGGGAGGCTGATCTGCCCCTCGGGGACGATGCCGCGCTCTGGGACTATCTGACTGTGCTCGATCAGGGCAGCCGTTTGGCGCTCCTGGCGCATTGCCTCAGCTTCGGGATCAACGCGCTCCATGAGAAGGTGAACCCCTACGCTGCGGGCATCTCGGCCAGCGGCCTGACCCGTCGCATGGCGCATGCCGATCTCGTGGCCCGCGCGGTGGATCTCGACATGGTCGAGGCAGGCTGGGAGCCGACGGTCGATGGTTATCTCAACCGCGTGCCCAAGGCCCGGATCCTCGAGGCCGTGCGCGAGGCGAAAGGCGAGGGAACAGCACAGCTTCTCGATCACCTCAAGAAGGGCGAGATGGCCACAGAGGCCGAGCGGCTCCTCAAGGGCAGCGGCTGGTTGCCCGAGGTCCTGCGCCGGGCTGATCTGGCGGCAGGCGACGGCGTAGCGATCGCAGAAGGGCAGGGGGAGGACGTGGGCCAGCCCGAGGATGTCGATCTCCCAACCTTCCTGACGGCCGATCTGCCGGAGAGCGATGCGTCGATGATGGCCGCGGAGTGATCTGAGCCATCCGGGGGCGGGGGAACCCGCCCCCACTTTCACAAAATACAGCAATATCAATATGATGAATGCGGATACTCGCATTCGGGATGAGGAATCATGTCTGCAACGAACATCATCGACTCAGCGGCTCTCGGGGCACTGATCCGCTACACCGACGGAAGTCCCAAGCCGCCGGCGCGTTTCACCAAGAAGCTCGCGGCCTGGGAGCGCTCGAACGGCGTCGGCCGTCTCGTGAAGAAAGAGCCACCGCGGGTCTATCCGACGTGGACGGCTCCAGCCTCCTTCACCCTGCATGAAGGGAACTTCTCCTCGGACGGGGTGATCCTCGTCACCATCATGCGCAGCCATTCGGCCGACAGCCGTTTGATCTTCGAGGTGGCTGAGGCACCGAAGCCGGGGCAGGTCCGCGTGCTTCTGGACTTCGGGGGCAACACTGAGCTGCTGCATCTCGCGGAGCCCTTCACCGCGGCCGAGCTCTGGATTGCGCGGGAAGGCTATCGCAATGCACGGTTCGAAATCGTCGGTGCCGAGGAGGCCGATAGGGCAGATGGAATGGTTGCCGCCCTCCCCAAACGGCATCGCGATGTGCCAAGATTGTGGTGTTCAGAGCCACAAAACGGAGAGGACGGCATATAATGGATACTATGATTGGCGTGGATTTGGCAAAGTCTGTCTTTCAGCTCCACGGAGCGGCGATGACCGGCGAGGTGCTGTTTCGGAAGAAGTTGACCCGATCACAGTTCCTTAGGTTCATGTCGGACCACGCTCCTGCAGTCGTTGTTATGGAAGCCTGTGGGGGAGCGCACTATTGGGCACGTGTGATGGCTGAACTTGGGCATCAAGTCCAACTGATTGCGCCTCAGTACGTGCGCCCGTTCGTGAAAAGACAAAAGAACGACGCTGCCGATGCTGAGGCGATTGTCGTTGCGGCGCAGCGACCTGAGATGCGGTTTGTCGAGCCGAAGACCGAAGAACAGCAGGCGCGCGCGGCAATTTTCCGCTCTCGCGACCGTCTTGTCCGCCAACGCACTGAACTGATCAATGCGCTGCGTGGCGTGCTCTATGAGCATGGGCATGTTTTCCCCACGGGTGCCGCGCACGTGGGGCGCATCGAGGCCTTGCTGCGTGATCCGGACAATGGTCTGCATCCCTTGGTTCTAGCGGACTGTCTCGACCTGCTGGATCAGATCTCGGAAAAATCAGGCCGTATCGAGGCCCGAACGAGGACGACGACCGCCCTGTCAGCGCAGGCGAGTGTGACGCGTAGGCTGCAGACCATACCGGGTGTGGGGCCGCTTACTGCACTGGCTGTTGAAACCTTCGCACCACCCATGGAGACCTTTGAGTCAGGTCGAGCTTTTGCGGCCTGGCTTGGAATTGTGCCGCGGCAGCATTCCTCGGGCGGCAAACAGCGGCTTGGAAAAATCTCGAAAGCGGGGCAGGGGGACATAAGGCGCCTGCTGATCATGGGCGCCATGACACGGCTCACGCCTCGAGGTCGTCGCGGTGTTCCTGAGGGCAGCTGGCTGGCGCGGATGCTCGAACGAAAGCCAAAGATGTTGGTGGCGATCGCGCTGGCAAACAAAATGGCCCGGCAAATCTGGGCGCTGCTCATGAAACAAGAAGACTACCGGGAACCGGCACAGATGACTGCAGCGTGAAGTTCATGTTTCGCAGTTAAACCTGAGGCCGGCCAACGGGAGGTGTAGGAAGCCGATGACCTGAATGGGCAAATGATCGAACAGATCTGGGTCGGGAAAACCAGTGCGCCCCCATGAGTATGAAAGCTCGCAGGGTAGATTTGGACCCGATCCGCTGATCTCCATACCGGCCAGCGGCTTCTGAAATGTCGCACAAAAGGCCTGATAGAAGACCGCACTCGATCACACCTCAGGAAGCGTCAAAAGCAACTTGCATCACGGGCGGCAACCATAGAAGGGGGCGCGGACCTGGCCGCCTGAGCCCTGGCAATGCGTGTGGGGCCTGCCGAAGGGCGGGCCTCTCACCGACCAAGAATCTCGTCCCGCGATGCCGCGGGGCACCATAGGATCCATCCCCAAAGACGGAGGTCTTCAACCAAGAGCCTGCCCGGGAGGCGGCGTATCTAGCATTAGCGGGACAACTGGCGCCTGACGTTGGGGCACCATCCCCCGCTCGCCATTCCCTTCCTTGCCCCGAATCCGGTCTTCGAGATCAACCCGCGAGGGGTCGGACTACGGGCAAGCCCGTGCCGCCGGGTGGATTCGGGCGAGCCGAACGCACCCGGTGATGTCAGCCAGTCTTCAGGCCTGCGGGGTCCTGTCGCGCGGGGGATGGTCCCCCGCCTCCAAGACAGGAGCCAAACAGATGTCCCGCAAAGATGCACACGCCTTCGCAGCCTCCCTCGCCGCCACGCTCATGGTCTCGATCGTCGTCTTCCAGGCAGGGGATGGAACCTTTGGCGCCGTCCCCGCCGATGAAATCGACGGCGACGAGGTCGTGATCGTCTCGGAGTATGACCCGTTCCAGATTATGGCCCGCTGAGGGCCATGACGCCTGCAAGTCCTTGCCGCGCCGAGCTTTTCGCTCGGCGCTACGCACTTGGAAGTGCGCATAATCAGAGGCTTTTCAAGAAAGCCAAGAGGTTGTCCGGCGCCTTGTAGCGCCCCGGGCCGACATCTGCCGGCTGAAGGCGAAGCAGGGCTTCCTCCTTCATGGCCATGTCCGCCGACAGATAGACGTGGGTTGTCGTTGGGCTTTCGTGCCCGAGCCAGAGCGCGATGACGGAAATGTCGACACCGGATTGCAGCAGGTGCATGGCGGTCGAGTGTCGGATGATATGCGGCGACACCGTGCGCTTGGAGAGTTCGGGATGTGCAACCTCGGCCTTGCCAACTGCAAGCACCAGCCGCCTCGCGATGCTGGATCGTGTCAGCGCCTTGCCCGTCGCACTTGGAAATAAGGGCCTGCTTCCGTCCCACTGGTCAATTTGATCCATCCATTTGCGGAGCGTGGCTGCTGTCTGCCGCCAAAGAGGAACACTGCGTTGTTTGCGGCCCTTCCCCTTGAGATGTACGACTGAACTCGGCCCGAGGACCAAGTCATCCAGACGCAAAACAGCGACCTCGGAGACCCGCGCCCCGGTGTTATACATCAGTGCGAGCATCGCGCGATCACGCTGTCCGGTCCACGTGGCCGGATCGGGCGCGTTCAGGATCGCGTCAATCTCGGCTTTCGAAAGGAAGCCGACGAGGGGTTTGTCATGGCGCTTCATCGGAATCGCAAGGACCTGCTCAATCGTGGCCAAAGCCCCGAAGTCATGGTGTGCGGCGTACTTGAGAAAGGCCCTGATTGACGCAAGTCGGGCGTTCCTGCTGCGCACGCTGTTCCCTCTGACCTTCTCGAGATGGTCAAGGAACCCGAGGATCAGGGCAGCATTCATGTCGCCCATGGTCAGGTCTGTCGGGGCTTTCCTGATGGCGACCTGCGCGAACTGGAGGAGCAGTTGGAAGGTATCACGATAAGCCGCGATCGTGTGGCGGCTGACAGCCTTTTGTTGGCCAAGGTGGTCGACGAAGAACTGCTGAAGCAGCTTTGCAAATGATGGATTCTGGGCTCGATCAAGCATGGCTGATCTCCTCCATGACGCCGATCGTTCGCTCGAAGCGCGCACTGGTCAGCGCCATCAGTTCGGGAATAGCCTCCATGTACCAATAGGTGCTGACCGGCTTGGCGTGCCCGACATAGGTCGACAGCGCGAGAACGGCGTTGTCGATGTCGACGCCTTCATCGAGCCAGATCATCAATCTGCGACAGACGAAGGTGTGCCGCAGGTCATGGATCCGGACCCGTGCGTGCCCTCCCCTTGGCCGGATCTCGTTGATCACGGGCAATCGCGAGAAAGCGTATAGGACATGGGCATACGGTACCGGCCGTCCGTCGACGTGAAGTGAAAACAGATGTGTGTCCTTCCCTAGGGCTACGGCCTGCCCACGTGCTGACACAAACGCTTCCAGCGCCCGGATTGTCGTCGGATGGAGGGGGACCAATCGGCTTGTTCCGAACTTGCTGGCCTTGATGGTTAGCTGGCCGCGAGCAAGATCGGTATCGGCGAGCCGCAAGGCCAAGGCCTCGGATATCCGCAGGCCGGTTGATGCTAGAAGCCCAAACAGTGTCGAAAGGAGCACGGGGCGCAAAGCGGGAGTTGCCATCAGTTGCCCAGCTTCCTCGACAATCCTGCGGACCTCATCAGCCGAATATATGTGGGGCGCCAGCCGCCGAGTCTTGCGCCCAAACGGACTTCCGGGTGGAAAGCTGGTGGCAGGGTCTAGCTCTGACAAATAGCGGGAAAACGGACGCAGCGCCTCAAGGCGACGGGCCCAGTTGAACGGGTCGGCATGTGTAGTGCCCTCGCGCGCCCATTGCAGACAAAGGTCCGCGGTCATCGGCCAGGTATGGCCGCAATCCGCGGAAAATCTTGCAAATGATGATACGTGATTATCGGCGTTCGTGGGGATGAACCCGTGGCAGTAGCGGCCATCAAGATATGCGGCTGCAGCCTGTGTGAGAGTCCTGCTCATTGGGCGCCTCCCGGCCATGCCAGCGACACCTTGGACAACCATGCGCTGTCCAGCTTGGTGTAAATCACTGTCGTATCGAGGCTGCGATGGCCCATGACGTCCGCGATAACGGGCATTGGTGTGCCCCTCGCCAGAAGCCGTGTTGCCAGGGTGTGGCGGAGAATATGAACCCGGGTGCGATCCCAGCCTAGACGACGGTAGGCGGCCAGCATGGTCGTCTGAACGGCGCGTCGTCCTATCGGCTCACCGATAGGTGGCCTGTGTCGGACGAAAACGTTGAGGCAAGCGGGCGCAGGGCGCTCATGCAGGATGTAGTCTGCGATCGCCTTACCAGTCGCTTCCAGCAGCGGCAGAATATCTGCACGGCGTCCTTTGCGATGGGTGACCCGAATCGTGCCGCGCTGCCAGTCGATGTCTTCAAGGGTCAGTCCGGCCACCTCGGAAGAGCGCATACCAAGATCGATCAGGCATCTGGCGATTGCGAACGCGCGCCGGCGCTGAGGAAAGTCGGCACTGAACGACTGCAGCAGCGCATCGACTTCGACGTCTGTGAGAACGTCTGGCAGGGTGGAAGGCTTGGGTCGCGGGGGGCGCGGCAAACCTGTAAGCAAAGGTGTGACGTCATCGCCGATCAACTGGCGATACCGCAGGAAGCAGCGGATCGCGCCAGACAGCCCACGTGCGCAACTTGTGCTGCGGGTGCCGTCCCCGATGATAAAGCGCGACACATCTGACTCTGAAATGCAATTTATATCAATGGCCTGAGCACCGACTGTGGCTATGAGAAAACGCTTGATAATCCGGCACCGTGCTGCCCGTGTGCTCTCGGAATAGCCCCAGACCTCTCGCATCTTCGCGTCGAAGCGCGAAAGCTCCGCATCCATTGGCGTCAGGGTCCGCGTCATAGCGAACCCGGTGCCCTCCATGACCCGCCCGAGCAGATGCAGGGCTGCGCGATTTGTGTGTGTGTCGCCGCGCGTATGGCGATTACACTCGCAAGACGGCATGTGATCGGCGAGAAACTGTCGGATGTGCCAATCGCGGACCTGTCCAAGGGCAACGCCTTCGGTTTTGATCCAGTCGCCGAAATGGAAAACGGTTGCCAAGTACAGCGCTTGCACCTTGGGCGCATACTTCCCGTCGCTCAAGCGTTGCCGATAGGCGCCGAAGACCGGCGCAAGCGGATTGCCCGGGTCGTCCTTCAACATGAATTTGCGTTTGCTTGGTCGCATGTTCGATCTCCTTTGCTGCGAAGATCGCAGTGAAGCCCGCGATTATGCGCACTTCCAAGTGCGTAGCGCCGAGCGAAAAGCTCGGCGCGGCAAGGACTTGCAGGCGTCATGGCCCTCAGCGGGCCATAATCTGGAACGGGTCATACTCCGAGTTATGCTGCTGTCCGCATAACTCGGAATACGATCCTTTCGGGTGAGGCCTCGGCCTCACTTTCCGAGGGCCCGGGCGCGGCGCTGGTGCGCCTCCGGGCCTATCGCCGGTGAAGCCACCAAATTCAGCGCCTTCAGAATTGTCGCTCTTCCAGCGTCGGAGCCAACATCGCCGCTTGAAGGGGCAGGAGCGAACACGCATTTGCGGTTCAAGGGACCTATACTCCGCATGGCGCAAGCTTGTGGTTGCCTTCCGCTGTCGATCAGCCCTCCTGCAGACTTGGGGAGTTGGCAGCCCAGTTGTTTCTTTCCACGCGCAATGCGACAAGGCCAACATGACACCACGCGCAATAGATGGGATAAATCGGGACCGGGCATCTTTTGCCTGGGCCATGCTTTTGTCCCTGCTGCTGGTTTTCGTCACCGCACTTGCCCGCCCGTCGGGCCTACCCCTTCAGCCGGCACTTGCCAGCCTTGCGGCTGTTCAGGGGGTCGAATCTCCGGCCATCCTCACCTCTTCTGGAAAGATGCAGCGTGCGCCTGACCTCAGGCAAGCTGGCGATCCGGATGATTTGGCCTTTGTGTGCCGCCAACCAATTCCAGCTCGATCTGGCATTCTGACGACAGCGCTTTGCACACCGGATGCGCCGATTTTTGCGGTCGCAAACAGCCGCCCAGAGCCTCGCGCTCCACCTTTTACCTGACCAGTGATGCTTCTGGGCCCGCGCGATGGCGCGTGGTCTCTCCGTGGTCCTGAACGGATCGCCAGCGTTCCATGACTCTTGGGGCGCGGGGCAATTCGCCGGGGACCTTAGATCACATCATTTCCCGGCATCCGTCGCGGCCAGCGCCGCGCATGGCCGGGACAAGGACAGGTCATGTCACACACTCTTCTCTGGAAACGCCTCCTGATCTGGGGCGTCTGTCTCTGGGGCATCCTCTTTGCCCTACCAAATGCATTCTATCCGACCGTGGAACGGCACAACGATGCCGCCACCGTCCTTGCCGAAACCGGCGCCTTGCCCAGACCGGCCGAGACCGATCTGGAAAGCTGGCCCTCATGGCTGCCTTCCAGCCTTGTCGCTCTTGGCCTTGATCTGCGCGGTGGAGCGCATCTTCTGGCCGAGGTGCATGTCGAGGATGTCCATGCTGCAAGGATGGAGATGCTCTGGCCGCAGGTTCGCGATTCCTTACGCGCGTTGCGCGATCAGGTGGGCACGATCCGCCGCCTGGATGCGCCTGCCGGCGAGTTGCAGGTGACCATCAGCAACCCTGACGGCCTGTCAGCCGCCCTTGCCGCAACCCGCGCCCTTGCCACTCCCGTCGTCAGCATGACAGGTATCGGCCAGACCGATATCGAGGTAGCCGGTGACGGCACTACGCTGACCATCCGCTTGTCCGAGGCAGAACAGCAGGCCTCGGACGAGCGCACGATCCAGCAATCGCTGGAGATCATCCGACGCCGCGTGGACGAGGTTGGCACCCGCGAGCCCACGATCATGCGCCAAGGGGAGGACCGCATCCTCATTCAGGTGCCGGGGATAGGATCGGCCGCCGAACTCAAGTCGCTTATCGGCACCACAGCGCAGCTGACCTTTCACCCTGTCCTTGGCCGTGCCGCCAGCGCCGAGGGCGCGGGCGACCCAGGCGACTTGGTTCTCCCCGCGTCGGATGAGGCGGGCGTGTTTTACGTCCTCGACCGTAGCCCTGTGGTCAGCGGCGAAAACCTTGTCGATGCGCAGCCCGCCTTTGACCAGAACAACCGCCCGGCGGTGAGTTTCCGCTTTGATCCACCGGGCGCGCGCGCCTTTGGCGACTACACGGCAGCGAACATCGGGGCGCCCTTTGCTATCGTGCTGGATGGCGAGGTGATCTCGGCCCCCGTGATCCAGAGCCACATTCCGGGCGGATCGGGCATCATCACCGGGCAGTTCACGGTCGAGGACTCAACCGAACTGGCCGTTCTGCTTCGGGCGGGCGCATTGCCTGCGGGCATGACCTTCCTTGAGGAACGGACCATCGGCCCGGAGCTTGGGGCCGACAGCATCGAGGCCGGCCAACGTGCGGCGCTGATCGGGATGGTGGCGGTCGTCGTGTTCATGATCGCCTGCTACGGCGGCTTCGGGATCATGGCCAACATAGCGCTGGCGCTGAACATGGGGCTTCTGTTGGCGGCGCTGTCCGTCATGGGGGCGACGCTGACGCTGCCCGGCATTGCCGGGATTGTGCTGACAATGGGCATGGCTGTGGACGCCAACGTTCTGATCTTCGAACGCATCCGCGAGGAGTTGCGGCAGGGGCGCCCTGCGGGCCGTGCCATTGAGATCGGCTTCGAAAAGGCCCTGTCGGCGATCATGGACAGCAACATCACCGGCCTGCTGACCGCGCTTATCATGTTCGGTGTCGGTTCGGGCCCGGTGCGCGGCTTCGCCATTACCCTTGGCCTCGGCATCCTGACTTCGATGTTCACAGCCGTCTACGTGACGCGGCTCATCATCGAGACCTGGATGCGGTGGAAGAAGCCCACGACGATCACGCTAAAGGGTTTCATCAAGCTGGCTCCCGACAAGACGACGATCGACTTCTTCCGCGTGCAATGGCTGACCTTCGGTGCCTCGGTGGTGGCAGTCATAGCGTCCCTCCTTTTGGCAGGGACGCTTGGCCTGAACTTCGGGATCGATTTCAAGGGTGGCACCACGATCCGGGCAGAGACCACCGAGGCTGTCGATGTCGGCAGTTATCGCGCGGCTATGTCCGGTCTGGCCTTGGGCGATGTGTCCATCACCGAGGTGTTCGACCCTGCCTTCCGGGCGGACCAGCACGTTGTGACCATCCGCATCGAGGCACAGCAAGGCGCCGAGGCTTTATCGCCCGAGATTGTGGCGCAGGTGGAGGCCGCGATTCGGGCAGTAGATCCCGCTGTCGCCTTCACCGCCGTTGAGTCGGTAGGCCCCAAGGTTTCAGCCGAGCTGATCTGGCTGGCGCTGGCGGCCGTCGCCGCGGGGGCGGCAGGCATCCTGGTCTATGTCTGGATGCGGTTCGAATGGCAGTTCGCAGTGGGTACCGTTGCGGCGCTCGTCCATGATGTGGTCGTGACGGTGGGGATCTTCGCAGCCTTGGGGCTGAAGTTCGATCTGACGATCGTAGCCGCGCTCCTGACCATCCTCGGATACTCGGTAAACGACACTGTCGTTATCTTCGACAGGCTTCGAGAAAACCTGGCGAAGTTCAAAGCCGCCCCGCTCCGCGACCTGATGAACCTGTCAGCCAACGAGACGCTCAGCCGCACGCTGATGACCGCCTCGACCACGCTGATTGCGCTGATCGTGCTCTTGGTTTTCGGCGGCGATGTCATCCGCGGCTTTGTTTTCGCGATGGTACTGGGGGTGATCCTCGGGACATGGTCCACGCTCTACGTCGCCAAGAACATCGTGCTGTTTCTTGGCATCGACAGGTCTGAAAAGTCCAAGCGCGGCGCGGATCACGAGTTCGCCAAAATCGATGCCTGACTGGGGGCCTCGGCCCGTGGTCGCGCTAGCCTCGTGACGGTCCCACAACACCACCGCTTTGGCGGATTTCGGGCGTTTGCCGGTGGCGGATCGCGCGCTCGGACCTTATATCGCCCGAACGCGCGGCTCTGCAGCAAAAGGATTTCACCGGATGAACCTGTTTTTCTTCGCTCTTGGCCTCGTGCTTCTGGTCCTGGGGGCCCGGTTTCTGGTGCAGGGGGCATCGCGGATCGCGTTGGCGGTCGGCATCTCGCCGCTGGTGATCGGACTGACCGTGGTCGCCTTCGGCACCTCGGCGCCGGAAATGGCGGTCTCGGTTGGCGCGGTCTGGGGCGGACAGTATGACATTGCTGTCGGCAATGTGGTTGGCAGCAACATCTTTAACGTGCTGTTTATCTTGGGCGCTTCGGCGCTGATCGTGCCTCTGGTCGTGAACCGCCAGATCATCCGCCAGGAGGTGCCGATCATGATCGGCGCCTCTGTTCTGTTGTTTGTCATGCTGCGCGATCTGTCGATCAGCATGATCGAGGGTGGTTTCCTGTTCCTGCTGCTGATCGTCTACACGGTCTTTCTGGTGGTACAATCGCGCCGGGCCAACCAGGCCGTCGGGAGTGATGCGGCCCTGGACGGGCTGGACCTAGGCGAGTCCAGGTGGGCCAATTCACGGCTAATGCAGGTGGCGCTGATCGTCGGCGGGCTGGTGCTGCTGGTGATCGGATCGCGGCTGCTGGTCGATGCCTCAATCGCCTTTGCGAAGGCGCTCGGGATCAGCGATCTGGTCATCGGGCTTACCATCGTAGCGGCCGGCACCTCGCTGCCTGAAGTGGCGACCTCGATCACAGCGGCGCTGAAGGGCGAGCGCGACATCGCGGTAGGCAATGTCGTCGGCAGCAATGTCTTCAACATCCTGGGCGTGCTAGGCCTGTCGGGTCTGGTCGCCGGGACCGCTGGGATCACCGTCGCGCCGTCGATACTGGCCTTCGACGCCTGGGTCATGCTGGCCGCCGCCATTGCCTGCCTGCCGATCTTCCTGACCGGCCGCGAGATCGCGCGGTGGGAGGGTGCGCTATTCCTGGCCTATTACGTCTTCTATGTGGCCTACCTGATTCTCGCGGCCGAACAGCATGCGGCGCTGGCGACCTTTACCTTTGCGATGACCTGGTTCGTAGCCCCGCTGACACTGGTCACGGCGGTCGCGGTCTACCTCAGGCCGCGCCGGTCAAGCCAGCCCTGACCGGCTCAGGCCGGATCGCCGTCAGGCGAAAGCCGCAGCCAGGATCGCGCCGTCACGACCATCAGAAAGATGGCCGTGACGGCGCGATCGAAAACCAAATCCTCGAATGCGTTCAGATCGTCGCCGATCTCCGGGGTGGGCGCGGCCCTGGTCTGGTACCCGCCGAGTGTCTATACTTGTCGAACAATCCTTCAATGCCTTGGCGGTCGTTGGTGTCCATGTTCACTCCTCTATTGATCTGGCCGCACCAAGCGTGATGTGTCGTTTTCAACCTTGGGCGGATAATCTGGTAAAGGTGTCAGGCATTCGTGATGCTTTCCGCAGCATCAGGTCTTCTGCCATCTAAAAGCGTGGTCAGCGACCCGCGATCTTCTGGACCAGCAGCTTGTCGATACGGCGACCATCAAGGTCGACAACCTCGATCCGCCAGCCTGACACCTCGACATGTTCGCCAAGCTTCGGCAGGCTGCCCATTTTCTCGATCACCATGCCCGCAATTGTCTCATAGTCTCGATCCCCGTCCAGCGAGATACCGATGTAATCCGCAAACTCGTCGGCCGGCATCCAACCGGCAACCAGAAGGCTGCCATCTTCACGTTTCGCGATCTTGGCCTCGGTTTCCTCACCCTCGACAAAATCGCCTGCGATGGCTTGAAGCACGTCCATCGGGGTTATGATCCCCTCGAAATGGCCGTATTCGTCATAGACCAGCACCATGTGCGCCGGTGATTTGCGAAGGGTTTCCAACACGGCAAGGGCGTTCATCCCGTCACGCACCACGGGTGCCTCGATCAGCAGGGCATGCGGGTCGGTAGCAGCACCTGACTTGCCTGTATCGAGGAAATCGCGCGATTTCAGGACGCCGATGATGTTGTCGGCAGAGCCATCGCGCACCAACAGGCGTGAATGCCCCGTGTCCCGGAAGCGGCGGATGATCACGGCGGGGCTATCGGTCGCTTCGACCGTCTCGACTTCGTGCCGAGGGACCATGAGACCCTTGGCCGTCCGGTCAGCGATGCGCATGACGCCGGCGATCATCTCGGTCTCGGCCTTCTCCATGACGCCTGACGACTGCGCCTCGGACAGAACCAGCTTCACCTCTTCATCGGTCATGTTGCGCTCGACCTCGCCCGATTGGCCCAGAAGTGTCAGCACCATCTTGCCCGACCCGTTCAGCACCCAGACGATCGGCGCCGCCACAATCGCGATCAGGTTCAACAGAGGGGCGATCCGAACGGCGGCCGCTTCAGGCGCGCGAAGCGCGATCTGCTTGGGGACCAGTTCGCCGAAGATCAGCGAGAGATAGGTGATCGCCACGACAACGCCGCCGACACCCAGGGTCTGGGCCAGCGCGGGGCTGAGGCCCACTTCGGTCAAGGCACCGGCCAGGCGCACACCCAGCGTCGCCCCGGAAAACGCCCCCGACAAGACGCCGACCAGCGTGATCCCGATCTGCACGCTGGACAGAAACCGCCCAGGATCAGCCGCCAATCGCATGGCCGTGGCTGCTCCCCGGCTGCCACTGTCGGCCATCACCTTCAGCCGCGCGTTGCGCGACGAGACGATGGCCAGTTCCGACATGGCGAGCACGCCGTTCACGAGGGTCAGGGAGAAGACAAGTAGGATTTCGAGCCACATGGCAGTGCGTTCCGTTTGAATTGAGGTGACCCGGCTGGATCAGCCGAAGGCGTTGAGGAGGAGGAAAATCGTGGACTTTGCCAGCGCATAGACCACGCCTGCGACGATGAAGAGGGAAGCAAGGCCGGCCATTGTCCCGAATATGACCCAGAGGCCATCTCGTTCCAGAACGCCAAGGGCGATCAGGGAGATGGCGAGGGCAGGAAGCATGTTTCCCAAGGGGATCGGCAAAGCGAGAACGGCGGCCAGCAATAAGCAAAAGGCCCCGATCACACGCTCCGCCTTGTGGTTGACCAACCAGAAACAGCGGGGTCGCAATAGCCGCTCTGCCCGGGCCAACCACGGTGCGGCCGTGTCCACCAGCAAGGCGAAGCGGTCACGCGGCACAGATCGATGCCCAATGAACTTTGGCAGCCATGGCACGCGGCCCAGCATCATCTGGAAGGACAGGTAGAGGAGGGGCAAGCCCAGCACACCGGACATGCCCGGCGGTGCAGGAAGCACATTCGGCAAGGCGAAAAGCAGGATCAGCCCGGCGCGCCCCCGTCCACCCAGCAAGGTGATCAGGTCATTGACCGCTATAGCATCCCGGACCGGGTCTGCCGCGATGGCGCTCAAAACTTGAGAAAGGGTCTGACTACGAGCGTGCGCAGGCGCGGTGCTTCGTCGGTCGGTGCCGTCGGTACTGTCACCCTCTCCGGCAGGGGAGGGTTCGGATTCAGCGCTGTCCGGCGCGCCAGAGGGAGAGTGTTGATCGGGGTTCATGGCACAAATATTGACGGGATGTATGACGATAAAGTGTCAGGCGCGCTTTGGTAAGGGTATTCGACTGTAATTCCAGCGCAATCGGCGGAATTACGTCTACCAAAGACACACGCCGGACAGTCCAATCATCCACGGAAAACTCTGAGCAGGGATAGCGCGGCGTCCCAGAGATCGAAGATCCGGACGAGGAAATGCTCCTTTGTCACAAAGGGCCGCTCTGGAAGCCGGCGAATCTCGGCATCGACCGTCGCCATCAGCCGCATGAGCCGCCTGCGATGAATCCCGAACCGCACCTGAACTGGGTCGGCGATTGTGCCTGCAAAGGTTGCGACGACCGCTCCTAGCAAGACGAGACCGGCGACCGTAAGAGCCACCAGCCCCGGCGAAGGGCCGACCGGAAAGACACCATACCACCCGGCACCAAGTGTCTCGCCCAACGGGAAAGCCCCAATGGCGGTGCTGCGGGCGACCTGCTCGGCCACCCCCGGTGCCATCGAGATCGCGCCAGGGGTCAAGGACTGAAACACGGCGCCGCCAACCGCCAGCATGACCAGCGCGGTGGTGAACTCAGCAATCGCGGAACGTGTGCCGGAATACTCTGCAAGGGCGTCGAGAATGCGATCGGCCATGCTCTGTGCCGCCACAAGGCTCCCGCTCTGGCGGATCTGTTCGCGCAGCAGCGGTGCTTCAAGAATTGTCCGGTTTAAGGCGGCGCGATCGAAGGTGGCGCCGTTTCGCGGCACCGGAACGCCGATCAGCTCCGACAGGATCAGGGTTTCGACACGGGCCGCAACTGCGGTGCGGAGCAGCAACTTGCGGCGCATCAGCCAGGACGCTGTGCGACGTAGACCAACTCTCCGGCACAACCATGCCAGCACACGCGTCAGGACGAGGATCGGTGAGAGCAGGACATTCACAGGAGCGCGCAGCAGATCGAGGCCGATGGCAGCTCCATGAAGACGCAAACTCCCGTGCCAAGCGAAATGACGCCGCACGAAAGCATCCACCTCAACTTGCCGGGTGGGTCGCCCGCGCACAGCACAATCACCGTTTTTTCGCAGGGTTTTCACGGACGTCACACTCTGGGTCATGGTCTCACGTCATGCTCAAGATGGTGAGGAGGATCAGGCTTGTCCAACGGGCCAGATCGGCGTGCAGGGCCAACCCGTTGTGGCGCGCCGCTGATCGCCAAACACCCACCAGCGCGACAATGTTGTAGGGTATGGAAAAGGCATAGCCCACGATAAGCGCGGGCCAAGGGTGATCGGCGCTGATCAAAATCAGAAACATAATGGTGGTCGTTACGTTGATCAGAAGGGCGCCGAGCACCGCCCAGTTCCAGAACGCGTCACCGAGTTGAAGATCACCTCGCCAGAGGTCATTGAGTTTTCCCATGGAAGGGATTTGGGAACGCCTCTTCTGTTTTCCATCGGGTTTCGCTGAAGGCAGCCAAAAAAACGGCAGCTCAGACTGCGATTATCATCCCGTGCCGGCTCATCCGATTTCGAGGTCCGTTGCTATCATCCCTGCGGCTAAGGCGTCCACGAACCACTGCGGTTTTCGCCCCCGGCCGGACCAGGTGAGTGCTGGGTTTTCAGGGTGACGGTATTTCGCCGCGGCCGGTGCACGGGTGATTTTCGTCTCTGTGCCGACAAGTTCGGCCAAGGAGTAGCCGAGGTCTCGGGCGAGAGCTTCCACCTTGGCGCGGGCTTCCGCCTTCTGCCGATCCTCATAGGTGGAGATCGCCTTGGCGACGTCCTTCTGCATTTTCTTCAGCTCGCTGAGCGACAGTGCCTCGAGATCGTATTCAGTCATTGGTGCGGTCCCTGTCCTGAATGTCCCGGTATCGATAGCCCGTCGCGGCAGGGTGCTGCAACTCCCGGAAGCTAAGGGCGGGGTGGCAACGGATGGTGATCGCCGTCGTTGCCGCCAGGGAGGTGCTGGACTGGGGGTCAGGCTGTTCCGATGTGCAGGGTGACGGGTCTGGCATGGGCTCCCTGCGCATCTCTGGCTTTTGGGCCATCCCTTCGACTGACAATCCCCTAATCCCGTTCGGGCTCCTGCGCGCAACCCCGCGTCAGTCCGGGCCGTGTTGGCCGCCTTTGGCGTCCTGCCCGCTCCACCCCGGTCCTCTGGGGGTTTCCGGCGTCCGTCCCGTCCACCGTGCACGCGTCACCCGACGGGCTTCTTCCGGGTCTTGTCGAAGGGACGGTCCCGAAGACAGGACACACAGGAGCTTACCATGCAGAACATCGTCATCCTCGCCGGCAACATCGGTCAGACCCCCGAAGTCCGCACCACCCAGGGCGGCACCAAGATCACCAACTTCAGCCTCGCCACCTCCCGCCCCCGCCTCTCGGAAGGTCGCGTCCTGCGCGACGAGAACGGCTACCGTGTCATGGACACGGAATGGCACCGCATCACCTGCTTCAACGGTCTCGGCAAGACGGTCGCGGAGCATTGCGAAAAGGGCATGAAGGTCCTCGTCCATGGCCGCATCCACTACACCAAGTGGATCGACAGCATGGGGAACGACCGCTACGGCTGCGAGATCATCGCCGAGAAGGTCGACTTCCTGAGCCGCCCGAAGTCGGCCGAGAGCGAAAACCCCGAGCTGGTCGACCGCGACGACGAGATCCCGTTCTGAGGAACGGGGTCTCCCCCTCGGGCCCGGCGGGACAACCCGCCGGGTTCGGTTGGCTCCTGGAAGCAGTCAGTCTGACGACGCGAAAACTGCCAAATGAACTACGCTTAGCTCGTATCGATCGGCAGCGCGGTCGTGGCCTTCGTACGCTCCATCGAGAACTTCGACGTCACGTTGCGGCAGGCCAAGCGCTGTGTCAGGTCGAGATAGAAGGCATCGTAAGCGGCCATGTCACCAACCACGACCTTGAGAAGATAATCGACTTCGCCCGCCATCCGGTGGACTTCCACGATTTCCGCATAATCCGCCGCGACGGCTGTGAAAGCCGCTCTCCATTCCGGAGTATGATCGGCGGCCTCGATCTCGACGAAGACGGTCAGGCCAAGGCCGATTGCAGCCGGTTCGACGATGGCGACCCGCCCGGTGATGATCCCGGCCGCCTCGAGCTTTTGCACGCGCTTCCAGCACGGGGTCTGCGACAGGCCCACCCGCTCGGCCAGTTGCGAGACCGGCAGCGTCGCGTCGCGCATCAACTCGTGCAAGATGCGCCGGTCGATCCGGTCGAGGGGAAGTGCGTCGGTCATGCCGTGATGAACTCCCGCACGAAGGGGGTTTTGGGTCGGGACCGGATTTCCTCGGGCTTGCCCACCTGTTCGATCCGGCCCATCGACATGACCACGACCAGATCGGCGAGTTCCATCGCCTCGTCCTGGTCATGGGTGACGAAGACGGTGGTCAGGCCGGTGGTGTCGTGAATGTCGCGCAGGCCCTGGCGCAGTTCGCGGCGCACCTTGGCATCCAGCGCACCGAAGGGTTCGTCGAGGAGCAGCATGCGCGGCTCGATCGCCAGCGCCCTTGCCAGGGCGACGCGCTGCCGCTGGCCGCCTGAGAGCTGGCTCGGGTAGCGCGCGCCGATGTCGGGCAGCTTGATCAGGTCGAGCAATTTCGTGACACGCCGCGCGATTTCCGGGGCCGAGGGTCGCGTCTTGCGGGGCCGGGCCCGCAGGCCATAGGCGATGTTGTCGAACACCGTCATGTGCCGAAACAGGGCATAGGACTGGAACACAAAGCCCGCGCGGCGTTCCTGCACGGTCAGTCCGGTGGCATCCGACCCGTCGAACAGGACGCGGCCCGCCGAGGGGAATTCGAGGCCCCCGAGGATGCGCAGAAGCGTGGTCTTGCCCGACCCGGAGGGCCCGAGGAGCGCCACCAGCGTGCCCGAGGGGATGGTCAGCGACACCGGATGAAGCGCGGCCGTCGTGCCGAATTCCTTGGCGATCTCTTCGATCTCGATGTTCATGGCTGTCTCCATCAATGACGGTGAGTGGCGGCCAACTGGTCGGCGTAGCGCCATTCCAGGGCAGTCTTGAGCGTGAGCGTGACGAAGGCGAGAAGCGCCAGCAGCGCGGCCATCGTGAAGGCCGCGACCGAGAGGTATTCGTTGTAGAACATCTCGATCATCAGCGGCATCGTGGTGGTCTGGCCCCGGATCTTGCCCGAGACCACGGCGACTGCGCCGAATTCCCCCATCGCGCGGGCGTTGCACAGCAGCACGCCATAAAGCAGCGCCCAGCGGATGTTGGGCAAGGTGACCGTCAGGAAGGTGCGCCAGCCCGAGGCGCCAAGGGTCAGCGCCGCTTCCTCTTCGGCGCGGCCCTGCTCCAGCATCACCGGGATCAGTTCGCGCGCGACGAAGGGGAAGGTGATGAACAGCGTGGCCAGCACGATGCCCGGCACGGCGAACACGATGGGAAAGCCGCTGGCCACCAGCCAGGCGCCAAGGGCGGAGTTTGCGCCGAACATCAGCACGAACAACAGCCCTGCCACGACGGGCGAGACCGAGAAGGGCAGGTCGATCAGCGTGATGACCCATGCCTTCCCGCGCCAGTCGAATTTGGTGATCGCCCATGCGGCAGCGATGCCGAAGGCGGCATTCAAGGGAACGACGATGGCCGCGACCGTCAGCGTCAGCCAGATGGCCGATTGAGCATCCGGTTCTAACAGGGACTGCAGGGCAAAGGCCCAGCCACGCCGCAGTGCTTCGTCGAACACCGCGATCAGGGGGGCGAACAGAAGGACCGTCAGCACCGCAAGGCAGAGCGCAATCAGCGCCCATTTCACGACTGCGGGCTCTGTTGTCGCCGGGCGAAATGCGCGGGGGCGGGAAGGGATGGCAATGGTATCGGTCATGGGTTCCTCCCTCACACCGCGCCCATGCGGCGGCGGCTCCAGATCTGGATCAGGTTGATGGCCAGAAGCAGCGTGAACGAGATCGCCAGCATCGCGATGGCGATGGCGACGGCGCCGTCATAGTCGAACTCCTCCAGCCGGATGACGATCAGGAGAGGGGCAATCTCGGTCACGTTCGGCAGATTGCCCGCGATGAAGATGACCGAGCCGTATTCGCCAACCGACCGGGCGAGCGCGAGGGCGAAACCCGTCAGCGCGGCAGGCGCCAGCATCGGCAGGACGACATGGGTCAGCGTGCGCAGGCGGCTGGCGCCGAGGGTTGCGCTGGCTTCTTCCGTCTCTCGGTCGATCTCCTCGATCACCGGCTGGACGGTGCGCACCACGAAGGGCAGGCCCACGAAGATCAGCGCGATCCAGATGCCAAGTTCGGTATAGGCGACGCGGAGGCCGAAGACCTCGCCGATGGGCGCGCCCAGCACCCCGTTCGGGGCATAGATCGCCGTCAGCGCGATGCCCGCCACGGCGGTGGGCAGCGCGAAGGGCAGATCGACAGCGGCGTCGATCAGCCGCTTGCCGGGGAAGCGGTAGCGCACCAGCACCCAGGCGAGGATCACCCCGAACACGAGGTTGAACAGCGACGCGACCAGCGCCGCGCGGAACGACAGTTCCAACGCCGACCAGACACGCGGGCGGTTCACCACCTCCCACATCTCGGCCGCACCGAAGCCGATGAAGCCGCGCCACAGCAGCACGGCCATGGGGATCAGCACGATGATAGACAGAATCGTGACCATGATCCCGAAGGACAGCCCCCACCCCGGCATCGGGGTGGGGTTGCGAAGAGTGAAAGGGCGGGCGACCATGTCACTGCGCCTGATAGATCTGGTCGAAGATGCCGCCGTCGCCGAAGTGTTCGGGTTGCACCACCGCCCAGCCGCCGAAGTCGGCGATCGAGAGGCGTTCCACCTCCGGGAAGCGCGCCACGTCAGCCGGATCGGCGGCCGAGGTATCCCAGGCGCGGTAGTAGTGGCGCAGCGCCATGGCCTGTGCCTCGGGGCTGTAAAGCTGCTCCAGATAGGCCGTCGCCAGCGCGCGGGTTTCGTCCGTCAGATGGCCGTCGACCAGCGCCACGGGCGGCTCGGCCAGCACGGAAACCGAAGGCACGACGATGTCGAACTGATCCTCGCCCAGCTCGGCCAGAGCCAGATAGGCCTCGTTCTCCCAGGCAAGGAGCACGTCACCGATGCCACGCTGGGCAAAGGTCGTCGTCGATCCGCGCGCGCCGGTGTCGAGCACGGGGACGTTGCGGTAAAGCGCGGCCACGAAGTCCTGCGGGTCCAGCCCGTTGCGTTCCGCATAGCCCCAGGCGGCCAGGTAGTTCCACCGCGCCCCTCCACTCGTCTTGGGGTTCGGCGTGATCACCTCGACGCCTTCGGCGATCAGGTCGTCCCAATCGGTGATGCCTTCGGGGTTCCCCTCGCGGACCAGGAACACGATCGTGCTGGTGTAGGGCGAGGAGTTGTTCGGCAGGCGCGCCTGCCAGTCCTCGGGGATCAGGTCCGAGCGCGCCGCGATCTGGTCGATGTCGGAGGCCAGCGCCAGCGTGACCACCTGGGCCGCAAGCCCGTCGATCACGGCGCGGGCCTGCGCGCCCGATCCGCCGTGAGAGGTCTGAATCGTCGGCGCCGCGTTGCCCTGCGCCACCCACCATTCCGCGAACCAGGCGTTGTATTCGCGGTAGAATTCGCGCGTCGGGTCGTAGCTGACGTTCAGCAGCGTGTCGGCCTGCGCCTGCGGCGCCGTCAACGTCAGCGTACCGACCCCGATCAGAGCGGCGGCAATCGCGGCTTTCCAGCCGCAGGCGCGCGGCGATTCCTGCGGCGCTGGATGTCCAGCAACTTTGCGGCCCCCGGCCTCGATCAGCAGGCGACCGTCAGGCAGCCGTTCGATCAGCGGCCCCTGAGCCTGGACATGGAGCGAGACGAAAGCGGTGTGGATCATGGCAAGGCCTCCTGTTCGTGTCAGAGGCGCATCGCCTCCATGACGATAATCACGACAGAGGTAGTCGAGAAAAGCAACGAAATAATCACGTCAAAGTTTGTCGTGAAAAGAGAGGATCATTCTCTATCGACATGCTCCGACAGGCGAAACCGGGCTCAGACGCCCAGTTGCCGGGCTGCTTCGGTGGATTTTGCCGATTCGGCCGGGCCCACAAGATCGGCCAGGGTCAGCGAGTCGATCAACACGAGGTAGGACCAGAAGACCTGTCCAAACACCTTGCGCAGGCGGCAGGCTTCTTCGTCGGGGCAGTCCTCGCAACGCTGATAGGCCCGGCGGGAGAGGCAGGGCAGCGGTGCGATCGGCCCGTCGATCAACCGCATCAACTCGCTCAGCGGCACCTCGCGCGGGTTCTTGATCAGCACATATCCGCCGTGCCGCCCCCGGACCGAGGCGATGAAGCCCGCGTTGCGCACTTCGAGCAGGATATGCTCGAGAAACCGCTTCGGCGTGCCAGACCGGGTCGCGATCTCCTCGATCCGCAGCGGCTTGCCCTCGCTCGCACGCTCGGTGGCAAGTTCCATCAGGGCCTTGAGGGCATACTTCATCTTCTGCGTGATCATGCCTCTGAATACGCTTGGTCAGGCCGCGGCTCAACTGAAATCACGCTTAAATCTATCGTGTATAAGCTGACTTTCAGAACAATCTGCAAAACAACTCCATCACGGCTGCAGAAGGGTGGTGTTTGCGCCCGCTTCCCGCCCGTCGCATTACGTAGAGTAAGAGGAGTGCCGGTTTCCCGGTGACGGGTTGAGGGCTGGGAGAGTGGCTCCCGGTGCCCGTCGCGGGAGATAGCCGATGGGCGTTGTAGAAGTTCTGGATCCGGTCGCGCCGACGCGTGCTGGTGGCTGGAAAGTGGATGTGAGCCGGGGTGAACGGAACGGGCGGGTGTCGTCCGAATGGTTCAACCGGCCGGATGACGAGCGGTATCTGTCGCTCGATGATCTCTGGGCCAATGTGAAGGGTCGTTCCGAACGCAGCCGCAGCCGTGTGGTGCAGACGGCCGACATCCGCGTTGAGGCGGCGCGCGATTACCCCGAACGGCTGCACCTGATGCTGCCGAAAGCGCATGAGCCGGTGGCGCCCACGCACTGGGCGTTCGGCCAGCTTGCCAGCATCGTCGGCGCTCCGGCGTCCTACCTGCGGCAGCTGCCCGCGCCGCTTGCGGGCATCAACCTGCAATACGGGCTGACCAACCACCGCGCCGAGCAGGTGAAGACCTTCGAGACCGAAGATGGCCGCACCGAACTGCGCGCGGTGACCGGCCCCGACTATGGCCGCATCCATGACCATGAACTGGTCGAGGCCGTGCAGCGCATCGCCGGCAATGGCACCGGTGACACGCGCTGGAAGGTGCCGGGTGTGCTGGATTGGTCGACCGGGGTCTACAACCCCGATGTCGAGATCAGCCGCGACACGACCACGCTCTATGCCTCGGACCGCGACGTCTTCCTGTTCCTGGTCGACGATCACAACCCGATCGAGGCGGGCCGACTGCCTGACGGTTCTCCCGATCTCTTCTGTGGTTGCCGCCCGTGATGCAATAGACTTTTGACCCTGCTGGCATGTGATCGAAGGCGCTCTTCTGTCAGGCCTTTATGTGCGGCACCTTCAGAAGCCGCTGGCCGGTATGGTGATCTGCGGATCAGGTCCGAATCTACTTCCCGAGCTTCAAGCTCGTAGAGATCGTCTGGTTTCCCCGATCCAGATCTATTCGATCATTGTGCCCATTCAGGTCGTCGCTCTCTCACACCCCCCGTTGTACCGACGTGGTTTACTGCGCCGTGATACTCACATCGCAGCTGCCATCGCCGGATCTCTGTAATCCTCGTTCCTTGTCAGCATTGCCCAAAGCTGCCTGGCCATCTTGTTGGCCAGTGCAATCCCGACCAGCATTTTCGGCTTCTTCGCCAGCATGCGGCCGAGCCAGCTCTCTGCAGGACCCTTGTACCGTGCGTGCGCCAAGATGCGGGTCATAGCTCCGATGATCAAAAGCCGCCGGATGTCGGTTTGGCCGGCCTTCGAAACCCGCCCAAGACGCTCCTTTCCCCCCGAAGAGTGCTGCCGCGGCACAAGGCCAAGCCAGGCCGCGAAGTCTCGGCCACATCGGAACTGACCCATCTGAGGGGCAAAGGCTTCGACTGCCAACGCCGTCAACGGACCAACACCCGGCATGGTCTGAAGCCTGCGTGCCGTATCGGTTTCATCCGCAAGCGCCTTGAGCCTCTTGGTCTTCGTCGTGATCTTTTCGGTAGTCTCCGCAATCTGCGCCAGCAACTCCCGGCACTCAGTGACGATGAGGGAAGGCAGGTCGCAGTCAGCGCCCTGGACCAGCGCGTCCATCCGCTTCAGATGGGCCAGGCCGATCGGAAACACATGGCCGTACTCATACAGTGCTGATCGCAGCGCACTCACGAGCTCTGTCCGCTGGCGGACCAGCCGCTCGCGGTTGCGGAACAGGACAGACTTGGCCTGTTGCTCGGCCGTCTTCGGAAGGACAAAGCGCATTTCGGGCTGCCGCGCCGCGATGACGATCGCCTCGGCATCGGTCGCGTCATTCTTTTGGCGTTTTACGAATGGCCGGACGTACTGAGGGGCGATCAGCTTGGGTTCATGGCCCAGCTTCTCCACTTCCCGGGCCCAGTAGTTGGCGCTGCCGCATGCCTCAAACACGACGATGCAAGCTGGCTGTTGGGCGATGAAAAGCCGGAACTGCTCGCGGGTCAGTTTCTTGCGAAACTTCACCTCACCAGCGATCGATGCGCCATGGACCTGAAAAACCCGCTTTGCCAAATCGACCCCGATTATTGTATCCTTCATCTTGCCGTCCTCTCCGCTGTTGTGGCTCTCACATCCACATTCTTGGCACATTGCGATGCCGTCAGGGGAGGGCGGCAACCATCCCATCTACTTCCGGGGCTTCTATTGCTGGAACTCTGAGGTCGGGGCGAAGACCCTCGGTATGGCGAGCTTCTACCTGCGCGCTGTGTGCCAGAACCGCAACCTCTGGGGCGTCGAGGATTTTCAGGAGATCAAGATCCGCCACTCGAAATACGCCGCTTCCCGATTCGCGCATGAGGCGGCCCCGGCACTGACGCGCTTCGCCAATTCCTCGCCGCAGGGCTTCGTGAACGGCATCAAGGCGGCGCGGCAGCAGATTGTGGCGCGAACCGACGAGGACCGGGATGACTTCTTGCGGAAGCGCGGCTTCTCGAAGGCCGAATCCGGCAAGATCATCGAGAAGGTGTTGATGGAAGAGGGCCGCCCGCCCGAGAGCATCTTCGACTTCGTGCAGGGCATCACGCGGCTCGCGCGCGACAAGACCCAGCAGGATGCCCGCCTCGACATGGAAGGGCGCGCCAAGAAGCTCCTCGACCGGGTCGGCTGACGCCGGGCCCGACAACGCGACCGCCCTCGCGCGCGGCGGTCGCGCTTTCCCCTTCCACATACATGCCACGGGCCCCGCCCCGAGAGGGCAGGGGGCTTTGGCCTATGCATTTCAGCGAGAACCCCCATGACCCCCCAGGAAGAAACCATCGTCCTCGAAGCCCGCGACATCCTCGGCCGTTATCTCAGCCAGAACCCGGTCATCGGCAGTTGGCAGGCGCTGATGGACTATTGCGCGCTTTATGCCGAGGCCGAGATTATGCCGACATAGGCCACTAAGTGTTTAAATTCCCTCGAGGCTTTTGCATCGTAGTTGGCATAATCCTCGGGACTGAAGCTGGTAGCGTCTTCTCGTTCACGTCGAAACGAGGAGATATCATGGCGATCGAACCGAAAAAGAAACGGAGTGCGAACCCGGTCACGGCCCTTTCCAATGGCCTCGAAGAGGATTTGCAGAGGCAGGGCTACGGGGTCGGCACGATCTGGAAGCAACGCAGGCTATTCAATGACCTGCTCATTTGGTTAGAGGGCCAACAGCTCGCGATGGCCGATTTGACGATGGCCAAAGTAGATCGGTTCATGGCCGACCGCCGTGCTGCCGGTGTCCGCAAGCTGAAGACGCGCAAAGCACTGGGTGCCATTCTGGTCTATCTGCGTGGGTTGGGGTTGGTACCACCCGCCGAAAACCCCATTGAAGACGGCCCCGCTGGTGAAATCCTGGAGCGGTACAGGCGGTTCCTGGCAGTAGAACGCGGGCTGACAACTGCGGCGATCCTTCGATATGTCGATTGCCTGCGTCCGTTCCTTGATCGACAGACGAGAGATGGCAATCTCGATCTTGCCAGCCTGACCGCTTCTGATGTCACCTCCTTCGTGGTGGCTTGGTGTCCCGCTGTGAATTCCGGTGTCGCGAAGTTGACCGTCACGGCGCTGCGATCTTTCTGCGGGTTTCTCCATCTCGAGGGCGTTTTGATGCGCTCGCTTGTCCCGGCAGTACCGACGGTCACATATCGCCACCAGGCCGGACTGCCCAAGGGGCTCGAACCCGAAGAGGTGCGGCGCATTCTCACATCTTGCGATACCGCCTCGGACAATGGCGTCCGTGACTTGGCGATCCTGACCCTTCTTGTTCGGCTCGGCCTGCGGAGGTGCGAGGTCTCCAGACTGGGGCTTGACGATATTGACTGGCGTGCGGGCACGATCTGCGTGCATGGCAAAGGAAACTGCCTTGAACGACTACCCCTTCCCGTGGACGTAGGTCACTATCTGGCTCAGTATCTACGTCACGCGCGACCAGCGAAGGCGCGGGGCAGGACCGTATTCGTCCGACACTTCGCACCTTATAACGCGCTCAGCGCGTCTCGGGTCAGCACGATCGTGGCGGATGCCGCGCGACGGGCAGGTGTCGGGCGGGTGCACGCACATCGCCTGCGCCATACCGCGGCGACGCAACTGCTACGTGCTGGCGCATCTTTGCCGGAAGTCGGGCAAGTCTTGCGGCATCGCCGTGCGCAAACCACGGCGATATATGCCAAGGTCGACCACGATACCCTGCGCGTGATCGCACGCCCCTGGCCGGAGGATGCGCAATGAGCCATCTGCGCAAAGTCCTGGCCGACTATCTGAGCATGCGGCGCGCCTTGGGCTACAAGATGGACCAGGTCGAGCGACGTCTCCGCCAGTTTATTGCCTTCGCAGAGGATCATGGTGAGACCCATGTCCGGACCGTGACGGCGCTGGCCTGGGCAACGCTTCCTCCGGGCGCTGATCCGATCTGGACCCACGCGCGGCTGGCCGATGTGCGCATCTTCGCCCGGCACCTGCATACGCTCGACGATGTGAGTGAAGTGCCGCCCGACGATCTTCTTCCGGCGCGGAGACGGCGCACAACGCCCTATCTCTACACACCGCAGGAGGTGGCCGACTTGGTGCGCGCCACGGATATCCTGCCCAAGACACACGTGCAGGCAACCTACCGGGTGCTGGTCGGCTTGCTGGCTGTGACCGGCATGCGGATTGGCGAGGCGATCGGCCTCGACCGCAACGACCTCGACATGGGCGGCGGCATTGTGACGATCCGGAAGGGCAAATTTGGCAAGGCGCGGGCATTGCCGCTGCACCCGACGACAGTCGCTATCTTGCAAAACTACCTGCTTCGAGCTGATCGTCCGAGTCCTTCCGGCGCGCCGGTTCTTCTGAGTAGTTCAACGGGCAGGCGGCTGCGCTATAGTAACGTGCATCCGACTTTCCAGAAACTGCTGCATCATTGCGGGATTGTTCCACGTTCGGCAACCTGCCGACCCCGGATTCACGATCTAAGGCATAGCTTCGCCGTCAGCACCATCGCCGAGGGGTACCGGTCAGGTAATCCCGGCTCCCGCCTCGCAACTCTGGCCACCTACCTCGGTCATGTCGATCCTAAGCACACCTACTGGTACTTGTCGGCAGCGCCCGAATTGCTTGGCCTGGCTGGTGACATGCTTGAGCGCCACCTTGCGGGTGACGCATGACTGGGCTCGCAACGACACTGCAAGCGTTCTTCACTGACCGCCTCGTCCGCCAGCGTCAGGTCAGTGCCAACACGATCCAAGCCTATCGCGACACTCTGCGCTTGCTTCTGGTCTTCGCTTCGGAACGACAAGGCAAGTCACCGGTAAGGCTCGACATCGATGATCTTGATGCGCCGCTGATCGGTGCCTTCCTCGATCATCTGGAGCGCGAACGGCAAAATGGGGTACGCACCCGAAACGCCCGGCTGGCCGCAATCCGTTCCCTGTTCCGCTATGCAGCCCTGCGCCATCCCGAACATGCCGCCACCATCGAACGCGTTCTCGCAATACCGCCGAAGCGCTTTGAGCGACGGCTGGTGACCTGGCTGACCGAGACCGAGATCGATGCGCTGCTGGCCGCCCCGGACCGGGCGACTTGGACCGGGCGGCGCGACACGGCGCTGTTCAGTCTCGCAGCCCAGACAGGACTGCGGGCGTCTGAACTGATCGGGCTCACCCGTGCCGATGTTCAACTCGGAGCCGGTGCGCATGTCAGTTGCACCGGTAAAGGGCGAAAGCAGCGCATCACGCCGCTCACATCCGGCACCATCGCGATCTTGAGGGCTTGGCTTGCCGAGCGGGCGGGTCAGCCCGGGGACCCGCTGTTCCCGACTCAGACCGGACGCGCCCTCAGCCGCGATGCGCTTGAGCGCAGACTGGCCAAATACGTTGCGGAAGCACAGGTCAAATGTCCAACGATGGCCAAGAAGCGCGTCTCCATGCATGTTCTGCGCCATTCTGCCGCCATGCGCCTCTTGCGCGCCGGGATCGACACCTCGGTGATCGCACTCTGGCTCGGCCACGAACAGATCGAAACGACCCAGATCTACCTGCACGCGGATCTGCAGATCAAGGAAAGAGCCCTCGAAAGGACAGCCCCCATCACCGCGAAGCCCGGCCGCTTCCGGCCGACTGACAATCTCCTCGCCTTCCTCGAGGCTCTCTGATTATGCCAACCCCTTCCCAGCGATCTCCGCCAGAAACAGCGATCTAGAAACCAACATCGGCATAATCTCCGCGTCGGCATAAAGCGCGTTATGCCGAAGTCTGCATAACGCCCTGACCGTCCGCGGCCCGATCGAGCGCTTCCACGTCCTCTATCTCGACCGCAAGAACCGCATCATCTCTGATGAGCTCCTGTCGACCGGCACGGTCGACCATGTCCCGGTCTATCCGCGCGAGGTGATCAAGCGGGCGCTGATGCTGAACGCCAGCGCGCTGATCCTGATCCACAATCATCCATCGGGCGATCCGACGCCGTCTGAGGCCGATCTCAGTATGACCAAGGAGATCCAGAAGGGGTGCAAGTATCTCGGTCTGACGCTGCACGACCACATCATCGTCGGGGCCGGGACCGAGCTGAGCCTGCGGGCCCTCGGCAAGCTCTGACGCGTCTTTCCGACCTGCCGCCGCCGCCCCTTCGAGGAAGAGGGCGGTGGTTCTGTCGATGACGGTGAAGCGGGGTGAGAGGCTTCCCGCGCCGTCGGAGATCTTCCCATGTTCGACCTGCCATTGCCCATCCACCCGACTGCCTACGCGCGGGGCGTCCCACCGAGTTTTCTCTCGGGCGACACCGATCCCCGTCATCCCTTCGCTCTGACCCTGTCGCGCCGCGCACCGGCTGACCTTCTGTCGGGCCGGGCCGCCCCGCTGGTCCTCTCCCGCTTCGCGACTCTGGCGGACGCCATGCAGGGCGCAATCGATCATGCCGAGGGGATCGCCCCGGAAGCAGCGCCCCAGCTTCTGGCGATCCTCGACCGTGACGCGCGCCTTGTGCTGGCGGGGGCCGCCAGCGACCACGCCATCGCCTGGTGCCACCCGGTGACGAGCGCGGCCGAGGCGCGGGGCGTCGTGACCGAGGCAAGCCAGCTGCGCGCGCAGGCGGGCCGCGTGGCCGCCTGGGGTGAGCCCGATCTGGCGGCTCAGTTGCGCCACCGCGCCGATCTTCTCGATGCGCGGCTCGTCGACCCGCTCTGGCGCGCCTTCACCGCCCAGGCTCTGCAGGTCGTTGCGTGACGCGCGAGAGACAGAGGAGGGCAGGGGGGAATTGGAGCTTGTCCGGGGAAGAGAGATCGCCCGGCCCGGCTCCGATCCCTTCCCCTTACCGGAGACACACCATGACCCTGACTGAACCCACCCTCGCGCCCCCGATGGCGCCCTCGACCGTCGACATGGCGCAGATCTTCGCGGCGCATTCCGCGCGTGCCGCTCGGATCGAAGCGCTGCGCCGCGGCAACAAGGACCGTCTGTTCGACGGTCTCACGGCGGCCGGCCTCACCCATGTCACCGTGACCTTCGACGGCGCCGGCGACAGCGGCCAGATCGAAAGCATCGGCGCATGGTCGGGCGAGACCACCGTCGAATTCCCCGCGACCGAGATCGAATACGCGGCGCTCACGTGGGACGACCCCGAGGTGGAGATGCGGCAGCTGTCGCTGGAAGATGTCGCCGAGCAGCTGGCCTACGATTTCCTCTCCGACACCCATGGCGGCTGGGAAAACAACGACGGCGCGTGGGGCGAGTTCTGCTTCGACGCCGCAGCCCGCTGCATCCACCTCGAGTTCAACGAACGTTTCACGTCGTCCGAACTCTTCACCCACGATTTCTGAGGGGGCGGCGATGGCACATCCTTATCACCACGCCCTGTCCTCGGTGAAGAAATGGGGCGGCACGGTCGATGACTTCATCGCCGTCCATGCCTGGTTCGATGCCAGCAAGGAGATCACGGCCGACTTTCGACACCGGGCGCTCCGCCACCATGCCGAGGGCATATTCATGGCGGAGACGATTTTCGGCCAGACCCTCACGCTCTCGACCGGGCGCATTATCCCGACCCGCTGGGTCGGCGAGCAGCATGTGAAGGAAGACCTCGGCTTCATCCCGAGTTTCGCCGATTGGGTGAAGGCCATCCGGCCTGAACCCTGGATGGGCCGGACCGCGCGGATCGAAGCGCTGGTCGATCCGCATCTCGCCTCGCCCGTGGTCGAGGTCACCTGAGATGACGGATCCGGCCTATCAGCGCCTCGGCTTGCCTGAAACGGCGTCGCCCTATGCCGTCCTCCGGGCGGCGGTCCGGGCGCTTCACCCTGACACGCGCGCCGTTCGCGGCTTCCGGGCAGCGCGGAAGCGCTTCTACCGGCAGATGCTCTGCGCCCATGCCGCGCGACAGGCGGCGGGCGACGAGCCAACCGGCTGATCGCCCCCAACCACCCCTTTATTCCAACAATACGCCCGGCCGCCCGGCCGGGTTTTCCCCATTCAGGAGGCCCCCATGGCGGATTACTTCACCCATTTCTCATGCCTGCTCGACGTCGGCACCCCCGACAAGGCCGTCCGCGCGCTCGCGTTGTTCCAGGAGCTGCGCGTTGCGGATCAGGACACCGACGACCCGGAGGTCGCGGGCCTCACACTCGTGCGCCAGGATGCGCCCGAGGGTAGCATCCTCTGGATCCATGACGACGAGCACGGCGATGTCGAGGCCGTCATCCGCTTCGTCCTGCGCCTTGCGGAAGATCTCGATCTCACCGGCCTCTGGGGGTTCCAGTATGCCCTGACCTGCTCCCGACCCCGCCTCGACGCCTTCGGCGGCGGCGCGCATGTCATCGATCTCGGCGCGCGCAAATCCATTGGCTGGACCAGCAGCCAGGAATGGCTGGCGGCCGCGCTGAACGGGGAGGACGTCGATGCCTGAGATCATCTGCACCACCGTCTACCAGTTCCCCGAGCTCTCCGATGCCGCCAAGGAAAAGGCGCGCAGCTGGTATCGCGAACTCGGCCCGCACGACGACTGGTGGGACGCGGTCTACGAGGATTTCGAACGGGTCTGCGGCATACTCGGCATCCGCCTGAAGACCACGCCCGTCCGCCTTATGGGCGGCGGCACGCGGGCCAAACCCTGCATCTGGTTCTCCGGCTTCTGGAGCCAGGGCGACGGTGCTTGCTTCGAGGGCTATTGGTCCTACGCTAAGGGCGCGGCCGCGCGCATCCGGGACTACGCGCCCACGGACGCAACGCTGCACGCCATCGCCGACCGGCTGCAGGCGATCCAGCGGCGGAACTTCTACCAGCTCGCCGCCGAGGTCAGCCATCGTAGGCGCTACTACCACGAATACACCATGTCGGTGGACGTCACCCGCGACAGTCCGACCTGGCAGCCGCCCACCGAGGATGCGGAGGAGATCGTGACCGAGGCGCTGCGTGATCTGGCCCGCTGGCTCTACCGGCAGCTTGAGGCTGAATACGACCACCTCACCTCGGACGAGGCCATGGAGGAGGGGATCATCGTGAACGCGTACACCTTCACCGAAGCCGGGCGGCGGTTCGGGTGAGAGCGCACGGTTGAAAACTGTCAGAAAACTGCGTATGTTTCTGACAAAGGAGCGATCATGGAGCGCATGGCCGAGAGCATTATGAATGTCGCGACGACGTTGCCGGAGGGAGTGCCCTTGGCAGCTAAGGGGCTCCTGCACCTCGGCTCGCGCGCGGCGGTCGATCAGACGCTGTCGCGTCTGGCCGCGCGCGGCGAGTTGATCCGAGCAGGACGCGGCATCTACATGCGCCCCGTCCAGACACGCTTTGGTCCGCGCAGTCCGTCGGCTGAACAGGCGATTGAAGCGCTCGCTGTGCAGCGGGGCGAGACGATCGTCCCGAGCGGTGCTGCTGCGGCAAACGCTCTGGGCCTGACCACGCAGGTGCCGGTCAAGTCGGTTTACCTCACCTCCGGTCGAAGCCGCGTGCTGAACCTTGGTTGCCAAGCAGTCGAACTGCGTCATGCGCCGCGTTGGCAGTTGGCCCTTGGGGACAAGACATCCGGCCAGGTTGTCCGCGCTCTGGCATGGCTCGGGCCAGATGAGGCTCCCAAGGCCCTGCAAATGCTGCGATCCAAGCTCACGGTGACGGCAAAGACAGAACTGGTATCCGCGGCGCCGCAGTTTCCGACTTGGCTGGCACGATTGATCGGAGAGATCGTCCATGGCTGAGGCATTCATGCGCCTCAGCACTGCCGACCGGCTGGATGATTTTGGTGTCGCTGCCGATCTGCTTGGCCAGCCGTCTGCGACCGATCAGCCTGCTCGCGCGATCGCTTCGACCAGGACTGCCTTCGTTACTCCCTGTGCATTGCCCTGAAGAATCTGAAATCCCTCTGACACCAACAACTTGCCTGTGACGGCATCAACCAGCGCAGGATTCATTTTCTCGGTCACGGCGAGCGCTTCCCGGCAAGCATCAGGAAATCTGGAGCAGGCTTCAACGACGTAGTCGGTGCCCATTGCCTGGGCGACGGCGGCGATGTCGAACATATCCCGGGGCTGGAGGTGTGAACCGCGGAAGACTACCTTCTTGGCCAGGATCTCGGCTGGCGTCTCGAGTTTGACGCGTCGTCCGCGGATTTCGGAAATGACATACGGTTCTTGGGTGACTGGGTCGCAGCAGATGAAGTCGATCTCGCCGACGCCATTGAACACGATCTTCAAGGCGCGCGTGCCATCGGTTTCATAGTCGCTCGGTGCGCGTGCGAGATTGTATCCTTGCGTCTCGGGGTTCAAATACGGGAGGTACTGGGCATCGTCGATGAAGAGGTCGATGTCATGGCTTTCGCGATGGTTGATTTGGAGCATGAGAGCCGTTCCGCCCCCAAAGCTCCAGTTGGACATGCCGATACCCTGACCGTTGGCTTGGTCAACGATCGCCATAGCCAAATCAAAAAGCTCAGGCCAGCGGCTTGGCTGCGGGACGTTCATTCAGATCGCGAGCGGGAGCTTGTATCCGGCGAGCTCGGAGAATTTTTTTGCGACCACGATGACTGCGTCCTTGCTGACACCCATCTCGTCGATAAACGACTGCTGCAGTTTGGGCGACACTTCGGACAGGAAGGCGAACACGCTGCAATCGAAGGCATCGACGCTCTTGCTGTCGGCGATCTTTTCGGCCAGCTGGGTAGCCGTCACCAGCACGCCGTAGGGCGCGCTGACTGTCGACATCACTTTCGCTGCGACCGAGGCCATTGCATCATCTCTGTGAGGTAACTCCTCACGTAATGTAGTCGATGGGCCTCAACAAAGCAATAAAGCCTCGCTTCACCCGGGCTTCACCTGTTCCCGTCGATCCACTTCGACATCAGCCCCTTGTCGCGGAAGCATTCCTCCGGGACGGCGCGGCGCTTGATCCGGGCGAGCTTCTCCGCGAAGGCCACCTGCTTCGAGGTCGGCAACCGGTCCATGTCGGAGACCGGTTTCAGCTGGGCCTGTGCCTCGATCCAGGCGCTGAGCGACCTGCGGTCCTGCTGAACTTCCCAAGGCAGGAGGGTCTGGTTGCGTAGGGCAAGCGAGCGCGCATAGGCGATCTGCTTTGGCGTCGCGGGCAGGGCGTGCGTGGTACTGTCCATCGGGAACTCCCTTTATGGCTTGGTTTTCAATATAGAACATAACAGGAACAAAATCAAGCCAAGCGTCCGGGACGCATCGGTTCGAGAGGGAGAGATGGGCCGGGGAAGATCAGGCCTGAGGGTGCCCGAGAGAGGGTGTCCGGGCCTGATCCTGTCCCTCATTCCGGAGTGTCCCGATGACCTATCTCGCGCCTGTTGCGCCTCCCGTTCCTGTTCCGTCTTCTGATGCCGCGCCTGCGATCCTCGCCCTTGCCGAGGCGCTGCAGCCCGATCTGGCGAAAGGCTTCCAGATCGACGCGCTGCGTCTGCGGCTTGAGATGGAGCGCGCCTTCGGCGGCTCCGATGCCGATGGCGCCTGGGATTGGAAGCTCGCCTATGAGGCGGGCGAGGTGGCGCTCGTCCTCTTCCTGCGGAAGTTCGGCCGCGCGCTTCTGGCCCGGGCGGGCTCGCCCGCTGCCCTGCTGCCGGTCCTTGCCAAGGTGGCGGCCCTCTTGCCGACGCACACCCGGCGCTCGGAGGAGATGGAGCGGTTCCAGCAATTCTCGACGCCGCTGCCCATGGGGCTCGCGGCACTGGCCGCCGCACAGATCACGCCGCGTGACCTGGTCCTTGAGCCTTCGGCCGGGACCGGGCTTCTGGCGATCCTCGCTGAGATCGCGGGTGGCAGCCTCGCGCTGAACGAGTTGGCCGACACCCGCGCCGACCTTCTGCGCCTCCTCTTTCCGGGGCGACCCGTCACCAGTTTCGACGCGGCGCAGATCGATGATCACCTCGACGCAGGGCTGCGCCCCAGCGTCATCCTGATGAATCCGCCGTTTTCGGCTGTGGCCAATGTCGATGGTCGGACGACTGAGGCGACGGCCCGGCATCTGCGCTCGGCGCTTGCGCGCCTCGCGCCCGGCGGGCGTCTGGTTGCAATCACCGGTTCCGGTTTCGCCCCGGACGCACCCGTCTGGTCCGAGACCTTCGGCCGTCTGACCGAGACGGCACATCTGGTCTTCACCGGCGCTGTGTCGGGAGCGGCCTTCGCCAAGCATGGCACCAGTTTCGAGACGCGGATCTCGGTCTTCGACAAGTGCCGCGGCGGCGAGTTGGGTGGAGTCACCGCCGATCTGGCCCAGCCCATGTCATCCGACGTGGCGCAGCTCCTCGCCCGGATTGTAGCCGAGGTCCCTCCGCGCCTCGAATTGGCTGCGGGCGATGTCGCTCGATCCCGCTCGACGTCCCCCTTTCCGGGAATTCCTGCCCGAGCGTCTGGCATAGTGGCTGGCAAACCGCGTGTAACGCCGTCGGCCAGCGCCGCCGCGAAAGTCTCCACACCTGATGCCGAGGATCTCGCCTACACCCTGCGCGAGACGGCGGACGATCTCGGCGCCTCGCGTCTCTCCGACGCGATCTACGAGACCTTCCGTCTGCAGGCCATCGACATCCCCGGCGCGGCCCCGCACCCGACTAAGCTGGTGCAGTCGGCGGCGATGGCATCTGTCGCGCCCCCGAAACCCACCTACCGCCCCAAGCTGCCCGTCGCCGTGCTGTGCGAAGGCCTCCTCTCCGACGCCCAGCTCGAGACCGTCATCTACGCCGGTGAGGCGCATGGTGCGTATCTCGCGGGGTCTTGGACCGTCGATGAAACCGGCGACATGGTCTCGGCCGCGCCCGACGATGCCGCTGACGCCGTCCGCTTCCGCCGCGGCTTCTTCCTCGGCGATGGCACCGGCGCGGGGAAGGGCCGCCAGTCGGCCGGGATCCTGCTCGACAACTGGTGCCAGGGGCGCCGCAAGGCGCTCTGGATCTCGAAGAGCGACAAGCTTCTCGAGGATGCGCAGCGCGACTGGTCGGCGCTCGGTCAGGAGCGCCTGCTCGTCACTCCGCTCTCGCGCTTTGCCCAAGGCCGTTACATCCCGCTCACTGAGGGCATCCTCTTCACCACCTATGCCACCCTGCGCTCGGAAGAACGCGGGGCCAGGAAGTCCCGAGTCGATCAGATCGTTGACTGGCTTGGGGCGGATTTCGACGGGGTGATCCTCTTTGACGAAAGCCACGCCATGGCGAATGCCGCAGGATCGAAGGGCGAGCGTGGCGACACCGAGGCCTCGCAGCAGGGCAGGGCGGGCCTGCGCCTGCAGCACAAGCTCCCGAACGCGCGCGTGGTTTATGTCTCGGCCACGGGGGCGACGACCGTCCACAACCTCGCATATGCGCAGCGCCTCGGTCTTTGGGGCGGCGGGCCCTCCGCTTGCGCTCCGGGCGTTCAGGATTGGCAAAGCTCCACTGGAGCTTCGCCTGCCCCTTTGGGGCACCATCCTTCACTCCCCTTCGCGACGCGCGCGGAATTCGTCGAGGCCATCGAGGCGGGCGGGGTCGCCGCGATGGAGGTCCTCGCCCGCGACCTGCGGTCGCTTGGCCTCTACACCGCCCGGTCGCTTTCCTATGACGGCGTCGAGTACGAGATGCTCGAGCATGCGCTGACCCCCGAGCAGCGCGGCATCTACGATGCCTATGCCGGGGCCTTCGCCATCATCCACAACAACCTTGCCGCCGCGATGGAAGCGGCCAACATCACGGGCGACAGCGGCACGCTGAACCGCCAGGCCAAATCCGCCGCGCGCTCGGCGTTTGAATCTGCCAAGCAGCGCTTCTTTGGCCATCTGCTGACCAGCATGAAAACCCCCACCCTGATCGCTGCCATCGAGGCCGATCTCGTGGCTGGCCATACAGCGGTGATCCAGATCGTCTCGACGGGAGAGGCGCTGATGGAACGCCGCCTGTCAGAGATCCCCACCGACGAGTGGAACGACATCCGCGTCGACATCACGCCGCGGGAATATGTCTTATCCAGAACTCCGGATAATACATAATATGCCGCGTCCGCGTTATGCAGAGCGCGGCGCTTCATGTCGTTGATATGATGTTTCATTTCGGGATTTCCACTTGGCATAATCATGATGCCTCTGCTCTCAACCGCAGAAGGACACCCTGACATGACCTCCCCCTCCAACTCTCACCCCGGCAGCGCGGCAGCCGCCGGGGTTGTCAGCGACCAAGCACTTGTTTCCGGTTATCTTGCGGATAATTCCAACTTGTCTGCTGGCGCGCTCAGCGCCGCCCGGCATTTCCTGAAGTGGGTCGCCGACCGGCATATCGCGATCAGGGATATTGATACTGCGGCGATCAGTCGTTTTGCGCGACACCGCTGCCGGTGCGGTCGCTATAGCGCCGCGCAGTTGCGGGACCCGAGCTACATCACCGACGTCCGCAGATTTCTTCGCTATCTGGAAGATACCGGCCATGTGGCCATTCCAGACGAGGTTGCCCGGCTTGGCCCGCATTTGGCTGGCTTTTCCGCGTGGCTTGCTGGCCAAGGCTACGGCAAGGTCACCTACAACTCCCGCATGAGTCAGGCGCGGCATTTTGCGGAATGGGCTCTGCAGCGACGTATTTCGGCCAGCCATATCGATCACGACCTGATCGAGCAGTTTGCCCATCACGACTGCCAGTGCGGGATCAAGACCAAACGCGGCAAGCGGGTCGAGGGCACCGGCAATAAGGATCGCCGCCGTGGTGCCCGCGCCTTCGTGTCTTTCCTCAGAGAGGAGGGGGTAATCCCGGTGGCCATGTCCATGGAGTTACCGGCCGATCTACGCGTCGCCGATTTTGCCACTTGGCTGCGCCGGGAGCGCGGCGCCACGTCCGAGACGATCAGGCGCTATCAGCATGAGTTGGGCCGCTGGCTGACAGAGCTTGGACCCGAACCGCTGGGGATCACCGCTGAGGCCGTACGCTCGATCGTTCTGGATCAAGGCGAGGACCGCTCCCGATCGTCTGTCCGCATGACGATAACAGTCTTGCGCACATTCTTGCGTTTCATGATCGGCGAGGGGTTGTGTGCTCCGTCGCTGCTTCTTGCGGTGCCGTCAGGGGTACGACGCAGGCTTTCGACCGTCCCAAAGACGATTCCGGCCTCGACCATCGAAGAGATCGTCGCGTCCTGCGGCACAGGCACAGCGGTCCAGGTGCGGGACCGCGCCATCATCCTGCTTCTCGCTCGGATGGCCCTTCGGGCTGGCGATATCTGGCAACTCCATCTCCGCGACATCGACTGGCGCGCGAGCAGGTTGCGATTGCACGGCAAAAGCCGACGTGGGGTGTTTATGCCTTTGCCGCAAGACGTCGGTGATGCGCTGCTCGCCTATATCGAGGACGCCCGCCCGGTGGTTGCATCCGATCGGGTCTTCTTGCGCGTCCAAGCCCCTTTCACCCCATTTCGTTCATCGGCCGAGATCGCCGGTATCGTCTCTCGAGTCCTTTCCCGCGGCGGCTTCGTCGGCCTGCCGACCGGCGCACATGTGTTTCGGCATTCGTTGGCTTCGACATGGCTGCGCGGTGGGGCGGAACTGGATCAGATTGGGGCCGCGCTGCGCCATGCTTCACGCGACACAACCGCAATCTACGCCAAGGTGGATGTCGATCTGCTGGGGGCCGTGGCCCAGCCTTGGCCGGGGTGCGCAGCATGATGCATCGCCATGTCGACCGCTACATCAACCTGCATCGCGCCCTCGGAAAGGGGTTTGCCAATCATGAGAAGTCCTTGCGCGAGTTCGCCGCCTTTGCCGCTGACCGGTCCGATCACCGCGTCACCGCGTCACTTATCCTCGCTTGGGCGGGCAGCGCTGCCACGCCCAATTCAGCGCAAAACCGATATGATCAGGCCCGCGCCTTTGCGATGTTCCTGCATGCAGAGGACGTGCAGCACGAGGTTCCAGTCGCAGGATTGTTCGGACGGTCAAGGCGCCGCCGACCCGCTCCCCACATCCTGTCGCAGAACCAGATCAATGGCATCCTGACGGAGGCGCTACTGGTTCCGGGACTGTCCCCGATCAGCCCGCAAACCTATCACACGCTGTTCGGATTGCTGGCCTCGACAGGTCTGCGCATCTCGGAAGCATTGTCCCTGCGTTGCGACGACCTGACGGAAGATGGCCTGATGATCCGCAAGGGCAAATTTGGCAAGAGCCGCCTCGTCCCTCTTCACGCCTCGACCCGTGCAGCGTTGGAGCGCTATATCGATCAGCGGCGCATCGTCCGTGATGCCGGTCATGATCTTTTCGTGCTCGGTCATGGTCACGCGCCGACAGCGACGAGAGCACATGTGGTCTTCGTACGGATCGTGCGCAAGCTCGGTTACCGCAATCCGACTGGTCCCGGCCCCCGGCTACACGATTTGCGCCATACCTTCGCGGTTCGGTCCCTGGAGTCCTGCGGGAACGATCTGCAGTCAGTCCTGCGGCACATGAGGGCCCTGAGCACCTATCTCGGCCATGTCGATATCGCCAATACCTATTGGTATCTCGAAGCCACCCCCGTCTTGTTGCAAATGATCGCGGCAAGGGCGGAAGAGGCGTGGATCGGGGGTGCAGCATGATCCCGCTCGCGCCGGACCTGTCGGCTTTCCTGCAGAAGCACCTACCCGATGAGCGTGGAGCCAGCCAACATACCATCGCCGCTTATGCCCACGCGTTCACCCTTCTGCTGCGGTTTGCGGCCACACGCCTTAAACGACAGCCTTCTGACCTTGCGATCGAGGATCTCGACGTCAGCCTGATCAGGGCCTTTCTCGAGCACATCGAAGAGGGTCGAGCTAATACCGTGCGATCCCGCAATGCCCGGCTGGCAGCGATCAAGGCGTTTTTCCGCTTCCTTGAACCAAGGCGTCCAGCCTGCCTCGAACAGGCGATGATGATCAGGTCGCTGCCCGTCAAACGCACGGATGCAAAGTTGATCGACTACCTGACGAAGGACGAGGTGCGCGCCTTGCTTGCGGCCCCAGACGGCAGAGCGCCGGCTGGGCTGCGAGATCGGGCAATGCTTCACCTGGCCTATGCCGCAGGACTGCGGGCGTCTGAACTTCTCGCAGTTCGGATGGACGATTTCCCAAGGGGATCGTTCGCCAATATCCGGGTGCTCGGGAAGGGCCGTAGGGAGCGGGTGCTGCCGCTCTGGAAGGAGACGCAAGCTGCCATTCGGGCCTGGCTGGCAGTCCGTCCCAACGATGTCGGGCCGGAACTGTTCCTGAACCGCGATGGCGGCCCGATGACACGGGATGGTTTTGCCTACCGGCTCCGTCAACATGTGGCCGTGGCCGAACGCGCGACCCCTTCGATTGCCGACAAGCACGTGACCCCGCATGTGCTGCGGCACAGCTGCGCCATGCACACGCTGCAGGCTACAGGTGATGTCCGCAAGGTCGCCCTTTGGCTGGGTCATGCCAGCCTCCAGACGACCGAGATGTACTTGCGCGCGGACCCGACCGAGAAGTTGGCCCTTCTCGAAGCGCATCATGCCCCGCTGATCAAGCCTGGCAAGTTTCGGCCGCCGTCGGACAAGCTGATGGCAATCCTTGCGGCCGCGACGAGTACGAAGACCTGGCAATGACCATCGCACCGTCCTGAGATCTTGCCAGCCCACATACCAGCTGCGTTGCTGCGTCCCGCACAGTGTGGGGCGCTGCTATTCCATCACATAGCCAAGCGCGCGATACCCAGATCGCCGTTTTGCAGCCATCCTCGCCAAGACCGGCACCGCACTGTCCACGTAATCCACGACCAGAACGTCCTTCTTGCCGTCATGTTGCCGGTGCAGGCGGCCAACATATTGCGCCAGTGTTCCTTTCCACGCGATTGGCATTGTCAGGAACAGGGTGTCGAGCCGGGTGTCGTCAAACCCCTCCCCAATGTAGCGCCCTGTCGCAAGGATCAGCCGTTCCTCTTCATGGGGGACATTCAGCGCAGCGACGGCGGACTTGCGATCTTTCGCCGACATGCCGCCTCGCAGCACGACCAGGTTTTTCGCAAACTTGGAGAACCGCTGCTGCAGATAATCCAGATGGTCTTTGCGCTCGGTCAGCACGATCGGTGACCGCTTCGCCTCAAGAGATTTCAGCACATCATCAAAGATCTGATCATTTCGACCGTCGTCGTTAGCCAGAGCGGCATAGATCGCGGGCATCGATGGCCGTTCCGCCATCGCAAGCACTTCAGGTAGTTTGAACCGCGTGTGACGCTCGCGCGCCCGATGCCGAATGCCGCTCTCAGCGGCCTGCGATCTGGCATGAACCTGATGCCTTACGGGGCCGCATTGCATGAAGATGATGGGATGGTGCCCGTCTTTTCGGGCGACGGTCGCCGACAGACCGGCGACATAGCGCGCCTTCGTTCTGCGCGCGACAAGTTCAAAACTCGCCGCAGACAGGTGGTGGCATTCATCGACGATCAACTGGCCGTAGTCAGCCACGATGTCGTCGACCTCGCCGTTTCTGACCAGGCTCTGGATGAGCGCCACGTCAATCACGCCTGTCGGCTTCCGCTTTCCACCGCCAATTGTGCCGATTTGCTTGGGGTCGATCTGAAGGAAGGTCTTCAGCCGCTCAACCCACTGGTCGAGAAGTTCACGACGATGCACCAAAACCAGCGTGTTTCGGGCGCGATGACCAATCAGGGCCGACGCGACGACGGTTTTGCCGAAGGCCGTGGTCGCGGCGAGCACGCCAGTATCATGCCCTATGAGCGCCTCAAAGGCGCGCCGTTGCGGCGGCCGAAGCTCACCAAGGAACTCAACCGTGTTCGGCAGCGGGGTTCCATCGCTGCGCTGGTCGTCCAGTTCTGCCTGCGCACCGTGTTCGGTCAGGACTTCAACCGCCTCATCAAAGCAGCCTCGAGGCAAGGCAATGTGGCGTGGGTGCAGCTCGGCACAGGAGACCACGCGAGGCTTTCCGAAGGTGGGCAGCCGCATCGCTTGCGCCCGATAGAACTCGGGGTTCTGGAAAACTGCGACCCGTACCAATTGGGCAATCATCGCAGAGGGCAGCCCGGTTCGGTCAATGTAGACCTGATCTGCGACTGTTACCTTGATGTTTGGAGGAACCACCACGTCCGCAGGCTTTGCCTTCGGGCGTCGCGACGGCGACATTTTCCAAGGCTCGTCAGCGTTTTCATCATCAACCGGCATCCGGACGGCCAGTACCTGACCAGAAGCCTCAGCAGCCGCAACAAGATCGGCCACCGCCTCCGCGGACATCCGTGGCAGCGTCGACAGATACGCCCACTGGTCTTCGAATGGCTGAAGGTCTTGATCAAGGAAGACGCTATTGCCGACCTTCCGCGCGCTGTGCTGCAGCGGCAAAGCGATCAGGTTTCCAAAGCCGCCGACAGGCATTGTGTCCTGGTTCGGGAAGAGGCGGTCATAGGATGCAAAGCCGATCTCCGGTCGCCTCTCCATGGTCTCCGTGATCAGCGCCGATCCAAGCTGACGGGCAGTCCGAGCCGATACCGGTTCCCCGAAGAAGATCCAGACATGGCCGCCGTTGCCCGATCGGGATCGTTCAAGCGCCGCAGGCACTCCTTTTGCTCTGCAGGTTTCGAGCAATGCGCTCGCATCTTCCGCCCATGAATCCTTGTCAAAATCCGCCGCCAGGAACCAGCAGGTGTCGTCTCGCAACAACGGATAGACGCCGGCCACGAAGTCGGCCGAAGGGCCCTCGCCGCCGCGGAGGTGTCGTTCAATGACACTGGCATCGGGAGGAATGAACCGCTGATGCTTGCAGTCCCCGCATTTGACAGTTGGCTTTCCGCAGATGCCTCTCACCCATTCATTGAAGCAGGCGGGCGAATAGCCGGCGCGTCCCGTCTTTTGGTTTTCCCATCGCACTGGAAACACGTCCGGGCGGCCAGCAAACAGGCTGCGGAACAGCTCTACCTTCTCGCCCGATGACGATGCGTTCGTGACGGGGGCTTTTTCAAAGGATGGACGTTTGGCCTGTGCAGCTATTTCTGCGGTTTCCCGGGCCTCCAGCGCAGAAAGCTCCTGCAAAAGTCGACGTTGTTCCGCATCCAGCTCGGCCAGCCGTGCCCGAACCCTCGCCAATTCTGTTGCTGTGCCGCTTCGATCCACCACCTGTGATTTCCGCCTAGTTGTCCCCTCCCTCCGACCATAACGGCCAAACGGCTCTGCTGTAAGCATGCCTCCGGCGGCTGCCGCGCTGCCGGGGTGAGAGTTGGAGGGGGAGGTCATGTCAGGGTGTCCTTCTGCGGTTGAGAGCAGAGGCATCATGATTATGCCAAGTGGAAATCCCGAAATGAAACATCATATCAACGACATGAAGCGCCGCGCTCTGCATAACGCGGACGCGGCATATTATGTCCTCGACTACCTCGCCCATTCCTTTCCGGTGCAGCTCTACGAGCCGTTCACCGACAGCGAGGGCAATCTCTCGTCCCGGCCCGTGGTGCGCGACGGCCAGCCGGTTGAGTGCCGCGAGGCCGCCCGCCGGCGCGACGCGCTGATCGAGAAGCTGGCGTCGCTGCCGCCCGTCCCGGGCGCGCTCGACCAGATCGTCCAGCGGTTCGGCACCGACCTCGTTGCCGAGGTCACGGGCCGCTCGCGCCGCATCGTGCGCAAGGGCGAAGGACATGCGGCGCGCCTCGTCGTCGAAAGCCGGGCCGGATCGGCCAACCTCGCGGAAACCGCCGCCTTCATGGATGACCAGAAGCGCATCCTGATCTTCTCCGACGCCGGGGGCACGGGCCGCAGCTACCACGCCGATCTCGGGGCCAAGAACCAGCGCCTGCGGGTCCATTACCTGCTGGAACCCGGCTGGAAGGCGGATGCGGCAATCCAGGGTCTCGGGCGCACCAACCGCACCAACCAAGCGCAGCCGCCGCTCTTCCGGCCGGTGGCCACAGATGTGAAGGCGGAAAAGCGGTTCCTCTCGACCATCGCGCGCCGCCTCGACACGCTCGGGGCGATCACGCGCGGCCAACGCCAGACGGGCGGGCAGGGGCTGTTCCGGCCTGAGGACAATCTCGAGAGCCCATATGCCCGCGATGCCCTGCGCCAACTCTACCGCCGCATCTACCGCGGCGATGTGGCGGGCTGCTCGCTCGGGGCCTTCGAGGATGCCACCGGCCTGAGCCTGACCGATGACAATGGGCTGAAGGACGACCTGCCGCCGATCACGACCTTCCTCAATCGCCTGCTTGCGCTGACGATCGACATGCAGGCCGTGCTCTTCTCGGCTTTCGAGGAATTGCTCGATCAACGGATCGAGGGCGCCATCGCTGCCGGGGTGTATGACCTCGGGCTCGAGACGCTGCGCGCCGAGAGCTTCCGCGTCACGGATGCGCGCGTCATATACACCCATCCCGGCTCCGGCGCGGAAACCCAGCTCCTGACCATCGCAGAAAAACGGCGCAACACGCCGACCGCGCTCGCGGATGCGCTCGACTGGCTCGATGACCCTAAGGCACGCCTTCTTGTCAACAGCCGCTCGGGCCGAGCCGCCGTGCAGGTGCCCGCCACCAGCTTGATGCTGGATGACGGCACCATCGAGCCCCGCCTGCGGCTGATCCGCCCGACGGAAGCGAGCACGGTTCCGGCCAAGATCATGGACGACACCCACTGGCTTGAGGCCGACCGCGCGGCCTTTGCTGCCGCCTGGACCGCGGAACTGGCCGAGGTGCCCGAGTTCAGCGAGTCCACCCTGCATATTGTGGCGGGGCTGTTGCTGCCGATCTGGAAGCAGCTCCCCCAAGACGAAACCCGCGTCTACCGGCTGCAGACCGATGACGGTCAACGCATTATCGGTCGACGAGTGTCGCCTGCCTGGGTCGCGACCACGCTGGCTAGCGACGCGCCGCAACTCACGGCGGCGCAGGTCCATGCCCTCGTTCTCGAGGGCAAGACTGTCGTGCGGCTGGCAGAAGGGATGGAACTCCACCGCGCACGTGTCATGGGCGTGAATCGGATTGAGCTGTCGGGGTTCTCTGAGGCCGCCAAGGATCGCCTCAAGGCCGATGGTTTCTTCTCGGAGATCATCAGCTGGAAGCTGCGCCTCTTCTGTCCGACGGACTCGGGCGGCATCGCCGTGCTAGAGCGCTTGATCGCACGTTGTCCTGTGACAGGACTACAGGCGCGCGGAGGGTGCTGAGCCATGTATTCCGAGACCGAAGATGTGATCCGCGCTCTTGCGGAAAACGCCGAAGGCGTCTGTCGCGCTTACCTTCCCGCTGGACGGCGGGAAGGGTCCTACTGGATCGTGGGCGATCTACAGAACAACCCAGGCCGATCGCTCTTCGTGCGCCTGACCGGGCCCGTGTCCGGGCCGGGTGCCGCTGGCAAGTTCACGGACGGCGCCACGGGCGAGCATGGCGATCTTCTCGACATCATCCGCGAGAGGACCGGGATCTCCCGCTTTCCCGATCTTCTGGCCGAGGCCCGGGCGCATCTTGGCCGTCCGCAGCCGGTCCTCCCGAATGCGCCACGCCCTCGGAAAGCCGCGGCCCGCGGTGGCATACCAGCGGCGGTGCGGCTCTTCGCAGCCTCGGTGCCGGTCGCAGGCACGCTTGCCGACACCTACCTCCGGTCCCGGGGCTTGACCCAAGGCGGCACGATGAGCGCCCTGCGCTTCCACCCGAAGTGCTGGCATCGGGATGAGGGTCAGACCCGCAGCTCTCCAAGACCGGCTCTGATCGCGGCGGTCACCGATGAGGCAGGTGGCTTGCCGGGTGTGCATCGTACCTGGCTGGCGCCTGACGGACAGGGGAAGGCGGCCGTCGAGACGCAGCGGCGTGCCATGGGTCACCTCTTGGGCAATGCCGTCAGGCTGACCCCGCATGACGCCATCCTCGTGGTCGGCGAGGGCATCGAGACCATGTTGTCCCTTGTCGAGGTAGTGCCGGGCCTTCCGGTCTGGGCGGCGCTCTCGTCGAGTCACCTCGGGGCGGTCGTGCTTCCGGAGGGGCTGCAGCGCCTCTACATCGCCATCGACCGCGATCCGGCCGGGCAACGTGCGGCAGAGAGGTTGAGCGCCAGAGCACTTGACGCCGGGATTGCCGTGCGGGTGCTGGAACCGCGGCTCGGGGATTTCAACGATGATCTCCGGGCGTACGGCAAGGAGGCGCTGCGCCAGCATCTGGCATGTCAGATCGGGCCAGAGGAGCGGCATCGCCTGTTGGGCTGAGCAACATCGCGCAGCGGGCTGGCTGGGAGTGCGGGGCAGGGGTCACGGATCCCTGTCGTGGCTCTGGACCGTCGCCTTGCCTCTTCCCGGGCAATCTCATCCACCCGTCCCCCGAGCGGCCTTCAAGAGATGGGCAGGCGGCCGTCAAAGGGGCCGCCCCTTCAAGGACGGGGGGCAACTGATTTCCGCCGGCGGCAGAGCCGCCTTTGCATCGCGAGACAAATCAGCCGCCCCCCGTCCTCCTCCACATGCGTTCCGGCCCCGAAAGGGGGTGAAGGGGCGTCCCCTCCCACGGCTTTCGCAGCCCATGAAGGCCGCGCGGGTTGTCGCGGGGTCGAGACAGGCCCGGAGGCAAGAACCGATGACGATCCACACCCACGACGACGTGTATGAACCCGCCCACACCGCATCCCAGACCGCCCATGCACTCGACGAGCTGCAACTCTATGGCTACCGCCCCTTTGACGAGCCCGATCCGCGCCCGATGCCCGATGGGCAGCGCCTTGCGGTCGCCGTCGCCGACATCTTCGATGCCCTCGTCGCGACCCTGGAAGACACCCGTATGGAACCCGACCTCGAAGAGGTGCTCTGGGGCCAGGTCAACCTCTTCCACCGCGCCACTGCCCGGATCGAGCGGTCGCTCGATGAGAACGAGCAGGCGCAGCGCCGCCTTCAGCGGGAGCAGGACGGCTCCGAGGTGAAATCCACCGAACTCGAGCGACTGACGGCAGAAGGCCTGACCCTGATCGAACGTCGGAATTGCATGGACATGATGCGCGATCACGCCGCGACCGAGTTTGTCCACCACACGGGAGCCACCTGGCGCCCCCGCACCGGCTCGATGGTGAACCGCCAGCACATGACCGCAGCGCTGATCGACAGCCGTGACTTCCTGGCCGCCAAGCGCCGCGCGGAGACCGAGGTGATGCTTCCCGCTGGCCCCAAGGTCGCTCTCACCGGTGGGACCGACTTCAACGACCACCGCCTGATCTGGGGCAAGCTGGACCAGGTCCGGACCAAGTATCCCGACATGGTTCTCCTGCACGGTGGCAGCCCCAAGGGTGCGGAACTCATCGCCGCCAAATGGGCCGAAGCCCGCGGCGTGACGCAGGTCGCCTTCAAGCCCGACTGGACCAAGCACGCCAAGGCCGCCCCCTTCAAGCGCAACGACGCCATGCTCGACGTCCTGCCTGTGGGCGTCCTCGTCTTCCCGGGCAATGGCATCCAGGAGAACCTCGCCGACAAGGCCAAGAAGCTCGGCATCCCGGTCATGAAGTTCGAGAAGGGGGCGTGAGCCCCCTTTTTCCTTTTTCGGGGAACGTAGTCCCGGCCTGGCCGCCGCGCGCTGTTTCAGGAGCGCGTCCCGACAGGAGAGCTGGCTTGACTATCCAGGGGCAGCCTCTTACGTTTTTGGCATCGTTAAAGGAAAGGTACGACAATGTCTGAGACAGCCACACTGTCGTCGAAGTTCCAGATTTCGATCCCTAAGGCCATCCGCACGGCTCAGCACTGGGAGGCGGGTCTCACCTTTGCCTTCATCCCGAAGGGCACGGGTGTCCTGCTGGTCCCCGTCCCCAAACGCGACGCGTTGAAGGGCCTCGCCCGCGGCGCTAGCGCGACGGATTATCGTGACCGGGCCGACCGTTTCTGATGGTGCTGGTCGACACCTCCGCCTGGATCGAATGGTTGATCGGATCGCCAACCGGGGAACACCTGTCGGAGCGTTTGCCGCAGCAGTCCGACTGGCTGGTGCCCACCATGGTCCAGTTGGAGCTTGCGAAGTGGCTGACGCGTGAAGTCGGCGAGGATAAGGCGGATCAGGTGATCGCCTTTACCCAGGTCTGCCAGGTTGTCCCGCTGGACACAGAGATCGCGCTCGCGGCGGCTGACGCCTGCCGCCTGCACAAGCTCGCGACCGCCGATGCGATCATCTTTGCCACAGCGCAGGCCCGGGGCGCGACCCTCCTTACCTGCGACGCGCATTTCGAGGGGCTACCCGGCGTGGACTTCATGCCGAAGACGAACGGCTGAAATCAGCCGCGCCATCACGCCGGCTCCACATCAGCGACCTGCGCCTACCCGTCGTCATCTGGCCGACGGCCGTAGCCCGTACCCCGGATGCTGCCGCGCAACAGTTCTGCTCAGCGCTGCCATCTCGACGAGATCCAGCAGATCCCGGGTTGTCGATGCGCAGGCGGTCGCCCGCGTCGCCAGTCCCATCGCGGACGGTGCCGAGGATCACGCCGGGCGTCGGGAGGAACCGCCGCTCGAGAGGGTCGCCGGCTGCGCGGTCATTGCTGGACTCGGGCCAGGCGGCGTGCGTCCGGTTCCGGCGCATGAGCGATAGAACCCTTTTCTATAACTCACACGAGCCACGACCGCGTTCGTCCCTCAAGGGCCACGGGGGGCGGACCGAAGAGCGGGCCGTTCTTGTGAGAGGGGCGAGAGCCCCGCGTCCTTGCGGGCCGCGGGGGAAACGGACACCAAGGCTGCCCCCACCTTACGGAAGTATATTCTTGACCCATCATTTATACAAACGTAAGGTGGGGGCAGCCTTGGTGGAAGGTGGCAGGAAATAGGGGGTCTTTCTTCCGCATGTCCCGAGCAAAGCGCCTGACAGAGTTGGAGAAGATGCAGATCGTCCGCGAAGCCGCGGAGGGTGTGTCGACGACCGATCTGGCGGCACAGTTCGGGGTGACGGCGCGGGCCGTGCGCTACGTTCTGAAAGCCGATGCCGAGCGCCAGGCGGATGCGGCCATCCCGGTTTCCGCTGTCAGTGTGAAGGTGACCACCGCAGAGCTGGCAGCGCTCGATGCGGTGCTGGCCTCTGCCGGGATCGAGAGCCGGGCCGAAGGGCTCAGGCGGCTGATCCAGGCGGCGGGTGGGGTGTTCGTTCCGGACGCGCAGTTGGCGGCCGAGATGGCGCGCTACCGCGCCTCGCTGCACGAGGTCGGCAATGGGGTCGCGCAGATCGCCAAGCAGATGATGCTGGCCAACCGGCAAGGGCAGGGGGCTGGCCCGGAGTTTTCGGAACTGCGGCTTGCGCAGATGCGCGGGCTGGCGCGGTTCATCCTCGATGCTGCCGACGAGATCGACTTGGCGGTCAGGCGTCGTCGCACGGCGATGCAGCTCGAGGCCACGGCCGCGCTGCGGGAGTTTGCGCATGCGGCTGAATGATGCCGTCCATGCCGTCACTGGCGAAGTCTTCCGGGATGGCTGGAGCCGCGTCCGGGGCTCGATGCAAGGGCTGCACGTATCCAAGCAGACCCAGCTCATGCGCGCGGCAGCGGGGCACCGGCCGGCGGTCTTCAAGGCGATCCGGAGCGGCGGTACGCATACCAAGTCGCAGCTCGCCAATCAGCTCGAGTACCTCACCACCAAGTCCACGCATATCGCCGACTCAAGCGGGTTCCTGGATGGCAAGGCGAAGCTCGAGGCGGGTGACATCAAGGACCTGACCGAGCGCTTTGCCAAGCGCTGGGATGCAGGCTTCAAGCCCAAGCTCGGACAGACCACCCATATGCTCATGTCCTTCCCCATCGGCACGCGCGGCGAGGATGTGCGCGACATCGCGACGGATGTGGCCGAGCGGTTCTTCCAGACCGACGCGGGGCACTTCGACTACATCATCGCGGTGCATGAGGACCGCGATCACCCGCATGCGCATCTGGTGCTGAACCGCCGGTCCCAGGAAGGGGAGTTCTTCTTCCTCGGGCGCAACCATCGCTTCAACTACGACGATTTCCGCCTCGCCATGGTCGAGGAGGCGGAGAAATACGGCGTGCGTCTGGAGGCCACGCAACGGGTGGATCGCGGGGTCGTGCATTACCCGGCCCGCACAAGCGAGGTCTATGCCGCCAAGGAAGAGGGCCGCGCGCCGCGCGAGCGTGAGCGCGTGGGGCAGGACCTGACCCGGACGCTGGCCGAGATCGCCAACACGAGGACCATCTACCATTCGCTGGCCATCGAGGCCTCGCGCGAGGCCCGCGAGGATATCGCCGCGGCGCTCTTCCGGGCGGGCGAAGTCCTGGCCCGGGGCGGGCAGGTGGACCGAGCAGGAGACATCTACATGGCGGAAGAGCAGTCGTTCGAGGACCTGAGAAGCCTCTATGCCGAGAAGCTCGGGCGGGTTCAGCGCATGATCGCTGAGAAACCCGATGCCGACCGGCCCGCCTTCGAGAAAAGCCTCAACGCGATCCAGAGGCAGGTCCAGCACATGCAGCCCTTGGGGCTGAGCTCGAATACGCTGATCGAACAGCCCTCGGACGGTGGAGTCTATTCGGAGGTCAACATCCGGAAGAGCGAGCTGGATCGGCTGGGTGAGCCGCGTGTGAGATCGCAGATCGACACCGCCCTGCGCGGAACCGGGATCAGCACCTCCGAGGTCGTGGCGCGGATCCAGGCGGGGGCCCCGAACGCGGCGCTGGAGCATCAATGGATCGCCGCGGATCTCGCCAAGGTGGCCGAGGCGCGGGATCTCAACCTCGAGCGCCGCGCCGATCTCGAGACCGCACGGGACATCCTGAACGGTGCGCATGTGAAGCTTGGGACCCTGCTCGAACGGGAAGGCGTGCTGGTGAAGGACGGTGTCATGGAAGACGAAACCACCATGGAAAGGTTTCACTATCATGCCGAGGCGGTCCGCAGCATGGAGGCGACGATCCGGGCCAACATGCGGTCCGAGGGTCTGAGTTACGAACAGGTCGAGGCGCGGGACTGGGAGGTCACCAATCGGGCGGAACGTCGGATCGAGCTTGAGCAGCGGGAGTATCTCGCGCGGCGTCCGGAATTGCTGGCAAAGCCCGGGGATGTGATCGACCGGACGCAGCCTTACCGGGAGGAGATCACCGATGACGCCCGGGCCGACGTCATCACGAAGGACGTGGACGCGATCATGGCGACGCGCGGCTCGAGGGTGCAGATTGCGGAGGCTGTCGCGGATGAATTCCGCAGTCGCTATCCCGACATGCCTGATCACCTCGCCCGAGGGCTTGGCGCGACCTACGCCTCCGTCGTGGAAACCTACAACACCCGTGCCATCAACGCTGTCCGATTGGCGAATGACGCACGGGACAGCCTCGCCACCGCGACGCCCTCGGTCCGCGATGTCGATCCCGCGAGGGCCGAGGCGCAGACCGCCCCGAACGCCGCTCTCCCGCAAGGTATCCGAAGCGTTCTCGAGCATGAGCGGGCTGGGGAGTTGTCCGCCCCCTTCGAGACCGACGCCGATCGGCAGGCCTTCCGGGAGGAGATCGCGCGGGTGCTGGATGACCGCCAGCTGGACCGCCTCACATCCGGCGACGCAGATGCGCTCGACAAGGTGCTCGAGGACCGCCTCGACCGTCTCTATGTCGCCAAGGTCTATCTGCAGTCCGATGCCGCGACGGCCAATACCGAGGCCTTGCGCCAGGTTGTCGATGATCTGGCTGACACCGAATACGAACGGCACCGCGCCGCGGATGTGGACGGCGAGACCGAGCGGGGCCAGATCCATTGACCGCCGCGATGGGCAAGGCCCGGATCGCCACGGGTGCGTTTCTGGTGACGCTGGTGACCGCGGCCATGGGCTATGCCATCGCCTCGGCCGTGCTGACCTATCAGGATCTCGGCTTCGGGGCCGAGATCGACTTTGCCTATATCGCGCAGAACTACGCCTCGATCCTCGACCAGCGCCCGCAGGATGCTCAGCTCGTCCACCTCATCATCGGCGGCTTTGCGGCCGCGGGCCTGATGTTGAGCCTCGCCCTCTCGGGATCGGCCCTCACGCGCTTTGGCCAGACCCATTGGCAGTCTGCCCGCGAGATGAAGGCCAACGGATTTTTCGGGGCACCGGGCACCGGGTTCATCCTCGGCAAGCTGGGGCCGCCGGGCTCCCGCGCAAATTACATCTGCTCGAAGGTCTTCCCGCATGCGCTGATCGTGGCACCCACGGGCCGCGGCAAGACCTCGGGCTTCGTCATCCCGAACCTGCTGGCTTGGCAGGGCTCCGTCGTGACGCTCGATGTGAAGGGGGAGTGTTTCGAGGCCACGGCGCGGCACCGCGCCGCCCAGGGCGACAAGGTCTATCGCTTTGCCCCCACCGACTGGGAGGGCATGCGGACCCATCGCTACAACCCGCTCCTGCGCATCTATCAACTGAAGGACCCCGCGCGCCAGCAGATGGAATTGCAGCTCCTCGCGACGCTCTTCCTGCAGAGCGACAACGACCGGGTGCAGGGTCTCCTCAAGGGCGGGATTGATCTCTTCGTGGCGGCGGGGCTTCTGGCCTTCCAGCGCAAGCGCCCGACCCTGGGCGAGATCTATCGCATCGCCGCGTCGGGCGGGAACAAGCAGAAGGAGTATTTCGCGAGGGGCCATGAGGTCGACAACAGGGCCGCCAAGCTGATCTTCACGCGGCTGGCCTCGACCAACAACGACACGCTGACATCCTACGTTTCGCTCCTGATGACCTCGGGGCTCGACCAATGGCAGAACCCGGCGATCGACGAGGCGACGGCGGTGTCGGACTTTGATTTCCGGACGATCCGCAAGAAGCCCTTTTCGGTCTATCTGGTGGTCCAGCCGCTGATGGTGAAACCTCTTGCGCCGCTGATCCGGCTCTTCTTCTCCGATCTGCTGTCGGCGATGCAGGAGAAGGACCCCGGTCCCGACGAGCCATGGCCCGTGATGATCATGCTCGACGAGTTCAACCGCCTTGGAAAAATGCCCATCGTGGTCGAGAGCATCGAGACCCTGCGCACCTATCGCGGTCACCTGGCCATCGTCACCCAGACCATCCCGGCCCTCGATGAAATCTACGGCGAGAACACCCGCCGTGCGCTGCAGGGCAACGCGGGCGTGAAGCTCTACCTCACCCCCTCGGACGAGAAGACCGTCGAGGAGCTGAGCAAGGCGGTCGGCAAGACCACGAAGACTGTGGTCACGCGCTCCCAGTCCATCGGCAAGAACCCCTTCGAGGGCCGCAGCCAATCCACGCGGACCGAAGAAAGCTCCTTGCTTCCCGAGGATGAGGCGCGTCGCCTGCCGCTCGACGAAATCGTCATGGTGATCGATGCACAGATGCCGGTGCGGGCGAAGCGGATCCAGTATTTCGACGACCGGCTCTTCAAGGCGATCCACGCGGCGCAAACGGGGGAGTTGCCATTTCCGAAGCCCGGGAGCGGGGGACCGCAGGGGAGCCTGCCAATGAGTGTGCGGGCGATGCCGATGACACCGCCACCGGACGGGCCCCGCGGAGCTGAAGCTGATGTGGAGAGGGCACGCGAGGTAGTCGGCGGTCGACCGTCAGGGCAAGCGCACGTCGCCCCGAAGAAGACCGCGCCGGTCGTTCAAGCCGTCGTCGCCGGAGAGCAGCGCCAGATCGAGATGGATTTTGGGGGCGCGGTGGCGGATGCTGAGGCTGTGACTGACGCTGATGAAGCGCAGATGCGCTCCGCTGTCGACGGCTTGGACGAGATGGAAGCGATGTTGCGGGAGGGGGATGGCGATAAGCTGGGTGCTCGATAGGGTGGCAGGCATGGTTAGAGCGTCGCAATGGGCGGTTTGCAGACATACCGCGGCGCGGCATGCCAGTCATAGTCAAACCAAGAAAGTGGTCAGTCGGCGGGGTGGCGGCTTGCCAGGCTTGAGGGCGGAAAGCCGATGTCCGCGGCAACGAAAACCAACGGCGGAGACCTTGACGAGACGGTTCACACACCCTTCGCCTTTATGTAACACTGGCATTCGATCCACCATGATCTTGAACACTTTGGAGTGAGAGACCTAGCTTTGAGCGACCTGGCAACTTTGAAGAAGGCTAAAGGAAGCGCTGCAGGACAGTATCTCGGATACGCCCTGCAGCCGGTGCGGCTTTTCTTCCATTTGCTGACTTGTCCCAGTGACTCCTTTGTCGGCCTTGAATACGTCGACGACATTTCGGTGCACGTGGGCGACAAAGTAATACTCGCGGAGCAGTGTAAGAGCGCCCTCACAGGTAACCCCACCTCCAACTGGTCGGTGGATTTCTGGAAAACAATTGCAAACTGGATCGATAATTCGACATCTGGACTCATCACCGCTGAAAGCACGACAGTCCAGATGTATGTCGTTCCCCAGAAAAATCATGGATTCTCCGGGAAACTAAGTGACCTTAGAACAGATAATGAAATAGATGCGGCGATTGCGGAAATCGTCAAGAAGAGGAGTAAGCTGTCATCGGCACCGGAGTGCGAACCATTCCTTCTAAAGGTACTTGGTGCGGACCTAACTTTGCGGCGGAACCTCATACGCAACTTCGTTTTAGTCAATAGAGATAGTGATCCACTTTCACCAATATTCGCGCATCTCGATGCTACAGTGCGCAGGGAAATGCAGGAGGCGGCAGTTCGCTATGGTATTGGCGATGCTTTGAAGTTAATCGACGAGGCAATGAGAAGCGGCGCGCCACCCGTGATAAATGCTTCAGCGTTCAGGAAACGGTTTCACGCGTTTATTTCTGCTCACGACTCTGAGCGATTTCTGCATTCTCTGGCTGATGCGCCTACGGACGAGGTTATCAAGTCCACGATCTCTGAATCACCCTGCTTCATCAGACAGCTTGATCTCGTAGATTCGAACATTGATGAGAAGACACGGGCCGCCAGTGACTTTCTGCGCACCACAGGGGATCGCACTCGTTGGGCCGAGGAAGGGATAGTTTTCGAGGGCAGCATGAATGAGTACGACAGTGCTCTTCTCAGGCGCCACCAGAACCTGAAGACCGAAGTCGGACTGGTGAATAAAAGCCTCAGCGAGAAGGAACAGGGACGCCTGCTGTACTCAAAATGCTGCCAATCTTCGTCGATAGCGCTGGAAGCCAGAGTCGTACCGGAGCACTTCATGTCGGGAAGCCTCAACGCTCTCGCTGATCGGCGCGAAATCGGCTGGCACCCTGACTTCGACAAAATGCTGGATGACGAGGCCACATGACGCTGGAACGCAGTAGTGACTACCTTAGCGAAGTTGAGCGAGTGCAAAATCCCGCCCTCGGGGCAATGCTCATCTGGAAGTACGGACGATCCTACCAGGCGCAACTTACAGCTGAGCCTCCCGACATGCTCCTCGCTTTCCTAGTGCTCCCGCTCTGCCTTCATCGCCCAACACTTGACATAATCGTTGGAACACAAGCACGTTCAGGCCTCGGAAAGTTTTGCGAAAAGCTATCAGAGAGGCGCGAAGAATTGTTTGCAGTCCATGAGCGGTGTCTTGCACTTAAGGAACTTAGCCTCAACTCATTGGCGTTTGGAGAACGCGCCGGGATATTGGCAATTGAATACCAAACTGCAAGATTGCGGGCACTCGAAGTTGCCGATCCCTCGCTGAGCGAGCGAGTGAAAGCACAAGCGAAAGGCGCAGAAAAGCTTGGCATTTGGTTTTCAGCTTTGAAGACTTCCGAAGTCTTTTATGCTTTGAAGGTGGTCGCGTAGTGCAGTTTCAAATTCTTAAGCTTATTCTTTGGCCGCGAGGTGACTTTGATCCCCGGGTGATTGAGTTTGTTCCGGGAAAAGTCAATGTAATCAGCGGTGCCTCGAAGACAGGCAAATCAGCAGTCATTCCAATCATAGACTACTGCCTGTGCTCTAATAAATGTGCCATCCCGGTAGGTACAATACGCGAAAGCTGTGAGTGGTTCGGTGTCGTTATCAGCACAGTCGAAGGTGAGAAATTGCTCGCTCGTCGGGAGCCGGGCGACCAGAAACAGACCGGAGACATGTACTTCGCAGAAGGCGAGTCCATCGGGGTCCCGCACCGTATCGAGGCCAAGAACTCAAATACGGATCAGGTTCGCGCACTCTTGAATCGGCTATCCGGTCTGTCAAGTTTGGGCATGGACCCGAACTCCGAGGGCTATGCAGGTGACCGGACAAGCTTCCGCGATCTTATGGCATTCACCTTCCAGCCGCAGAACATCATTGCGAACCCCGACGTCCTGTTCTTCAAGGCTGACACCACAGAGCACAGGGAAAAGCTTAAGGCAATTTTTCCGTATGTTCTCAATGCTATAACTCAGGAAACACTAGCGGCAAGATGGGAACTGGAGCGGCTGGAGCGCCTTCTCCGTCAGAGAGAGGCTGCGCTCAGCGATGTGAATTCTGCGGTTCGGGTTTGGATGAGTGAGGCTGAAGTCTGGCTACAACAAGGCCGGGAATTTGGGCTGATGCAAAGCGATACACCGTCACCCTCGGAGTGGCTTGAGATGTTGGGCGCGCTTCGAACGCTCTCGCAAAGCAACTACCGGGCGGCGCGCCCAACCATGGCGACGATCGAGGCGACGATAACAGAGCTTGAAGGGCTGCGGTCTCTTGAGAACGACGAGTCAGCCACGCTGTCTCGACTCCGACAGCGGCTGATGGAAATCAGCCGCCTGCTCGAAAGCAGCAAGAGCTATGGGTCCGCCCTGCACATCCAACGCGACAGGTTGGCGATCTCGGACTGGCTGAGGCAGCTGGGTCAGGAAGGTCGCGCCCCATTGGAAGCGATCGCGCCGGAAGGAAAAGATCACTTGGACAAGCTCTGCGAGGCGCTCGACGGGCTCGAACTTGAAATTCGTTCCCGAATCACAGTCAGCGACAAAATGGATAAAGAGCAGCACAGGCTGCGCGCCCAAGCAGAAGAAAGCTTGGCGCGGCTTGGTGCCCTACGAGCCCAGATTGCTGATCTGGAGCGCCGTTCTGAGGCGGCCAGAGCGGAGATCTACCGAGCCGACCAGGTTGAACGCTACCTCGGCCGGCTCGAACAGGCACTGAAGTTGTACGAGAGGTCAGGCGAAGACTCGGAACTCAAAGGAGAAGTAGAGGGCTTGAAGGGCAGGATTAGGCCATTGAGAGCAATAGTCTCGGAGCAGCTAATTCGCCAAATCATGCAGTCGTCACTCGCGACGATCGAAAACATTGCTGGTCAGATCATCCCGAAGCTAGACGCTGAGTGGCCCGACGCGCCTATCAAGATTGTGGTTCCCGATCTTACCATTAAGGTTGTTCAAGGAACACGCGATGACTACCTCTGGGAAATCGGCAGCGGCGCCAACTGGCTTGCGTACCACGTGTCTGTTTCCCTGGCTCTTCAGAGATTCTTTCTGAAGACTCCAGCACACCCTGTGCCTGGCTTTCTGATCTACGACCAGCCAAGCCAAGTCTACTTCCCCAAGGGAGTTCATTCGGAGGATGTTGACGAGGGCGAGTGGCGAGATGAGGACATCGAAGCCGTTCGAAAGGTCTTCGCGGCAGTCAGCGCGGAGACGATTCTCGCAGAGGGTCGACTCCAGGTGGTTTTGCTTGACCATGCCGCCCAGGACGTCTGGAACGGGATTGATAACATCCACTTGGTCGACGAATGGCGCGGTGGCGAAAAGCTCGTGCCGTTGGCTTGGATCGAAAGCGCTGTCTCCTAAGTTCCGCTCCGGGCGCATTGGTCATCCGGCGATGTCTCGCCATATTGATCGAGTGGGGCGACCCGCACCCTACTGCTGCCTGATGGAAGGAAGCCTGTGCGTATCGAATCCGTAACCCTGTCCGGTTTCCGCTGTTTCGGTCCCGACCCTATAACCGTGCCGATCGCATCCGAGATCACAGCTGTCGTTGGTCCGAACGCAGCGGGCAAGACGGCGCTGCTTCATGCCCTGTCGAAGCTGTTCGGGGTGTCCCGTGCGCAGCGCACCGTTCAGCGATCTGATTTCCATCTTGGAGCAGTCGACGATCCCGAAGACCGTGAACCGAGGGATCTGTTCATTGACGTGCTGATCGGTTTGCCAGAGCTGGATGACGGAACAGCGACGCCAGAAACGATAGCGCCGTCGTTTCGGCACATGCAGATTGCGAGAGCAGGTGATGCTCCGGTCTGCCGCCTACGTCTCGAAGCGCGATGGGAAGATGACGGCACGGTCGAAGGCGAGGTTTCGCAAGACTTATTCTGGGTCGATACGCTCGACGACGATCCTGGCGAGGACAAATGCCACCCAGTCTCGGCAGCGGATCGTGGTTTGATCCAACTTTATTATACGCCCGCCAGCCGGGATGCGGCTACCCAAATCAAGGCGACCACAGGCGCGCTCGCTTCCCGTTTGCTTCGGGCTATCGAATGGTCATCCGAAACTACTGAAGCGGTCGAAGAGGCTTCCGAGAATCTGGCGGAAGCCTTCGAGGAGGAGTCGGCAATCGCGGCTATCGGCAAAGCCCTGCAAAAGCGCTGGTCCGGCCTCCATGATGATGTTGTCGATACGAAACCGCGGCTCAGCCTAGTCAGCCGCCGCTTTGAAGACGTGGTCAGCAAGATCGCCGTGATCTTCGAGCAGGGACCGGATGGCGAGGAACGCGGCCTAGATGCCCTCAGCGACGGGCAGCAATCGCTCTTCTATTTTGCGTTGGCCGCAGCAGTGTTCGATCTTGAGCGCGAGGTGGTCGCCGGAACGGTCGAGGGCTTCCGCGACGACACGCTACGCATTCCTGCGCTTACGCTTTTTGCGCTGGAAGAGCCGGAAAACCACCTCTCGCCCTATTTCCTCGCCCGGATCATTCGCCAGGTTCGCTCATTGACCGACGCAGGTGGCGCGCAGGCTATCGTCACAAGTCATTCGCCGGCGGTTTTAAGCCGCGTCGATCCGCGTGAGGTTCGCTATTGCCGTTGTGACCCGAAGACACGTGTTTCGACGGTCAAAAAGATCGAGATGCCGGCAGGCATCGGTGAGACTGCCAAATTCGTCCGTGGCGCGATGCTGGCCTATCCCGAACTTTACTTTGCGCGGTTCGTCCTGCTGGTCGAAGGTGATTCCGAGCGGATCGTTTTGCCTCGCCTTGCCGAAGCGCTCGATCTCCTGATCGACCCCGCCTTCGTCGCGATCGTCCCCTTAGGCGGTCGGCATGTGCAACATTTCTGGCGGCTTTTGAAACATCTTGGTATTCCGCATGCAACGCTCCTGGATCTCGATCTGGGTCGCGAAGGTGGCGGCTTTGGGCGGGTCAAGACTGCAATCGAAAAGCTCATTGAATTCGGCGAACCAAAGGCCGAGCTCTTGAAAATCGACAAAGGCTTCCTCAGCGATGCTGACTTCGCCCAGATGCATACTTGGCAAGACGCGGAGGACCGCAAGAACCTCTTAGTGTTCCACGCCTGACTTAGGATTCCCAATCAGCCCTGGTTGTGGCATGAGCGGGGGATGAGACGCTCTGACATCTGCCTTTACCTTGGCCCCGCCGACCGCGCTGAGCTTCAAGCTTTGCTGAGCAACCGCAACACGGCGCGCAAGCTTGCCTGGCGGGCCGAGATCGTGCTTGCGACGGCGGACGGTCAGGGCACCTTCGGGATCATGCGGCGGACGGGCATGTCGAAGCCGACGGTCTGGCGCTGGCAGGAGCGGTATCTCGATGAAGGCGTGCCGGGGCTCAAGCGGGACAAGACGCGGCCCTCGCGGGTGCCGCCCCTGCCGAGGGCGGTCCGGCTGAAGGTGATCGCGAAGACCGTGCAGGAAACGCCGCCCAATGCCACGCATTGGAGCCGCGCGATGATGGCCGAGGCGGTAGGCATATCGCCCTCGAGCGTGGGGCGCATCTGGGCCGATGCCGGGCTGAAGCCGCATATCGTGAAGGGGTTCAAGGTCTCGAACGACCCGATGTTCGAGGCGAAGGTCACCGAGATCGTCGGGCTTTATCTCGACCCGCCAGACCGTGCGGTCGTGCTCTGTGTCGACGAGAAATCCCAGATCCAGGCGCTCGACCGGACCCAGCCCGGGTTGCCGCTCAAGAAGGGCCGCGCGGCCACCATGACCCATGATTACAAGCGCCACGGCACCACCACGCTCTTCGCCGCGCTGGACGTCAAGTCGGGTCTGGTCATCGGCGACTGCATGCCGCGCCACCGGGCCAGGGAGTTCCTGACATTCCTGCGTCGCATCGACCGCGCCGTCCTGAAACCCCGCGACATCCACATCGTCCTTGACAACTATGCCACCCACAAGACGCCCGAGGTGCAAGCCTGGCTGGAAAAACATCCGCGCTTCAAGCTGCATTTCACGCCCACCAGCGCGTCCTGGCTGAACCTGGTCGAGCGCTTCTTCGCCGAAATCACCGCGAAACGCATCCGACGCGGGAGCTATTCCAGCGTCGACGAACTCGAGGACGCGATCTACGACTACTTGCTGCAGCACAACGCCAAGCCAAAGCCCTTCGTCTGGAGCAAGACCGCCGACGACATCATCACCCGCGAGCGCCGCGCGCTGAATGCGCTCGATGAAATCAGGGGAAATCGGTAGCAAATGTCAGACTCGGAACATTAGCGTGGGTCAATAGTCTCAAGCAGCATGGCGTCTATTTCTCGGCACCGCTTGATCTCGATCTCGCCATGCTCGGAGCATTCCCTGACGCATACAAAGCGACCGTTCCCAAGGGTGGAGGGCCGAAAATGGCTGCCGATAAGGCGGCAGAGGTCGTGCTCGGGACGGCGGGGCCAGGAAATACGCTCTATACGGGGCCGTTTAAGGACTATCCGGCACTCCTGCCAGCCTATCGCTATCACTTCCTCACCAACAGCAAGCCGGCAACGCACCTCGCGGCCCTGACGCACATCAAGAAAAAGGACCTGGTCGAGAACATGCCGACCGTATTGGCCGAGGTCCTCAGGCACGTGGCAAAATCACTGCGGCGGGACTAGCAATGGCGGTGCTCTCGCGACGGGTTCGGCCGGATGATTGGAAGCCTGTGGGGGTGGACGCACTCGAAACGAATGCGCTTAAGGTCGTGCGCTCGACGGACAACCGGTCTGTCATAGCCGGTCCAGGCGCAGGCAAGACGGAGTTGTTGGCGCAGCGTGCCGCCTATCTCCTTCAGACGGGAGCCGCACCCGCGCCAAGGCGCATACTCGCGATCAGTTTCAAGCGAGACGCTGCCACGAACCTAGCGGCGCGTGTCCGGCAGAGGTGTCACCGCATTCATGCCGGACGCTTTGACTCCATGACGTTCGACGCGTTTGCCAAGGGATTGATCGACCGTCTTGGACAGGCGCTTCCTGATCGCTGGCGTCCACGCCCCGACTACGAAATCATCTTCCCCAACGATCGGGATTACCGAGATTTCCTGTATCAGCAGGTTGGCACACCTCCAGCATCAGTGGGCACCTATGCTGACCTCCAAGGTATCGCAGTCAAAACATTTGAGCGGCGTCATCTGGTCGGATCACCGCTACCGTTGGACGGTTGGTCAAACCCGACGGTCGGCGAGTGGGCGGCGGATCGATTTTGGCAAACGTCACTCCATGAGGGGAAGAAGAGCGTCCTGTCATTCTCCATGATCGGCCGGCTCGCTGAACTACTGTTGCGCGTCAATCCGGTGGCGCGCGACGCGCTTCGCCTGACCTACTCGCATTTGTTTATGGATGAGTTTCAGGATACGACACAAATTCAATATGATCTGGTTCGCACGATCTTCTTCGGAACCGATACGACCATAACTGCCGTCGGCGACAACAAGCAGCAGATCATGCGCTGGGCAATGGCGATGGACGATCCGTTCGCCGCCTTCGACGCCGATTTCGCTGGCAAGCGGACACCGCTTTATAACAACTATCGCTCTTCGCCAGAGCTGGTGCGCATTCAGCATATCCTTGCACAAGCTCTGGACGCTCGCGCCGTAGAACCAATCTCAAAGGCAGCGGTTACGATCGCCGGAGATAGTTGCGCAATCTGGGATTTCTCCACACCGGAGGTCGAGGCGGCTCGCTTGGCTGCGTTCGTTGCCTCCGAGATGAAGACACACGACCTCGGCCCGCGTGATTTCGTTTTGCTGGTTCGACAGAAGGCTGCGGACTATGCCGCCGTTCTTGAGCCGGCCTTCAGTGCAGCTGGTATCCCGCTGCGTAACGAGGCTGGAGCCGTTGGGGCGGTAATGCTGCAAGAGTTGCTGACGGAAGAAGTGTCTGAACTGGCTGTCGTTATTTTGCGCGTCGCCATGACTAAGCGCGCTGGTAGGTATTGGACGGAATGCCAAGAGGCGCTTGCGACTCTGCACGGGATCACGCCAGATGACGAGGCTGCGGAGTCCAGACTCGCCCGTGAGCTTGACGCCTACACGCACAAGCTTTGTAAAGCACATCCCTATCCGCCGAGTTCGAAGGCGGCAGCGCGAACGATTATTGACGACATTATGACATTCGTGGGTAAAGCTCGGCTGATTGCAGTTCATCCCGCTTATGGTCAGGGAGGCTGGCTGGAAAAAGTATTGGATGCCGCTGCCGCGCATTTATCCGCGTCGTCAGTCAGCGGTGGCGACTGGTCAACGGCACTCGACGCCTATGAGGGCGTTCACGCAATACCATTAATGACGATCCATAAGAGCAAAGGGCTGGAATACCACAGCGTCATTTTCGTCGGTCTTGACGATGGCGCATGGTGGAGTTTTGCCAATGATCAAATCGAGGCCACGGCTGGTTTCTTCGTCGCTTTCACTCGCTCGAAGCAAAGGGTTGTCTTTACCTACTGCGCTCGCAGAGGCGCACGAAGCAAGATTGCGACGCTCTACGGTTTGCTGGAAAAGGCCGGCGTCAGAACATTCTCGATGACTTGATTTGAGTCGCAAATGTCTGGCGCATGAGGTGCGGACTCAGCCAAAAACTAGAGGGGGCAACGGACCTAAGGTCACCGGTTTTAGCAAGCTGCGCTGCAGCAACGCCGGGCCTGGTGACTGACGGCTAAGGGCCTTCACCGCCGCCCAAGTCGCGCCAGTCTCTCCAGCTGTGCCAGCATCTTCGACCCGGTGTCTGCGGACCCTGTGCCGCTTGGGGAACCCGACTGCCCCATACCTTGCCGTGCGGGCATCTGCTGGACTCCGAAGAACTGCCGTGCCCTGAGGGCTGCATATTCCGCTCCGCTCGCGCCCCCAACCTGGTAGCGGTTGTAGGCCTGCTGGCTGCCCATGGCGGCGCGGGCGAAGTTGTAGGTGCCGCCGAGGCCCCCGGAAAGAGCGGGCATCATGATGTTGCCGGAGATCGCCCGGACGATGAAGGGCGTCGCGATGATGAAGCCTTTCGCCATCAGCACCATCATGAAGAAGGGCAGGAGGGCCCCGATGTTGGAGGCCCCTTCCGGGTCGCCCAGCTCGGCGATGAGCGCTGAGGATACCCCGGTGATGGTCGCGAAGACCCCTGCGATCACGATCGGGTAGATCGCGAAGGAGATGAGCGCCGACAGCCAGCGCGCGAAGTAATCCTTGGTCACCTCGAACAGCGTCAGGAAGATCATCACCGGGGCAATCCCGATCAGGAGCGCGATCATCAGGCGGGAGGCGACGAGGATGAAGGCGGCCAGCCCGCCGAGGATGGAGAGCAGAAGCACCCCGACGATGTCGAGCATGGCGCCGGCCATCCAGTTCAGCTCGGACCCGGCGGCATTCAGGTAGTTGCCGAGCTCCGCGATCAGCCGGTCGAATTCCTCGGCGAAGGTGCCTGAGGGACCTGGACTGCCGCCACCGACGGAGGCGACGAGCGCGCCGGCGATGCTGTCGATCCCGGAGAGAATGGCAGAGGAGAAGGCGTTGAACTGCACCCAGTTGGTCGCGAATATCCCGATGAGTCCGATCTTGACCGCAAGCCAGAAGGCCGTGCGGCCATCCATGGCCCGGTACTGGAAGATCAAGTTGATGCAGACGAGGAGCACCACGAGCGTTGTCGCGACCACGAGGAGCGTGCCGACGGTTGCCGCCACGGATCCGAACTGGGTCTCGGCCGCAGTGTCGAGGTAGGTTTGGGAGGTCTCGACGAAGTAGGTGACGATGCTCATCGGGGGGCCGCCTTACCAGTTGCCCGCGGCTTCGCAGATCGCCTGAGCGGCCAGCCGGGCGGCGTTGGCGCGGCGGTTGTAGTCCTCTGAGGCTTGCAGCATCTCCCATCGCTCGTCGCGCGCGTATTTCTCCCCGAACACGCCCTCGGCCGCGTCCCAGGAGGGGAACCTGGTCTCGCAATCGCAGCGGCGGGTCTCGACGATGCGCTCAAGGTTCTGTGCGCGGTAGATGTCCTGGACCAGAACGCGATGGTAGACTTGGCGGAGCGGGATTTCCTGCATCCAGAGGGGCTCATCGGGCCGGTCCGGACAGACGTCAAAGCTGCGCTCGAGGGTCGGCACGAGGTTGCGCTCGGCGACTGCGGGGGCGGCCGTCAGGCCCAGGGCCAGCGCACTCAGCGCAAAGAGGCGCCGCGCCCGCCTCATGCTGAAGCTCTGAGGTGCGTGGTTTCGCGCTTCAGGAAGACCGTGTGCCCGACATTGGCGAATTCCGAGGTGCTGACCGAGACCACCTCCCAGCCCTCTGCGCCCTTCTGGTTCAGGCAGGTTCGCATATCGGCGAAGCTGGTTTTGCGGGTCATGGGGAAAGACAGGACGTCGTATTCAAAGGTCTTCATCGGGCTGTCCTCTCTGATCCGCGCCGGGCAAGTAGAATTCAGTGATGCCGCGACGGCCATCGTGGCGCCCTGCCTGGATGATCACGTCGATGGAGTTCTCGATGTACTGGATCATGTCGGCATAGGTCATCGGGATCTCGGTCTTGAGGGCGGCGATCGCGAGCCGCTGCACGGCCAGTTGCGGGGTTTCAGCGTGCAGCGTGGTCATGGAGCCGCCATGGCCGGTGTTGATCGCCTCGAGGAAGGTCATGGCCTCCTTGCCGCGCACTTCGCCGAGGATGATCCGGTCGGGGCGCATGCGCAGCGTCGCGGTGAGGAGCACATCGGCGGATTGGAATTCCGCGTCGCGATTGGCGATGAGGGTCACGGCATTGGGCTGGGTCGGCAGAAGCTCGGCCGCTTCCTCGATTGTGACGATGCGTTCCTCGGCTGGCACATGGGCGAGGATCTTGCGCGCGGCCACGGTCTTGCCGGTGGAGGTGCCGCCCGAGACGATCATGTTGAGCTTGTTCTCGACGCAGAAGGCCAGCGCATCATCGATTACGCCCGCGGCCACGACGGCGCGCAAGGCGCGCTTCTTTTCCACGCGCAGGTCCTCGAGCTTGCGCTCCTTGCCGTAGAGAAAGTCGAGCGCGATGCCCTCGAGCGGCAGGCTTGAGAAGAACCGAAGGCTGATCGACATAGCCGAAAGCACGGCGGGCGGGGTGATGACCTGTGCCCGGATAGGGCGGCCCTTGTAGGTGATCGAGACCGAGACGATTGGGCGGTCCTTGCTCATCGTCGTGTTGGCGGAGGAGGCGATCTGGTTGCCGAGGTCCCTGACCTGAACGGCCGTGAGCCTCTGGTCGAGCGCGCGCATGAAATGGTCGCCCTGGAACTCACCCCAACAGGTCCCGTCGGGGTTGATGCAGATCTCGATGACATCGGCGCGGGCGGCGGCGTCGATCCGGTCAAGCGATGTCTCGAGATAGCTGAGCGACATGGGGTCAGAAGATCTCCAAGTCGCGGTCGACCATGACGGTGACGCGGGCCCCTTGATCGACATAGATGACGGGGCCGATCGAGAGGTAATCGCCCAGGACGCTGTCGGTGGCATCGGCCAGATCAGCGCCGACATCCTCGAGCGCGTTGGCGGTCGTCTCATCCGGGACCTCAGAGGCGGCGGCACTCGGTGCCGCGGAAATCAGCGAGATCAGAGCGGCCGACCCGAAACGCTCGGCAAAGCGCGTGTCCACGAAGCCGGTGACACCCGAACGGCCAAGTTCATCACCCCCGAAGGAGCTGATCTGGACGGTCTGGTTGTCGGGCAGGATGATCCGGTCCCAGGCGATGGTGACGCGGCGCTGCGCGATATCGACGCCGGCGCGGTAGCGCCCGATGAGGCGGGATCCGCGGGGGATCAGGAGGCGCGTGCCATCGACGCTGTAGACATCCTCGGAGACCACGGCACGGGTCTGGCCGGGAAGTGAGCTGTCGAGGGCGGTTTCCATGACGGCCTGGATCATGGTGCCCTGGATGATGGTGTTTGAGGGATTGGCGATCACCTCGGCCTGCGTCACCGTCGAGGGCAGGGCGCCGTTCAGCACGAAATCCGTCACCTCGCCGAAGCTGCGCTGCGCAAGCTCCGTCTCGGCGGCGCCGGATGGACCGCCGAAGGCGATGGTGGGCGAGGCGATGCGCCGCTCCTGGAAGGCGCGTTCTTCTGCGGCGCGACGTTCCAACTCGGCCATGCGCCGAGCTTCTTCCTCGCGGCGCAACCGCTCCTCTTCGCGTGCGCGGAGTTCATCCTCCGTGGGTCCTGATGGCGCAGGTTGGGGGCGGTTGGCCTCAAGCTGGGCCAGTTCCAGATCCATGCGGAGCTGTTCGAGGGTGCGATCCCGGGCGGTCAACTCGGCCTGGAACCGCTCCTGTGCGGCTTCCGAGGCGGCTTGCAGCGCAGCGATCTGAGCGGTCAGCGCATCGATGGCCTCGGCCGCGGCGGTGTTGTCCTCGACGATCGCTTCGGGGGCGTTGCGCAATTCTTCGATCTGGGCTTGCAAGGCGCTGATCTGCGCCAGCAGCTCGGCATTGGGCTCGACGGTGTCTGGTGCGACGAACACGACCTCGGGCTCAGGCGGGGGCAAGGTCTCGATGGCACCAAAGCCATCTCCCTCGCTCTGGAAGACATCCGGGGTCGCCGTGGGCAGGGCCACCTCTTCCTCGGGCTGCGAGAGCACATAGAGGAGCGTGCCGCCCGCGCCGATGATGCCGACCACGACCAGTGCAAGAAGAGGCGATCGGCGCGGCGCCGCCCTGGGCGCACGGGCACTGCCTTTCTCCAGGGCAGCAAGGCGCCTTTCCAGTTCGGGGTTTTCAGGCTCGCTCATGAGGCCTCCGCGGGCGGGATCGCCTCGATGCAGACCAGCTCTTCGCCGAGACGCAGGACCCATTGGCGGCTCACGCCGGAGATACGGATCACCCCATCCTCGGGCACTTGCGTGTTGACCGTGCGTTCGCGGCCGTTCGCATAGCGGAAGATCGCGGGCAAAGGCGCGTTCGGCGGGAAGGCGAAGTAGGTGAAGGTTCCGTCATCCCAGACCCGGGTCGGGGTGAACTCGGTGCGCGCGCTGGCCCCGTAATTGTCGTTCGGTGCCTGGGCCGCGATCACGCGGGCCGGGCGCGCCTCATCCTCCGGATAGCGGAACTGGACCACATAGAAGGTCGGGTTCGAGGCCTCCTCGACGTTGAAGTAGTAGCTGCGCCGGTTGGTGTAGACCGTCACGTTGGTGTGGACGCCGCGCGCGACGGGCTTGATTGCAAAGGCCTGTCCGCCCGGCACGCCATCGATCTCGAAGCCTTCCGTGTCGCCCGCGATGATCGAGCGGATGCTTTCGCCCTCGCCAAACTCGACGGTGGTGACATGGGTGAGCGACACGCTGATGCGGTAGACCTGACCCTCCTGGAAGGTCGCCACCCGCACGCGGCTGTCATGGGGGCCGCCGCGCGGGATGGCTTCGGCGAAAGCGAGGCCCGGGGTGAGGGCAAGCCAGAGAAGGAACGGGCGAAAACGAGACACGGGTTAATTCTCCAATCTGTCGGAGCGGATGGAATATTCGAGCACGGTGAACCCGAAGGGGTTGGTCCAGACCTCGTCGATGGAGCGGCGGGTCTCGGGGCGGAATTCGAAGAGGAGGGTGGCGGTGAAAAGCCCGGTCTGGGTCCCATTGATGGAGGTCAGGCGCTTGCGCAGGCGCACCGTGGCGCGGTTCAAACCGATCTGGGTGATGCTGAGGATTTCCACATCCAGCCGGGCATTCGGCCCATAGACGGTGGGGGGATAGTCCGCATTCGCGCTGTTCCAGAGCTGGCGCAGCCCGCTCTCGGCGGCCCCGTCCGAGCGGCGCAAGACGCTGCGGATGCGCAGATCGTTGTCGAGCTGATTGTAGACCTCCCGGTCTGTCACGTAGCGAAAGACCTCCGCCTCGATGATGGCCTGGTTGGCGGTCACCGAGGTCGCTCCCACTGAGGCCTCGGGAAGCGCAAAGCCGGTGGCAGGATCATAGGGCACGACGACGGGCGGCGGATCGACATCGAGGATCGCGACGGCTGCAGCACTCAGACAGCCGATGATGCCGAAGACAAGGCCGGTCAGGCCAAGGCGTTGCCACAGCCGTTCGCGGCGCAGCGCGCCATAGACCAGTTCTTCCTCGATGATCTCTTGTTCACTCGCCACGCGTCACACCCCGCATTCACTCGGCCCGCAGCTCGGGCAGGGTGAAATCCATGAAGCGCTGTTCCTCGGCGATGGTGGCGGCATCGATCACGCCGCCGGTGCCGTCGCCCACGGTTTGCACGGCTTCGAGCTGCCACATGGCGACCAGCGCAATGGCAAGCTCCGCCGTCACGCGGGTGTTGAGATCGATGCTTTCCTTGAGCTCATCCATGTCGTCGATGAGCCCGACAAGACGGTCGACCCGCTCGAGCGACTGGCCTGCATCGTCATAACTGTTCTGGGCGGCGGCCGAGACGAGCGCGCCGGTCGTAGCTTGCGTCGCCACGCGGTTGGCGCTCGCAATGTCGCTGCGCGCCATTTCCGCGAGCGTGTCTTCGTCGAAACCGAGATCGGCCAGCACACGATCCATCTGGGTTTCCATCTCGGTGGCGCCGGAGCCCGAGAGGCCTGAGAAGTCGCCGGTCTTGATCGCTTCGATGGTGGCGAGAATGTCGCCGAACTCCTGGTCGAGGAGGCCGTTCAGCTCCTCTTCCATCTGGGTACGGATGATTTCGGGAAGCTCGGCGAGACGGGTCAGGGCCTCGTAGGTACGCTGTAATTCGGCGAGTTGTTGCGTGAGGGTGGCCAGCTGTTCGCGAAGCTGGACCAACTGCTCGTTCTGCAAGATCTCGTCTTCGATCATCTGGCGCAACTGCTGGATGCTTTGCGCGATGTTCTGGGTGTCGACCACGGGCACGCCCTGTGCTGCAGCCGGGGTCATGGGCGCGATCTGCAGACCAAGACCGAGCACCGCGGCCAGGCCCGTGTTCCAAAGGACAGGTCTCATCACTCAATCTCCCTGATCGAAAAATCCATGAAGGTGCTTTCCGCCATGCGGGCGCTGGCCTGGGCTAGTTCTTCGGCGGAAAGGACGCGGGTACGGGCCGCCTGAAGCCGAATGCGGGCGGCCACGAGGCGCACAAGCTCGGCGCGGGCATAGGTGTTGAGCGCGATGCTCTCCTGCACATCCTCTGTCTCGGAAATCCGCTCGACGATGTCGGCAATGCGCAGCGCGGCCTGGCGGATCGCGGCGGGCGAGTTGCTGCCGTAGAAGGCCGCCCCATGACCCGTGAGCGAGAGATTGGCATTGGCGAGGTCGGCCGGGTCGATCGTGCCGAGCGCATCGATCCCGCCGATCCGGCTCAGATAGAGATTGTAGCGCTCCGGGATGACCTGGACGTAATGTTGGGTCTCTCGGAAAGGGGGCACGCCGCCATACTCGAAGACACGGCCGGGCCCGGCGTTATAGGCGGCGAGCGCGAAGATGATGTTGCCGTCGAAGGTGTCGAGTTGGGCCGCGAGGTAGCGCGCGCCGCCATGCACCTGCAGATAGGGACTCGAGAAGTATTCCGGGTTGATACCGAGGTCGCTGGCCGTGCCCGGCATGATCTGTGTGAGACCATAGGCGCCAACGGGGGAACGGGCGTCGATGGTGAAGCGGCTTTCCTGCCAGATCAGCGCTTGCAGGAGCGCGCGCCATTGGACGGGGGAGAGGCCTGCGCGGGTCACACCGGCAAAGCCGCTGGTCTCCTGGGCCACGCGGATGATGAGCTCTTCGACGTTCTCCGCGGCGTCGCCGAACATCTGCGCGCCGCCGGGATTCGGGTCGATCTCGCCCGTGCCGTAAACCGCCTCGACGGAGCGGTCGGGATCACCGCTGCCGCCTTCCAGCCCCGAGACCATGGCAGGCAAGCCCTGACCCCCGAAGCTTGTCTGGGCGTCGAGGATGCGTTGCAGGGTGGCGAGCTGTTCCCGTTCGATCTCGGCAATGAGTTCGCGCACGGCAAGCTTGTCCGCCTGCAGGGCCAGATCTGCCTCGCGGTCGCCTGTCTGGACGATGTCGCGCGCGGTCAGCCCGCTGTCGTCAGTCGGTACGCCTTGTGCGGCGGCCAGACCGGGCAGCAGGCAGAACGCCAGGAGAGGGGAAAGCCTAGACGTCAATGCCGCCCTCCGCCGCCCCAAGCGGCACGAAGGTGCAATCCGGGGCTGTCGCGCCCGCCGGCCCCGTCGCGGCGAGAAAGGAAAAGCAGTTGGCCCGCGGTTCGCGATACTGCGCACAGGAGGCGAGCAGGCCGAGGGCGGCAAGGGACAAGAGAATACGGATCAAGAAAGCCTCCAGAAGTCCGGGCGGTCGCGGTAATCGGCGCCGACGAGTGCCTCGCCTTTCTCCATGCCGCCGAGGATGGTGAGCGTAGGTCCAAGCGCGCTCAGATCGGCATCGACGACGATCGAGCCCTGATCGTCGCGGATCAGCGCCAGGCGGCTGTTGCTGCCCGTGTTGAGAAGGACGTCGAGTTCCTTCTCCGTGAGGTTGAGCATGGCGTAATCCGAGGCACTGGCGCGGATATTGGGGAGCAGAATCTGCGTCGGCACGGCCTCGACGATGGTCTTGCCGGTCCGGGTGCGCTCGAGCTGGCTAGCATATTGCGTCATCATCACCGCGACGGTGTTCTGCTTGCGCGCGGTCACCAGCCAGTTCGACAGCCGCTCGGCGAAATACGCGTTGTCGAGCGCCTTCCAGGCTTCGTCGATCACGATGATGGTGGGGCGGCGGTCCTCGATCTCCCGCTCGACCCGCCTGAAGAGATAGGAAAGGACCGCCATCCGTTCTTTGTCGGCCTCGCTGTCGAGAATGCCGGTCAGATCGAAGCCCACGACATCGCCCTTGAGCGAGAAGGTGTCCTCGAGACTCTGCTCGAAGATCCAGCCATAGCGGCCGTCCTCGGTCCATTCGAGCAGGCGCTGGTGCAGATCGCCGCCATCATCGGTGGAGACGAACAGCGATGCGAAATCCCGCCAGTTCCGCAAGGCGGGGTTAGTGGCCTGCGCGTTCTGGCGCACGACCTCCTGGATGCGGTTGGTCTGCGCCGGGGTCAGGGGCTTGTCGGCGCGGTAGAGCAGGGTCGTGAGCCAATCCGAGAGCCAGGCCGTGCCGCGCGCGTCGGTCTCGGTCCAGAGCGGGTTGAGGCCCGTGGGCTGCCCGGCTTTCAGGGAGGCGTAGCGCCCGCCATTGGCGCGGACGGCCATCTCCATGCCGAGGCGGTAGTCGAAAACGAAGATCCGGGCGCCTGCGCGACGGGCCTGGGTCATCAGAAAAGCCGAGAGCACCGATTTGCCCGACCCGGGCCGTCCCATGATCAGGGTGTGCCCGCTCGTGGGTTCTTTGTCGGGCGAACCCTGCTCGTGATAGGAGAACCGGTAGGCGCTCTGCTCGGGCGTGGGCAGATAGGTGATGACCCGGCCCCAGGGGGTAAGCGCTGCGGGTTTGCCGAGCTGCGTCCGGTGGAAGGCCGCGAAATCCGCAAAGTTGCGATTGGTGACGGCGCTGGCGCGGACGCGCTTGGGCTGGTTGCCGGGATGCTGGCTCAGGTAATGCGCCTTGGCCGCGACCCGCTCGCCGATCATCTTCACCCCTTCGGTCGCGGCGGCGTTCACGATCTCGGCGCTGAGGGTCTGCAGCTCTTCGAGCGTGTCGCAGAAGAGCGTCACGACCATATGGTGCTCGCCGAAGCTCTGGCGCTTGGCCTCGAGATCATCGGCGGCGATGTCGAGGGCTTCCATCAGCGAGAGGGCGGCGTCTTGGCTCGCCTGCATCTGCCGCTTTTGCCGCTTGATGCGGCCTGCCATGAGGTTCGAATTGATCGGCGTGAAGGACTGCGTGACGATCATGTCGACCGGCAGGTTCAGCATGTCGAACATGGTGCAGGAGGTGCCTTCGGAATATTCCCCGATGGTGAAGCTCTTGCCGTAGCGATGGCCCACGACGCCTTCCGAGAGCTCGAAATGATCTCCGTGGAACGTCACGCGGGTATTGGCGACGTTGAAGGACAAGAAGCCGTAGGTGTTGGCCGGGTAGAGCGGCAGCTCCTGCCCAGTGTTCAGCGCCCCCAGAAACCCCACCAACTCCCCCGATACGGCCGAGAGGAGCCGCGGCTTGAGCTCGGTGAGGCCCGAGAGGAAGACGTTCACAGCCTCGCCAAGGCGCTGCAGGCGTTTGCGGGTTTCCTCTCTCAGGCGGTCCGGCGCGCTGCGGCTGAGAAACGGCAGGAGGCTTTTCGGGGGCGGGCGATGAATGACGGTGAGCGTCAGTGTCTTGTCGCGCAGCCCGCTGGTTGCAAGTTTCGCGCGCCAGCGCCGGTCGACCTCTCCCGCAAAGCTGTCCTCACGAATGGGGTCCAGTTCCGGTTTGATGGCCTTGGAGACCTTATGGACGTAGTAGCTGAACTCCGGCCCAAGCTGCGCGACGATGCGGGCAAAGAGGGCGGTTACCTTGTCGAGATAGGTATCGTCCGTCGTGTAGCTGTTGATCCCCTCGAGCCGGATGCAGCGGAAGAGCTCGTTGACCCGGGTGCGCACGGTCTGGTCGTCGACGAGGCTCACATAGGGCAGCATATGCGCGAGGCGGGTCTCGCGCGCATACCATTCCGGCGTCATCGTGCGGGGATCGATCGCTGGATCATGGGCGTCATCACGGGGCATAGCTGTCCCCGCCATGAATGGACCTGTTGCGCGTGGGCGGTGTCTCCTGCAGCGACGTCATCATCACATCGATGAAGCGCGGGTCCCAATCGGCGGCCTTCCAAAGCACCGGATAGAGCAGGGCCGCGACAGCCAGCACCGCGATATGCTGGACCCAGACGAACAGGAGCACCGACCCGAAGAGCCAGACCATCGCATACATGATGGGCAGGCCGAGGAGCTTCGGCGGACGCACGAGCCCGAGAAAGAGGGGCGAGCGTTCAGCCACCAGCAAAGACCGCGGCAACAATCGTGGGGGCCGCCGCGACACCGGCGATGCCGACAAGCACCCAAAGCGCCTGGCGCAGATCGATGATGTTGAAGAACCAGCTGAGAAAGACCCCGAGTACGGCCAGCGTCGCGATGACAACGCCAAGCGGGCCGGTCAGCGCATCGACGATGCCCTGCAACAGGCTCTGGATCGGGGAGAGGTCGATGCTCTGGGCAAGAGCAGGCCCTGCCACGACCAAGATGAGCGCAAGGGTAACGGTCAGGAGCGTCGAAATCCGTCTCATGAATCTGATCCTTCCAATCGGGCCACGACGGCCAGGACACGGGCCACGTGGTTCTGGGTTTCCGGGTAGGGGGGAATGCCGCCATAGCGGTGCACGGCGGCGGGTCCGGCGTTGTAGGCGGCGAGCGCCAGCTGCGGGTTGCCGAATTCGCGCAGCATCAAGGCGAGGTAGCGGGCCGAACCATCGAGGTTTTGAAGGGGATCACTTGGGTCGACGCCAAGCTCCTCTGCCGTGCCGGGCATGAGCTGACCCAGACCGATCGCGCCGGCGGTCGAGACCGCCTCCTGCCGGTAGGCGCTTTCGACCTCGATGTTGGCCCGGTAGAGCAGGAGCCAGTCGGTCACGGACAGCGTGGCGCGGCGCAGGCCGGGATGACTGGCATAGCGGAGCGCCGTCGCTTCGATCGCCGCCAGCACCTCGGGGCTTGGCCGCGCAGAAGCGCGTTCGGCGCCGGCAATCGGATCGGTGTCGGGCTCGCCCACGGGGTCTGCCGATCCAAAGATGGTCAAGCCCCGGGTCCCCGGGCCAACGGCAATTCCATCCTGGTAATGGCGCGCGAAGCTATCTTGTGAGCGGGAAGGGGTGAGAGAGCCGTCGCTCTCCATCACCAGAACCATCTGCGCCGTGGCCGGTGCGGCCAGCAGCCAGAGGCAGACGAAGTTAGCTGCCAGCGCCTTTGTCGGCAGGGGCTTTGTCGGACGTGGTCTTGTCTGATGGGGCGAGCTTGTGGCTCCGGCTTGTGCCTGCCACGAGCGGCAGGTCGACATGCGTAAAGCCAAGGCCAAGGAAGAAAGACACGACGCCAGAGATCGTCTTGAACTCGCGGATCTTGATGTCGTTGTAGGTCGTTCGGGTGCGGGCAGTGACGAGGAGCTTTTCGACACCCTCGTCGGAGACAACGCGCATGATCCAGACCCCGTAATAGCTGGGGCCTTTCTGATGTGCCGTCTCCTGGCACAAGATCTCAGCGCTATAGCCGCGTTCCACGAGCTCGCGGAAGCGGGCTTCCGTAACCACATTTGGTGCTTCGATGTCCCAGTTCATGGCCCGGCTCACGCTTTCTGCAATAGCGCAACCCCGGGCGTTCCCACTTGAAGCCCAGAGTTACGATAGTATATTATTATCCGCAAGCTATAATCATATTGCTCGTGTTGTAGCTTGGCACGCAAACACTAGCCACGGTCCACCTCCGCGTTCAAGGAGATAACAGGTTTGAGAAACCCACGGTTGACGGGCCTGGTCGGGTTGCAAGCTATGGTCCTTCTGGCCTGCCTCCCCGGAGCGGTTGTGGCGGGGTCCTGCCTCGCGCCGCCCCGTCCCTTCGTGCCGAGCGATTCGGAAGCGGCCCGCGATTATGCCGACCTCATCCGGGGCGATTTCGAAACCTACATTCAGGACATCCAGAGCTACTTCCGCTGTCTCGATGGCGAGCGCGCCCGCGCTTTCGAGGAAGCGCGGGAGGTCAGCGAGGAGTATGGTCGGTTTCTGCAATTGGTAGGGGATTGATGGGCTGCGACGGGAGCAGCAGATTCGCACCCCATGGAAACCCGACGCCGATAACACCCTCACTTATCTACTTTTTAGATAACAGATTTCCTCCGCTAGCGACGTCACAAAAGGTGTGTGGCGCGTGGCGAGAACAATCAGAAGCACGGGACAGGTTGCCCTCTGCAAGGCTCTTGTCGAGGCCCGCATCAAGGCGGGTCTCGGCCAGGAAGAGCTGGCGGCAAAGCTCAAGTGCCATCAATCCCTCGTGGCGCGCATTGAAAGCGGCCAGCGCCGGATCGACGTCGTCGAGCTGGTCGTCCTCGCCCGCGCCATGGGCTTTGATCCCTCCGAGATGCTGGCGCTCGTTCAAGCCGCCACGGAGCCCGACCATCGGATTTGAGCCGGTCCTTTCATCGCGCGCCAAGCATCTGACGCCTCTCGGCGTGAATGCCTGTGCCGCAAGGACAAACACCCAACCCATTTCCACGAAACCCAGCATGCCGCTGCAGCACGAGCCAAGGGAAGCCGAGGCTGCAATCCGCACAGCCCAATTCTAGAAGGTCGGTAACCAGTGAAGGAAGATATGGTCGAAGCCGTTGCGATCGCCAATTTGATTGCAGCCGATCAGAGCAGTATTGTCGGTTGGGTTTATCGCTGGAACACAGGCGCGCTTGCAGTCCGTTGGGACGCGCGCGGGCCACAGCGCGTTTCGAAGCTTTGCCCGGATCTCTGCGATGCCGACAAAGCCGAAATCGACTTCGCGTCTCTCACGCAACTGCCGTGTCGCGACGACTGACATGGACGACAACAGGCTTCATAAGCCCAGACCATGTGACAGCGCCCGTGCCTGCGGTGCCGGGTCAATTCGTTCGTGAGCCCGCCCTGCCTCGCAGCGGCGCGTCGTCAGTAATTGACTTGCTCGAAGCCGTAAGTCCCGCTGTAGTCACGCCATTCCACGAAGACAGAACGGTGGGAAATGCTTGGGCACTGCTCGCCCCATCGCTCGAGACCCGTATGAGCAGCAGGAAGCGCTGCGGGTGACGACCGACTCCACGAAAAGTCGCCCTGTGTGCCGTAGGAGCCGAGGACAACGGTCGCGCTTCGATTGCAATCATTGTCCTCGCCGGATTCGCGTTGCCATGCGGATCGGACATCGAACACGCGAATGGAGCGCACGAAGTTGAACTCCGGCCCGCTAATATCAATGTCGGCGCGGTCTTGGGCGAGATGAAGGGCGGAATCAGCCCTCACCATGTTGCCCCAAATGGCGTTCGGGCCCTCGACATCGAGCCTGTCATCACCGAGAGCGGCATGGTCAAGGACTGGGGACGAAAAGTTCGGTGGCGTCTCAACGCCGTGGAACAGAGCATCGATGATCCTGTCCGACGGGCGAGACCTGGCAGGTCCATCGAAAGAGGCACCCATCGGGCAGCGCCAGATCTGGAGCGGCGGCTCCACCGGCCAGGGCGTAATGCGCCGGATGAACTCGGCCCGCGCCCGGGCGCATGGGACGGAGGCTGGCCACCCACCAGACAGGCACAGCAGGATGGCGCAGTCGATCGGGTAGGTCTGGGCGCTTGCTTGCGTCGGTACAATGGGCCCGGTCAAGGCAAGAGCAAACAGGGCTATCTTGGGCAGGTTTCTGACTTGGACACGCATGGCAAAGACCCTCGGCGATCTTCAGCCAACATACATACGAAAATATACTATCGCAACGGTGATGATACTCGCGTCCGTCGCGGTGATCGTCCATAGCGCTCGGTGACTACGACATCCGTCGCATTGAGAATACAAGGTCGTAGGTGGTTTTTTGCACTCATGTATGTTGTATCGCCATCTGGCTTGTGATCTTGTCTGTTTCAATCAGTACCTTTGGCAGAAGAAGGGCCTAAACCGCATGGCCACGATGGACGAAACACCGAATGTGGTGACAGAAGACGGGCTACGTGGCCTCTTGACCGAGGGCTACGTAATCGAAGTGGTCTGCAAGGAGGGTGCAGAGAAGCGCCACAACAGCTGGTACGGCGCTTGGGTTATCAGAGCCGTGGCACCCGATGGGCGACCAGACAAGATGCTTGTCACTAGCCGAAGCCTCCTCAAGCTGCGTGACTTCAAGACAATTGTCGGCCTCGTCAGCTTCCTTGCCGACATGGGCTGCACGACGGCAAGCATACCGCTCGTCGAAGGCGCGCGAGAACGTCACGCATCACCAAAAGGCCAAGGAGCGAACTGATCTGCTTGCCCCGAAACTCTAATCGGAACGGGTTTGTGAGATCGATCGATGGGATGCTGTGAAGGCGTTGCACATCACGGCTGTCACAGTAGGGTGTTGAGGCTTTAGCTCTGCATCATAGGGGGGGAACTCTTGCGGATTGTCGATAATACCACGACCCTTTTGGGCGATGACATGAAGCGAGAGCTAGCAGGGGCTTCGAAGTGCCGTATCGCGGCTGCGTGTTTTTCAATCTATGCCTTTGATGCCCTGAAATCTGAGCTGGGCAGGCTGAAAGAATTCGAATTCATCTTTACCTCGCCGACCTTCGTCCCAAACGGCGCGGTCGATCGCCTCAAGAAAGAACGACGCGAGTTTTTTATTCCACTGGCGCGTCCGGAAGGGGCTCTATCCGGCAGTGAATTCGAGATCCAGCTCCGCAACAAGATGACGCAGCGTGCCGTCGCGCGCGAGTGTGCCGAGTGGATCCGTAAAAGAGCGCGGTTCAAATCGAACGCGACCGCCGCGCCCATGCAGCAATTCGCCCATATTCAAAAGTCAGGAACCGAGACAGCCTACATGCCCCTTTCGGGCTTCACCGCTGTTGATCTTGGGTATCAGCGCGGAGATGCGGTATCCAGTTACACACAGGTGATGGATGAACCGCAGTTTGCGCAGACCTACCTGAACCTCTTCGATCAGATCTGGCACGATCAGGAGAAGCTTCGCGATGTGACGGCCGAGGTGCTGGAGCATATCGAGTCAGTTTATCAGGAGAATCCAGCCGAACGTGTGTACTTCCTGATCCTCTATAACCTGTTCAGTGATTTCCTGAGCGAGATCGACGAGGATGTCCTGCCCAAGGACAAAACTGGGTATCTGGAAAGCCTCGTCTGGCAGAAGCTCTTCAATTACCAGCGCGACGCTGCCGTTGGGGTGATCAACAAGCTTGAGACCTACAACGGCTGCATCCTTGCGGATTCTGTCGGCTTGGGGAAGACGTTCACAGCCTTGGCGGTGATCAAATACTATGAGTTGCGCAATAAGGATGTGCTGGTTCTCTGTCCCAAAAAGCTGGCGGACAACTGGCGCAACTATAACGCCAATCTGACAACCAACATCTTTGCCAAGGATCGCTTCCGCTACGACGTGTTGTGCCACACCGACCTGTCGCGCACATCCGGCGAGTCCTTCGGCATGCGCTTGGACCGGGTGAACTGGGGAAACTACGATCTTGTGGTAATCGATGAATCCCACAACTTCCGAAACAATGACGTCTACAAGGACCGCGAGACCCGGTATCAGCGCCTGATGAACAAAGTCATCAAGGCTGGGGTGAAAACCAAGGTCCTGATGCTCTCGGCCACCCCCGTAAACAACCGGTTCACCGATCTGCGTAACCAGCTGGCCCTTGCTTATGAGGGGCACTCTGACGCACTGAGCAAGAACCTCAAGACCAAGACGAGTGTCGAAGAAATCTTCCGCCGTGCGCAGACCGCGTTCAACGCATGGTCCAACCTGCCGCCCGAAAAACGTACACCAGCGGCAATCCTGCGATCATTGGATTTCGACTTCTTCGAGCTCCTCGATGCGGTCACCATTGCCCGTTCACGCAAGCATATCGAGACCTTCTATGACACAGCCGATATCGGGAAATTCCCGGCTCGACTAAAGCCCCTGTCACACCATCTACCGATCACTCAGCGGCCAGATGTCATAGGCTTCAACGAGATCTTTTCGCGGCTCAGTGATCTGAAAATGGCCGTCTATGCGCCGGTCAATTATATCCAGCCCAGTCGGTTGAAGAAGTATGAAGATCTCTACGACACCAAGACAGAGGGCGGCAAAGGCACGCTGAAACAGGCGGACCGTGAGAAAAGCCTTCAGGCGCTGATGACCACCAACCTGCTCAAGCGCTTGGAAAGCTCTGTCCATGCCTTCCGGATGACCCTTGGGGCCTTGTCCGGGAACATCGGTCGCACACTCGATGCGATTGCGCGGTTTGAAGCCTCGGGCGGGGCGGCGACGGTGGAAGACTTGGATATTGACCTCGAGGCCATCGCGGATGAGGACGAGGATTTCGCCGATTTCTCTGTCGGCAAGAAGATCAAGATTGACCTCGCTGACATGGACATCACGGCCTGGAAACAGGAGCTGTCCGTCGACAAGATCATCATCGACGGCCTGATAGGCGAGATGGAGCGCGTCACTCCTGGTGACGATGCGAAACTGCAGCATCTGATCGCGGAAATCGCGGACAAGATGGCCAGCCCCCTGAACCCCGGCAATCGCAAGGTGATCGTCTTCACTGCCTATGCAGACACTGCGAACTACCTCTTCGACCAACTCGCCCCGCATTTCGCAAAAGCGCAGAACGTCCACACCGGTATCGTCACCGGCTCCGGCAACCCCAAGACGACGCTCAAGAAATTCTACGACTTCCAGTCCGTCCTGACACTCTTCTCCCCCCGCGCCAAGGAGAAGGACAAGATCATGCCGGATGATCCCGCTGTGCTGGACATCTTGATCGGGACCGACTGCATATCCGAAGGCCAGAACCTTCAGGACTGTGACTACCTGGTCAACTACGACATCCACTGGAATCCTGTTCGCATCGTCCAGCGCTTTGGCCGGATCGACCGCATCGGCTCACCCAACACCCAAATCCAGCTGTCCAACTACTGGCCCGACATCAGCCTTGACGAGTACATCAACCTCAAGGAGCGGGTCGAAAACCGCATGCACATCGTCGACATGGCGGGCACGGGCGAGGATAACGTGCTGACCGCCAAGAGCAGCGACGTTGCCTATCGCAAGGATCAGCTTCAGCGCCTCCAGAACGAAGTGATCGAGCTGGAAGACGTCAAGACCGGCATTTCCATCACCGACCTTGGCCTCAACGATTTCCGGATGGACCTGCTCAACTACCTGAAAACCCACGAAGACCTACCGCGTATGCCCCACGGCCTGCATACGGTCATCCCGTCTGACCCGGCACGCGGCCTGCACGCGGGCGTCATCTTTGCGCTGCGCAACATCCATGACAGCGTGAACATCAACCAGATGAACCGCCTGCACCCCTATTACCTGATATACATCAGCCAGAACGGCCAGATCATCGCCGACCAGACGCAGGTCAAACGCTTGCTCGATCTGGTGCGCTCTGGGTGCAAGGGGGTCACGCAGCCCATCCGCGACCTCTGCTCCGCCTTCAACGCTGAGACGCAGGACGGGCGCAGGATGGACACCTATTCAACCCTGCTCAACGACGCCATCCGCTCCATGATCGAGGTGAAGGAGGAGCGCGACCTCGACAGCCTGTTCTCGGGCGGGCACACCACGGCGCTGACCCAGACCATCGCGGGGTTGCAGGATTTCGAGCTTATCGCCTTCATCGTGGTCCGCGACCCATGACGCTGTACCACTACCCGCCCCAGACGGCACTCAAGCGCGTCATCCCAAAGACCCGCATCTATGACGGAGCTGGCGCCAGCACCGCCCTGCGAGACCGCTTCGCGCGCGAGGTGGAACAGATTCTTTGGGCGCACAAACTTGCCCCCGAAACCCTGAACCTGCCCGCGACTAAGGCCGTACCGGAAATCCAGGTCATCCACCTGACGCCCAAGGGCGACAGCATCCATGACGATGTCCTGCGCGCGATCGACAGGGCCATTCCCTTTCCGCTGATCTTCGAGATCCACCACGGCACGCAGGTGGAGCCCGCCGCCGCCTACAAGCGCCCGTCCGAGGCCGAGGCCGGAAAATGGGTGATCCACGATCCCCTGCGCGCCCCCCGTACCACCAGCCGCGCGCCCCTGCCTGTCGCCGTGAACATGAGGGCGCTTTACGACGGTATGCTGGCCCCCTTCATCCCCGTGACGGCTCAGGCGGGCGAGGATGTGGAAACCCGCCTTGCGCGCGCGGCCGCAATCAGGGCAAAAGAGAAAGAAATCAACGCACTGCAAACCAAGATGCAGCGCGAGACACAGTTCAACATCAAACTGACCTTGCATGGCCAGCTGGCCAAGGCACAGGCGGAATTTGAGTACTTGAAAAACGGGGGCGCGGGATGACCGACGACATCGAGAACCTGAAGATGCACAGCCCCGACCTGACGGCGCAGAACGTCGACCGCATTGCAGCCCTGTTCCCCGGTTGCGTGACCGAGGCCAAGGGGCCAGACGGCACGCTGCGCCGGATGATCGATTTCGACCTGCTGCGGCAGGAATTGTCGGAAAGCATCGTGGATGGCCCGCAAGAGCGGTATCATCTGGACTGGCCAGGCAAGCGGCAGGCGCTGATCACGGCCAATGCGCCGATTGCGAAGACCCTTCGGCCCGTCCGGGCGGAGTCGGTAGATTTCGACACCACCCGCAACCTGTTCATCGAAGGCGATAATCTTGAGGCACTGAAGCTGCTGCAAGAGACGTATTTGGGCAAGGTCAAGATGATCTATATCGACCCGCCCTACAATACGGGGAAGGACTTCATCTATAAAGACAACTTCGCGAGTAGCCAAAAAGAACAAGAAGAAAAGGCAGGCGAACGCGACGCTCAAGGTGGGCAACTTGTATCAAACCCCGAAACCAGAGGGCGGTATCATTCTGACTGGATGTCGATGATGTATTCCCGCTTGTCCGTGGCAAAACGTCTATTGATGGATGAGGGTATCATCCTTGTCAGCATCGACGACTATGAACAAGCAGCCCTGCGTAAACTCTTGGACGAAGTCTTTGGCGAGCGCAATTTTGTCGCTCAACTTACTTGGGAAAAAGGTCGGAAGAACGATGCCAAGTTCTTCTCGGTTGGCCACGAATACATGCTGGTTTTCGGAAAGAACGTCACCAAGCTGAGAGAGAGAAACGAGTCTTGGCGTGAAGAGAAGCCCGGTGCCCGTGATATCTGGGACGAATTCACGAGGCTGCGAGCTATACACGGTGATGACTTCAAAACCATCGAGACGAGCTTAACGCAATGGTATTCCGACCTGCCCAAAGGTCACCCTGCAAAGAAGTGGGCGCGATACAAGCGTGTGGATAAGTATGGCCCTTGGCGTGATCGTGATATCTCATGGCCGGGCGGCGATGGCCCTCGGTATGATGTAATCCATCCAGTAACTAAGCAGCCTTGTGCCGTTCCAGAACGCGGCTGGATCTATGCTTCGCCAGACGAGATGCAAAGGCAAGTCAAACTTGGTTTAGTCGAGTTTCGTGCAGACCACACAGAGCCACCCTTCCGCAAAGCTCACATTCGCCCTGCACCCGGTGAAGCAGAGGATCAGCTGGACAATCAAGATTCGGAAACGGACGAGGAAGACGAAACCGAAGACGCTGAATTTGCAACTCAGGTTCGCGGGTCCTATTTCTACAAGCAATCCCAAGTGTCTGTTAAATACTTGCGAAAGCTAATGGAGGGCAAAGTCTTTACCAACCCGAAAGACCATGACGAGCTTGCAAGATTGATCGAATACGTAACCCCGAATGATCGTTCTGGGATCATCATGGATTTCTTTGCGGGTTCAGCCAGCACCGCCGAGGCTGTTCTTAGAGCTAACGCTACCTATGGAAGCAATCACCGATTTATAATGGTGCAGCTACCAGAGAGCCTCGAAGACGCAGAACGTAACACGACCGGAACTGCAAAGAAGACCGTTCAGGCTGCGATTAAGCTGATGAAGAAGCTTGATAGGCCACTGGTGCTGTCTGAAGTATCGAAGGAACGCATCCGCCGCGCTGGCTCGGCTGTGTTGTCTTCCGGCGTTTCGGACGACTGGAACCGGGATGTGGGCTTCCGCGTGCTGAAAATCGACAGCTCGAACATGGCCGATGTATATTACACCCCTGACGCCACCACGCAGGCTGACCTGCTGTTGCGCGTGGACAACATCAAACAGGGCCGCACGGCGGAAGACCTGCTGTTCCAGGTGCTACTCGACTGGGGCGTCGACCTGACCCTGCCCATCACGCGGGAGACGGTGGAGGGCAAGACCGTCTTCACCGTCGCAGGCACCGCCCTGATCGCCTGTTTCGACAACGGCGTGGACGAGGCGCTGGTCAAGACGCTCGCCACCCGCAAACCTCTGCGCGTGGTGTTCAAGGACACCGGCTTCAAGGACGACGCGACCAAGATCAACGTGAAGCAGATCTTCAAATCCCTCTCGCCCGACACCGAGGTCAAGGCGATCTGATGGACCCAGCCGCGTTGCGCCAGAAACTGACAGACCTGATCGCCACCTGGGAAAACGAGGTGGTCGAGTTCAAGGAGGCGTCGAACGAATACGACACCGACAAGATCGGGCGCTACTTCTCGGCGCTGGCGAACGAAGCGAACCTCCGCGACGCCGATGCTGGCTGGCTGGTGTTCGGTGTGAACAACAAGACCCGTGATGTGGTGGGCACGAATTACCGGCCCGAGCGGGAGCGCCTGGACGGGTTGAAGCACCAGATCGCCCAAGGGGCCGACCCAAGCACAACGTTTCGTCAGATCCTCGAGGTGGATGTGGACGGCAAGCGCGTTGTCATGCTGGAAATTCCGCCTGCGCCAAGGGGTATTCCCATTGCGTGGCAGGGGCAGACCTATGCCCGGGCGGGTGAAAGCGTGACTGCGCTTGGGTTTGTGAAACAGGATGAAATCCGCAACCAGACCCTGCAGGGCGACTGGAGCGCACAGGTCGTGGACGGGGCCACGCTGGACGATCTAGACCCGCAAGCGGTGGAGCGCGCGCGCCGGGACTTTGCGCTGAAACATCAGAACAGGATCGACGCAGAGGAGGTGCGCGGCTGGCCGGTGGCGACCCTTCTGGACCGGGCCAAAGTCACGCAACGCGGACAGGTGACGCGCACCGCGCTGCTGCTCTTGGGCCGTGCGGAGAGTGCCTATCTGCTGTCACCCCACCCCGCCCAGATCACATGGAAGCTGGTCGGGCAGGAAACGGCCTATGAACATTTCGGGCCACCGTTCCTGCTGTCGACCTCGCAACTGTATCAACGCATCCGCAACATCCAGCTGCGGCTGTTGCCCGATGACGAGCTGTTGCCGCATGAGGTGTCGAAATACGATCAGAAGGTGGTGCTGGAAGCGCTGCACAACTGCATCGCCCATCAGGACTACCGCCAGAACCAGCGGATCATCGTGACCGAGCGGCCGGATCGCTTGGTCTTCGAGAACGCGGGCCATTTCTACGAAGGCGCGCCCGAAGATTACGTGCGCGGCGACAAGACACCGAGGGGCTATCGAAACCCCTACCTGGTGCAGGCCATGGTCGAGCTGAACATGATCGATCAGATGGGCTACGGCATCCAGCGCATGTATGAGATGCAGCGCAGGCGCTACCTCCCGATGCCGGACTACGAAGTGGCAGGGGATGCCGTCGTGATGACCTTGTATGGAGGGGTGGTCGATCCGGCCTATACCAGGGTGCTGATGGAACATGGCGGTCTGAAGCTCGCGGATGTGCTGGCGCTGGACCGGGTGCAAAAGGGGCTCGAGGTGCCGGACGAGGCTGTTCGAGCGCTGAAGCGCAAGGGACTGATCGAAGGGCGCAAGCCGCGGTATCGCGTGTCATCGACCGTCGCTGCCGCCTCGGGCAAGAAGGCGGCCTACATCAAGACCCGGGCCTTCGATGACCAGCACTATGCCGATATGCTGGTGCAGTATTTAAGAGAGTTCGGCACCGCCTCACGAAAGGACGTTGATGACCTGTTGTGGGACAAGCTGAGCGATGCCTTGGATGAGGCTCAGAAAGCCAACAAAATTGGCAATCTTCTCAGCGGCTTGCGGCGGAAGGGTGTAATTTTCAACGCCGGTTCGAAGCCTGCTCCGGCCTGGAAGCTGAGCGAATGAAACGGGAACATCGTACGAAAGAAACTACGCAAGAAGCGCTCGATTTAAGAAAGCGGCAGCCATGAAGATCAAGTTCAAGTCGCAGCCCTATCAGGCGCAGGCGGTCGATGCCGTGGTCGATTGCTTCGACGGCCAACCCCGGCAAGATGCGCTGCGCTATACCATCGACCCCGGCGCTGGCCCCCAGGCGCGGATGGAGATCGCAGGCTTCGGCAATGCGGAGGTTCTGCAAAGCCTGGATCTGCTTGGCAATATCCACAAGGTGCAACGCCGCGCTCTGCTACCGCTGTCCGAAAGCCTGACCTCCTACGTGGACGACAAGGGAAAAGCCAAGCCGCGCAGCTATAACCCCGGCGCGCGGGTGAACTTGGACGTCGAAATGGAGACCGGCACGGGCAAGACCTATGTCTACCTGCGCACCATGTTCGAGCTGCACAAGCGGTATGGTTGGTCGAAGTTCATCATCATGGTGCCTAGCGTCGCCATCCGCGAAGGCGTGGCCAAGTCGATCCAGATGACGGCTGAGCATTTCCAGCAAGAATACGGGAAAAAGCTGCGAGCGTTTGTGTATAACTCCAAGCGGCTGCATGAGCTGGAAAGCTTTTCCTCGGACGCGGGCATCAATGTAATGGTGATCAACGTCCAGGCCTTTGCGGCCACAGGAGCGGATAACCGGCGAATTTACGATGAGCTGGACGATTTCCAGTCCCGACGCCCGATCGATGTGATCGCCAAAAACCGCCCGATCCTGATCTTGGACGAGCCGCAAAAGATGGAAGGGCCCGCGACTCAGGAAAGCCTACCCAAGTTCAACCCGCTGTTCATCCTGCGCTATTCGGCGACGCACAAGACCGTGCATAACAAGGTGCATCGCCTGGACGCGGTGGATGCGTTCAACCAGAAACTGGTCAAGAAAATCCGCGTGCGGGGGGTGGAAACCAAGGGGCTGAGCGGGACGAACCCCTATCTGTTCTTGCACCGCGTCGATGTGACATCTGCCGCCCCGGTGGCTTTCGTCGACCTGGAGGTGAAGACGGACAGCGGGATCAAACGCATGAGCCGCAAGCTGGAACAGGGACGCAACCTTTTCGATCTGTCCAAGGGGCTGGAGGTGTATCGCGGTTTCGTGGTGGCCAACATCGATGCCCGCGATGACACAGTGCATTTTACGAATGGCGACGTCCTGCGTGCGGGCGAAGCCTCGGGCGATGTGACCGAGAAGGATATCCGCCGGATACAGATCCGCGAGACGATTTCGGCGCATCTGGAGCGGGAACAGGTGCTGTTCGCGCGTGGGGTCAAGGTGCTGTCGCTGTTCTTCATTGACGAGGTGGTGAAGTATCGCGATTACGATGCGCCCGATGAACAGGGCGAATATGCCCGGATGTTCGAAGAGGAATATGCGCAGGCGGTCGAGGCGCTGCTGGGCGAGTTGCCGCTGGAGAACGTTGAATATCGAAAATACCTCGATGGGATCGAGGTGGGAAAAACCCATCGCGGCTACTTCTCGATCGACAAGAAGGGACGGATGACCGACCCCAAGGCTGCGGCACGGGGTGAGATGGCAGGCCAATCCACCGAGCCTAGCGACTACGATCTGATCCTGAAGCACAAAGAGCTGCTGTTGTCGTTTGAGGAACCCACGCGGTTCATCTTTTCACACTCCGCCCTACGCGAAGGTTGGGACAACCCCAATGTCTTCGTGATGTGCATGCTCAAGCATAATGACAGCCAGAACACTATTTCCCGCCGCCAGGAGGTGGGGCGCGGGTTGCGCATCGCCGTGAACCGGAATGGCGAGCGGATGGACCATCCTGTGACGGTGCATGACATCAATGTGCTCACGGTGGTTGCGTCCGAGAGCTACAAAGGCTTTGTGGCTGCGCTCCAGAAAGAGATCGTCGAGAATCTTTCGACCCGTCCAAGGCAGGCGGACGCCGAATATTTCGCCGGCAAGACCCTGAAGACAGAGGATCAAGAGCTGGTGCTTGACAAGGTTCTGGCCAAGAAGCTGGAACGCTTCCTGATCAAGAACGACTTTGTGGATGAGGATGGCCACATCACTGCGGCCTATCACGAGGCCCGCAAGGCCGATGCCATCGAGGCCCTGCCCGAAGAGCTGGAACCCCATCGTGAGGCCGTGTTGACCCTGATCGACACGGTGTTCAACGGGCGCGCGGTCGAAGATATGTTCAGCGACGGGCGCAAACCGAAAAAGAACCCCCTGAACGACAATTTCCACCGCAAAGAGTTTCAAGAACTCTGGCGCCGGATCAACCGCAAGGCCGTCTACCAGGTCGAATTTGAAAGCGCCACATTGGTCCGAAGCTGCATCGACCGGCTAGAGCGCGACCTGAGGGTGACGCCACTGCAGTATCTGGTGACCGAAGGGGCCTTGGAAGACGCTGTGACGGATGATCGTCTGCGCGCGGGGGAGGCCTTTGTCCAAGGCAAGGTTCGGACCGAGACGGGCAAGAGCGCGCATTCTCGAGTGTCCTATGATGTCATTGGGGCGATTGCCGAAAACACAGACCTGACCCGCAAAACCGTGGGTGACATCTTGACCGGCATCCAGGCCGCTAAGTTTGGGGAGTTTGCAAAAAACCCAGAGCAGTTCATCGCCGATGCCTCGCACCTGATCCAAGAACAAAAGGCCATCGCGGTCATTGAGCGGCTGACCTACGACGCCACGAAAGACAGATATGATGCCGAGCTGTTCACGGCTGGAGAGACGGGCAATGACTTCAAGAACGCGACCGACAAACTAAAGAACCACGTCTACGACTACGCGATCGTTGACTCAAAGGTTGAACGAGACTTCGTCCGTGATCTCGACACCAGCACCGAGGTGGTCGTCTATTCCAAGCTGCCTCGGGGGTTCCTCATCCCCACGCCGGTCGGCGATTACAACCCAGACTGGGCGATTGCTTTCCGAGAAGGTGGCGTAAAGCACCTCTACTTTGTGGCTGAAACCAAGTCCGATCAACCGTCGATGAAAATGCGGGAGTTGGAGCAGACCAAGATCAAATGTGCACGGAAGTTCTTTGATGAAATCGGTCGGAGGATCAACGAGGATCGTGTGAAATACGGTGTCGTCACCAGCTACGCTGAACTGATGGCCTTGGTGAAGGAGGTGGCTTGAAAGGGAGCTGACCGGCGGAGATCGGCAACTGGCTCCGGTCACGGCTGGATTAAAGACCAGTGGTAGGTCAGCCCAAATCTACGATGCCCACGTGCGCGGAGAATGACGCGTTCATATGAACAGCAGCAGGAGGGGGTCGGCGTCGCACTTACGGCGCAGGCACCAGTGCCATAATCGGCCGTGCCTTTGGGTAGGTGAACCCGAGCGATCGAGGGAGTTCGGTCGCTTCGAGCCGGATCGACAGTTCGCGCAATGTCGCGGCATGCTCTTTGGAAAGTACGGTTGAGGGCGCTTCCTCCCAGGTGCAGCGATTAAGTAGCGTCAATAACTCACCGTCTCGCAGGATGTTGGACTGCCCGTATTGTAGTCCGAGGACGATGCGATGGACGGTTGTTTTCGTTCCCGTCAGTTCGTCTTCCACCCTTGCCAGAAGGATCGGGTTTTCGAGGTCCTTGAGGTATGCGGCAAAGACCGGCTGGTTGACTGCATGCTCTAGGAGCTTGTCGACAAGAGAATGCCCGATCCCCATCATTCGGTTCATCTGCTCCTGTAGAGCGAGGTCGCGGTCAAACGTCAGGCCATCGTATCGGGATTTCAAATCCAGATCGTTGCGCCAGATCTCGGGCGTCGCGATCGACAGACCCGCCTCAGAAGTCGTGACCCTGCGCCCGTGTGTCTTGGCGGCGTTCCGGAAGAATGGCTCGAGTTGCGGGAGGTCAAGCTGCGGGATTTCCTTGGCCATGCTGACGGAGTCGTACTTCGATGCCGAGCCGAAAAGGCTTCGGGCTGTCGCGAGCGCGTTGTCACCCCCGAACCGGTTGCTGTTGGCAGACCACCAACTCTTCAGCGTTTCCCGCCCTTGTTTCGAAAACCCCTCGGAATAAAGCTCGTCGAAAACCGTGGATCCAGCCATGCCGATCACGAGCTGGGCAATGTCCTCGGCTTCCTCCATCGAGGCACTGAGCGTGGCCTGGATCCGCGCGAGCTTTTCTTCGAGAAGAGACCAGATACGTGCCTCGACGGTTTCAGGGTTTCGCAGCAGGTAGACGGATACGGCGCGGGTCTGCCCATAGCGGTTGAGGCGACCGACCCTTTGGTGCAACCGCATCGGGTTCCAAGGAAGATCGACATGCACCAGCGTGGCGCAGCGATGCTGAAGGTCGATGCCTTCGCCGCCCGCCTCGGTCGAGATCAGGAAGCGGGTGCGTCCGGCATTGAAGTCTTCGGCCGCTGTGTCACGAGACAAGCTGCGCGCCTCGGTTGTGCCGTCGGTATTCAAGATCGTTAGGCGTTCGTCACCGTTGATGAAACCTGAGCTCCCTTCGCCGAAACGCGCTTCCAATGCGTTCAGGACGAGGGCTTGGGTGGCCTTGTATTCCGTGAAGAGCAAGACCGGCTCGCCGACCTTGAGTTCGGTCTCGATCAAGTCAATCAGCCTCTGGATCTTGGTCTCATGGGTGATTTCGTCGGCGCGGGCGAGGATCTCGTCGAGGCGGGCGATCTCGTCGGACATGAGCGTCGGGGAATTTTCTCCCAGAGCGCTTTCCTCGCGTTGGGACCGTTCGTCGTCCTCTTCATCCTCTGGCGGCTCTGCGATCTGTGCGGCGCGTCTTCCACCTTGCGCAATCGTCGTCGCCAGCATGCCCCGCCGTTTCGACAGGGCGCTGCGGATCGCCGCGATGGAACTGGCGGCAAGCTTCTGGAGCGCGATGAGCAAGAGCATGCGCGAGGTACGCTCTCGGCCGGCAAGGTCGCTCGCATAGGCCCGCCCATCGAGGATGAACTCGCTCATGACGTTGTAGAAATCTGCCTCCGCCTCGGTATAGCCGTAGTCGACGGTCTGGGTGTTCACCGGCTTGAACAGCGGCTTGCCTTGTAGGTCGGTCACCGTGGCCTTGTTGTTGCGGATCATCGCTTCGGGCAGATGCGCAAGCTGCTCCTCGATCTCGCGCTGAGGGTCGAACAGATCGGGCCGCAGGAGGTGCATCAGGGCGAGGAAACCGAAGTCCTTGCCCCGGTGCGGTGTGCCGGTGAACAGCACCAGCGAGCCGATCTTGCCTGCGGCCTGCATGTCCTTCAGCAGGTTATATGTCAGGGTTGCGCTGCGTTCGACCGCCTGGAAGTGGTGGGCTTCGTCAACCAGAACCAGATCCCACGGCTCGGCCATCAACAGACGCTCGCGCGCCTTGTCCATGCGGAGCGTATGGAACGAGGCGACCACTTTGTCGGCCGTCTCCCAGTAGCTGATCTTTCCGCGATCGAGGTCGGCGGAGTAGAGGTTGAGACGGATGTCGAACATCGTCTTCATCCGGTCGAGCCATTGCGGGGCAAGACGGGCCGGGGTCAGCACCAGAACGCGCTTTACCCGGTCCGAGGAGAGCAGCGGATCGAGGATCAGGCCCGCTTCGATGGTTTTCCCAAGGCCCACGTCATCGGCGACCAACCAGCGGGCTGGCCAGTTGCGCGTCACCTGGCGGCAGACCCAGAGCTGATGGGGCAGAAGCTTAACCCGGGTGCGCGTAAAAACGCCCCATTGGTCGTTGATCGACCGGATCAGGAGCGCCTGCGCCTTCGCCAGCGTTGCTGTCGAGTCGTCCGTAGTGAGGTCGGCAAGCCGATCCTCCAGCGACTCGATGCGCATCAACTGGGCTGTCTCCACCCTATGAATGTCCGTGCCGAACTGGACGAGGCTGAAGACTCCCTGATCGACCACGATACGGCCTTCACCATGATCCAGATGCCGAACGGATTGTTCAGGGGCGAAGGTCGTCATTTAATGGGGTCCCTTTCTTCATCGTCGGATTGCGGCCCAGTCGAGGGTCCTGGCCTGAAGATGTCCGCCTGCGCGCCCTCATGCTTCTGGGTCATCAAGAGCTGGATGGGAAGGTCAAGGGCGCCACCGAAAGACGCGCGGTCCCTAAGACCTGCCTCGAACTCCGGGTAGATTTCACGTGAGGCATCCATTCCGCCCGAGCCAAGGAGATGTCTCCAACCTATCCGATCCGCGAAACGCCTCATGGCCTCGGAGTTCGCCCAGCCGTAACCGTGCATGTAGCCGCCGAGATCGCCCCAGATACCGGCCCGCACACCCTCACGGATCATCCAGTTCGCGCCGGTTCCTAGCGCGCGGATTAACGAAGCTCCCTCGGTACCGCGCCGCTGATGCGACGGCGAGGCACTCGGCCACCAATGATCGACGAGGCTGATCACTCCGTCGCGTTGAACGAACCTTGGCAGGTTTTGGTAGACGTCGACGTAATCTGGAAGCCAGCGCGCGACGACGTATAGCTCTCCCAGCGCACGGCGCCAGCGGCGATAGTCCTCGGCCTTGCCGTCTATGCTCGCAAGCTCGTCCAGCCGATCCGTCCACGGCTTGTAGCTATGGGCCTGCGAGATCCGCGCCATCTCTCCCCACCAGCCGGCGCCCCGGGCGTTTTTGATGAAGTTGCGGCTGGCGGTCGCGTTGCCCCATTCGATGCTTCGGAAGACGCCCTGGGCGAAGAAGGTGAACCAGCCTTCAGGGTCATCGTCGAAGTTCTTGTCGCGGAGCCGTTCCGGTTTGGAGTTTGCAGGGTATGTCTCCAAGCTGTAGTTGCTGCAAAGCTCCTGGGATTGTCGCGTCCACCATGCATGGAGACGCTCGAGCACGAGTGCTGGATCCGGCAGATCCTCAGGCTGGCCAGTCCCGTAGTATACGTGTTCAGGGGCAGAGTAATGGGTCCCATCGAGGCGTTCCTCGTGTTCGCCGGCATAGAGATGTGGAAGAATGTGCCGCAGAAGATCGTTGCGGTTCAATCCCTGTGCGAAGTCACTATCGCAAAAGGCTTCGAAATCATGGGGGAGCCAGCTGCACCAGCGGACACGCAACTCCTCGGCCAGCTTTTGGCCTCTATCGCCGCGCATCATGTAAGTCACGACCGCGCGCTTCGCTTCGATCGTTTTGCATTCGCGGGCGAATTGGGCGAGCCTCGCCGGTGCAAGAAGGCTGCCGAGATGACCGCTACCGCGTGCGAGTTCGTAAAGGCTGAGCGCGTCGCCGGTGTAATCCCCGGACAGGACGTATTCCGATGGCACGAACTCGGAAATCAACTGCTCGTCCGGACCTGCCCGGTCATTGCCATGCGGCATGAATGCTGCCGACCCCCATTTGCCATCCGCCATGCGGAATGTCGCATCGCGCAAATGGAGCAAGGCCTGGTCTCTCTCGCCCTGCTCCATGCGCGCGGATGACAGGATACTGCCAAGCCAGGTCGCCAGATCGGGGTCGATCCGGCGGGACTCTTTTAGGACCTCCGCCAGAAGGCCACCACCGTGCAGCGGACTCGGCACCCGGAGGCCGATCTGTTCGAGCGTACGGGCTGCCTTGCTCGACACGCTGCGCGACAGCAATCGATGGGCTGCCGGATGGCCTGCAAGCAGCTCCGCGGCATCCGGCAAGTCCATGACGCCGGCCACTTGCCAGAGGACTTCCGTGGCTTGCAACAGGGGCTCAAAGGGGGCGGTGAGACCTGTAGGGAAGACGGGCGCATCGCAGACTAGGCTCGCCCAGCCAAGCCGGGCGGCGTCGGGGGCCAGATTGGTGACGTCACGCGGTCGGGTGTCGTCCACGTGGAGCGACCCCAGCAGGTCGTGACGCAGATCCGGTGTGAAGCTGTCGGCGAGGGCGGTCCAGAACAGGCTTCTTCCTTCGTTCGGGTCCGGGTTGGATAGTCCTGCCTTGAGGGCAAACGCAGGCCAGTGGCGTTCAAGCAGCTTTGCCAAGGCCTTGAGCCTGCGCGCGAGGCTGGTGCCGTGCTTGCGGAAGAGGGCCTTGCGATCGTCCAACGTGCCTCGCAGGTGCCCCCGGCCCGGGTTGACTGCAAAGCTGCGGCTGTTCATCAGCCAATGCGGACGCGCATCGACATCCAGTGGTGCCAGCAACCACAGGCCAGGTGTTCCTTTGGCGGGGGGGATCGGCCCGGTCGGACCGAGAGGCAGGAACAGCGTCGTATCGTCGTCCAGGTCCAGGACAAGCGCCTTACCGGCTTCGGTTCCGGTCAAGGTCAGAATGCGGACGTTCTCGGCACCCGTGTCTTCGAAGGAGGCGCCGAAGGTCTCGACAAGAGCCTCCTTACGGATATCGACCTGCCGGATGCCGCGCGCCATGGCGGGCAACCAGCGCGCCGACTGGCGGAAGGCGTCCCAAGCCGTGTCGTAATCCTGTCCCCCGTTCTGATCGAATTCAATGATCGTCGCGGGGCGGCCCTGCCTTGTCGCATCAAATGAACGCTCCTTTCCTTGATCCCAAGGATCGGGCAGCAGCCCTCCGCGAACGTGGCAGGCGACGTGTCGGCTGGCAATGCGCACCTGATCGGCCAGCAGGTGTACTGCCTTGAAGCCGAGGCCGAACTTGCCAGTCACGGCCTCCGCGCGATCCTTGTCACTGAGGTTGAGCAGGAGCATGTGGTATAGGTCGCGGTGCCATCCCATGCGTTCGCCGTGACTGCCTGCACCGACAACGTTGATGAGCCTTCCCCAGTGAATCATGGTTGTCGTTCCGCGATCTCGTGACAGCTCGAACTTTCCGGGAGCATCGCTCCAGGCTGGATCTTGCTGCCAGGCGTCGTCCGCGTTCTGGAAAAGTTCGAAAAAGATTCGTGCCGGGGCGTATCCATCCTCTGTAATCCGCGCCCGCACGCGTTCCAGCAATTCCGCGTGACCTTCGGGTTGATCGACTTTCGTCCAGAGCCGATCCTTGAGATCTTGGCGGATGGTATCGACACCGTCTCCAGCGCCGCGCACGGCATCCTCGTAGTCCTTGCGCGCGCGTTCCAAAGTGCCGCCTGGCCTCGGCTTCATCTCGCCAAGGATTTTCGGCATCTGGTCACGGATTTCGGCCCTGACCGCACTCGCGACATGTTCGGCAAACCGCGCACGACCTGCAAGCAGCGCCTCCAGAGCTGCGCGTGCTTCGGGTTGATCCTTTACACTGCCGACATACTCCTCGGCGAGGGTCCGGCAGAATTCAGTGACATGTCGGTCCGTCAGCCGAACATCGTCCGGCAACACGACGTCGAGAGCGCGTCGCCTTGTCAGGTTGTGCAGATCCTTGGTTTGCTCGTTTTTCCAGTTCTGATGGATTGTTCCGACGATCTCCAACGGCTGAGCGTCCCCGAGCGGGAGCATCACGGGTGTTCCCGCGATGGTGACGAACTCGTCCTCACCTTGCAGATCGCGTCGCGGACGGAACTGGATTCGCATTCGGGCGGATCGGGCCATGAGGCTCTGGTCGCTACCTTTTCGATACGCCGTATCTACCTGGTTCTCGAAATCGCGCTCGATCCCCTCGATCACCGGGGTGGCCAGCCCAAGCTCTTCACGCATCAGCGCGCGCCAGCAATCCGACCGACCGAGCATGAACACCAGAACGGCGAGCATCTCGGCGGGTACGGCAACTTTCGCACGGGCGAGGATCAGCCTCAGGCTATCGGCGGACTGCTTCTCCGTCAGTTCAGCGGGCGCGTCACTTGGGCGAAGCTTTCGCGGGTCGTCACTCGAACCCTGTGCCGATTGCGGGAGCAGCCGCGACAGTTCGGGGTCAAGACGATGCACGAAGGCAAGGGCACCGCCATGCGCGACCACCTCGTCGGCGGCACGCCAGGTTCCGTCGCGCGTTGGCACCCGTGTTCCGGAAAGGATTTTCCCGATCTGATCGTTCGACGTTCTCGCCAGAACGCGGAAACCCGAGTCATAGACGGCACGGGCAGACTGGTTCCCTAAAGCGGCGATGCGTGAGAGAGAATCCATCCAACCATGGAAATGGTCAGGCTCAGGAGCCCCGTGCTGCTGGACCTCGCGCACGATGGTCTGTGCCTCGGCGCCTGGCGTCGACAACAGCCAGGCCAGAAGGGGCCATCCCGGCAAGGTCAGGTCCGCGCCGTCTTTTGCGAGGGACTGCAGGTAAGGGGCGATGTCACCGGGCCGCTCGCCGATCCAGCACGGGAGGCTTCCATCAGAGAGACGGTCCAGAAGCGCACTTTTGCTTGCGGCGGTGTCCTTCAGCACACCGTCCTTCACCAGAAGATGCAGGGTGTCCTCGTCGAGCAGGCCGACTGGTACATCCTTGCGTGTTGCCATGTCCGAGGGGAGCAGGCCCGAATTCAAGCCAGGTAGGTCCATTACTGCCGCGGGCGCGACTGTGCGCCCATCGATCAGGGAGAGCCATTGCGTCTCAGCAAGCAGAGGTAGCGTTTCCGCTGTCCTGCCGTCCCGAATGGCTGCGATGATTAGTGCAACATGCTTTGCAGGCTCGGATTGGCCGAGCAGGAATGCAAGTTGCCGCTCCGCGGACCAGATGCGCGCCGAAGTTATCCGGCGAAACTGTTCCTGCGCCGCGTTGCCGAACGGGGCGTGCAAGATCGGCACATCGATGCCGTCTGGAAAGGGCAAGTCCGGGTTCTGGCGAAAGCCATGCACAGCAGCAACGCGCCCCTGGTTGGTCTCGAAGATCGGCAGAAGTTCGAGATCTTCGTCCGGGATATTCGCCGTGAAAAAGGCGGAGAACAGTTCGGGCGAAATCGGAGTGGCTGCGATATGCCTCTGATTGGACACGAACTTTTCGCCAAGTGTCGAACCATCGAACTTCCGGACGCCAAGCTGTCCCTGTTTCACGGCGTCAATGCGAATCATCAGGGTCGAATTCAGCAGGATGGTCTTGTCGTCTCGTCCGACAAGGCTGCGCGCGAAAGTGTCGAGTTGGCCGTTCCCCCCTTCGATCCACAGCAGGTCGCGGTCATCGAAGCGGGCTTCGCGGCGTCCGGCAAGGAGCGCGCGCAGGTACGGGCGGTACTTGCTCTCGGTGCTCCAGAGCTTGTGCATCAGGTCGAGACGCGCTTCATCTGGTCCCGAAGCATCTGCCTCTGCTGCAAGACGCGCCGTTTCATAGGGAGGATCTTTCGCATAGGTCAGACCGGCTCCGAGCTCGGTCAGGAGCTGGGCAGCCTCGGCGTAGTTGATCATCATAGCGCCGGCACCTGGAGCTGCACGTTCGAGCAGTTCAACAAGCTTCCGGTTCTCGTTATTGTACGCGAAAAGCCGAGCGCTGCTTGCTGCCTTTGACAGATCGTCGAGGCTGGCGCTGCGCGGGAAGCCAAGCCCCTTGTCGACACGGACGATGTGCAGTGTCCGGAACTCCGGATCGCTCTGCGCCTCGGCCAAATTGTCTCCCATCGCCTTCAGGATGGCAATTGCGGCGGTTGCGGCCGCGTCCTCGGTCGCGGTGTCCTTCAGCAGCGGTTGCAGGGCCGTCAACAGGGCCTTTGCTTCGATCAGCGACAGGGTTCGGGCTCCGAAGCTTGTCGGACGCCAGTCTTGGTGAATACAAAGCGGCGCGGCCTCGACCGCGGCTAGAGTCCGGCGCATCTGGCTGCTGCGCATCACGCTGGGTGGCATGGGCAGCACGCAATCATCCGGAAGATGGCGAAGAACCATCCGGATGTGTTCGCCCTGTGCCATATCGACATCACGCTTTGTCATCGCCTGGCGAAGCAGGCTCAGGACGGGCGCGACAAGCGTTGCCGACTTGTCCAGACGCTCGCGGCGTGCAAAATCAAGGAATTCGCCAAACCGTGCGAGCTTTCCCCCCTGACCAAATGCAGCGGCAGTCAGGAGCCCGGCTATTTTTGCAAGTTCCTCGTCCTGCCAGGCCGCGGCAACTGGTGCCAAGACTGCGTTGGACCCGACTGTTGGAACAAGGTTCCACTCAGCCATGTGTTGCTCGAGGTCGGGGATCAGTTCCAGGATCCGGGGAAGCCGGGTGTCTTCCGGCGCGGGCAGTGCCCGAAATTGAAGATTCGGCGCGTTCAGCGTCCAGCCGATCTTTCGGTCGTTCAAGGTCCGCGCCAGAACCTGCCGCGACGAGATTGCATTGCGATGGTTCCTTATGAGACCGGATGCATTCAAGCCGGATACGACTGCCAGTAGCCCCATCTCGGTCAATGCGTCTGACTCGAGCGCATCCATCAACAAACCCGGCAGCAGAGGCAGCACGAGTTCGTCGCGCACCCGCGCGTTCCACGCGGCGCTGACGTCGTCCGGCGTGTCCTTGTCATGACCGAGGATGGCGTCCCGTCCGCTCGTTACGAAGAAGTAGCCATGCAGAAACAGCCGCACCTGTCCGGTCCCGACGACGCGGGGCGCGCTTTCGCTCGCGACCGGAAGGAAAACGGACCATGTGATGTCGAGTTCATCTTGCCCGTCGGGATCGACGAGAAGCGCCACGGCACCATGCGGCAACGCCTTCTGTGGAACCATGGCATCGTCCTGCCGGTCGAGGATATCCGGCCAACCTTCCGAGTCGGTCAGATCGGTGCCAAAATCCGCCGGCGCCATCATTTCTTTGCCGACGCTGCGGATTCCGGCGCACAGCGGACCACCGAAATCCGTCTGCCCCGGCGTTGCAGGATCAAAGCGCAAGCGCGGGGAAGCGGCCCGATCAATGACACTGGACGTGCCATCGGTCACGATAACTTCGAGTTTCCGGACGTTACGCAACAGCGAAACGATGCCAGACAGCCAGAACGGGTCGTTGGCATCATCCAGCAAGCTTGTGTCGTAGGACTTGGGTAGGAAGCCGCTGGTGGTCGTCTTCGGTTTGAGGGTTGGGCTCCGGAGGGGATACCATTGGACCATCTGACGGGCGGAGCCTGCGAGGCCACTGGACAGAAGCAGATCACGGTCCCGCGTGGTCAGTGCGGCTTTCCATTCGACGCATGCATCACCGGGTTTCCCGATGACAATATAGGGATTAACCACGAGGGAGGGCACCTCAGTGTCGTGCCCATCAGAAACAACGAGGAAAGCATCGCAGACGTGGAACGCCGTCTTCTGTCCCATCCCGAACCGCCCGATAGCAGCGGTGTCGGTGGCCTTGATGCTGCCGCCGAAGCGCGCAATGCCTTGCGCTGATTCCGCGTCATATCGGCCGTCGTTCGCAACCATCAGCCCCGGAACCCTCAGGAGCGGGTGATCTGCCTCGGGCCAGCCGGGCAGGACTGCGATCCTGACTTGCTCTGAACCGGAATCATCGTAAGCGCGACGCCGATCCCCTCCTGCCATTTCTGACTTGATCCAGCCATTCTGTGCGCATGCGCGTGACGGAGGGTTTGGATTTTGGAAGTAGACGGCAAAATGGGCGTCCATTTGGACGG